>ODAK010007650.1_pt1 | contig 10862 bp, 8 predicted proteins | sample 1539591 | NCBI WGS metagenome assembly ODAK01 (sample SAMEA3539303, study PRJEB22396) | soil metagenome | biome: tundra; feature: field; material: soil | place: USA | collected 2010-05 | depth 0.15 m | reverse complement strand
TCTCCCTGGAAAGCATGGCCCATGCGCGTAGCCTGGGTGCGCGTCTGATGCGGCGCACTTGCGTCGTGGGCTTCGAGCGCGAGGGCCGGCGCATTCGCGCGGTGCGGGTGCGGTCGCTCGCCGGCGCGGAGGAGGTGCGGATCGAGGCTGCGCAGGTCGTCAATGCAGCGGGAGCCTGGGCGCGAGAGGTGGCGCTGATCGCCGGAGCGCCGATCGAGATGACGTATTCCAAGGGAACGCTGCTGGTCACGCACACACGGCTGGCTAGCCGCGTCGTGAACCGCCTTCGGCCTCCCGCCAACGCCGACATCATGATGCCCGCCGGCACGGTTTCTATCGTCGGCACGACTTCGACGGGTGTGGACGACTTGGATGACATCCACCCCACGACGGCCGAGGCCGACCTGATCGTCGGGGAGGCCGCGCGGATGCTGCCTGCGCTGGCGACGATGCGCTACATTCGGGCTTACGCGGGTGTGCGTCCGCTGCTGGGTTCTGCGGGCACCGCGGACAGCCGCAACGTATCCCGCGGCTTCGCCCTGTTCGGGCACGAGGATCAGGGTCTGGACAACTTCGCGACGATCGCCGGCGGCAAGCTCACCACCTGCCGGCTGATGGCCGAACGCGCCGCGGATCTGGTCTCCCGGCGCCTCGGCGTGACGCGCCCCTGTCTCACCGCCACGACGCCCTTGCCCGTGGCCCCGGAATGCGAGTGGACCGAGCCGGGCCGCTCCCCGCGCGTGTGGATGCGCTCCCACGGACTGCACGACCCGCTCCTGTGCGAGTGCGAGATGGTGTCGGGCAGCGCGGTCGATGCCATCTACGCCGCGCTGCGCGCGGCCGGTGACACGCCGACGCTAACCGACATTGGCTTACGCAGCCGCCTCGGCAAAGGTGCCTGCCAAGGGGCCTTCTGCGCTCCGCGCGCCGTGGCCCATCTCTACAACCGCGGCGACTTCGAGGCGCGGCGCGGCCTCGCCGAGATTCTCGATTTCTTCGGCGAGCGCTGGCGCGGCCAGCGCGCGGTCCTGTGGGGCGAGCAGCTCGCGCAGGCCGAGTTGATGGAGGCGCTCCATTGCGGCCTCTTCGGGGAGGAGTTGCCGTGACCGACGCTCGGGGCGACACCTTTGACGTCGCCGTGATCGGCGCGGGAATGGCGGGCATGGCTGCGGCCCTCTTCGCCGCGGAACGGGGCCTGTCGTGCATCCAGATCGGCAACGGCGGCGGCCTCCTGTTCGCGAGCGGGCTGCTGGATCTCCTCGGCGTCCACCCTGTGGCCGAGCGTCGCCTGTGGCAATCCCCTTACGAGGCCCTCGCGGCACTCAGCGGGGAGCAGCCCGAGCACCCTCTGGCACGGGTCGATGCCCCCTCGATCCGCAGCGCGTTCGAGACCTTCGTCGCGGCCCTCTGTGCCGCGGGCCTTGAGTACGCCCCGCTGGGCGACCGGAACCGCAACGTACTCACGTCGATCGGGACGATAAAGACCACGTTCGGTGTGCCGCGATCGATGGTCGCGGGAGTCGACGCGCTGGACGCGCGGCTACCGTGTCTCTTGGTGGACTTCCGCGGGCTGCGCGAGTTCAGTGCACGTCAGATCGCCGCGACCCTCGGTGATCGCTGGCCGGGCCTGCGCCACCAGCGCATCGAGTTCCCGGGGTACGAAGGCGCGCCCGAACTGTACGCCGCCCACCTCGCCCGTGCCCTCGAAACCGGGGAGACGCGCAAGCGGACGATCGCCCTCGTGAAGCCGCTGCTGGGTGACGCGCAGGTGGTCGGACTCCCGGCGGTCCTCGGCCTCGCGCGCGCAAGCGAGGTCCACGCGGCGTTCGAGGCGGGGCTTGGCGTGCCGGTGTTCGAGATCCCGACCATGCCGACATCGGTGCCCGGGCTGCGGTTGCTGGCGGCGCTGGAAGCGGTGGTGTCGGCCCGCGGAGTGCGTCGACGCCATCAGGCCAGCGTGCGCGCGCTCGGTTTCGACGGGGACGGCGGGATGGCTAAGCTCGACCTCGACGGCGTTCCTGGTGGCGAGCGCGTTTGCGCCCGCGCCGTGATGCTGGCAACGGGCCGATTCTCCGGCCGCGGGCTCAGCGCCGATCGGGTACAGGTGCGCGAGAGCATCCTCGGATTGCCGGCGCACCAGCCGGCCTCGCGCGAGGCTTGGCATCAGCGCGACTTCCTCGATCCATCGGGCCACGCGATCAACCGTGCCGGGCTCGCGATCGACGACGCGTGGCGGCCGCTGGACGCGCACGGGAAACCGGCCTGGCCGCGGCTCTTCGCCGTTGGCTCCATCCTTGCGCACCAGGACTGGATGCGCTCGAAGTGCGGCTCGGGGCTGGCCATCGCGACCGCCTGGGCGGCGATGGACCAGGTGGCCCGCCAACTCCGCGGGACCTCAGCAGGGTAGGAACAGTATGTCATCGACGCTCTTCCAGACGGCCCTCTACGCATCTCTGGCCCTGTGCGCGCTGGGCCTCGTTTGGCGCGTCTCGGCCTGGTTCCGGGTTCGAATAGGTCCCGACGCGCGCGATGTCGCACTGTCCCAGCGGGTGGCCGCGGTGTTCCGGGGCGCCGCCGCGGCGCTGCTCAGCCGGCGCGTGTTCCACCTCCTCGGCGCCTTCGTCCTGGACGTGCTGCTCCTGCGCAGGCTGTTCGCGAACGAGAAGCTGCGCTGGCTCGGACACCTGCTTATCCTGGTCGGCTTCACGCTGCTGCTGCTGATGCACGCCCTCGCGGGTGTGGTGACGGCGAAGCTGTTTCCCGCCTACCAGCCCACGCTCGATCCCTATCTCTTCCTGCGCGACCTCTTCGGAGTGATGGTGCTCACCGGAGTGGCGTTGCTCTTCTTCGGACGCTCGCGCCGGCCGACGGGTCTTGCGCAGCTGCGCCGTCCCATCGACGCGGTCTTCGTGGCGCTCCTGGGGTTCGTCCTCGCGACTGGATTCCTGCTCCAGGCCGACAAGATCGCGTCACCGCGTGCCTTTTACCGCATGGCGGAGCAGTTCACCGGCTCAACCGATCCCGAGAAACTCAGGCCGCTGCGCGTGCTATGGGCGAGCGAATTCGGGGTGGCGTTCAGCGACCTGAAGGGGCCGATCGAACAGACCTTGGTCGATGAAGGCCGCGAACTGCACCGCGATGCCTGCGCATCCTGCCACGCGAAGCCCGCGTCCGCTTTCATCTCTTACCCGGTCGCACGGGTGCTCTCACCCGTGACGCGTCTTTTGGATGAGATACGCGCGGATGCCTGGCTGCTGTATTTCCACGTGTTCGCCTGCTTCCTCGGCCTGGCGAGCCTGCCGTTCACCCGCTTCTTCCATGCGGTGGTAAACCCAGTCAGCCTGCTGGTCAACGGCGCGGCGCCGAGTCGGGAATTCTCAGTGGCCGGTCGCGCCTCGCGGCGGGCGCTGGCAATCGACGCCTGCGTGCGCTGCGGCATTTGTGATGCGCGCTGCTCGGTGGCCCCGCTGGCGCGCTACTTGGGCAACCCGGGCCTCCTGCCTTCGCACAAGCTCATTGCCACCGCCGCACTGGCCAGCGGCCGGCTGCTGCGACCCGGTCACGAGTACGACGCCCTCCGGGCCGCCGACGGCGCCTTCCTCTGCACGGACTGCGGGCGGTGTACCACCCGGTGCCCGGTGGGATTGGACCTGGAGGACCTGTGGGAGGCCGGGCGCGGCGACCTGACTGCCGCGGGCCTTCCGGCGCCGGCACAGTGGGTGCAGGCACGCCCCGCCCTTGCTTGGGCCGAGTCCCTGGAGCCGGGTACCGCGCAGCACAGCTTTTCCGACCCGGACGCCTCTTGCGCACCACTCTCGGCCGACCGCCGCACGTTCTCACGCTGCGTCCAGTGCCAGACCTGCACCAACGTATGCCCGGTCGTGGCGCACAGCAATGACACCGACCGCGGCGTCGACCTTACGCCGCAGAAGGTGATGAACCTGCTGCGACTGGGCCTGCGCGATCTTACGCTGGGTTCGCGCATGGTCTGGGATTGCGCCACTTGCTACCAGTGCCAAGAGAACTGCCCGGAAGGTATTCGCGTGGCCGACATCATGTGCGAGCTGCGCGCGCTGGCGGTGCACCGGCTGGGCTCAGTCCGGGGCCGGAGGGAACTGTCATGAAGTACGCTCTGTTCCTGGGCTGCAAGATTCCGTCCCGACTGCCGGCCTACGAGGCGTCGACGCGCGCCGTGCTCGGGCACCTCGGCGTCACGCTGGTCGATCTGGAGTTCGACTGCTGCGGCTATCCCGCCCGGAACTTCAGCCGCGACGCGTTCGTCGCGGCTGCGGCCCACAACCTGGCCCTGGCCGAGCGCGCCGGCCTCAATGTGCTGACTCCGTGCACGTGCTGCTTTGGCACTTTGCGGCACGCGATCCGGTTCCTGGGCGAGGACGCGGAACTGCGCTCGCGCATTACGCAGACGCTTGCCGCAGAGGGCCTCGCTTGGTCGGGGAAGACCGAGGTCGAGCACCTGCTGCCGGTGCTCGCCCGAAACGTCGGCGTCGACGCCCTTGCCGCAGCAGTCCGCGCTCCGCGCACGGGCCTGCGTGTCGCCGCCCAGTATGGCTGCCACGCGCTGCGCCCCAGCAACGTTGCCCGGTTCGACAACCCGATGGCGCCGACGATCTTCGAAACGATGATCCGCGCGACCGGCGCGACCGCGGTCGACTGGCCCCGGCGGCTGGACTGCTGTGGCGATCCGCTGCACGAGGCGAACGCCCTGCTGTCCGAGCGCATGACGCGGGCCAAGATCGCCGATGCCCTCGAGTCCGGCGCCGACGTGATGTGCACGGCCTGTCCTCACTGCCATCTTCGTTTCGACGCTGTACAGGCGGGGGCCCCCGAGCCGTCGATTCGTACCCTGCTCTATACGCAGCTTCTCGGCCTAGCGATGGGCCTGCCTGCGGAATCGCTCGGGCTGTAGCTGCCAGAACTGCCCCTCGAGTGCCTACCAAGGCAGTTCCTCGGCCAGGCGGACCTGGAAGTTTGCGTCAACGCCGCGTCCTCGACGTGATCGAATTGATAAAGATCAATAGCCCCGCGGTTCCAGCCGGTAAGCTGGCATCGCATGGTCCATCTATCCGAACAAAGGAGGTTGTCATGGTTCACCGTCTGAAAACGCTTGCTCTAGCCCTCGCCTCGATGTCATTGGTGGCCGGTTTCGCAGTGGCGCAGCCCATCGAAGATGAATTGGTACTTATTACACCGGTCGCGAAGACGCTGACTGACCCGACACTGGCGGATTTCGCCAAGTATGCAAAGGAAACATGGAATGTCACGCTGAAAACCAGCGCATTGGCGGCCGGTACGCCGGTGGCTTACGGCCAGATCGTCGAATGGAAGGGCCGGCCGCAGGTCGACATTTTCTGGGGCGGCGAGAGCGCACTGTTCGACAAACTCTCCGGACAGAATTTGCTGGCGAAACTCGATCTGCCGAAAGCCGCGGTGGATGCCGTCCCGGTCAGCATCGGCAAACCCAAGCCCATCCCGCTGAAGGATCCGAAGGGGTTCTGGATCGGCACGGTGCTCGAACCCTACGGCATCGTGTATCAGCCCAAGGTTCTGCAGCGCTTGGGTGTGCCCGAACCGAAAGATTGGAACGATCTGCTGAATCCTAAGCTCAAAGGCAACGTCGCACAATGCGCGCCGACGCGCTCGTCGAGCAGCCATGCAACCTACGAGGTGATTCTCCAGCGCGACGGGGACGACAAAGGCTGGGAATGGCTGAAACACTTGGGCGCCAATACCGGCTTATTCACGGCGCGCAGCCGCGACGTGCCGTCGGTTGTCGCCAAAGGTGAGTTCGCCGCCGGGTTTGCGGTGCCGAGCTACATGGCGTTCGAGGACCGGCTAGCCGGTTTCGATATCAAGTTCGTTGCGCCGTCGACCGCATGGGTGACGCCTGAACCGATCGCCGTGCTCGCTGGCGCAAAGCATCCCAAGGCGGCGCTAGCATTCATTGGATACCTGCTGTCCGAGCGCGGCCAGAAGGTCGCGATGGAACGCGGCGTATTCTCGATCTCGCCAAAATTTCGCGTGCAGGGGACGCCGGGGTCGACTGCGGAAATGGCTGTGGAATTCTACGGCGGCATGCGCTCCTACTACGATCACGAGGTCAACAACATCTATGATGACGACAAGGCGCAAGGCCGCTATGAGAAGGTAAACGACCAGTTCCGCAAGGAGATCGAGGCGGTGGTCGAAGAGCTGAAGAAGAAATACTAGGCGCCCATTTCTGAATCATCGAAATGGCCTTTGATTTGGAGAGCATGAGGGGATGCGCCCCGAAGGAAGTCCCCTCGGGGGATACATCCCCTCATTTTTTGATAGCCTCCGGAATCGTTGATGAGTTTGGGCTTTTGAGATGCGCGTCGCAGTTCGTAACTTGACCAAGCGGTTCGGGCCGCTTGAGGTGGTAAGCGGAATCAACCTCGCCATCGAGGAAGGCGAGATGTTCACCCTCCTGGGTCCTTCGGGCTGCGGCAAGACGACGCTGTTGCGGCTGATCGCCGGCTTCTACGCTCCGGACGAGGGGGAGGTCTGCTTCGACGAGCGCAAAGTGAACGATGTGCCGCCGCACGAGCGCGGCATCGGCATGGTGTTTCAGAACTACGCACTCTGGCCGCACATGACGGTGTTTGAGAATGTGGCCTACGGGCTCAAGCTGCAGAACATCGGGCGCGCGGATATCACCGTTAGGGTGACGAGCGCTCTTGAAAAAGTCAAACTGTCGGGTCTGGGGGCCCGCTATCCGGGGCAGCTCTCGGGAGGACAACAGCAGCGCGTGGCGCTGGCGCGTGCGCTCGTGCTGAACCCGAAGATTCTGCTGCTCGACGAGCCGTTGTCGAATCTCGATGCGAAGATCCGCATCCAGGTCCGCGCGGAAATCCGTAAGTTGCAGAAGGAACTGGGCATCACCACGGTCTACGTCACGCACGACCAGGAAGAAGCGCTGACGCTTTCGGACCGGATCGCCGTATTCAGCCAGGGCAAGGTGCTCCAGCTCGGCCCGCCTAAGGAACTGTACGAGCGGCCAGCCAACCGCTTTGTCGCCGACTTCATCGGCATCAACAACCTGATCGAAGGCACGGTCCGATCGATCGACGCCGGGCGCCGCCAGTTGCAGGTGAGCTCCGTGCTCGGGGATCTATCGGCATTGCTCGACGATCGGCTTCGCGAGGGTGATCGATGCATCCTGTGCATACGCCCGGAGAACGCGGCCTTTGGCGGCGAGGCCGCGGCCGGGCGCAATCTCGTGAACGGCAGAATCGCGTTCGCCGCCTACCTCGGAAACGCCGTGCGTTACGACGTTGAGTTGGCGCAGGGTATCATCTTCAAGGTCGATATCCGCGATCCTTGGCATCACGAGGAGTTGCCCATGGGCAGCGTCGTGAGCCTGAACTTCCCCGCGTCGAGCACCGTGGCGATCCCGGCGGAGTGATGAAGCTGCCTCGCGCGTCGCTGGCGACCCTGGGGTTCCTCCTGATCTGGGCCTTCCTGATCGTTTTCGTCCTGTTTCCGCTTAGCCGGATTTTCTACGACGCCTTCACCAACGAGGCTGGCCAGCTCAGTCTGGCCAACTTCTTCGAGTTCTTCACCGATTCGTTCTATTTGCGCTCGCTCTGGCAATCCATGGTTCTGGGCGTGGCCACGGTGTTCACCACGTCGGTGATCGGGATAGCGGTCGCTTTCCTGATCGTTCGTTATGAATTTCCGTACCGGAATCTGTTTTCGTATCTGACGATGCTGCCGATGATTCTGCCGCCGCTCGTAGGCGTCCTCGGCTTCGTTTTCATTCTCGGTCGCGCCGGCACGCTCAACGTCCTGCTGATGGACTGGTTCGGCCTGCAGCATCCGGTCAATTTCATGTACGCGATGCATGGGGTGCTGCTGGTGGAGACGGTGCACCTGTTTCCGATGATGACGCTCAGCATCCTCGATGCGCTGGCCAAGGTAGATCCTTCGCTGGAGGAGGCCGCCGAAGGCGTCGGCGCGAGAGGCTGGCGCAGGTTCCGCGACATCACTTTTCCCTTGATGACACCCGGCTACGTCTCCGGCGCGCTGCTCGTTTTCATCTGGACCTTCGCCGACTTTCTCACGCCGCTGGTCCTCGGCGTGCAGGATCTGCTCGCGGCGCAGGCCTATCTCAATATCGTTCAGTTCGTGGACCGGCGGATATTCCGCATGGGCATCGTCATTTCGGCTTTGCTGGTGCTCCTCGCCATCGTATTCGTGCTCGCCGCGCGCCAATACGTCGCGATCAAGGACTACAGCTCGCTCGCCTACTCCAGGGTCGAGCGCCGCCGCCTCGGGCCGGTCAAGCGCTGGCTCGCCGTCGGTTTTCTCGGGCTGCTCATGTTCATCGCCTTCATTCCACAGGTCGGTGTCGTGCTCGCCGCCTTCGGCAGGGGCTGGGCGCTCACGCCGATTCCACTCCACTGGACGCTCGAGGCATTCAAGCAGGTGAGCATCGAGACGCCGAAATTCATCGTCAATTCATTCCTTTTTTCCGGACTGGCACTGGTCCTCTGCCTCATCATCGGGGTGCCGATGGCGTGGATCCTGGTACGCACGCGCGCGCCGGGCCGCAATACGATGGACGCGCTGACCACGCTGATCCTCGCCATTCCGGGGACGGCCGTCGGTATCGCCTATGTCCGCGCGTTCAACTTTCCGCTGCCCTTCATCGACATCCCACTGACCGGCATGTGGATCATCCTGCCGCTGGCGCTGGCCGTGCGCCGGCTGCCCTACACCGTACGCGGCACTTACTCCTCGCTGCTTCTAGTGCACCCGTCGATGGAAGAGGCGGCGGCGAACGTCGGTGCCACAAAGATGCGCACGTTCCGCGACATCACGATCCCGCTCGTCTGGAAAGGCATTGTCGTGGGGGGGCTGTTCTCCTTCATCACCTCGATTCAGGAAGCGTCGACCACCATTTTCCTGACGCTCGGTGGCTGGGAGGCGATCCCGTTCGGCATTTTTACGTTCTACATCGCGGGCTCGCAGAGCCAGGCGGCTGCGCTCGGCGTGATCCTGATCGCGCTCTGTGCCGCGAGTCTTTACTTGGTCAATCGCATCGCCGGGACGCGCGTCGGCGGCCTTTTCGGCTGACGCGGATCTCGCCGCTCGCGGACTCCGCACCATGTCGGCCATCACCCTGCTGCTGGTAGTGATCGCGGTTGCACTGCTGTTCGATTTCCTCAACGGATTCAATGACAGTGCGAACGTCGTCGCCACGATAATCGCTTCGCGTGCAATGAGCGCACGCGGCGCCCTCGCGCTGGCCGCGATGGCGAACCTGGCCGGGCCTTTCCTGTTTGGCGTTGCAGTCGCGGAAACCATCGGCGCGGAAGTGGCGGATCCGCGAGCAATCAGCATTGCCGTGGTTCTCGCGGCGCTGCTCGCCGCCAGCTTATGGGACGCGGCGACCTGGTATCTTGGCATCCCCGTGAGCTCGTCCCATGCTTTGGTCGGCGGCATCGTCGGCGCCGCCGCGACAGGTTCCGGCTTTGCTGCGATCCAGGCGCACGGGCTGTGGAAGGTCGCGATCGCATTGCTCGTCTCGCCCCTGCTTGGTTTCGTGATGGCGCTGGCAGTCATGCAGGCGACGCTCTGGTTACTGCGCAACGCGACCCCGAGAGCGAATGTGACGCTGTCGCGGGCGCAGATCCTGACGGCGACCGCGCTCGCGCTGAGCCACGGCGCGAACGATGCGCAAAAAACCATGGGCGTGATCGCCATGGGATTACTGACGCTCGGCTTCACCCCGGTGTTCGTCGTGCCATGGTGGGTGATCGTGCTGAGCGCCTCGGCGATCGCGTTGGGAACTGCGGTCGGCGGCTGGCGCATCATACGCACTCTCGGCACGCGCTTCTACAGAATCCATCCGATCCACGGATTCACTTCGCAGCTCGCCTCGGCAACGGTCATCCTGGGAGTATCGCTCGCGGGCGGGCCGGTGAGCACAACGCAGGTGGTTAGCATGAGCATACTCGGCGCGGGTGCAGCCGAGCGCAAATCCAAGGTGCGCTGGACTGCGCTGAATGACATCGTCATCGCCTGGGCGCTGACGCTCCCGGCGACCGCACTGCTGGCGGTGCCGATCCACTATCTCATCGAATCGATGTTGCGACGCGGAGGCTGGTAATGGGCTGGTTCGACGGAAGGCTGAAAGAAGAGGACAAATTCATCGCCATGCTGATAGGGCAGGCGGGCAAATCGGTCGAGGCGGTTCATTACCTGGTGCGCACGCTGGAGCAGGTAAGCGACGATACGATCAAAGCCGTGCACACGCTGGCCGACGAGGCGAGCGAACTGCGGCGCGTGCTCATCGACGAACTGCACAAAACCTTCATCACCCCCCTTGATCGCGAGGACATTTTCAATCTGTCCCATTGCTTCGAGGATATGGTGACCTATGCGCTGACGACGGTGGAGGAGATGAACATCCTCAAGGTCGACGCGGACGACTATATCCGCCAGATGATGAAACTGGTGCGCGAGGAGGCGGAGCAGCTTGAACTCGCCATCCTGCGCCTGGCCAAGAACCCGCGCGTCGCGCTGGATCATGCGCGCGAAGTGCGCAATCTTGAACGCAGGGTCGAACGCCTGTATCGCACCGCGATCAAGGATCTGTTCGCCCGTGCCGCCGACCCGGTACGGCTGCCTGATCTGTTCTACCGCCGCGAGGTCTACCGGCACATTTCGAACATGTCCGACCGCGCCGACTCGGCGGCGAACGTGTTCGGCATGGTGATTATGAAGCTTACGTGAGTACAACGGATCTTTGCATCAGATTTTATGCGGTGTCCTCCAAGAGGACTTCCGTTGGGCGTATTGAATGCCATCGTTTGCTA
>ODAK010007649.1_pt1 | contig 10862 bp, 7 predicted proteins | sample 1539591 | NCBI WGS metagenome assembly ODAK01 (sample SAMEA3539303, study PRJEB22396) | soil metagenome | biome: tundra; feature: field; material: soil | place: USA | collected 2010-05 | depth 0.15 m | reverse complement strand
CAATCAGAACGTGACTTACGAGGAGCTCGAATAGCATGGTGATCTATCTTCCCGGACAGAATGTGGACGAAGAGCCATTGCTGGACGAGTTGACGCCGCGCGAGATCGTCCGCGAATTGGACAAGCACGTGGTCGGGCAGGCCGACGCCAAGCGCGCCGTGGCCATCGCTTTGCGCAATCGCATCCGCCGCCAGAAACTGCCGCCCGAAATGGCCGAAGAGGTGATGCCCAAGAACATCCTCATGATCGGCCCCACCGGCGTCGGCAAGACCGAACTGGCGCGCCGCCTCGCCCGCCTCGCCAACTCGCCGTTCCTGAAGGTGGAAGCCAGCAAGTTCACCGAAGTGGGATATGTGGGCCGCGATGTGGAGTCGATGATCCGCGATCTGGTGGATATCTCTATCGACATGGTGCGCGAAGAACGGCTGGACGAAGTGGCCGACCGCGCCGAAGTCAACGCCGAGGAGCGCCTGCTCGACCTGCTGATGCCGCCCACCCCCGAACCCAGCGAGAGCGTGGAGCGCACCCGCGACAAACTGCGCGAGCGCCTGCGCGAGGGCAAACTCGACGAGCGCATGGTGGAGATCGAAGTCAAGGATCGCGCCCCTTCCTTCGAAATCACCACCAACACCGGCATTGAGGAAATGGGCATCAACCTCAAGGACATGCTGCCCAACCTCTTCGGCCAGAAGTCGCGCCGCCGCAAGATGCGCGTGGCCGAGGCGCTGGACTACCTGGTGCAGGAAGAGGAGTCCAAGCTGATCGACATGGACCAGGTGACGCGCGCCGCGCTGGAGCGCGTGGAATCGAGCGGCATCATTTTTCTGGACGAGATCGACAAGATCGCCGGCCGTGAAACCGGGCACGGTCCCGACGTCAGCCGCGAAGGCGTGCAGCGCGACATACTGCCCATCGTAGAGGGCACTACCGTCAACACGCGCTACGGTTTCGTGCGCACGGACCACATTCTGTTCATCGCCGCCGGCGCCTTCCATGTCTCCAAGCCGAGCGACATGATTCCCGAATTGCAGGGGCGCTTCCCCATCCGGGTGGAATTAAAATCGCTCACCGTGGAAGATTTCATCCGCATCCTCAAGGAGCCCAAGAACGCCCTGGCCAAGCAGTACACGGCGCTGTTGGAAACCGAGGGCATCAAACTGATTTTCACCGACGACTCGCTGGAAGAGGTGGCGAAATTCGCCGCCCAGGTCAACGAATCCAGCGAGAATATCGGCGCGCGGCGCCTGCACACCATCATGGAGAAGTTGCTGGAAGAGGTATCGTTCGCCGGTCCCGATCTCAAGAAGAAGACCGTCAAGGTGGACGCGGCCTACGTGCGCAAGCAACTCGCCGACATCGTCAAGGATCAGGATTTGAGCCGGTATATTCTATAGGGGCCTAACAGGGTCGCCCAAATAGCTGGCCGCCGATGAACACCGATAAACGCGGATTCAAAAACAAAGCACTTATCGGCGTTCATCTGCGTTCATCTGCGGCTGGTTAGCGTTTTTCATCATCCTGCTAAGAAACCGCCGCCGCCGGAAGCTGTGGAGTGTCACTGTACGGTCTCCGCCGTTTTCGCCGGCGCGTCCTTTCGTTCCACCGGCGCCGCACGATCGTTCTTCGCGTAGCGTTCGAAGAATTCGATGATGCGCAGCATGTGGTCCATGCGCTGCAAGGGCGGCCCCGAGCGCGTCAACTCGTGCCCGATCGACGGATAGCGGACGTATTCCACGGGGCGGTTTAGCTGCTTCAGCGACCGGAAGAGCATCTCGCTCTGCGCAAAGCCGGTGCGGAAATCCTGGCTGCCGTGGATAATCAGAAACGGCGTGTGGATATCGGCCACGTAGGTAATGGGGCTCTCTTCGTCGAGCACCTTGCGGGTTTCGGGCTCCCAGGGATAACCGCCGAACTCCTCCGGCACCAGCGGCCACGCGTTGGCTTCTCCGTAGAACGTGGAGAGATCGTAGACGCCGCGCTGCGCCGATGCCGCCTTGAAGCGCTGATCGTGGCCGATCATCCAGGCGGTCAGGTAGCCCGCGTACGAACCGCCGGTCAGGAACAGCCGGTCCTTGTCTACCAGCGGCTCCGCCTTCGCGGAGTCTTCCAGCGCAGCCAGCACGTCTTCCATCGGCCCCTTGCCCCAGTTGCGGAAATTGGCCTTCTGGAATTCGTAACCATAGCCGCCGCTGCCCCTCGGATTCGCGTACGTCACGCCGTAGCCCCAGGAGCAGAACAACTGGAATTCCCACCACATGCTGAATTCGCCCGGGCCCCACATGGCGCTCGGCCCGCCGTGCATTTCCAGCACCCAGGGATAGCGTTTGCCGGCCTCCGCGCGGGTTGGATTCATCACCCAGTACTGCACCTTCACTCCGTCCGGCCGCGTGATCCACCGCTCCCGCGGAATCGCCAGTTCCTTCTCCTTCACCCAGGAGTTGAGCTCCGTCAACTGGCGCACTTGCCCGTTCTTTTCGCGGACGTAGAGTTCGTTGGGGTCGGGCACGCTGGTCAGCGCGTACACCGTCCGCCCGCCGCCCTCGTCGAAGGCGCCCACGCCGGTGGGTCCCTCCGCCAGTCTGGCGATTTCTCCCCCCTTGACGCTCACCCGCAACAGCGGTTCGCCTCCGTGCCAGGGCGTGGCGAACAGTACGCCGCCGTCGCTGCTCACTTTGCCGCCGCGCGCCGAGGAGTCCCATTGATCCGTCAGCCAGGTGAGTTTGCCGTCCTTGAGGTCGAAGCGCGCCAGGTGTGCCTGCCGGTAGGTCGGTTCGTCAGTCTGGCTGCCGGAGACAATCAGCGAAGCGCCGTCCGGCGTGTAGCGCGGATTGAAGAACGAGTACTCATTCCGGTCGAGCACCGTGTGCGGATTGGAGCCATCGGCGCCCATCACCCAGATCGCGCTCCGCCGCACCCGGTCCGGATGCTCCTGCCCAGGCGGCGTGCTCATGTAGACGATGCTCCGACCATCGGGAGCGTACTGCGCGGACACGTGATTGTAAAAGTCGCCGGTGATCCGCGTGGCTTGGTTGTCGTGCGCCAGATCGATGGTCTCAAGCTCCGCGATCTCCATTTCGTGCTGCAGATCCTGCTCGCCGAGGAAGTTGATGCGGTCGATCACGGTAGGGTCATCCTTCGAAGCGTTCCTCGCCAGCCAGTTGCGCAGCGCGCGGCGGTCGCCATCGGGGCGCACTTCCGCCGCCGGGTCGGCGCCCGGCGCCGTCCGGTCCCAGTCGAACCAGTCGCGGCCCGGACTCTCCAGGTCGAAGTGCGGCCTGCCGTCGAGCTTGGAAATCGGCATCGCCGTGGTCACCAGCAGCGCCTTGCCATCGGGCCGCCACAAGGGCCCCGCGGCGCCATTCTCCAGCTTCGTCACGGCTTGCGCCTCGCCAGGCCCGTTGAGCGGCAGCAGCCAGACCTGCGGCCGCGGCCGCGCGCCGGCGTCATCCACGCGCACGAACGCCAGCCGGCGATTGTCGGGGCTGATGGCCGGCGCCGAATCGTTCCGCTCCCCGAAGGTCAACTGCTCCGGCGCCGCATGGCGATTGTTGAGGTCGATGCGCCACAGATGGGTGCGGTATTTGTAGACCGGTTCGCCTTTGGGATCGGCCGGGGCATCGCTGTGGATGGTCTGCACCCCGTAGACCGCGAACGATCCGTCGGATGCTACCGCAACGCTGGTGACGTTGCGAATCTTGAGCACGTCGGCGCCGGTAATGGGCTGCTTGCCCGCGGCACTCGCCAGCATTGCCAGCACGGGCAGACCCAGAACAGCAAAAAATCTCCGCATGATGGTGATTACATCACATCAGGCGCGGCTATTGCTGCGCCTCGATGTGCACCACTTCCGAACTGTACGGGGTGGGCAGCAGCACGCGGAAGCCGTTGGCCATGAGCTGCGCGCCGGTCTGCGAGTAGACGTCCGGGGCGATTTCGAACCACACTGTGTAGCGCTGCTGCTCTTGCAGGCCTTTGGGCCGGAATACGTAGGAGGGGCCGGCGGACGCCGCGCGGGTGACCACCGCAATGGCGGTGTCCGTGGACGCGTTGTAGCTCTGAATCACATCCGTGGCGTCGGCGCCCGGCGCCAGAATATGGAATACCTTGCCCGCCGAGATATCGGTGCGCTGGTTCTTGTAGTTCTGGACCTCACTCTTGAGGAATGCCACCTGGTCCGCCTGCAGATCCGCCAGTCTGGTCATCAAAACCCAGGGACCGCCAAAACGGTAGCTGTGCGTGGCATAGTCGGTAAGACCGTCGGATTCCGGCATGTAGCGTTCCGCATAGCGCGGCGGAAATGGGTATGTGGCGCCATAAACCGCCTGGCGGGAGGCCAGCGACCCCGATGCGTCGTTGGTGATCGAGGTGACGTAGTTTTTTACCATGTTGAACGTCATCATGTTGCCCCCGTCCTCGCAGTTTTCCCAGTAAACGTCGGGCCGCGCCTGCTGGATCGCCGAAACCACCGCGTTGATGCCCTGCACCGAATTTGCGTAGTTGCTGTCCGCCGGATCGTGCGTGTGCGTCGTCTTGGTGCACTGCTTCACCATGTTCTGGCCGTCCTGCAGGATCCAATCGACATGGTATTCGTCGATTACGCGGATCCCTTCCTGAATCAGCCAGGCCTGCGTAGGCAGGTTCGATAGGCACAGCGGTTCGGCCCCGAAATATTGACTGCTGTCGGTCGCCGTCCAATCCGGGTTGGCCTGCAGCACCGGGCTGGACGCGTCGGCTTCGGCCAGGGCGAAGTGCAGGCCGAATTTCATCCCCAGCGAATGTACGTAATCGGACAGTGCGTCCAGCCCGTTGGGGAACTTAGCGGGGTCCGCGTGCCAATCGCCGATGCCCAGCGCCCATCCCATATCCACCACGAACAACTGCACTCCCAGGTCGGCGGCGATTTCGGCGCTGCGCCGCAAGGTCTGCTCGTCAATCTGGTCCTGATAGGCCCAGGAATCCCACGAAACATAGGGGAAGGATTTGGCGTCGGGCGGGGGTTTGGCCAGCACCGATTCCGCGAAACGCTGTGTCTGGTAGCCCGCCTCGTCCCAATCTCCGTGAAACAGGCCGATAAACGCGTTGGGTAGCTGCAATTCGCTGCTCGGTTCCACCGGGTGGTTCAGGTCGAGTACCGTGGAACTGAACTCCACATACCCATTGGAGGCGTCTTGCCGCACCGTGGTCTTGGTCCGGCCATCGAACTCCCATCCGGTGAACAGGCCCCGCTCCTCGGAATCGCGCAGTGCCAGCCAGCCGCACTGCTCGCCGTCGGCGCCGGAATTAATCGCCACCCCGGCTCCGCCGATGTCGAGCAGGCTTTGCAGCGGCTCGAAATCGGCCGGCTTGGAAACCACGCTCCACTGATTCACCCGGAAAGCCGTGTACCGCTTGCCCAAATCGTCGAATGTCCATGGCGCCATGTTGATCCAGCTGATGTGGCTGGTGGCCGCCGTCAGATTCTGGTACTTCAGGCTGTAGTGCAGCACCGGATGATCGTTGAACAGTTCTAAAACCAACGTGATCCGTGCCCTCCGCTGGACATCCTGCAGCATAATGAACTGGCGGACACCGCCCGGATTGATGCTCTGGGCGTACGCGGCAACCAGGAAGTACTGCGTCTGCGCATCGAACAGGTCGCTGTCGGCCTGTAACAGGATGGGGGAGGTCGGACTGTTCGGCGACGCGGTCCATTGGTCGCCCGATTGAAGATCGGAAATTTGTTGGGTGCGAAAGAAGCCTTCCGGCGTCAGTTGAAAAGACGCCCGGATCCAACCGTTGGAAAGGGTCCAGATGTTCTGGTCCGGATCGAAACTCGAATCTGCTCCGCCGAATGCCAGGCCGCCAAGCAGCGTGATACCGAGTACAATCCCGAGAAGTCGCATGACCTTCCGTACCTTAGTGCCGTCTGTATCAGAGACGTTACACTCTTCGACACAGTGTACGGAAAAAAGTAGCGGAAGATCGATGAGTTCTTAGTAAATCTTTGTAAGATGCATCACGTAAGCACTATTAAGCACTATCTTGCCTGACACTAAGGTGTATTCACGATGTCTCGGTGGTTCACCCTAGCCTTAAACCCGGCGTCCGACAAGGTCCGGCGGACTTCATCGGCTATCATCACCGAGCGATGCTGTCCTCCGGTGCAGCCGAATGATATCGTCAGATAACTCTTGCCTTCGCGAATGTAATGCGGCAGCAGGTAGATCAGCAGGTCTGAGATCCGGCTCATGAATTCCGCGGTCTGCGGAAAAGAGCGGATGTATCTTGCCACGCCAGGGTTTTTCCCGGTCAGGTTCTTGAATCGCGGGATGTAGTTGGGATTCGGCAGGAACCGAACGTCAAAAACCAGGTCGCTATCCGGCGGCACACCATGGCGAAACCCGAAGCTGGTGACATAGATCTGAATCGTCGAGTGATCGCGTTGCCCGCGGAACCGTTCCTCGATAAAATCGCGCAACTGGTGGACCGTGAACCTGGACGTGTTGATGATCAGGTCCGCCATGGCGCGAATCGGCGCCAATTGCTCGCGTTCGCTCTCGATGCTGCGGGTAATGGACTTATCCGTGCCCAGAGGGTGCGGCCGCCGCGTCTCGCTGAAGCGGCGGACGATGGCGTCGTCGTCCGCCTCCAGAAAGATGAGCCGCGCGGTCACCGATTTGCGGATGCCGGCGAAGATCTTGGGGAACATCTTCAGCCCGGCGCCCTCCCGAATATCCACTACCAGGGCCGTCGCCTGAATACTCGGATTGTCGCGCGTCAGCTCGGCGAACTTAGGGATCAATTCCACCGGCAGGTTGTCCACTGAATAGAAGCCCAGATCTTCCAGGGCCTTCAGTACGGAACCCTTGCCGGATCCGCTCAATCCGGTAATTACCACAAATTCGGGCTTGTGCGGGGACGCCTCTTTTGGCGCGGCAGTCTTTTTGCGCGGCATCTGGCGAGCGCTATCCCTCGACCAGGTCGAAATGCCCGTCGCGGCGCCGCAGGAGCACGCTGACGCGGTCGGTTTGGGCATCCCGGTAGACCAGGTAATCCTTGGTCTTATCCATTTCCATCACGGCTTCTTCCACCGTCATCGGCTTGCGTTTCTGGGCCGGCTTTACTTTGTAAACCTGCCGTCCCTCCGCGCTGTCGGCTTCGCCTTCGGCTGGCGCCGCCTTCTCGGTTTCCACTTCGGGAGCGGACTTGTGCGGAATGCGCTTGGCATCGCGAAACTTGGTGCGCGCCTTCACGCTCTGCTTTTCCAGCTTTTCGGTAGCCAGGTTGATTGCCGTGAACAGGTCGGCGCTGTTCCCCACACCCACCAGGTCGTGATCGTAATAGTGGATGGTGATTTCCGCCGTGTGCGTCTTGCGCTCCAGGGAAAGCACCACATGGGCGTCGCGCTCCTCCCTCTTTCCATCCAGCAACTTGCCGATCTTGGCGAATCGGGCCTCAAGCTTTTTCAACTGCGCTGGAGCGAGTTCTACCTGCCTACCGGTGTACGTGATCTTCATGAAACACCTCGTTGGGGCCGGCAAACACCCCTACCTACTTTATAGCTCGAATGCGGCGCGCCGTTTGCGGCAGCGCTAGTTGCGCACGCGCCGTTGGTGGGTGGATGGAATCTTCATATCCTCCCGGTACTTGGCCACCGTGCGGCGCGTAACGTTGATGCCCTCATTTTGCAGCATGGTGGTGATCTGCTCGTCCGTGAGGGGCTTGGAGCGATCCTCCTCTTCGATCATTTTCTTCACTTTGCGCTTCAATAGCAGCAGCGGCGTGCCACCGCCCAACGGCCCCTGGACCGCTTCCGAGAAGAAATAGCGGAGTTCGAAGACGCCCTGCGGCGTATGCACGTATTTGCTGGCCACGGCGCGGCTCACCGTGGAAGGATGTACGCCCACTTCCTCGGCTACTTCCTTGATCATCATGGGCTTCAGATAATCCAACCCGTGGCTGAGGAATTCCGTTTGCCGCCGCACAATCGCCTGGCAAACCTTGAGAATGGTCTGCTTGCGCTGTTCGATGTTCTTCATCAGCTGGATAGCCGACGTGTACCGCTCGCGCACGTAATCCCGCACTTCCTTGGTGGCGCCGTTTTCGCGATCCAGCATCTTGCGGTACTGCGCGTTCAAGCGAAGCTGCGGGACGTCCTCGTCGTTCATCTGAATGATGTAATCCTCGCCATCCTTGGTGAAGAAAACGTCCGGTTCCACTACCCGCGCGCCCGCGCCGGAATACCGCAGGCCGGGCCGCGGATTCAGGTGTTGGATCATGTGCACGGCGATCTCGATGTGCTCCATGGGACGCCCCAGCACCTTGGCGATTTCCTTGTATTGCCGGGTCTCCATTAGGCGCAGGCAATTGGACACGATCTGCCAGGCCACCCCGCCCCGCCCGTTGATGCTCTCGATTTGCAGCAGCAGGCACTCCCGCAGGTTGCGTGCGCCCACCCCCGCCGGATCGAGCGACTGCACCGCCCGCAGCCCCTGCTCCACCTGCTCCGCCGTGTGCTCGCCGATGGACGCGATCTCTTCCAGGGATGCCGAAAGATATCCGTCCTCGTCCAGGTTGCCGATGATCGATTCGGCTGCGTCGCGCGCCCCATCGCTGATGATGCTGACGCTCAATTGCGATCGCAGATAGTCGCCCAGCGTCACCGGCGACGAAAGAAATGTTTCGAACGACGGCTTTTCGACCGATTCCGCCGCCGGACTCTTGTAGCCTGGGTCCAGATAATCGTCAAAAAAACTGCCGAAATCAATCTCGTCGAAAGGGTCCGTGGCCGCCGGCGGTTCCGCCAGCGGATCGTTGACCGCAATCGAGTCGTTCTCGGCCACCACTTGAGCAGCCGCCGATTCCTCGGCATCGGGGAACAGGTTGCCGTTAATCGCGCTCCCGCTCGATCCGCCATCCACCGAGTTGGCGTCGCTCAATACAGCGGCTTCCAGCAGTTGTCGATCGGCCGGATCGTGGATCTGCTCGGCCTCCAGCAGCGGCAGAAGTTCCTCGGGTGTGATCTCCTCCCCAGGCTCGTTGGTAGATTCTTCGAGCACCGGATTCTGGACGATCTCCTGGGTAACCATCTCCTTTAGTTCCAGCCGGTTAAGCTGGAGGATGGTCACCATCTGGACAAGCCCGGGAGTCAGAATCTGCTTCTGCGCAACCTTCAGCTGTAATCTGGGCGACAGTAAGCTCATCTGCCTTCCATTCTATCACCGGATTTACGCATTGCCGCCCTAAACACGCGTCTTCCGTTGCAATTCAGTTGCCGTTCCGGCTGGCTATACATACACCCGCCGTACCCGCGCGCTGATGCTGCTCAGAATGTTATAGGAAATGGTCCCCGCCACTTTGGCCAGTTGCTGCGCGTCCAGAGTGCATTCCCCTTCCGTGCCCAGCAGCGTGACTTCATCGCCCGCCGCCAGCGCTGTGGTGTGGCTGAGGTCAATCGTGGTGAGATCCATCGATACCGTGCCCAGGATGGCAGTGAGTTTGCCGTCGGCGATCACCTTCCCGCGATTCGACAACCGGTGGAATATGCCGTCCGCGTACCCCGCCCCGAGTATGCCGATCCGCATGGCGCGCGGCGTGCGGAAGCTGCCGCCGTATCCCACCAGCGCGCCTTCGGGAAGCTCCTTCACCGCCAGTAGCTTGGCTTTCCAGGTGAGCGCCGGTTTGACGTCGAGCAACCGCGGCGGCGCGTCGCCCCGCGCCGGAGACACGTAGCCGTAGAGCGCGTGCCCGGCGCGCACCAGCGTGTGCCATCCCTCGGTGCGGCCGTAACCGATCGCGTTGGTGCTGGAGGTGTGCAGATGCGGCACACGGATGCCCGCGGCGTGCAGCGCTTCGCAAATCTCGTGGAAGTACGCCAACTGCGCCGCCGTTTGCGGCGAAGTGTAGTCCGCCGCCGAGGCGAAGTGGGTCATCAGCCCTTCCATGCGGGCGTGCGGCGTATCGGCCAGCACCGCCAGAATCTCCCCGGCGCTGGCGCGCGTGCCCAGGCGGCCCATCCCGGAATCGATTTTGAGATGGTAGCGGATGCCCTTCCCCGACGCGGCGGCGAGGCGGTCCACGTCGCGGATCTGCGCCAGCGAGTGGACCGCCGGCGTGAGATCGAATTCCACCACCGCATCGCCTTCGTAGGCCAGAAAACCGCCCATGACCAGAATCCGCGCGCCATGGATGCCGCCCGCCCGCAGTTGGGCGCCCTCGTCCACCGAACTCACTGCCAGCCACCTCGCACCCTCGCCGCAGAGCACCCGCGCCACTTCCAGCGCGCCATGCCCGTAGGCGTCCGCCTTGACGACGCAGGCCACCTCCACCTGTGGGCCCACCACCGAGCGCACACTGCGGAAGTTGCGCGCGATCTGCTCGCGCGATATCAGGACGTAGGATCGAAACGGTGCGGACACTCCCTTTATTGTAAGTGGCATAAGGCTCCGCCTTGTGCATCCGAGCGCCAGCTCGGAAACCACTCACGCCACTAAAAACAACGGCTTGATATGGCGCTCGAAAAGGTTTTCGGTGACGTTGCGGGAAATGCTGGGTTCGCAGCTCTCCAGCATCTTGAGGTATTTGTCGCCCATCTTGGCCGCTACCTTGAAGCCCACGTGCAGCAGTTGCCGCAGGTCCGGATTGAAACCCGGATTCCTCTGATCGTGGCGCAGCGCCGAAGTGTACTGTTCCGAACTCCAGCCGTTGACCACGGCCGGGTCGGGCAGTTTCGCGTAATCGATATCGATCACCGTCGCGTAGGGTTCGCACAGGGCGTCGCGGTTCTCAAATGCCTTGGCGTACACCTGCTTCGCCAGATCCAAACCCTCGCCGCCGGCTTCGGCCAGGCCGATCAACTCTTCCAGCCAGGTGGTGCCCGCGGT
>ODAK010007648.1_pt1 | contig 10863 bp, 8 predicted proteins | sample 1539591 | NCBI WGS metagenome assembly ODAK01 (sample SAMEA3539303, study PRJEB22396) | soil metagenome | biome: tundra; feature: field; material: soil | place: USA | collected 2010-05 | depth 0.15 m | reverse complement strand
TAATCGTGCTTGGGGGCGTCGGTTATCAATTCCTCGGCACGGATCAGTTGCCGAGTATGGATGAAGGTGGGTTCATTCTCGACTACACCATGCCGGCTGGAAGCTCGTTGGCCGAGACGGACCGCGTATTGCGGCACGTGGAAGAGATCCTGCGGAGCACTCCCGAAGTGGATAGCATTTCACGGCGAACCGGATTGCAGATGGGACTGGCAGCTGTGACCGAAGCCAACTACGGCGACTTCACCGTCAAACTTAAGGACAAACGCAGTCGGGCAATCGACGACATCATGAACGAGGTGCGCGGAGAGGTGAAGAAGTCTGAACCCTTGTTGGATACGGAGTTCACCCAGGTGCTGCAGGACATGATCAATGACCTGGCGAATGCGCCGGAGGACGTCTACATCAAAGTATTCAATCCCGATCCTGCCGTATTGAGCCAAGTAGCGCCACGGATCGCAGAAACCATCAAGAAAGTCCCGGGAATCGTGGACGTGCTCAACGGGGTCGATAACACGATCAGCGGGCCGGCGACGAATTTCCAGGTCAACCCAGCAGTTGCGGCACGCATGGGATTTACAGCCGAAGAAGTTTCCACCGATGCCTCGGCGATCGTGGAAGGCGTGAACACGGAAACGCCGATTATCCAGAATGCGCGGCCGTATGCGGTGCGCATCCGCTACGGGCCGGAGCATCGTGCCTCCTTCGATGCGATTACAAACACGGTGATCAACAGCGCAACCGGGAAGATCGCAACCTTGGGATCGGTTGCTACGGTGCAGCAGCTACCGCCACAAAACGAAATTCGTCGCGAAAACCTGCAGCGGCAAGTCAATGTAACCGCGAAGTTGGAGGGAACGGATTTGGGCGGAGCGATCGCGCGGGTGAAGGCGGCGGTCGACAAACTGCACTTACCGGCGAACATCCGGCTGCAATATGGCGGGACCTACGAAGAACAGCAGAAGTCGTTCCACGAACTTTTCCAGGTGCTGTTGTTGTCGTTGGCGCTCGTGTTTGCCGTACTGCTGGCTGAGTTCGGAGACTTCTCGGCGCCCGTGGCAATTCTGACTTCGTCGATTCTCTCGGTGACGGGTGTGATCGCCGCACTACTGGTTACGGGTACTACGTTTAACGTGGCATCGTTCATGGGTGTAATTATGGTGATCGGGATCGTGGCGAAGAATGGCATTTTGCTGATCGACGCGGATCAGCGATACCGCGCGGAAGGCATGTCGCCCTATGATGCGATGGTGAATGCGAGCCGGAGGCGCCTGCGTCCGATCATGATGACGGCGATGGCGGCGGTAACAGGAATGTTGCCTTTAGCTTTAGCGTTGGGGGCGGGTTCACAAATGCTGCAACCACTGGCGATCGCGGTGATCGGCGGGATCGCGATTTCGATGGTGCTGTCGTTAATCATGACGCCGACGCTCTATTTTCTGCTGACGAGACACTCGAGCCATTGATTCGGCACCGAGGGAATTCGACTTAGAAGGGAACGCAGACGACTTGACCGTTTTCCTTCGCGAATTTCAAGCCACAAGGGCAGGTTAGATCGGGACGCATTCTTTCTCCACACTCACACATATAGCCAACTTGGCGTACGGGATTACCCACGACCACAGCGTAATCCGGCACATCCTTCGTAAGCACCGCGCCTGCGCCTGCGAAAGAGTAGCGCCCCATCGTAATCCCGCAGAGTACGGTTACGTTCGCGCCAAGGGAAGCGCCTTCGCAAATTTTGGTGCGCAAGAACTGCTCGCGGGCTTTCTTCACATTCGCCCGAGGGTTGCGATCGTTGGTGAAGACCACGTTGGGGCCGATGAAGACATTGTCCTCTGCGGTAACTCCGTCCCAAATGGAGACGCCGTTCTTCACCGTAACGTTGTCCCCGAGAACGGCGCCAGACTCCACGAACGCATGATCGCCGACATTGCACCGCTCGCCGATTCGCGCACCATGCATTACGTATTGCAGTTTGGGGAAGGCTGGGCCGAGTCGTGCCGCGGTCTGGGCGATGTCTGCCTTCAGTTGTGCTTCCTGGGCGCGCAGCGCCGGCAGCAGCCCCGGTTGCGCGGCATTGCCGCCTGCACTGACGCCCTGTATGAAAGAACTTCCGGCAATCGAAGAGATCAGTTCAGGGTCTCCCGTCTTCGCCAATTGCCACACGGCTTGTTTCACGATGCGGTTCGCTTCGGCTCCGCTGAGCTGCTTATTCAACTCTTCCAGCTTGGCTGTCACAACATTGTGTGTCTCGCTCTCGCCCAGGATGCCTGCCTGCCTTTGATAATCGACCAGTCGCTGCTGCGAGACTTCAACATCGTTTTTCAGTTCGGCCAATTGTCTTGACAGCCATTCGGAAGCCTGATGTGTGGCGGTGTAGCGGGTTTGAAAATATTGTTCGAGGTAATCGTTGACTAGAGTGTTTACGATCATCGCCGACAGCGCTGGGTCACGATCGAGGCAGCGAACCTGGAGAATCCGGATTCCTCCGAGCACATGAATAGAAAGGTTCTTATGGAATCGTTTCAGCATGCGCGTGCGACGCACCGGCGACTGTTCGAGGGGAAGGGAATCGTCGTCGGCGCGCTTCGAAAAGAATAAGTGGGAGCGTTGCTTCTCCACCTGTTCGAGGTTGAGTTGCTGGATCACCTGTAAAGCGAGGGTATCGCTCGCCAATACATTCGCTTGGGTTGCGAGGGTGACTGCGTACTCGGATTCAGCGTCCGCCGTTCCGGTGGATAAATCGACTGCGCTCGCGTTTTCCGGATTAGTCTCGAGGTTAGATTCCGCCGCATACTGGGGACTTCTTACGAGGCAGACAGTAAAAGTTGTGGCAAACATCGCGAGGGTGATCCATGCGATGGTTGCGCGGCGGTACGAGAGTACGTGCCAGAGAGCGCGCAGTGAGAACGCCTCGTATGGTTCCAGATGGTTGTAGCGTGATGGCTTGGAGATCATGTTGAAGGGGAGAATTTACCGGTGCGAAAGCGGGGGAGGGTTCGCGTCGGCGAGCAAAGCTTCGCTAGGGTGACTTAGCAGCCTTCCTTTCGGAAGACCTCAGCCCGGTGACAAGAGGTGCAGCCAGAAACCCGAATGTCGCACTTCGTGATACGCCCAGCAATGCCCTGAAAGCAGTCAAGTCAGCGTTCTCGCATATTCTCTTCGCGTCATCCGAGGCAGTCTTCTGGGTTCAACTATTACTTGAAGGATCGCTCGGTGAAGCTGGCAACTGTGGGATATTGGTGCTTTCGCTCGCATGGCGCAACTCTCAGCAGGGAATTGGGTTTCAGAACATTAGCGCACCTTGGGTCTTAAATTTTCTGTTACTTTTTTGGGAAGTATGCGACGTAGATTGATTTGGCCGACTGTCCTCGCGTTGGGATTGAATGCTTTCGCTTTTGCTTCGGCAGCGAAGCCGGTTACGGTCGGCATTCCCACGTCGCAATTCAATTTTGTTGCTGCAACGCAAATGCAAACAGAATGGTGCTGGGCGGCTTCGGTCCAGATGATTCTGAACTGGTACAACGTCCCGGTGAAGCAGTCAGATGTAGTGAACCGCATTTACCACAAGACGGTCGATACTGCCGCTACGGAAGATGCCATCACTGTCGCGTTGAGTGGGACGGCTTACGATCGGCGCGGGCGCAAGGTCTGGCTTCACGGAGAGCGACGACGAGGAACTCCTACGGCCAATGAACTCATGTCCGAGCTGAGCCTGCGGCATCCGATGCTGCTCACCGTACATTCCACTCCACGCATGTTGCACGCGGTCGTAGTGACCAGCGTCGAGACAATCGAGAGCGATCGGGGTAGGACGATCACAGGGATCACCTTCCGAGATCCAAAGCCAATTCTTCGCGGACGTCACACAGCGGGGACGATTCGCGTTTCCGGTCCCGAGCTGACTCGCTTCCTGCGCTCAATCAGCAGCTACTACCTGGTCTCAATCAAGAGCTGAACATTTTGCAGAAAACAACAAAGCCCCGCAGGATGCAGCGGGGCTTTTCCTGACACCAAATGCCTAGGCGTGTTGATGATGGTGATGTTTGTGGTGACGCTTGTGGTGATGAGTCTGGGCTGCAGCCGTAACCGGCATGAGCATGGTGATCGCGAAAATCGCCGCGCCGAACGTAAACAACATCTTCTTCACTGGTATCTCCTGAACGCAATCGGTAGCCGCCGTACCGTTGCATCTATTTACCGCCCATGGCTGTGAAAAAGCAACGAGAAGAATCACCGGAGATAACTCAAAAATGAGTCTTAGTTCCGAGACCCCGAAACGATAAGGTTTTGCGCTGGAGCGCGGAGTCTCCAAGTGGTACTCTGCTTTCGTTTCCCGCACCGACTGAGGCCCCATGCGTTTTCGTTTAGCCGTTGCTCTCACCCTAACTGTCGTAATCCTGCCGCTCTTCTCACAAGACTCTAAAAAGCCTACGGGCCAGGAAAATCTGACTCCGACGTCGACCACTTTAGATGCGGATTTGGCTGCGGCGGACAAGAGTTACAAGGAAAGCAAGTTCAGCGACGCTGCGAGACAGTACCAAGCGATTCTCGCCAAGAATGCTTCCGTGATACCGGCGCAAGCAGGATTGATACGGATCACCCTGCGGGATCAAAAGCTCGACGAAGCGTTGGCGATCGGCCTGAAATTAGAGGCTGCTTCGCCCGATGGAGCGTCGGTGCGTGCCGCTGTAGGCGAGGTACGATTCAGGCTTGGCGAAATGTCCGAGGCCGAGCGCGAATTCCGTAAGGCCATCGCCCTTGATCCCAAAGAAGTCCGCGCCTACCTAGGTTTAGGGGAGTTGCTCGACGTGTTTGGAATGCATCGCATGGCCTACGATCTTCTCGACAAGGCACACACGATTGCCCCAGAAGATCCGAGGGTAATGCGGTTGTGGCTACATACTCTGCCACGAAAAGAGCGCATTTCGTTGCTGGAGAAATACCTCTCATTGCCGCAGGGGGAAGACCCCGATCAGTTGCGCGGCTTGGAGCATTATTTGGAGTATCTGAAAGCCATCGATGGAACCGCGACCCATCCCTGCAAACTCGTCAGGCCGGTGGCGAGCACGGAAACGCCTCTGGAGATGCTGCTTGTCGACGCCGGTCATTTGAAAGGATGGGGATTGAAGGTGAAATTGAACGATCGCACCGGAAAATTCCTTGTCGATACAGGTGCGAGCGGCCTCTTGATCGGGCGCAGTCTGGCGGAGAAGTCGGGTGTGGTTCGTATCTCTGGCAACGAGATTGGCGGAATCGGGGATCGAGGGACGGTATCTGGCTATTACGGGTATGTGAACTTGCTCCAGATTGGAGAGTTAGAATTTCACGATTGCCAGGTGCGAGTCATCGAATCGAAAAATGCGGCGGACGAGGACGGCCTGATCGGTGCCGACGTCTTTCGCTCGTACCTGGTCAGTTTGAATTTTCGGGAAAGCAAGATGAAGTTGGAGCCCTTGCCGAAGCGGCCAGACGAGCAGATAGCTCCCACTGCTTCCTTGGATACCCAAGGGAACAATGAGCCGACCGCGGAAAAAGATAAGATCGACAACGCTGATCCGAACCTTGAAAAGAGCGCTGAGAAGCCCTCAGGACCTCCGGTACGCAGCTTACCAAAAGATCGCTACATAGCACCGGAGATGAAGACGTGGACGCCGGTCTTCCGCTTTGGGCATGAGTTGCTGGTTTCGACCCAGGTGAACGATACGCCGAGGATGCTCTTTCTGCTCGACACGGGTGCGTTCGCCAATACTTTCTCAAAGCGTTTAGCGGAGCACCTCGGAAAAATTTCCAGGGATGATCGTATGACCGTCAGGGGCCTGAACGGTTCAGTCAATCAGGTTTACCGGGCTGAAAATGCGACTCTAGAATTTGGCGGACTTCGACAGAAAAATCAGAACACCGTCACGTTGGATCTATCGACGATCAGCCGGCACACCGGAACCGAGGTTTCGGGCATCCTCGGCTTCAATATGCTCAACATGCTCGACCTGCAAATCGACTATCGTGACAACCTGGTGAACTTCAACTACGACCCGACCAAACTGGGGCTTCCAAGCGACAGGAAGAAAAAGTAGCGATTGCTTTATTGTGGTGTTGCTTTTGGCTTTGTAGAGCTCTTCGTTCCTGCTTTTCGAGTGGGTGCTGCCTTTGCCGGCGGCGGCTTCAGTCCCTCAAAGCTGATGTGCACAATGCTGACAGAATCGAGTGGCTTATCATCCCGAGGGTCGCGGGGTTCGCGAGCGATCTGCTGCACCAGGTTGATGTTGTCGCACTGACCGAAAATCGTGTGCTTACCATTAAGGTGCGCCGTCGGGACTTCGGTGATAAAGAACTGTGACCCGTTGGTATTTGGGCCGCTATTGGCCATCGCTAGACGTCCTGGGCGGTCAAACATCAGGTTTTCGTTTATTTCATCCTTGAAGGAGAAGCCGGGATCCCCCATGCCGGTACCAGCCGGATCTCCCCCCTGGATCATGAAGTTTGGAATTACACGGTGGAAGATGGTTGCCGTGTAGAGCGGAACGTGATGTTTCTTTAAGCCAGTAACAGGATCGGTCCAATCTTTGGTCCCATTCGCCAGCCCGATAAAGTTGGCGACCGTCAAAGGCGCCTCATTCTGAAACAGCACGCAGCGGAAGGTTCCCGCAGTCGTCTGTATGACGGCGATGGGGTTAGCTTCGGTTCCCGTCGCGGTGCCAGCGGTGTCTGGCGTGACGTCCTTTGACTGAGCGGCAGTCGCAGATGGAGGCGTAGATGGCGCAGCGGAGGGAGCAGTTTGAGCAAAACCCGCAAGCGTAGACACCGAAAGCGCAAGGACCGTGAACAGAGTGCGCATCAATAAAACTCCTGTCGAGCGTTATTTCTGAGCTGGCGTTTCTCTTTTGATTTCCCGCCGTGTGTCGCGGGCAGTCTCGGCTTGCATCTGCGCGGCTGTCTTCTCCACCTCGGAGAATACCCGCAACAGATTTCCGCCAAGCACCTTTTTGAGTTGTTCCGCATTGTAACCGCGCTCGTAAAGCGCCTGGGTAATTTTCGGCAGGTCGGCAGCCGAATCGATACCCTGCGGGGTGCAACTGACGCCATCGAAATCAGAGCCCAGGCCAACATGATCGATGCCGGCGACTTTGGCGATGTGGTCTATGTGATCGATCAATGCGCTCATTGGCGGCCGGGGAATCTTGGTCGCACGGGTTATCTCAGCCTTCTCTATATCCGCTTCGGTGATTTTCGATCCTGGCTCGAGCGCTTGTTTCTTCAGGTCCTCCACCGAGTGATCCTCGGCTACGACCTTCTTTTCATCGAGATTGTACTGATCGCTGAGGAAGCCGCAGTTGAAGTTCACCATCGCAACGCCTCCGTTGCGAGATAAGGCGCGGAGCATGTCGTCGGTCATGTTCCGTGGCACGTTCGTCAGCGCACGCGAAGAAGAGTGGGAAGCGATCACCGGGGCGCGGCTGACGATCAGCGCCTGGAAGAACGTCTTATCGGCAACGTGCGAGATGTCGACCATCATGCCGAGGCGGTTCATCTCGCGCACTACGTCCTTTCCGAAATCGGTCATCCCTGCATGATGTTCGATATTCTTGTCATCCACGTCACCTGAGGAATCAGCCCAGTCGTTGGTGTTCGACCAGGTCAGGGTCATGTAACGCACGCCGAGGCGGTAGTAATCGCGAAGCAGGCCGAGGTCATTGTCGATCGCGTGACCGCCCTCGATGCCCATAAGCGCTGCAAGCTTATGTTCGCGGTGCGCGGTGTAGATGTCCTTCACGCTGGTTGCTTTCAAAAGATCAGCAGGATGCTTTCGCACTTGCTCATCGACTGCGTCAATTAATTGCAAGGTTCGTTTGGGGTAACAAGCTTTGTTCTTATCTGGTTCGATCCAGATGGAAAAGAACTCAGCGCCGAGATTGCCGGCTTTTGCCTTCGGAATGTTAACGGAGACGTGAGAATCCTCGCCAAGATCAAGCTTTTCGTCGACCAGGTATTGCGGGGTGTCGGCGTGCGTATCCACGATGATCGCGGAGTTGTGAATCGCCTTCCAACCGACGGGAGCTGATTTCTTCTTTGGAGTGGGGGACTGGGCGAGACAAAACGTAGAGAGGATGAGAACGAATGCTACGAGTCGCATGGGTGCTATTTAAACACGACGAGGAAGAAGTAAGGTGGTGGCGATTGGAAGGAAAGCTTAACGGCAAACGAAAACGGCGGGATCGCTCCCGCCGTTCGTTGAGGATCCAGCCTCGTTTATGGAGTGCCGGATGCCATTGCCGGCTGTTCACGCCATTTGTCGTAATCCTGGTAGACCATGATGTGGAAGCAGAAATGCCCACGCTCTTCTTCTGGCTCAATCAAGCCCAGTGCGCGAAGGTTGGCGAAGTAATTTTCGAGCCACTGATGTTGAGGCTTGGTTAATCCCCCGCGCTGGAGGTCGATCGTGGTTCCAGCAAGATGTGAAGAGATGATGTCCCCGGATTCGGGGGCGGCATTGCGATTGTGTCGACGCAGTCTGCGCTGAACCTGAACAGTGCGGACCGCGGAGTTTAACTGGAGCGGCACACCAAATGCTTCGTAGTATTCCTTCGAAACGTCTTCCACGAAATCAACCGTCCACGGGCGCGCATAGGCGCGATCCACAGGAAGTCCTTTCGCGATGTGCAGGTGATCAGATTCTTCAAATGCTGCCAAGGCCCCGGCAGACTTCAATTCTTCCAGTTCCGCGTCATTCTTAATCGGCGGCAGGTTCATCGACGCCATCTGCTCATTCTGCATCACCATCGACTCATGCGATGGCCGGAACAGCGGATTCCAAAGAGCGTTTTTCAGCCTCGCGCGGCCGCGGCGGAACCGTGACACCTTTTGTGCTTTGTGGGTGGTGCGGACGACTGCAAATGCCTGTGAGGCAAACGTGGTCAGAATCAGAAAAAAGAAGATTACAAATTGGGCCCGGCGCGAAAACATTCGAAAACTGACTCCAAAAGTTAAAGGATCGTTACCACCTTGGCCGGACTGCATACTATGACGACTGCATAGAAAATTCGATGCAAATCTGTGCCGTTGCTCTGCCCTTAAGGTCATGAACGAACGGCGAATCGGCCAACTGCAAGTGGCTCAGCGATGTGTCAGGATATCAAAGCCTTGCACTGGAAGTGTAGGAAAATCCAGTGACTTACCTTGGCCGAGAGCCCGTAAAAAAGGCCCCGCGCAAAACGAGGCCTCTCGTGGAAGTAATGGAATTAAGGTGCTATCGCGTGAAGATGTCCTTAATCGCCTGCTTCATGACCTGGCCCGCGACCGTAGAAATCGACTTGGTAAGAGGGATTTCCTTGGGGCAAACCTCGACGCAGTTTTGCGCGTAGCCGCATTCCTGGATTCCGCCATCGCCCATCAGTGCATGCAGGCGCTCGGTCTTCAGCATCTTGCCGGTCGGGTGTGCGTTGAACAATCGCACTTGCGAGATCGCCGCCGCTCCCACGAAACCTGTATTCTCATTGAACTGCGGACAGGCCTCCATGCAGCAGCAGCACGAGATGCAGTTCGATAGCGGATAAGCGACCTCCTGCTCTTCGGCGCTTACGCGCGGGCCGGAGCCGAGATCGTACGTGCCATCGATCGGCACCCACGCCTTCACTGCTTTCAGGTTTTCAAACAATACACTGCGATCGACGGCCAGGTCGCGCACGACAGGGAACTTGGAGAACGGCTCGAGCTTAATCGGCTGTTCGAGATTGTCGACCAGTGCCGAACACGCCATCCGCGCTTTGCCATTGATGAGCATGGCGCACGAGCCGCAGATCTCTTCCAGGCAATTGGAGTCGTAAGTGATCGGCGTGGTCTTCTTGCCGTCCCGGGTCGTCGGGTTGAGCGCGATATCCATCAGGCTGGAGATGACGTTCATGCCCGGTTTCCACGGCAGTTCGAATTCTTCCCAGACGGGCTTGGCATCGGGCGTGGCCTGACGTTTGATTTTGAAGATGACTGTCTTGTTTGCCATTCTCTAGGTCCCTGACCTCAGGGGCTAAAGCCCCGTAACTTTGTGCTCGCGACGCGGCGCTGAAGCGCCGCTTTACCCTTGCTACCCAAGTTGATTCTGCGACGCGCCCGAAGACGCGCCGTTCCTAACTATTTCACTGCGTCATAGCGGCGTGGCCGCGGCGGAATCAAAGAAATATCCACTGGCTCAAATTCGAAGCGCGGCTCGTCGGCATCGGGCGCGAAATATGCTTTCGTCGTCTTCAGCCAGTTCTTGTCGTCACGCTCAGGGAAGTCGGGCTTGTAATGCGAACCACGCGATTCGTCACGCAACTGCGCACCCTGGGTGATGACCCGTGCCAGTTGCAGCATGTTGTAAAGCTGCCGCGTGAACACGAACGAGGTATTCGCCCACTGGCTCTTATCCGCGAGGTTCACGTTGCGATAGCGCTCCAGCAACTCAACGATCTTTGCGTCCGTCTCTTGAAGGTTCTTGTTGTAGCGAGTGACGGTGACGTTCTTACTCATGACGTCGCCAAGTTCGCGCCAGATTTGGAATGGGTTCTCGTTGCCGTCGTTGGCAATGAGTCGCGCATTCGCATCTTCCTGTCGCTTGCGCTCGGCGTCAAAAGCCCCATTGGCATCCGTGCTGGTCAAGTTGCGGGCATACTGCACCGCATTCGGACCGGCCCGGAAGCCGCCGAAGATGCACGACATCAGTGAGTTCGCGCCAAGACGGTTTGCTCCGTGGATCGAGTAATCCGCTTCGCCTGCAGCGTATAGACCCTGAATGTTCGTCTGTTGGTTGAAGTCTACCCAGAGGCCGCCCATGGTGTAGTGCATGCCGGGGAAGATCTTCATCGGCACTTCGCGCGGATCGTCGCCGAC
>ODAK010007646.1_pt1 | contig 10865 bp, 12 predicted proteins | sample 1539591 | NCBI WGS metagenome assembly ODAK01 (sample SAMEA3539303, study PRJEB22396) | soil metagenome | biome: tundra; feature: field; material: soil | place: USA | collected 2010-05 | depth 0.15 m | reverse complement strand
CCTGCGAAAAATGGGGCTGGTACAACCGCAACTCCGGCATTAACCCCTACCTGGTGGAAGGGAAAAAGACGGCCGGCCTGGAAATCGGCGAACAGCTTGCATGGGAGCCAACCGATTGGGTGGCGGTCTCGGTGGGCGACGGCTGCACTGTTGCCGCGGTCTGGAAGGGCTTCCGGGAGCTCAAGACCCTGGGGCTGATTGCGCGCACTCCGCGGATTCTGGGCGTGCAGGCGGAGGGCGCCGCTCCCGTGACGGCCGCATTCTTCAGCGGAGAGCCACTGCGGCCCATCGAGCCCGCCACGGTTGCCGACAGCATCGCCGTGGGAGTGCCGCGCAACTGGAAGAGAGCGGTGCTGGCGGTCCGCGAATCGGGCGGCACGATGATCAACGTCTCTGACGACGAAATCCTCGATGCCATGCGCTACACCGGCCGCCTGTCGGGTATCTTCGCCGAACCGGCGGCCGCCACGGCGGTGGCTGGTCTGCGCCGCGCGTTGGCCGAAGGTTGCGTGGGACGCCGTGCCAGCGCCGTGGCGCTGATTACCGGCAACGGGCTCAAGGACGTCCAGTCGGCGCGCGCCGCCGCCGGACAACCCTACGACATCGCCCCAGACGGCGCGGCACTCGAAGAAATCCTCCGCAAACGGGAGCTGATTTGACCAAGGCAAAGGGATCGCCCAGTGATTACTTTGCCCAAATAGGACATTACTACTTTGCTGCGACAGGTCAAAGCCGGCGCCGCGCGTTCGCCTTGCGGAACAGGTATTATGGTGCTGGACTATGGCCAATCTGAATCCACGGATCACCGTTGAGCCGGGCAAAATGGGCGGAAAGCCCTGTATTCGTGGCTTGCGCTTCACGGTCTATGACATGGCATCCTATCTGGCATCGGGAATGTCGGAAGACGAGATTCTGAGAGACTTTCCGTATCTGGAGAAGGAAGACTTCCAGGCAGTCTACGAGTTCTTCGCCAGCATTCCGGAAAGGATCTCCGTTCTTGAAGCTTCTCGTTGACGAAAATCTCGCTCCGGAGCTCGCCGAACAGATCGCCGATCTATTTCCCGGCTCAGTTCACGTCACTGCCGTCGGGCTCGGAAGTACGTCCGATGCCGTTATATGGGAATATGCCGGGGCGAATCAGTTCACGTTCCTGACCAAGGACAAGGACTTCGTGAACCTCAGCCTCACATTGGGCTCGCCGCCAAAAGTGGTCCTGCTGCAAACCGGCAACTGTTCCACTTCGCAGATCGAGCGCATCATCAGATCCAACGCTGTTCGCTTGTCGGAATTTGACAATGACGGCAGGCGCAGTCTGCTTCTTCTGCGCTAGCGAGAACGCCACCTTGACCGCCGTGACAGCCGGCCCGAATCGGATGTGTCGCAGCGCGAGTGAGGGTCGGCCCATCTGGGTGCCTGTAAGCTACCGCGCCGGCACGCCCGCCGCCTTCTCCACCGCCACGCGAATCGCCGCCTGCTTCTCCGCGCTCAGTTTGCCGCCGCCGGCCGTGACGTAGAACACGTCGATCGCTTTGTGCGCCTGCGTGTCGATCAGCACCACCTCGATGTTGCCGCCGTTGGCGGAGATGGCGGTCGCCAGGTCGTACAGCAAGCCGGGGCGATCCTCGGCGACGATCTCGATCAGGGTCGCCGTGCTGCTGGCTTCGGAATCGAACGCGACGCGCGCCGCGATGCCGGCCTTGCGGCTGGGCAGCACCGGTTTCGGCCGGTTGCGCAGCAACTCCTTCACGTCCGCCTTGCCGCTGAGCACGCGCTCTACCGTGGCGTGCAGACGGTCGATCTCAGTGGGGTTGAGATCGAGCGTGCGCGCCGGATCGGCGAAGGTGAACGTGTCCAGTACCAGGTTGCGCAGGTTACTGAAAGCCTCCGCCTTCAGGATATTCATGCCGAAGCAGGAGAGCGTTCCGGCCACCGCGGCGAACAGGCCGGGCCGATCGTGCGCGATCAGCGTCAGTTGCCACGCCGAATCCAGTCTGCGGATGTCCACCGCCATACCGCGTTTGCGGCTCTTCTCTTCGAGCGCCATGTGCTCGTCGATCTCGGCTTCGGAGTGGGTGCGCAGGTAGCGCACGGGGAAGCCTTGCAGGAAGGCGATGCGCTCCGGCGAGCCGGTGGGGACAGCTTCGATGCGCTCGGTCTGCAACTCGCGGTTGAGTTCGTTATAGACCATGAGGTAGAGCTGCCAGAGCTGCTCGGCACGCCACGGCGTCATGGTGGTGGGATTCACCGCGCCGATATCGGCGTAGGTGAGCAGGGTGAGCACCTTGAGGCGCTCCACCGTGCCCACCAGGTGGGCCACGTCGCGGATGGTCTGCGGATCGAAGACGTCGCGCGAAAACATCGCGGCGGACAGGTCGAGGTGGTGTTCAATCAGGAAAGTCACCATGTCGCGGTCCTGCCAGGGCATCTGGATGCGCGTCATAGGGTCCTGCACGAGACGCAGCGAAGCGTCCACGTGGCCCTCGGTGAGCGTGCCCTTGCCGGTGTCGTGAAACAGGAGTGCGAAGGCGAGGACGCCCGGTTCATTGATCTCCGCCAGCAGATCCCGGAAGCCGCGGCACCAGGGGTCGGCCGTGGTGCGCAAACTCCACAGGTTTTGCAGCGTGACCAGGGTGTGCTCGTCCACCGTGTAGCGGTGGAAGAAGTCGCGGATCACCAGGCACTCGATCTCGGCGAACTCGGGGAAGATTGCGGTGAGCACGCCGGTCTCGTGCATGGCGCGCACGGCGACAGGCGCGTGCGGCAGCCCGAGCAACTGGCTCAGCGCCGGCCACAGGTGTTGGGGAGTGAGAAAATGGTCGCGCAGGCGGGGCAGCCGCGCCTCGATCCGCCGCTCGGCTTCGGACGAAAGGCGCAGGCCGTGACGCGCCACGAATTCGAACAGCCGCAGGGCGAGTTCGGGCTCCACGTCGAGCCTCTGGGGCGCGCGGAAATGGACGCGTTCCCGATGCACGCTGAACTCGGCGTTGGAAACCCGCGAGCGGAAATCGCGAAACTGCGCGAAGAGGGAGCTGGTCTGGACTTCGCCCTCTTCCAGTTGACGGATGGCGGCGCGGTAAATGGCGCGCGCGTGGCGGTAGTATTCGCGCATCCACTGCGCGGCGCCCGGAAGTTGCCAGTGTTCGGCCAGGCCATCCTGAGCATCGAACGTCAGCAGATTGTTGTCGCGGCCGGTCTGGATGTGCAGATAGCAGCGCAGGCGGGCCAGGAAGTGATAGGCTTCCCGCAGTTCGGCGCTGGGGTCGGCCGCGCCTTCGCGCAACTGACCGAGCCAGCAGACCAGTTGGTAATCGCGCAGGCCGCCGGGCGTGTCCTTGACGTTCGGCTCCAGATGGTAAAAGGTGCCGGCGTACTTGGTGTGGCGGTCGCGCGTGAGTTGCGCCAGATTGCGCACCAGGGCGTCGCGATTGGCGTGGATGAAGCGCGGCAAGCGGTCGGCCAGCCCGGCGTAAAGCGTGCGGTCGCCGGTGAGAAAACGCTGATCCAGCAGGCTGATGTTGAGCTCCGTGTTGGAATCGTGCACCTCTACGCATTCGTCGGGGGTGCGCACCGAATGGCTCATGCGCAGGCCGGCGTCCCACAGATGCTGCAGGAACGCCGAGATCGCCTCCTTGGCGGCCGCAATGTGCCGGTCGGAAGGGAACAGCAGAAGCACGTCGATGTCCGAGTAAGGGAAGAGCTGCCGCCTGCCGTATCCGCCCACCGCGAGCACCGCGACATTGGCCGCGGCGCCGGGAAAGAGCAGCCGGTCCGCGGCGTGCAACACGAGGCGGTCGACTTCGGCGGATCGTTCGGCAAGCGCGGTCAACGCGTCGCCAGTAGCTAGAAACTGCTGGCGGATGCGCGACGCACTACCGTTAAATGGCTGATTCGCCGCGGTCGTCATTACGGATCCGTATGGCTTCCTGCACGTCGTAGACGAAGATCTTGCCATCGCCGATCTTGCCAGTGCGCGCGGCACCGATAATGGCGGTCACGATCTCATCGGTCCGCTCCGACGGCACTACCAGTTCCACTTTGACCTTGGGCAGCAGATCGACGTTGTACTCCTGCCCGCGGTAGACCTCTTTGTGACCCTTCTGCCGTCCGTGGCCGCGAACCTCGGTGATGGTCATGCCGTCGATTCCGATACTCTTCAGTGCTTCCTTCACCTCGTCCAGCTTGAACGGCTGTATGACCGCTTCGATTTTCTTCATATGCTCACGGTAACGCAAAAAGACCGCTCCGGACCCAGAGGGTACCCCGGTCGCGGCTCGGATCTAGCTCTCGAAAACATATCCTTCCTCGTTGTGCATGCTGAGATCGAGCCCGTCGCTTTCCTGCTCCTTGGTGATGCGCAGGCCAATGGTGGCATCGACAATTTTGAGAATTGCGAGCGTGCCCACGATGGCCAGTCCCCACGCGATGGCGGTGCCCCCCAATTGGTTCAGTATCTGGCCGCCGTTGCCGTCCACCAGGCCGAGCGGCTGTACTTTGCCGGCGGCATCCTTCAGCCCCTCGTTGATCGCGCTGGTGGCGAAGACGCCGGTGAGTAGCGCCCCCAGCGTACCGCCCGCGCCGTGCACGCCGAAGGCATCCAGCGCGTCGTCGTAACCGAACTTGCGCTTCACGCGCGTGACCATGAAGTAGCACATCGCGCCGGCGCAGGCGCCAATCAGCATCGCCGGGAAGGGCTTGACGAAACCGGATGCCGGGGTGATGGCCACCAGTCCCGCCACACAACCGGAGATGGCTCCGAGCGTGCTGGGCTTGCCGGCGTCCATCCATTCCACCGCCATCCACGCCAGCGTGGCGGCCGCGGCCCCGAAGTGGGTGGCTACGAACGCGCTGCTGGCCAGACCGTTGGCGGCCAGCGCGCTGCCGGCGTTGAAGCCGAACCAGCCCACCCACAACATGGCGGCGCCAATCGTGCTGATTACCAGGTTGTGCGGCTTCATGGCGTTGCTCGGAAATCCGATGCGCTTGCCCAGATAGATGGCGCAGACCAGCGCCGATACGCCGCTGGTGATGTGCACCACCGTGCCGCCGGCGAAATCGAAGCAGGGGATCCTGCCGCCGGAAAACGCGTTGAGCAGCCCGCCCTTGCCCCACACCATGTGCGCCATCGGGAAGTAGACCACCAGGGTCCACAGGACGGTGAAGAGCAGCATGGCGCTGAACTTCATGCGTTCGGCGAAGGCCCCGGAAATCAGCGCGGGAGTGATGATGGCGAACATCAACTGGTACACCATGAAGGTGGCGTGCGGGATGGTGCCGGCGTAATCCGCGTTGGGCGTGGCGCCCACTCCGTCCAGGAAAGCGAACTGGAAATTACCCAGATAAGGCGAAGATCCGCCGAAGGCCAGGCTGTAGCCCACCACCGCCCAGATCACCGTCACTACGGCCATCAGAATGAAGCTGTGCATCATGGTTCCGAGCACGTTCTTGCGGCGCACCAGGCCACCATAGAAAAGTGCCAGTCCGGGGGCGGTCATCATCAGCACGAGGGCTGAGGAGACCAGCATCCAGGCGTTATCGCCCGCGCTTTGCGCGGATTTGGTGGCGGCTTCCATGGCCGCCAGTCTGGCGTTGATATCGGGCGCGGCTTGCGCGCACACCGCGGCCGGAGCGGCGAGCAGCGCCAGCGCGCCAATTCTTGTCAGGAGGTTCATCGTGGGACCAGTCCTAAAAGTTGAGACAGTTTCCAATATTGTCCCTCCCTGGGCGAGGGCATTGAAGATAGAACTTTCTATGGATCGGATTGGATTTTCTTATGCGCCTGGAGGGCGCGCACTCTCACGCGCGGCGACTCGCCTTCGCTACAATCTGAGAGACCACAGATCATGGGAACCGCCCTCATCAAGAAACCGGCGATCGATCCACGGTACGCCCAGTTCAGACTCTCCATCCGCGAGTCCAGAATCCACCGGTGCGGCGTCTACGCCGAGGAACCTATCCCCGCGCGGCGCAAGGTCATCGAATATACCGGCGAGAGAATCAGCCGCCGCGAGACCAAGCGGCGCGGCGACGGACCGGTCACCTACCTCTTCACGCTGGACGATTACTGGACGCTGGACGGCGCCTTCGGCGGCAGCGGCGCCGAAATCATCAACCACAGCTGCGACCCCAATCTCCGCTCCATGAACTTCAAAGGCCACATCCTCTACATGAGCAGGCGCACCATTCGCCGCGGCGAGGAACTGACAGTGGACTACCGCTTCGACAAGGACATCGAACAGGTGCCGTGCCGCTGCGGCGCCGAGACCTGCCGCGGCGTCATCAATCTGAAGAAGTAGGCTCAGGCAGTTATCATAGGTTCGTGCTTCCCGCAAAACTCCTGCTCGCCTCTTTCGCCGCCGCCTGTACGCTCGCTGCCCAGGCCCAGGCTCCGCTCGTCCAGCGCATCGCCGCGCGCGTGCGCCCCAACGATCTCAAGGCCGACGTTTCCTTTCTGGCGTCCGACGCGCTCGAAGGCCGCGCCACGCCCTCGCGCGGATTAGACCTGGCAGCTGAGTACATTGCCGCGCAGTTCCGCCGCGCCGGTCTGGAACCGGCGGGCGACGAAGGCTATTTCCAGAACGCCAGCTACCAATCCGTGAAGCCGAATCCGGAGGGCCTCGCGTTCACGCTGGATGCCACCAAAGCCGGCGAGGGCACCGTGGCCATTCAGGAGGCCGTGGCCAGCGACCTCAATCGCGCCGCCGCCTTCAAGATCAAGCTGAGCGACACCGCCACGCTCGATGCCCTCACCGCGGAGCAGGTGCGCGGAAGGGTCTTGCTGGTGGAAATGCCCGATGCCGGCGGTACCGGCGGAGGGGGCATGGCAGGGTTTCAGGCGCAGCGCCGCATCCTGGCACTAGCCGCGAAACTGGAGCCCGCCATGCTGGTGATGGTGCGCTCTGCCGCGCAACAGGCCAATCCCAACGCCCGCGTGCCATTGCGCGACGCCACCGCGCCCGCGCCCAAAGTGCCCATCCTCAGCGTGTGGGACAAGGCGATTCACGATGCGGTTGCCGCCGCCAAACCGGGCCCCATCGAAGCCACCGTATCGGCGCACGTCGCCGCGCCCATGGTGACGTCCGTGAAACTGCGCAACGTGGCGGGCGTGCTGCGGGGCGCCGACCCGCAATTGAAGGACACCTATGTGATCGTCACGGGCCACTACGATCATCTGGGCGTGCGGCCCAACGCGCAGGGCGACGGCATTTACAACGGCGCCAACGACGATGCCTCGGGCACCGCCAGCGTGATCGCCGTCGCCGGTGCCCTGACGGAGCTCCAGGAAAAACCGAAACGCACCATCGTCTTCGTGACCGTCTTCGGCGAGGAGGTCGGCGGACTGGGCGCCCGGTGGTATACCAACCACCCCATCTTCCCCATCGCCCAAACCGTCGCCGACATCAACCTGGAACAACTGGGCCGCACCGATGACATTGAAGGTCCTAAAGTCTCGCAGTTCAACCTCACCGGCTTCGATTACACCGACATCGCCGCCACCTTCGCCAAGGCGGGCGCCCTCACCGGCGTGCAGGTGATCAAGCACGAGAAGAACAGCGATTCCTTCTTCGGCCGCAGCGACAACGCCACTTTCGCCGACGCCGGCATCCCGTCCACCACGCTCTCCGTCAGCTACGTCTTCCCCGATTATCACCAGCCCGGCGACGAATGGCAGAAGCTGGACTACGACAATCTGGCCAAGGTGGATGTCACGGTAGCGCTCGGCATCCTCGATATGGCCAACAGCGCACAGGCCCCGCAATGGAACAAGGAGAACCCCAAGACGGCGCGCTACGTGCAAGTTCGCGAAAAGCAGTAGACCGAATGGGGCAAATGGGGCGCTCCGCACATACGTGGGCAGGGATTGCCGCTATCATCGGAGAGTGCGGTCCTTGTCCCTTTGCTGTCTGGCGATTCTTTGCTGCGCCGCGTATGGATACGCCCAGTCCGGGCCGCAGCCGCCTTGCGGCGTGGATTCCATTCCGCCCCATCCCAGCCTGGCCGATTCACCCGCGGTGAAGTTCTGGAGCACGGACGAACTGGGCGAGCGCTGGCGTCCGCCCGCGTGTACCGGTTGGACGGGAGAGGGATTTTCGACGTTGGTCACCACGGCAGCGCGGTTCTACCACGCCGCGGGAATGGAGAGTCTGCTGCGCCAGAGCGGCGCGATTTCCTCACTGGTGGGCATGCGTTATTGGTCCACCACGCACAAACAGTGGCAGACATTGATCCCCGACGCCTACGCGGTAACCAACGCTCAGGGCAATCAGCGGCGCAATGACTTCACGCTGGAGGAACTGACGCCGGGCAGCGTACTTTACTTCCAGCAGGCGGACAACCTCTCCGGCAAAGCCATTTTCCGGCTGCACATCGCCGAGGCAACCCCGGACCGGCTGGTGTTCGACGTGGCCAACGTCACGCTGATGAGATATCTGATTCTTCCGCTCTTTCACCCGGGCGAGATGCAGTCGATTTATTACCTGGAGCGCGAGTCGGAAAGCGTCTGGCGGTATTACGGCATGGCGCGCACGGGCAAGAACGCGAGCAGCCTGACCATCGGGCATGAGGCATCCTGGGTCAACCGGAGTGTGGCGTTCTTCCGTCATGTCGCCGGAATTCCTACCGACCAGGAACCACCCGCGGCGCGATAGTTTGAAGGGGTTGGTGGCTGGCTACTGCGCCGGCGGCGCGCCGGCGCGAATGAACTCGGCGATCTCCGAGGCTCGCGCGCGCGCCGTGTGCATATAGCTTTCGTTCTTGATAATGCGATCCAGGGTGGGCAGGTACTGCTCCAGGCCGACCACCCGTTTGCGCTCGATAGCGGAACCCAGCAGGTCGAGCGCCTTCACCAGGCCCAGCTTGTCGTATTTGGCGGCACGGTCCAAAGCGATGCGGTGCTCGGCGGATTCGGCCATCCGCTCGCACCAATCCCAAAGCAGCCTGGCGTTCGCATCCTCGGAATAATTGAACTGCACTTCGCTCTTTTCGGCACCCTTTTCGAGACGGAAAGTCTTGGTGCCCATGAACGCCACTTTCAGTCCGGATTCAACGGGGCGCTTAAAGTAATCCAGTTTCTCCACCAGCGCGTACACCTCGGCGGTCTCGGCACCGGTGAGTTTGAAGACCAGCGGCAGGTCGTCATCCGGCGCTTCGCGGTACACTGCCTCGCCATCCTTCCCAAGAGTCACCTGCACGTAGGCGGGAGTGCTTCCCGGAAAGGACTTGGAATAGAAGAATCGCTGCGCATCCTGCGCCACCAGCGAGCCCGCGAACAACAGAATCAACGACCACTTCATACTCACCCGCTATGCCAGCCTGCGGCTGGTGGCTTCGTGCGTGGCATGGCAGATGGCGATGGCCAGCGCGTCGGCCGCGTCTTCACTGGCGATAGCCTCGGGCAGATGCAGCAAAGACCGCACCATTACCTGGACCTGACTTTTTTCCGCCCGGCCATACCCCACGACACTCATTTTAACTTCCAGCGGAGAGTACTCCGCAAAGCCCACCCCTGCCTCCGCGATGGCCAGCAGGGCGACCCCTCGAACGTGCGCCAGTTTCAACGCCGTTTTGGCGTTGGCCGCATGGAACACTTCCTCCACCGCTCCAAATTCGGGAGCATGCTCCCGAATCAGACTCCGCAGACCGGTGGCGATCTCCAGTAACCGCTTTTCAAATGGCCACTTCGGGCTGGTCGAAATCACCCCAGCCACCACCATCCGGTGTTCCGCCCCGTCGCTGTCGATTACGCCGTAACCGGTGCGTTGCGAGCCGCAATCGATGCCCAGGACGCGCACCTTACTGCGACAGCGCCTCCAACTCCTTCTCGTCGATATCGAAGTTGGAGTAGACGCTCTGCACGTCGTCGTGATCTTCCAGCGCTTCCTGCAAGCGCAGCATGCCGCTGGCGTTCTTGCCCTCCAGCTTGATCAGGTTCTTGGGAACCCAGGCGATGGTCGCATCCTCGTGGGGAATATGGTTGGTTTCCAGCACTTTGAGCACGCTCTCGTGACTTGCCGGATCGGAAAGAATCTCCCACTGGTCGCCCAGGTTGCGCAGATCGTCGGCCCCGGCGTCCAGAATGATGTCCATCAACTGGTCCTCGTTGGCCTTTTCGCCCGGAACGAAGATCTGGCTGCGCCGTTCGAACATCCACGCGACACTGCCCTGCTCGCCCATATTTCCACCGTTCTTGGAGAACGCGTGGCGGATGTCGCTGACGGTGCGGTTGCGGTTGTCGGTGGCGACATTCACCAGAACGGCGGCGCCGCCGGGGCCGTAGCCCTCGAACATGACCTCTTCGATCATGCCGCCTTCCAATTCGCCCGTGCCCCGCATGACGGCTTTCTTGATGTTGTCGGACGGCATGGAGGCGGCCTTGGCGGCAAGGATGGCACTACGCAAACGCGGATTGCCATCCGGATCGCCGCCATTGCGGGCGGCGATGGTGATCTCTTTGATAATGCGCGTGAAACTCTTCCCGCGCTTGGCGTCCGTGGCCGCCTTTTTATGCTTAATCGTCGCCCATTTGGAATGGCCTGACATGTGAACCTCTCAAGGTAGGCCCGGCAGCACGCCGGGATAGCTATGTTGTTATGAATTCAACCTATTGAGGATAGCAGAATCGGGATATCCGCTCAAGGAGCACCAGTCCGCTGGTCACGCTGGATGGAAAACCCCTGCCTGCGCCACGATGTATACTGGCATGACATCAGCATCCAACCTCAAAAAGGGGAGCAAGAACGTGAACCCGTCACATCCCACGCGCCGCGCCGCGCTCGGCGCCGCCGCCCTCGGCGCGCTGTCGTATCGCCGCATCCTCGGCGCCAATGACCGCGTCCAGGTGGGCTTCATCGGCTACGGCCTGATCGGCG
>ODAK010007645.1_pt1 | contig 10867 bp, 8 predicted proteins | sample 1539591 | NCBI WGS metagenome assembly ODAK01 (sample SAMEA3539303, study PRJEB22396) | soil metagenome | biome: tundra; feature: field; material: soil | place: USA | collected 2010-05 | depth 0.15 m | reverse complement strand
AGCTGCAACTCGACGTCTGGGGAGAAATGATGGGCGCGCTGCACCTCGCGCGCGAGGGGGGCCTCGCTGCATGGCCCTCGGGTTGGGACATGCAGCGCACGGCACTCGAACATCTCGAGGTGATTTGGACGCAGCCGGACGATGGAATCTGGGAGGTGCGGGGTGGCCGGCAGCACTTCACGCACTCCAAAGTGATGGCGTGGATGGCGTTCGATCGAACCATCAAAGACGCGGAGAAATATCAGCTCGATGCGCCGCTCGATCGGTGGCGCCAGGTGCGCGACGAGATCCATCGAACGGTGTGTGAGCACGGGTACAACGCCAAGAAAGCGACCTTCACGCAGTGCTTCGCCGGCGATGAGCTCGATGCCAGTCTGCTCCTCATCGCCCATACGGGATTCCTTCCCATCGCCGACCCGCGGGTTGCCGGTACCATTGCCGCCATCGAGCGCGAACTCCTCATCGACGGTTTCGTGATGCGGTATCGAACCGAAAGCGGCACGGATGGTTTGCCTGCCGGCGAAGGCGTCTTCATCCCGTGCAGTTTTTGGCTTGCCGATGCATACCTGCTCCAAGGCCGTGACGCGGAAGCGGCCGCCTTGATCGATCGAATACTGGCGCTTCGCAACGATGTCGGACTGTTGAGCGAAGAGTACGACACGAAGGCCGGCCGCCAAGTGGGCAATTTTCCGCAGGCGTTTTCACATCTGGCGTTGGTGCACTCCGTGCTCGTCCACGAGGCACGAATGCCGTTACGAGATCAGGTCGCCGCGCGCGATCCAAGCCGGCGCCCATAGGACCCGAGTGAAGAGACCTTCGCGCACGAGAACCGACACGGCTTCGAAATGAGGCGGTGTGTGATGGTCGGCAGCGGGGATATACTTCATGGCGCCCAGCGCGAATGCGGAGGGATGCCGTGTCGGACGATTCGCCCAAGCCACCACCGCCGATGCCGCCGGTAGGCATCGACATCGCCGCCCTGAGCGCAGCCGCCTACGACGACCTGCGCCGGTTGGCCAGAGCGCGGCTGCGATCCAACGGGCCTCTGACCCTGCTCGATACGACCGGCTTGGTCGGCGACACGTACAAGCGGCTTGCGCTGCAACACAATTTGCAGATCGAAAGCCGTGCTCACTTTCTCGGCTACTGCTCACGCATAATGCGCTCGGTCATTATCGATCTGGTGCGCGAGAGAAACGCCGGTCGCCGCGGCGGCGGTGACCGGAAAATCACGCTGAACACGGAAATGGGTGAAGCCTTGGCGCTCGAAGCGGAGCCCTTGCGAGTCGATGACGCTCTAGCCGATCTGGCCAAGCTCGAACCCAGGCTGGCACAAGTCGTCGAGATGCGCTATTTCGGCGGCTACAATGAGGAGGAGGTCGCCGAAGCGCTCGGCATCACGGCGCGGACCGTGCAACGCGATTGGCAGAAGGCTCGAGTACTCCTGCAGGCCATGCTGTCCGACCCCGAGTAACGCCAGATGTCTGAAATTCCGCGTCGAATCCGTCACTTCCTACAGCTACATCAAAATGTTTTGAATGGCTAAACTGCCCTGCCCGTCCGAATTGTGGCCGGCATTCTCGGTCTTGCTGGATGAGGCCCTCGATCTTCCGGAAAGCGACCGCCCGAAGTGGCTGGCTTCGCTGGGGCCGGAGCACGCAGCCGTCCGGCCCTGGTTGTTCAAGGTGATTACGGGTGGCCCCGGCACGCTGGAGACCGACTTCATGAAGGCAGTGGTGATCGACGAACCCACTTCGTCCGAGTTCTTTCCTGGCCAGCAGATTGGGCCCTACCTGCTCAAGAAGCGTCTTGGCAGCGGCGGTATGGGTGATGTTTGGCTGGCGTCGCGCAGCGACGGCACGCTCAATCGCCAGGTGGCATTGAAGCTTCCGCACACCCATTTGATGGCCGGGGTGTTGCGCCGGCGATTCGAACGCGAACGGGACATTCTCGCCGGCTTGTCGCATCCGCATATCGCGCAGCTCTATGATGCCGGGGTCGCGGATTCGCAGCATCCCTATCTCGCGATGGAATGGGTCGACGGCATGTCGATCAATCAGCATTGTCACGATGCGAAAGTCTCGCTGGAACGGCGGCTGGACTTGTTTCTGCAAATCCTCGATGCCGTCGGCTACGCGCATGAACGGCTCGTTGCGCATCGCGATATCAAACCGTCGAATATCCTCGTCACCCGCGATGGGCAGGTCAAGCTACTCGACTTCGGCATTGCCAAGCTGCTGGTTGGCGATACGGAGATCGGGGCAACCCAACTGACGCGAGCCGGCAGCTGCATCGCGACCCCTGGCTATGCGGCGCCGGAGCAGCTCAAGGGCGAACCCATCACCGCCGCGGTCGATTTGTATGCATTGGGGGTCGTACTGCGAGAGTTATTGACCGGGCAACGCCCCCACCGCGACAAACGCAAACCGCCGGTCGAGCCCGGCACTGCCGCGCGTGCCTCGTCACAGATCGAAGACGGCCACGCCGAACAGGTCGGCGGCCTGGAGACCAAACAACTGCGCCGCGCACTCTCCGGCGATCTCGATGCCATCATCGCCAAGGCGCTTGAAGTCGATCCCGCGCACCGCTATCGCTCGGCTGAGTCCTTTGCGCAGGACATTGAACTCAGCCGTCAGAACCGGCCGATTTCCGCCCGGCACATCAGCCCGGCGACCCTGGCGTTGAAATTCATGCGCCGTCATTGGGTGGGCGTCGCCATGACGACGAGCCTGCTGCTGGCGCTCATCGGCGGCAGCGCCGGTATCGCCTGGCAGGCAGTGCGGGCCGAACGCGAAACGCAGCGTGCCACCACCATCAAGGATTTTCTCATCGGCGTGTTCCGCGCCAGCGATCCGCGCATCGCCGCGGATAAACCGCGCGGTGAAATCACGGCGCGGGAATTACTGGATATCAGTTCCCAACAGATCGAAAGCGCGTTTGCGCAACAGCCCGAAACGCAGATTGAGCTGCTCGGCGTCACGGCCGATATCTACCGTGAGCTGGATGAGACACAGCGCTCCACCGCGCTGTATGCGCGCGAAATCGAGCTGGCGGATAAGCACCTCGGGGCAGCCGACACGCGCGCCATTGACGGTCTGCTGGGCCAAGCTTATAACGCCGACGCTGATGGTGACGATAAGCGCGCGCTTGCCCTCTTGGCTCAAGCCGACCCGCTCATCCGTCAAGCGCATCTGGATAAAACCGCGGTGCGCGCGCGATGGCTTCTCATGCACGGTGAGGCTTTGTATCGTGACTCTGCGAAAGGGGAAGATGCACAGAGTTCTCTCGAGGCCGCTGCCGCGTTATTCAAGACCGTGGCGCCTCTAGACCCGCACTATCCTGACGCCCTGACCGATCTTGGCAGCCTGTCGCTGGATCGATCACAATTCTCCTCGTCCGCCAACTACTACCGGCAGGCAATCGCCGTGGCGGAACCGAATAGGCAGGTGGAAGGCGACGTGCTACTGGCGAATCAAGGCCTCGCATTGGCGCTTAAATATCTGGGCGACGCTGAAGGCGCGGCTGCGGCGTTCGAGCATGGCACGACAATTGCCGCGCGAACCTACGGCCTCGATAGTCACCATTATTGGATGATTGCTTCCGACTGGGCGCAATTTCGCTATGAACGCGGCGAGCGACAGGCGGCCTTGGCTGCGTTTGAAACGCTAGTCCAGAGCCTGCCGAAAGAAAAGGCTAGTTTTCGCAATGCAAATGACGCGCTGGAAGCAGCATTAGTGTTGCGAAAATACGGGCGTTGTCTTGCCAACGACGGCCAGGGCGCCCAATCCATAAATCTGTTGGAACAGGCTCGGACGTTGCTCAAGAAATCAGCAATGCACCCTCCTGATGCCGGTTTGCTGCAGATCGACCTGGGCAGTGCGTACCAGGCAGGCGGCCGCAATGCCGAAGCGCGCGAAGCATTCCTGAACGCTATTCGCACGCTTGAAGCACAACAGGCGCCGGTATCATGGCTAGCGAGCGCGCATGAGCGCTGGGGACGTTTCCTATTGTCACAAAGCGATGCAAGGAGCGCCGTGACGGAATTCGACGACGCCCTGCGCCTTTCCGAGGGCCACGTGATACCGGCCGCGGTCTTCGCACAGGCCGGATTGGCAGCGATCGCGGTGCTGCGGAATGATACGCGCGCAGCGTTAAATTTCAGCGGCCGGTCCATGATTCAACTTGATCACATCGAGGAGTTCTACGACATTCGCATTCGCCCGTACGTCTGGGGCATTCGCGCGCAATCTCTACAGCTGGCCGGAGATCAAGAAGGTGCCCGTGCGCTAGCGAAGCGATCGAGAGATGCTGCGATACTCTACTACGCACCAGGCAGTGCAGCCGTTACGCAAGCCGAGGCATTGTTTAAGAGCACCACGAGCAACGTCACGGCACGCTAGCGCTAACTCACCCGACGATTCAGCGCTTTACCGCACTCGTCGCGGACCACCTCCCGACAGCGACCCCGGCAGCGAACGCAATTACGGCGACAATGACGACGAGTAAGGTATCGGGATGAGGATGACCACCGATGGTAGTTGGACAGTGTTCGCCCGGTGGACAGACGCCTGACGCCACCGACGCCGTTGTCTTCCCAGCCGCCTGCGCGAATACACCATGCCAATTCAGCTGTCTCTCGACCCCCTGAAGCAGATGCGTCAGCGCAGCTGACGCCACCCCATCGAAACTGATCTGAAAACTCATGGTTAGGTGCTCCTTGTCTTTCTAAGCCGTAAACCCTGGCAGCCCGTGCAACGTTATTAGACTACCCGCAGCCAAATATGAACATACGGGCGCACCTACAGAATATAACGGAATCTTTTCTCGAACCTAGACATCGTGCGGAATGCTCGGCTGACCGCCCTTCCCCACCCGGTATTTCTGACGATATGCCGGCCGGCGGTGGGGGCAGGATTTCTCCGATATCATAGCGGCCCCCAAGTAACCCTTAAGAGAGGTTTGAAGCACATCGATGTCGATGCATAGTACACAGAGAATACTCACGGTCCACCATTGGAACGATCGCCTATTCAGCTTCACCACCACCCGCGATCCGGGCTTACGATTCGAGAATGGTCATTTCGTTATGGTCGGCTTGCTCATCAACGAGCGTCCGTTGATGCGTGCTTACAGTATTGCAAGCGCGAATTACGAGACATTTTTGGAATTCTTGAGCATCAAAGTACCCGATGGACCGCTGACCTCGCACTTGAAAAACATCCAGCAGGGGGACGAGATACTCATCAGCAACAAGCCCACCGGCTCGTTGCTGCTTCGGGACTTGAAACCGGGCAAGCATCTCTACCTGTTGGGTTCTGGAACAGGTCTCGCACCATTCATGAGTTTGATCAAGGACCCGGAAACCTATGAGCGTTTCGAGAAAATCATTCTCGTGCATGGGGTGCGCTACCGGAGTGAATTGGCATATCGCGACTACATCGATTGGGAATTGACGGCGCATGAGTACCTGGGCGATCAGGTGCGAAAGAAGTTGAATTACTATCCGACCGTGACCCGCGAGCGGTTCAAGTTTGAGGGGCGAATTACGGAGCTCATCGAGACGGGCAAGTTGTTCGCCGATGTTGGCCTGGCGCCCTTGGATCCTGCCGTCGATCGGGTGATGATTTGCGGAAGTCCGGCCATGCTGAAGGATCTTTCCGCACTGCTCGACGTTCGCGGCTTTCAGATCTCGCCCCACGTCGGCGAGGCAGGCGACTACGTCATCGAGCGCTCGTTCGTGAGCCGGTAGATGCAGCGGACCGCAGCAAAAATTGCACATCCAGGAGTCGGAACATGATGCGTCTCTTGAGGCTCTGGCGACTCGTCGGGAACGACCTGCGTTTGCTTTGGTTTGCCTTGCGCCATCCGAGCCGACCCTTATGGCTCTTGCCCGCCGTAGCGATATTGGCCTTTTACGCATTGGAGCCGCTCAACTTTACGCTCCCGCTGTTCGGCATCGTGGACGAGTTCGTCCTCCTGCCGCTCGTCCTGCATGCGATTCTCAAATTTCTACCGGCGGAGATTCGCGCCGGCTTTGCACCCCGGTACCGTAGGTGACCGCGGTGGCCGCCGCTTAAGTGCCGGCGGCCACCGATATGAGCCAATCCCGGCATATCTGGACTTCGCGGCGCGGGCGCTGCGGCCGCTCCGGCGTGACGACAAAGTACGAGTTATCGTCGGCGAACTCACGGTCGATCGCCGGCACCAGTCGGCCCGTCGACAAGTACGGGGCGAGAAATAGTCGATGCGCCAACGCACAGCCTGCACCGCTCGCAGCGAGTTCCAGCGCGGCCAGGGTGGTATCGACCGTGGGGCCGGGATTTGCCCCGACATTCTCGAAACCCAGGCCCTGACGGACCTTCAGCCAATGATTTTCGTAGCCCATGATGTGAATCAAATGCTGCGGAACCAGGGTGGCCATTTCGCCCTTCACCCGCGCTGCCTGCAGTAACTGGGGACTGCAGACCGCCAGGATATTTTGATTCAGCAGGTGCTCGGAACGATATCCGTGCCAATGACCCATGCCATAGCGAATTTCCAAATCGGTGGACTCGTCGGGTACGGCGTTATCCCAGATCACGGAGGAGAGCCTGATATCGATCGCCGGGTTGGCGGCGCTAAACGCGGGGAGCTTGGGCGCAAGCCACAGTGCAGCTAGCGATACCGGCGCGTGCACCGTGATCTGCACCCGTTCCGACCCGCCGAACAGCCCGACCGTGGAATCGGCGAGTTCCTCGAACGCCTTTCGGACAGGAGGTAGGTACGCCACGCCCATGGGGGTTAGCTTGACGCCGCGCTGCAGCCGTTCAAAGAGAGAGAACCCGAGGTGCGCTTCCAGGGCGCGTATCTGATAGCTGATCGCGCCTGAGGTGAGGCGCAGTTCCGTGGCGGCCGCCGCGAAACTCGATGTTCGGGCGGCGGCCTCGAAGGACCTCAACCAGGCGAGGTTCGGTAACCCGACAACGGGTCGGACGGTGTTCATAATGTCATATGCACAAAATTTTTATAGCCAAAGGTACCAAAATACTCAGTTGTATGGGTATAAGGATCAATTTATTGTGGCCAACACCTTCCCCAGTCGGCATTCATGAAAACAAACGCACGCATCGTCGTGGTGGGCGGCGGCATGATGGGCGCAAGCCTGTTGTACCATTTGGCGCTCGAAGGCTGTTCCGACACGATATTGGTCGAAAAGAACGAGCTCACCTCGGGATCCACCTGGCATGCCGCCGGCCAATGCCCGAGCATCACCGGCAGCTACAACCTCGCGAAAATCCATGCCTACAGCAATCAGCTCTATCCGCGGTTGGAAGCGCTGACCGGCCAATACGTCAGTTGGCACCCTGCCGGCGGACTGCGCCTGGCCACCAACGAGCATGAGCTTGCCTGGTTGAAGTTCATCTACGGGTACTCGAAGAGCATCGGCTTCAACATGGACATCGTCGGGCTCGATGTCATCAAGCGCCTGAATCCGTTTCTGACGACCGACAACGTACTCGCCGCCGCCTGGACCACCGATGACGGGCACGGCGACCCGTCCGGGCTGTGCAACGCGCTGGCCAAAGCCGCACGTGACTTGGGCGCGACCGTGATGCGGCATAACCGGGTCGTCGACATTCGAAGGCGTCCCGGCGGCGAGTGGGAGGTGGTGACCGAGAAAGGCTCCATCGTTGCGGAAATGGTCGTGAACGCCGCCGGCTGCCATGCGCGCCAGATTGCCGCCATGGTCGGCGCCGATGCGCCCATCACCAATATGCAGCACCACTATGTGGTGACGCATCCGATTCAGGAGTTCATCGATCGTTGCGAGGAGATTCCGGTCATGCGCGACTCCTACACCTCCGGCTACTTCCGACAGGAACAGAAGTCGGGGCTGATCGGCGTCTATGAAAGCATGGACTTGCGCGAGGCCTGGGCGCCGCAGGGCCACCCCGCCTGGGAGTCCTCCAACGAACTGTTTCCGGACGATTTGGAACGGATTGCCCCGTGGTTGGAGCGTGCCATCGAACGCATGCCCATCTTCGGCGAAGCCGGAATCCGCCGTGTCATCAACGGGGCGATCCCGCACACCCCGGACGGCGCGCCGCTGTTGGGCCCCGCGGCAGGCTTGAAGAATTTTTGGATGTGCTGCGGCACGTCCTTCGGTATTGCGCAAGGCGGCGGCTGCGGCAAATATCTGGCGCAGTGGATGTTGCACGGCGACGCCGAAATCAACATGACGGAGTTCGACCCGCGGCGGTTCGGCCAGTTCGCCGATGCGGCCTATACGCGCGACAAGGTGTTTCTCGACTATCGGTTGACGTTCACGACGCGCAGACCCGGCGAAGAAGAAATGGCCGGACGCCCGCAAAAGACCAGTCCGCTGCACGAGACGCTGCGTGCACACGGCTGCGTGCACACCGAAACCTTCGGTTGGGAACGTCCGAAATGGTTTTCGCTCGACGGTCGCGTCGAGGACTATAGCTACCGCCGCAACAATGTCTTCGATGTGGTTCGCGATGAGGTCGCTGCGGTCCACGAACGCGTAGGTGTTCTCGATCTGACGGGATTCGCCAAGTACGACATCAGCGGACCCGACGCTGAGAGCTTTCTGAGCCGGCTCTGCGCCAATCGAGTGCCGCGCAAGATCGGCGGGATCGGCCTCGTCCATTTCTTGTCGCCGGGCGGCCGCATCCTGGGCGAAATGACCATCAGCCGCTTGGGCGCCGACCGGTTTTATGCCCTTTCGGCCGCCGCGGCCGAGTTGCGCGACATGGATCTGTTGACGGAAGGGGGGCAGCCGGGCGAGGCGGTGCACATCGAGAACGTCACGGAAAGCCGCGGCGTCATCGTGCTCTCCGGACCGCGATCGAGGGACGTCTTGAGCCGATTGACAGAAGCCGACCTGAGCAACCAGCAGTTTCGCTGGCTGAGTGCCCGCGAGATCACGGTGGCCGGTCACCCGGTACGCGCGCTGCGCGTCAGTTACGTGGGCGAGTTGGGTTGGGAGCTGCATCCCCCGATGGCGTCGATGTTAGCGATCTATGAAGCGCTCTGGACCGAGGGTCAGGCGTTCGGCATCGCCAACTACGGTTTGTATACGGTCAATAGCATGCGGATCGAGAAGGGCTACAAGGCTTGGTCCACGGAACTGACCAACGAGTTGACTATGCTCGAAGCAGACATGTCGCGTTTCATCGATTTCAACAAAAGCGATTTCGTCGGTAAAAGCGCAACGCAGGCGCACGCACCGCGGCCGCTCAAGATCGTCTACGTCGAGGTAAGCGCAACCGACACGGATGCGCGCGGCGGCGAGCCGGTACTCCACGAGGATCGCTGTATCGGCGTGACGACCTCTGGAGCTTACGGACATCGGGTTCACAAGAGCCTCGCGTTTGCGTGTGTGCCGCCGCAGTTCGCCGCACCGGGCGGCGTTTTCGATATTTTGGTGCAAGGCGAGCGATGCCGGGCAACCGTACTCGAACACCCGGCCTTCGATCCCGACAACTCCCGGATGAAGGCCTAAGGAATGGCCAACCAACTCCCGTCCCGCGCGCGGGTCGTCATTATCGGCGGCGGCGTCATCGGTTGCTCGGTCGCGTACCACCTCGGGAAACTGGGTTGGAGCGATCTAGTACTGCTCGAGCGCAAACAGCTGACCAGCGGCACCACTTGGCATGCCGCAGGCTTGGTCGGCCAGCTGCGTCAGTCCATCAACATGACGCAGCTCGCACGCTACACGGCCGGCTTGTACCGCGGTCTCGAAGCCGAGACCGGCCAGGCGACGGGCTATCGACAGTGCGGCTCGATCTCGCTGGCGACAACCGCCGGCCGCATGGAAGAATTGCGCCGCAATGCGTCCATGGCCAAGGTTTTCGGGCTGACCGTCAACGTCGTCAGCCCGAGCGAAATCCGCTCCTTGTACCCGCTGGTCAATATCGACGACGTCATCGGCGGCATTCACATACCGAGTGACGGCTATGCGAACGCGGTGGATATCACGCAAGCGCTCGCCAAAGGTGCGCGTAGCAGCGGCGTCCAGATATTTCAAGACGTCAAGGTGACTGAGATTCTTCACGACGGCGGCCGTGTGCGCGGCGTCCAAACGCCGGGGGGACGCATCGACGCCGATGTCGTGGTGCTGTGCGGCGGCATGTGGACCCGGGACATCGCCGCCAGCATCGGCGTGGCCGTGCCGCTGCATGCGTGCGAACACTACTACGTATTGTTCCAGGATGTGCCGGGCTTGAGTGCCGATATGCCGGTGCTGCGCGATTATGATCACTGCAGCTATTTCAAGTACGACGCCGGGAAGCTTCTGGTCGGCGCGTTCGAACCCAATGCTCGCCCGTGGGGCACCGGCGGAATACCTTCGGATTTTTCGTTCGGCGAAATCGCCGGCGACTTCAGCCACTTCGAACCGGTGTTGCTCGACGCGATGCGCCGCATACCGGCACTCGAGGGCGCCGGTATCCAAAAATTCTTCTGCGGCCCCGAAAGCTTCACGCCGGACGTGCGCTACCACCTCGGCGAATCCGCCGAACTCAAGAACTGCTTCGTGGCCGCCGGCCTGAATTCCATCGGCCTGCAATCGGCGGGCGGAGTCGGCAAAGTGATTTCCGAATGGATTCGCGATGGTCACCCGCCCAACGATCTCTGGGAAGTCGATGTACGGCGCAACATGCCCTTTCAGATCAATCGCAAGTATTTGCGGGAGCGTGTCTGTGAAAGTCTCGGGCTGCTCTACGCCACTCACTGGCCGTTCCGTCAATACGCAACGGCGCGAGGCGCTCGCAAATCGGCGCTGCATGACCGTTTGGCCGCCGCCGGCGCATGTTTCGGCGAGGCGTTCGGCTGGGAACGGGCCAATTGGTAAGCCCCAGGCGGT
>ODAK010007644.1_pt1 | contig 10867 bp, 8 predicted proteins | sample 1539591 | NCBI WGS metagenome assembly ODAK01 (sample SAMEA3539303, study PRJEB22396) | soil metagenome | biome: tundra; feature: field; material: soil | place: USA | collected 2010-05 | depth 0.15 m | reverse complement strand
GGGGCTGTTGCGTGGGTATTCCGGTAAAGCAACGAAGTGGGTGGACTTCGTTGTGGCCGACTCAACCCGAAGGGAGTCCTGCCACTTCCATAGAGTAGTGCGGAACAGGGGTGGCGTCAAGGGGAATTCGCGAGCCTGGAATTCGCGAGCCGCAAGCGACAGGAATCCACAATGTGACACGGTTGGATGGAATACCCATCTGGCGCTTGGGCTAGAGGCGGCAGATCAGCAGTTCGCGCTCGTAGATCATCTCGGCGGGCAGGTGGTCGTGGAGGTCGATGAAGAGCTCCTCGTGGTGCATCACCTCGCGCTTCCACGCGGCGGGATCGACGTGCTGGAGTTCCTCGAACGTGGCGCGCAGCTCGGCTTCGGGAATGTCGAGCCCAGCCCATTGAATGTCTTCGAAGTAGGGGGTCCAGCCGATGGGCGTCTCCTTGCCCTGGGCGCGGCCGTGGACGCGGTCGACGATCCACTTGAGGACGCGCATGTTCTCCGAGTATCCGGGCCAGAGGAAGCGGCCCTCCTCATCCTTGCGGAACCAGTTGACGTGGAAGATGCGCGGAGTGGTGGAGAGCGAACGCTGCATCTTGATCCAGTGGCGGAAGTAGTCGCCCATGTGATAGCCGCAGAAGGGCAGCATGGCCATGGGGTCGCGGCGGACTCTGCCGATTGCTTCAACGGCAGCGGAGGTGGTCTCCGAGCCCACCGTCGCTCCGGTGTAGACGCCGGAGGACCAGTTGAACGCCTGGTAGACCAGCGGGATGGTGGTGGGGCGCCGGCCGCCGAAGAGGAAGGCCGAGATGGGGACGCCGTTGGGGTTCTCCCAGTCGGGGTCGATGCTGGGGCACTGTGCGGCGGGCGCGGTGAAACGGCCGTTCGGGTGGGCGGCCGGGGTATGGCTCGCCGGGGTCCAGGGATCGCCGCGCCAGTCGATCAGGTGGGCAGGCGGGCTGTCGGTCATCCCCTCCCACCAGATGCCGCCGTCGGGCTTGCCGTTGGCGCCGACCGTGAGCGCCACGTTGGTGAAGATGCTGTTGCGACTCAGCGTCGCCATGGCGTTGGGATTGGTGCGCTTGCTGGTGCCGGGGGCGACGCCGAAGAACCCCGCCTCAGGATTGATGGCGTGGAGCTGGCCGTGGGCGTCCGGCTTGATCCAGGCGATGTCGTCGCCGACGGTCCAGACCTTCCAGCCCTCGAAGCCGGGGGGCGGAATGAGCATGGCGAAGTTGGTCTTGCCGCAGGCCGAGGGGAACGCGGCGGCGACGTAGGTCTTCTCCGTCTTGCCCGATGCCTCCGGGGGGGATTCCACGCCGAGGATAAGCATGTGTTCGGCCATCCAGCCCTCGTCGCGGGCGATGTTGGAGGCGATGCGCAGGGCGAAGCACTTCTTGCCCAGCAGGGCATTGCCGCCGTAGCCGGAGCCGTAGGACCAGATCTCGCGCGTCTCCGGAAAGTGGACGATGTATTTTTCGTCGTTGCACGGCCAGGGCACGTCCTTCTGTCCCGGTGCGAGCGGCGCCCCGAGGGAGTGCATGCAGGGGACGACGCGCATCTCGTCCTTGTCGATCTCGGCCAAGACGGGCAAGCCGATGCGGGCCATGATCCGCATGTTGGCGACGACGTAGGCGGAATCCGTGAGTTCCACGCCGATGCGCGACATGGGCGAGCCGACGGGGCCCATCGAGAACGGCAGGACGTACATGGTTCTGCCGCGCATAGCTCCGCGGAAGAGCTGCTTCAGCTTCCTGCGCATCTCATACGGGTCCAGCCAGTTGTTGGTGGGGCCGGCGTTGTCGCGCGAGAGCGAACAGATAAAGGTGCGGTTTTCGATGCGCGCCACGTCGTTGGGAGTGGAGCGGGCGTAAAAGCAGCCGGGCCATTTTTTTTCGTCCAGCGGGTAGAAGGTGCCCGCCTCGACCAGGTGGTCGCACAGGCGCTCGTACTCGGCCTGCGAGCCGTCGACCCAGTGAATGGCCGCAGGCTGGGTCAGGTCGGCCATCTTCTCCACCCAGCGGATGAGGTGCTTGTTGGTGGTGGGAGGTGTAGCGGCGCGCTTTTTCGTCATCGGGTGCGGTGGGTCCCTTGCTTTTTTGAATTCTTCGCTTTGATTCAAGTCTTCGCTCTGCTGCATGGGCTGTCAACCTGATTTCGTACGCAGGAGGCCAAAAGCGGCCAATGCGAACGATTACCGACCGGAACCAATGTGTCACCGGAAGCGTACCATTCTCTGCGGGGTGATGGATGACGGGAAAGATGTTGGTGCTGGGGCTGCTGAGTTGTGGGATGACGATGGCGCAGGCGCAGACTGCCCCGGCGCCCGCGGCGGCCGGGAAACCGATGGCGTTCGATGTGGTCTCGATTCGGCAGAATCTGGCGGGCCCGGGTCCGGGACTGCCTCAGTTTGGCCCCACGCCTGACGGATACCGCGCCAATGCGCCGATGATCCTGCTGATAATGACCGCATACCTCCCGACCACGGGCGCAACATCCTTCGCGCCAGCCCAGATTTCCGGTTTGACGGATTGGGCGACCCAGGACAACTTCGCGATCGATGCCAAGGTCGCCGCCGAAGATCTGCCCGAATGGCAGAAACCCGATAAGCAACCGGCGATGTTGCGCGCCATGATGCGGGCGCTGCTGGAAGAACGCTGCAAGATGGTGGTGCATCGCGATATCAAAGAGGTGCCGGTGTACTCGCTGGTCGTCGGTAAGAACGGGCCGAAGTTCAAGCCGACCAATCCCGACGAGACCCATGAGGGGGCAAAGCTGCCGTTTGGCGGCATTTTGTCGCCGACTCCGAACGGCATGACGCTGTACGCGGCGCCGATGACGTCGCTGGCGGCCATAATGTCGGATTTGGGGCGGATGGGCACGGGCCGCCCGATCCAGGACAAGACCGGATTGACCGGGCTCTACGACATCGTGTTGACGCGGGGCGGCGGGATTGCGGTCGATCGGATGTCCCCGCAGGATGCATCGGCTGCTTCGGACCCGAGTGGCAACTTCGCGGCTGCAATGGCGGAGTCACTAGGGCTCAAGCTCGAGTCGACGAAAGCACCGGTGGAGACGCTGGTCATCGACCACATGGAGAAGCCTTCAGAGAATTAGCGGCCCGGTATGGATGGGTGAGCGGTGCCGGGATTTGTGCGATTAGCGTAAACTTTCCGCCGAGGGAACGGCGATGACAATTGGGCGGACCAGGCTTTTTGCGGCAACCTTGGCGACAGGTTTGTTGGCGGTGGCGGCCTTTGCGCAAGGCGATCCGGCGAAGACGCTCGATCCCGCGACGGCTGCGGCGCGGAAGCCGGGGACGACGGTGCGCATCGACCTGATCGGCGATTCCACGCAGACCGATCACGCGGGCTATGGGCGCGGTTTCTGCGCGAACCTTTCGGCGAAGGTGGATTGCGTAAACATGGCTCGCGGCGGAGCGAGCACGCGGTCGTTCCGCGCGCAGGGATTGTGGGAGCGGTCGCTCCAGACCAAGCCCGACTACATGCTGATCCAGTTTGGGCACAACGATGTGGTTTTCAGCCGGCCGCCCGGAGCACCTGCTGCGGGCGCACCGCCTGCTGGAGCACCGGCCGTCGCAGTACCGCCCGCCGGCACGCCGCCCAATGGAGCTGCGTTGGGAGGCGATCGCGCGCTCACCAACCCCGGCGACTACGAGGCGAACCTGCGCCAGTACGTCACTGAGGCGCGCGCCGCGGGCATCAAGCCGATCCTGGTCACGCCCATCACGCGGCAATACTTTGAGGCCGACGGCAAGATCCACTCCGACCAAACCGAACACTCCGAGACCATGCGGCGGGTCGCGGCCGACATGAAAGTGCCGCTGATCGAGCTGCAGAGCGAGAGCATTGCCTACCTCGAGAGCAGCGGCGAGGAGGCCGGCCACAAGTTCGAGATCACTAAGAAGGATGCGACCGGCGCGACCATCTACGACAAGACGCACTTCAACTGGGCGGGCAGCTATGTCTTCGGACGGATGGTGGCCGTCGACCTCGGCAAGGCAGTGCCGGAGCTGAAGAAGTATGTGCGGCCGGAGGCGGCAAAGCTTCCGCCCGAAGGCGAGAAGGCGATGCGCATTATGGAGGGCGGCCCGGCGAAGATCGTGCTGGTGGGCGACTCGACCGTGGCGACCGGCGGCGGCTGGGGGCCGGGCTTCTGCGCGGACTTCACCGCGAAGATCACCTGCGTCGATGTTGCGCTGAATGGCCGCAGCTCGAAGAGCTTTATCGACGAGGGCGCATGGAAGAAGGCGCTGGACGAGCATGGCGACTACTACCTGATCCAGTTCGGCCACAACGACCAGAAGACAACTCCCGCGCTGCATACGGACCCCGACACAACGTTTGCCGCGAACCTGCACCGGTATATCGCGGACGTGCGCGCAATCGGCGCGGTCCCGGTGCTGGTGACCTCGCTCTCGCGGCGCAACTACAAGGACGGCGTGCTGGTGGAGGACCTGACTGCCTATGCGGACGCAGCGAAGAAGGTCGCTGCCGATGAGTACATCACGCTGATCGACCTGAACCAGATGTCGGTCGCGATGCTGAAGCGCATGACGCAGGAACAGGCGGACAAGTTCGATAAAGGCGTGGACCCCGATACGGGCAAGCCGGTGGCGGCGGCGGTGCGGGAGGGGTCGGTGTCGGAGGTTGCATCCGCGCTGAATTCCGGCGGCAGCATGCCGCTGGATCGCACCCACCTGAATCCCTACGGGCAGAAGGTCTTCGGCCGTTTGGTTGCAGACGCGATCGTCAAGACCCAGGTGGAGCTTGGGCCGGACCTGATCGGCGTGCCGGGAGGGCCAACCACGGTGCAGCCGGGTGGGCCACCGGGATCGCGCCCGGTCCCAGTTCCGGCGCAGCCTGTCCCGCGGCCCAGCGCAAACTAGCCGGAGCGGCGCAAATCAGTCCGCAACCATCGATTCGCCCGGGACGATGGGCCGGGTGCGCGGCAGGGCGCCGCGATAGGCCGCGCGCACCACCAGGAGCAGTGCGCCAACGAAGGCCACGAGCTTGATGGCGGCCGCGGTACGCGTTGGGGGCAGCGTCTTCCAGACGGCCAGCAGCAGCGTCTGCGCGATGACGACCGCCCAGACCGAGCCATAGAAGTGGGGGCGCCCGGTGCCTTCGCCTTTGGTGGAGCGGCCGACGCGGGGCAGCAGGCCGGCCGCGCCAAGGATCAGGATGGTCGCGCACAGCGGTGCGTAGGCGTAGGTGTAGATCTGCTTCATGTACCAGGTCTCGGTGGCCACGGCGATAACCGCACCGGCGAGATTGAGCAGCGCAAAGCTGAGCACTGCGTTCCACGCGAAGGTGTAGCACACGCGCCGGTACATGGGTTGGGCTTGTCCTCGTCGAAGCGCAGGATATACGGCGCGGGCTCCGCACCGGGCAGGCTGCCGCGCAACGCCGCGACCCCGGTGCCAAGCAGAACCAGCGCGAGCCACATCAGGTTGCCGCGGCTGAAGCCGTGCGCGAAGAGGGAGAAAGTGAGCGGGCCGGGCGCGAGGAAGAACACCCAGATCCAAATGGGCCAGTGGGCAAGCCGGTAAAGGCGGGTGTTGCGTGTGTGCATCTTGCGCGCCTGTGCATACTCCAGCTTGCCGCGGTACTGCATACGCGGAGTTTCGCAGAGGGGTTGCGGGTGCGTCAATTTACGCCGCGGCTTCCGTGCCCGTCTTATTTCTTCGGTTGAGAGACACTTAGTTTGAATCTGTTCGCCTGGAGCTGGCCTTCGTCGCTATCCAGAGGTGTCAGCGTAATGCTAGCGATTCCGGAGCTGTCGGGCTGTCCTGCTCTAGCCACGAGGCTATTCTTGACCTGGAAGTAGTAGACACCACCAGGCTCCGCAGTGAAGTGAGCGGCCGCCATTTGATTGCCCTGCCCCAGAGCGGGCAAAGAGGATTGCCAACTAGCGCACAGATGGTGGACCCCAGGATTCACTGAGACGAGCAGGTAGGAGTTGCCGTGAGTGGCTCCCGCCCATTCGCCGTCGATGCCGAGCCGGGTCGTGGGCTTCGGAATGGAATTGAAGTTCTCATCATCTTCGATGAAATACACCGTCGCCTTTCCCGGATCGGGCTTAGCAACACTGCCAGAGCTACTGGTCTTCACATCGAACTTGATCTTCGGATTGCCGCAACCCGGAATTCCTTCGCTGCCGGGAGGATTGTTCTGGGCCAAGGCCGGGTACGTTTGCAGGAGGATGGAACAGGCAAGAATTGCAAATAGTTTTCCAAACATGAGGTTTTCTCCCAATCGCTCGCCATAGAGACTACACCCGCGACGATTGGTCAACTGCCTTGGGCAGGAAAAAGTTGCGGCTGGGCCGCTCGGGTACTGTTTCGCGGATGCTACATTGAGGAATCGGTTCGCCAATCCCCTGACGGAGCCATCGCTTGAATAACAGCGTCGAAGAACTGGCAGCGGAGTCTGAATCAGCTTCCGGGCGGCCGTCGAGCCATGCGCTCCGGCGCTCGCTCGGCCTGTGGGACCTGGTGCCGATGCAGATACTGCTGGTGATCGGGATCACCTGGGCGGGGACTGCGGCAAAACAGGGCGCAACCCACGTCGCGTTCTGGGTGGCGGCGATTCTGTCTCTGTTTATTCCGCAGGCCGCAGTGGTGGGATGGTGTGCGCAGGCCTGGCCGCTGGAAGGCGGCGTGTATCAGTGGGCGAAGTTTGCGCTGGGGCCGTTCGCGGGGTTCATGTGCGCGTGGAACTTCGGCATGTGGGCGCTGCTGGCGGTATCCAACGTCGGCATCATGACGGCGACCAGCCTCACCTATGCTTTGGGTCCGCGCGCGGCGTGGATGCAAGAGAGCCACACGCTGATCGCGGCGCTGACGATCGGCATATTCTTGACGATTCTGGGTGTGAATGTGCCGGGGCTCGGGATCGGTCGCTGGGTGGCGCACTTCGGCACGGCGGTCACGGTAACGGTGACGGTGATGCTGATGGCGCTGCTGTTTATCCATCCGCACGCCAGCGCGACGCATCCGCATGTAAATCCGCAGGCCCCGTTCAGTCTTGCGATGCCGGCGCTGACGCTGTTCAGCGTCAACATCTTCACCAAGATTGCATTCGGTGCACTCACCGGTCTGGAGCAGGTCGCGGTGTTTGCCGGCGAGACGCGGGACGCAGGCCGCACGATCATGCGCTCGGCGTGGATTGCCGCTCCGGTCATCGCGGCGATTTATATGCTGATGACGGGCTCCGTTCTGGCTTACATTCCGGCTGCGAAGGTGGATCTGACCGGGCCGGTGCCGCAGGTGCTGGCAGCCGCATTCTCCGGCGGCGGGTCCGGCGCCATCAATTGGGGATTGATGCTTGGCCGCGCGGCAATTCTGGCATTGGCGTTGGCCACGATTGCCGTCTATACCGTAATCGTCGCGGAGACCAGCCGTCTGCCGATGGTGGCAGGGTGGGACAGAATGATTCCTGCGTGGTTTACGCGACTCGATCTGCGCTGGAAGACGCCGACGCGATCGATTGGCGTCATCGTGGCGCTGGCCATCGTGATGGGCCTTCTCGCAACGTATGGCACCGGCTCGCAGGAGGCCTACCAACTGCTCAGTTCGGCGAACAACATTTTCTACGGAGTGTATTACCTGATGATGTTCGCCATCCCGCTGGTGGTGGGCGACCGGTTTGGCGTGCGTGCAGGTTTCTGGCTCAAGGCCGCGTCGGTGAGCGGGCTGGCGGTGACGCTGCTGGCGATGGGATTCAACCTGCTGCCCATTGTCGATGTCACTAGCCGATGGATGTTTGCGGCGAAGGTGATGGGGACTTCGCTGCTGCTCAACGCAGTCGGTGTGGGCATCTACTGGAACGGGACACGGCGGCGGGACTGAGCGCTACTTGGCGGCGGCCTGGATGTCCTTCATGTACTGGTCCAGGTTGTGGGTTGGACCCATGACGTGGGCCATGATGAACCGGTACACCGGCGGCTTGATAAAACCGGTCTCCGTGATGCGCAGCGTGGTGGTGGCGGGATCCGGACCGGGCGAGAGTTCGTACGTCCAGGTGCCACCGTAGGAAGCCTTCGGGTCATCCAGCAGAACGTCGCGCCGGACCGGCGGCTCGGTGCGGGTGGCGAGGAAGGTCATGAACTGGCCGTAGTTGAGATGCTCGACCCAGTGGTCGCGCCCCTGGTCGGGTTGCAGCACGGTGACGAATTTGACGTTGGGACGCCAGTCGGAGCCTTTGGCGACGTTGGTGATCAGGGCGAACACCTGGTCCGGCGGGGCAGGGACGATCCCGGTAACCGAAACCGAGTGGTTATATGGCAGGCGTGCGCCATCGACATAAACGGCGGCGCCGCCGAGCAAAAGGATGAGCAGGATGATGCCGAAGACCTTCATGAATACTCCAGGAATCGGGTAATGCAACCGGAGTTGCCGGGGGAGAAATAAGGGTACCTCAGGGTACGGTCATAAGGAAGCGAATTCGCCCCGGTTGCGAACGGAGGTCTAGAATACCGCTCTATGAAGAGACGAAGTGTGTTGACCGGGATGGGTGCGGCAACGTTGATGTCTGCGTTAGCCGGAGTTCAGGGCGTAGCTGAGCAGGATGGCGTGGTCTTTGAGCTGCGCGAGTACCACGCCTCCGAGGGCAAGCTCGACGACCTGCTCGCGCGCTTTCGCAACCATACGATAACGATCTTCAAACGGCATGGGATGGAGAGTGTGGCCTACTGGACGCCGACCGATGACCCGTTGAAGGGCAAGACCCTCTTCTACATCCTGAAGCACCCCAGCCGTGAGGCGGCCACTGCCAACTGGGCCGCGTTCCACGATGACCCGGAGTGGAAGAGCGTGAGCGCAGCCAGCGAGGTGAACGGCAAGCTGGTCGAAAAGGTCGAATCGACGTTTCTGAAGCTGACCGGCTTCTCACCAAAGCTGTAGCAGCCGAGCGCAGTAGCGTATGCGCCGATAAACGGCCACCAAAATATATTTTTCGACACCGGAAACTTAGTGGCATCCTGTTTAGTCCAATGGTTGGACCACTTCGCTGTGCCGCACTGGGCGGCTCAGCCTGGGCGGTAAAGAGGCTATGCCCCGCGGAGGGCTGCCATGCGCGTCAATTGCTGCCGTACCCTGCCGATTCTGGTTCTTTCCGGATTACTCACCACCATTCAGCCTGCAGCAGCTCAACTTGGAACAGCCGCTACCGCCGCCACCACTGCACCGCGGCCCGCGCCCGCCAAGGCTCCTGCCACCTACCCACAAATTGTTCGCCTCAGCTACGTCCAGGGCGACGTTCGCATCTCGCGCGGCAAGCTCGCCGACAAGCAACTGCATCAGGAGGGCGACCATTCCACGGGCTGGGAGCAGGCGTTGGCCAGTCTGCCGCTCGAAACGGGCTACAGCCTGGTCACCGGCACCGGGCGCGCGGAGATTGAGTTCGAGGACGCCTCCATCGTCTATCTCGGCGAAAACTCCGTCCTCACCTTCAACCAGCTCAGCACTACGGACGGCGTGCCGTACACCGAAATCGCGCTGCTCTCCGGCACCGCGACCCTGAATGTCCAGCCCATGGTGTGGCACGAGTACTTCAACCTGAACACACCCACCGACCATATTGCGATCACCTATCCGCAGAAGGCGTATTTGCGCGTCGACAGCTACCTGGATGCGATTTCCATCACGCCCCAGCAGGGTCTTCTCTTCCGCATGCCCGGGTTGGCCGCACCCCGCGCGCAGGCAGTCGGGCAGACGATGTCCTTCAGCCATGGGGTCCGGATGCTGACACCGGTCGCGATGGATAAGTCCGCATCGTCCGAGTGGGATCAATGGGTTGCGCAGCGCCTGGAAGTGCGCAACGCGGCCATGTCCGCTGCGATGAAGGACGCGGGCCTGACCGCGCCCGTCCCTGGACTGGATGCGCTGAACGGGCAGGGCCGCTTCTTTGCCTGTGAGCCCTACGGAACGTGCTGGGAGCCGACGAATGGCTGGGCCCCGCAGGCGACGGAAGTTGCGCAGACTGGGCCGCAGAAGGCAACCGCTTCTAGAGCGCAGACGGTAGCTTCTGGAGCGCAGACGGTGCAGCCCACCGCCGCGGAGGAGGAGCCGCTCGCGAGTGCCAAGTCGTCGCGCGTGCCGAAGGCCAAGACCGCTGCGCCGTCGACGGCCGATGCCTACCTGGCAAACCATCCGGGCGCAACCGTCTACACCGAGGACTACACGTTCCCATGTTCTGCGGCTGCGGTTCGCGACCTGATTGCGATCGACCCGGTCACCGGCAAGGAACAAATCATCGGGAGTGAGTATGCCCCGTATAGTTTTCCATTTTTCTCCGTTGGATATCCCTATCCCGCGGCGTTTCCGCACCGCGGTTTCAGCCCCTTCTGGGCCTTCGATGCCTTCGGCGGCTACTACCCGTGGGACTGGGCGGTCTGCCACGCCGGGGGCTGGATCCGCTGGCAGCATCACTATGTGTGGGTGGCCGGCGGCAAGAGGCACCATCATCGGCCCGTTCGCTGGGTCAAGACCGGGCACACGGTGGGCTTTGTCCCCATTCATCCTCGCGACGTTGCGGGCAAGCGGCCGATCAATTTGAAGGACGGAGTATTCCGGGTAACGGGAAAGAGTGGTGCATCTATCGAGCGGGTCAAATTCGAGGAGAGTACGCCGCTGAAGCTGCTGGCTGAGGCGCCGAAGGAGTTTCGCAACCCGGTCCTGGAGCCGCTGAAGAGCGCGGAGATGCCGAATGCCATGGCCCATTCGGTGTTCAATGTCGCGGTCGCGGCCCGATCCGCAACTCCGCTCAAGGGGTCCGCGATCGCCAAACCCACGGCAGAGAGGGGATTCGTGGCTCGGGACCCGGGGACGCCCATCAACTTTGACCGCAAATCG
>ODAK010007643.1_pt1 | contig 10868 bp, 7 predicted proteins | sample 1539591 | NCBI WGS metagenome assembly ODAK01 (sample SAMEA3539303, study PRJEB22396) | soil metagenome | biome: tundra; feature: field; material: soil | place: USA | collected 2010-05 | depth 0.15 m | reverse complement strand
CTGCTCATGCAAAGGATGGAAGACTCCAACCTGCGCCAGTTGTGGCGGCTCACCAGCATTCTGATGAAGGTCCGGAAGGGAGGGCTGGACCTGAAAGAGCTAGCACGCGGGGGGAACCTCCCAATGAGTTATTGAAAACAAAGGGCCGACAAAAAAAAGATGTTAAAAATGAAGGAACCTCCCAATAACTTATTGAAAACAGAAGGGCGAAAAATCGATCCCAATGAGTTATTGAAAGCAAAAGAGTTAAGCGTTTTCGAGGGCTGCAAGAGGCTTACAAACAGGAGCCGGGGGCTGAGATGGCCCCTCCAATCGACAACTCCCGATGTTCCCCTTTCAGACCACCCCCGGCGTTCCCCTTTTCAGACCACCCCCGGCGCTAGTGCGCCGCCCCTCCTTATCTAAGGAGGGGAGTGTTTTCCGGGCTCCCCTGATTTAGGAGGGGCCGGGGCGGAAGCGCCGGGGGTGGTTACTTGAAGTCGCGGGCTGCGGGGGGCACGCGCCAACCGACAACTCTGGGCGTTGCACCAGTTCCAAACGTAGCGCCGGGCTTGAGCCCGGCATGTGCCGACCTCAAGGTCGGCTCTACGTCCAGGTTAGGACGGCATCCGGGTCCACAACCCGTTGACACCACGCCGGGGTTCGAAATAGATTCGAGGTTGCAGACCGCTCAGAAATCGGGACGCCCGCCGGATCATGGGCAAACTGTGCGGCAGTTATCGGGTTCGGCTCCACGAATGAGGTTTCATCATGGAGGGCAAGTTATAGCTGGAAGAGAATGCGCCGGCAGCCGAGTCTGGTGCGTGGCGAGGAAAGGCAGCCCATCGACATGTCGATCAAGAAATCGACCAGGAAATCCACGGATGGCGCTTTGGCGCCGGGGAACGTTCGACGCTTGGAGGGAAAAGTTGCCCTCGTCACAGGTGCGTCCGGCGGCATCGGCCGTGGTATCGCGATACGACTAGCTCTCGAGGGCGCCGCGGTGGCTGTCCATTACCACGCTCAAGCCCGCGAGGCAGCATCTGTCGTCGCAGAAATCCGGAGCGCGAATGGCGTGGCCAGGGTGTTCCAGGCCGATGTCACCAAGCCGAAACAAGTGCAGACGATGGTGGCAAGAATAACGGCTGAGCTGGGTAAGCCTGATATTCTGGTGAACAATGCAGGCGTGATGTGGCCTGCCGACCTGGCCACATTTAACCCCGCGCAGTTTGAAAAGATGCGCGCCACCAACGTGGACGGAGCGATTAACGTTACCCGGGCGGTGGTGGACGGAATGAAGAAGTCCCGCTTCGGACGAATTGTGAATATCACGTCGGTTGCCGGTATCGGGACGGCGTTCCCGGGCACAACATTCTACGCTGCCACCAAGGCGGCTCTGGCCATTCTTACCCGCCGCTTCGCCATGGACCTCGGTCCGCTTGGGATCACTGTAAACGCGGTTGCACCCGGCTATATTCTGGTGGGCATGAATAAGCGGGGGAGAAAGCAAAAAGAGATCGAAGCCGCATCCAGCGTGGTGGTTCCAAGAACGATGGTACGACGCGTGGGGGTTGCAGAAGACATCGCTTCAGCGGTGGCCTATCTGGTGTCCCCCGAGGCAGGCTTCGTGACCGCGCAAGTCTTGACTGTGGATGGCGGCAGGATGGATTACATCAGCCACGTTTGAGAATTTCAGCTCAATCCGCCTCGGCACTGTCCCTGGATCAAGAAGGGGCCGGGAGCTTCGCATCGAATTGTTGAGCGTGACGATGCTCTTCTGACGCTTTGATTTTCAGCCTTCATCCTCTAACCCTTCATCCTTTCCTACTTCCTTCCATAAACCGGCCCGTAGTTCGCGCAGGCGCGGTAATCACCGGCTTCAGGGTCGTGCGTCCCGAAGGCTGTCCAAGCGCTGGGCTGGAAGATTCTTTCCTCACCAACGTTGTGCATGCACACTGGAATGCGCAGCATGGACGCCAGGCTGATCAGCTTGTCGCCAACGTGCCCGTAGCAGATGGCGCCGTGGTTCGCGCCCCAATTGTTCATCACAGAATATACATCGCGGAAAGGCCCCTTGCCCGTCAGCAGCGGGGCAAACCATGTGGTGGGCCAGGTGGGATTGGTGCGCTCATCCAGCACTTTGTTGACTTTTGGCGGTAGAGAAACGGTGTAACCTTCCGCCAGTTGCAGCACCGGCCCGAAGCCCATGACCAAGTTGATGCGCGCCATGGTGACGGGGAATTCGCAGCAGGTGAGAAATTGCGAGGAGTACCCACCGCCGCGGAAGTACTCCAGCGATGCCGGCCCCCACTGGGTCGCTTCCAGGCATGCCTCCACATCCTCAGGGGTGACTTCCCAGAAGGGCTTCATCACGGATTGGCCATCCTTCATCATGCGCCCAGTTGCATCTAGCGTGGCGGCGCCGGAATTGATCAAATGGAGAATGCCTCCGCTCGCCTTTCCCGTCAGCTTATGGCCGGACACCCGCTTCACCGCCGCCGGACTCCAATAGGTGCGCACGTCGGCAAAAATCTGCGCCGTATCCGTGAGCAGGTGTCCAAACAGCATCGTGGCGCCGTTCAGCGCGTCATTTTCCGTGGCGAAAACAAAGGGCTCGCGGATGCCATTCCAGTCGAAAGAAGTGTTCAGGATGGCTTCCATAAAGTCGCCGTTGGGAAAATGATCGGTCCATTGGCGCTGCCCCTGAAAACCTCCGGCGATGGCGTTGCGCCCCATAGCTTCTTCCGCGTATCCCAATTCCGCCAAACGCGGATTGCCTACCATCAGATCTCGTCCGATGATGGCCATCTTAACGGACGTCTCCCAGTCGGCGTCCTTCTGCGCGCGGGACTTTTGCATCGCGGGCGGATTCCAATCCTTACCCTCAGGGCAATGCGCCTTCACCCAGGCCATGGCGCGGTCGAATTCATCCGGATCGTAAATCTTCTCGTCGATGCGGCGCACGAATTCCACCATATCGACATACTCATTGCGCATGCCCAGGTAGTTCTGGAAAAAATCGGAGTTCACCATGGAACCGGCAATGCCCATGGAGACGGAGCCCAACGACAGATAGGATTTGCCCCGCATCTCCGCCACGGCAAGACCCGCCTTGGCGAATTGCAGCAGCTTTTCCTGCACGTCACCGGGAATTTCCTTGTCCGTGGAATCTTGAACGTCCCGTCCGTAAATACCAAATGCGGGCAATCCCTTCTGATTATGGCCGGCCAGCACAGCAGCCAGATAAACCGCGCCTGGACGCTCGGTGCCATTAAAGCCCCAAACAGCCTTGGGAATCAGCGGGTCCATGTCCATTGTTTCTGATCCGTAACACCAGCAGGGCGACACCGTCAGTGAAACGCCCACACCCGCGTGCGCAAACTTGTCCGCGCAATCGGCCGCCTCCGCCACGCCGCCGATGCAAGTGTCGGCAATCACGCATTCCACCGGAAGTCCATTGGGATGACGCAAGTTGTTGGTGAGGAAATCCGCCGCCGCCTTCGCCAAGCCCATCGTTTGCGCTTCCAGCGATTCACGAACTCCTTTGCGGCGACCGTCAATCGCCGGGCGAATTCCAATCTTGGGCAATGCTCCCCGCAAACGCTTCTGCGGCACGTTTACCTTATGATCTTTAATGATGGCCATGATCCTACCCCCTCCTTTGGGAGCACAATTGTAACGCTAAAAATGGATTTTGCCTTGCGCGTTCGCTGGATTATTTTGTGGGCGCGGATTGGATGAGAGATGGCATGGCGCTGAGCGCAGATTTACAATTCGTGGGTTGACGATGGACCGGCCCAGTTGATTCCTCCTCTCCCACCGAAAACGCAGGCTTTAGCGCCGAGTCAGCCGGTCAAATCTTGTGGCCATGCAGTGTCACTTGTCCCTGACGATTGATTACGATGTGCGTGGGACAGGTGCGGAAGCGCCACTGGTTTCCACCTGCTGCACATTCTCGGGTGTGGCGTGCAGCAGCTTGACCACTTCCTGATTGATGCGAAAGCGCACCTCCGAGCGTTCTTCCGCGCGGGTAATATATCGAATAAAAACCACTACCCCGGCGTCAGTCGGTTTGAGGTTCACAGTAGGTTGGGCGGCAAACGTCCGCACTCCGTAGCGGCGCGAGACTCCCTGCCATTCCTGGTCCGCGAGATGGGTATTGGATTCCGTATCCTTTTCCACGAGGGCGCGAATTTTCTCAATGAGAGGATAGGGATTCCGGCTCGCGGGGAGAAGCACTTGAAGCTCATCCCAGAGCCACTGGCCGGAAGTCGAGAAATTGAAATAATAGCCATCCACCGCGTACTGGTTTAAGAAACCAACCTGTCGACCGGTGGGCTGCCCCGATTCGGTCCAGTTGCCGGTTTCAAGTAGAACGGTCCGCAGCAAAGTGATTTCAATCACCTCTCCCCGCACCCCATTGATCTCCACCCAATCTCCCACATGAATGCCATGGCGGCCCACCAGCACGAACCATCCCAGGAAAGACACAATGAAATCCTTCAAGACAACTGTGAGTCCCGCGCCGGCAAAGCCCACCACCGTGGATACATCGTTGGGCGCACCAAAGATAACCACCAGGATTACAAGCACGGTCAGCACCTGGATGCCGATTCGAATTACCGCCTGAAGGGTAGCCCGCTGCTTGGTTTCAAGAGAGAGCCGAGCGAAGAAGTGCTCCATAGACCGATTGATGAGAAACACCAGCAGCATGAGCAGAACGATCGAGAGAGCCGACGCGATGATGTCATGCAACGCCAGCCGCTGGTCCGCTTTGATCAGGAACAGCCATTTTCCGTAGGTCGAGCCCAAAGTTTTCAAATCGCGGACTCGCCTGTCCAAGAGGCCTAGTGCCCTCCGGTCGTTAGAGAGGCGTTGCAATAGAGAGACTGCGGCGAGTGCGGCCTGTTTAGCATCGGTCGTCCCCTGCTGTGAGTTTATGGCATTATCCGCAGCCGAAACTGCTCCCGAAGGCGCCTTCCGTTGGGCCTGCTCCATGTCCACCCGCTGGGCAAGCGGACCATGCTGGCGCGCCAAAGTGTCAGCGGCGTTCAAGGCATCCTGCTGGGCTTGGAGAAGTTGCTTTTGCTTCTTCCTGATGGCACTCCATCTGGACCATTTGGCCAGGAGGCTGGAAGCCGCAGGGGGAGCCTGACTCACGGGCGTGAACTTAAACGAATCCGCCGCGTGGGAGGCCGCCTCATGTTCATCCACAAGCTGCTGAATCCTGCTGTGGGGATCGCCTCCAGCGCGGACCAAATCATCTTTGACGTCGTCCAGCCTCTCCTTGTAAAAGTTCAGTTCGGCCTGTCCGACATCAAGTTGCTGCTGAAGGAAATCACGCTGGCTGGCCCTGGCGACCTTGACTTTCTCGGTGAGCTGCGTCACTTCATCTTGCTTTTTCTCGATCGCGGTCTGTATCTTTCCAATTCGCTCTCGAATGTCCTTCACTTCCGGAGTCTGGGCATACGTCTCACTGCCCACAGCTTGCAGGGCAGCGGCAAACTCTTTATCCAACTCCTGATCGGCAATGTGTATCGCTTCCTGCGCCACTTGCTGCTCTTGCACGGTGGATGCCATCGCCGACAGCCCGCGGGCAGTGTCAAGATACCGCTGGTCGATTGTGACGTTCCCGGCGCCGGTGCTTTGCGAGTCCTTGTTTGGGAGCTGAGTTTGGGACGAAATACCGCTCAAAATCAGGCCTACCGCACCTGCCAAGGCCAGTACCACCAATACGATCAGGGTCAATCTTTGTGAACTCTTCATAATTCCGGGCCGATGCCCCCTTCGGCAATGACCAAGGCAAAATGGTCCCGCCGGCTCTCAGGCTGTTGAATTCCTTTTGAGTTGCGCCGTCGATTCGAACACGTCCATGACCAAACAATCGGTTCTTGAATAAGATATTCCATTTCACTGTGATATCGCAACCTGACGGACCTCCGCCACCCCGTGCAGCTGGAAATTTATACACGGTCAGTGCGTGTGGGCTGTCATGATTTCCCCGCGAAATTTCCACTGAAGAAATCGAATTGAGCGAGCACGCGAAATGGCGATGGGGGGATTTTGGGTTGGCGAAGGATTGCAATGCCGCAGGCCGGGCACGCGGGTCTGCTTAGTTCATTTTGTAGCCCAGAAAGATCGTGTGGCGCGGACCGCCCTTTTTCAGGCGCCCCCGGACGCGTTCCACTTGGACACCGAACCCGCCGTAGCGCAGGCGCTGCTCAAATTTTCGATCCTCTCGAGCCGACCAGACGGCCAGCACTCCGCCCAACTTGAGAGCCGAACGAGCGGCAGAGAGTCCGCGGTCGTCGTAGAGCCCAACGTTATCGGTCGAGGAAAACGCGGCCGGTCCGTTGTCCACATCGAGGAGCACCGCGTCGAACGCGTTGCGGCCGGAACTGAGCGCGAGCCTGACGTCACCCACTTCAACCCGCACGCGCTTATCCTTCAGCGGATGTCCCGCCAGCGGCCCCAGCGGACCTCGGTTCCACTCTACGACTGCCGGCAAAAGCTCGGCCACCACAACTCGCGCGTCGGGTGGAAGAAGATCGAGCGTCGCCCGCAGCGTAAAGCCCATTCCGAGGCCGCCCACGAGCACCGAGGGCTGCTCCAGAGTCCGCGCCCGCCGGCAGCCAAATGTGGCCAGAGCCTCCTCCGAACCATGCATGCGGCTCGACATGAGGCTCTTGCCATTCGCCAGGATGATGTACTCGGTGTCGCGACGGACCAGCTTCATGTCGGTACCGTCGGGAGTGATGGTCTCGTCGAGCAATTCCAAGGGTTTCACGAGTGTTATCTCATAGGAGAGCGAAACTGAAGTCAATCTCGAAATGGAAAGCGCGTGTCGGTCACCATGATGAGACCTTGCGTTCGCCGCGTGGAGGGATCAGCTCAACGGAACTTGCCGGTTTGGAGCAACGCCTTGACCTCATCATGATTCCCCAGGAAGCAGACGAATAAGTCGGCGGGCCGGTCCTGAAAAATGAAGCGTAATGAAACATTTCCGCGAAACTCAAAAATCCTGTTGCCCAATTTACGGATCCCCAAGCCGCTGTGAACTTGCGGCCTGCCAAAGGTCTCCGGCAACTCGCACAGGGCTGACAGGCACTCGGATTTTTCGTTCTTCGGCAGGTTCCTTAAGCGCCGCAGCACGGCGGGGTCTATGGAAAGAAGCTTACTCAAGCAAGCGCCTCAGTTCCTCTGCGGTAACAATCGCCAGTTTTCCTGATCGCTTGAGCCGTCGATAGCGTTTGTCCGCGGCTTCCGCGAACGTCGAAATCTGCTCCGGAGTCGCCGCATATTCGCGTTGCGCGTAGTCGGTGGATTCCACCTCCACCCGGCGCAGTGCAATGATTTCGGCTCCACGTATAATCCCGATGTCCTGCCCGCGAGCAGCGGCATCAAGCCAGCGACTCAGATTCTTTTTCGCGTCCGTAATAGTAAGAGTCTTCATAAAGTCTTTATACAGTCTCTATAGCGTCTTGTCAATTGTCCTCCGTGCCCCCCAGATTTTAGGGGAACGGCTCGCCGCTTCCTCTTTACCGGGTCACAGCCCCGGAGGGTAGGGCAAGCCCTACCCCTATATTTGATTAATTCTCGCGGACTCCCTCATGCCGTCGCCTACTGCATCGGAAGTTCCAGCACGGACACCGAGTGCGCCGGCAGGCGAAGGGTGAAATGGCCCCCCAATCCCTTTTTCACCTCGTGCGCAGGGTCCACGTTCGTAACGCCAAAGTCATTCGTCGACATGAAATCGTCTGGCGCAATCTGCCAAAGGTCCCCATCGTGGCTTTGCGAGAACTGCGGGATATCGATCTCAACATCCAGTGATTCACTGGCATGAAGATTCACGAGATTCAAAAAGAGCTTCTTCCCGTCTGGGGAAACGGAGGCGTTCGAATCCAGGTAAGAGATTCCCTTCCAGCCTTGCGCCGGAACATCGAAGTCCGGAGACTGCTGTTCGGATTTCACCAGTGTTGCCCCGGAGTGCCAGCGGTAGAGCTGCATCACTTTTCCCGGCGCGGTGAGGTACGCGCGCGTGCTGTCAGTGCGGATGGAGCCCAGGCTGTTGACGATGTGGGTGCGAATCGCCAACGGAACGCGGTCGCCCAGGCGCATCAACATCTGAAGCATGCGGGCATTGAACATCGCATCGCGCCAGGTTTGATTCTCATCCAGACCTGTTGAGCCCAGCATGTCGATGAACTTATTGAGGCCGGACCGGTCGGGTGAATCCTGCGGAGGCGGCACTTGCCACGCCCACTCGCTCCACTCATCGTAGGCAAGCTGGATTTTCTTCCCGTTTCCCGTGATGCGATCGAATATGGCAAGGCCCTCGCGAGCCCTCCGCTCCGCCATCGTCGGCTCAGCGACAACTTCCTGATAAGCCTCCAGTGGATTGTTATGCCACCACGATGGCGCGAAAGAGCCAGTGAAGTAATGGTGAACCGAGAGCAGATCGATCTGCTGCCCGGCCTGGCGAAGCACCGTCTCATTCCACACCTTGGGATCGGGGTCATGAATCTGGCCCACAGCAGTGATTTGGATGGAGGGGTCCGCCGCTCGCATGGCCGTGGCGATGGCCTGGAAATAGGTGGCATAACCTTCCGCGGTCATGGCCCCAATTTCAAAACTCCCCCAGATTTCATTGCCCACGGCCCAGTTCTTAACGCCGTACGGTTCCATATGGCCATTCGCCACCCGGCGCTGGCCCCACGCCGATTCCGCCGTCCCGTTGCAGTACTCCACCCACTGCGCCGCCATTTCCGGCGAGCCGGAGCCGAAGTTGGCGTTGATGTAAGGGGCCGCCCCGATCAATCGGCAGAAGGTCAGGAACTCGTCAGTCCCCACGTCGCTTGGGTCTATGCCATGGTCATAACCGTAAGGTTGGCCGTAGGGCAAAATGGGGTTCGGAGGCCGCATGTCGCGCGGGCCGATGGCCTTGCGCCAATCGTAGCAGTCCGCATAGCCGCCGCCCGGCCAGCGGATGATAGGTGGTCCCATGGCCTTCACCAGTTCCAGCACGTCACGCCTGAAACCTTGCACGTTATCACCGGGCATCAGCGAAGCCGCCGCCACCCAATTCTCCCCAGTGGAGTCAAACGCCAGGTGAAAGACCGCGGACTGGAGGTTGCGATCGGGGGTCAAGCGGACTTCGTATTTTTTCCACTCTCCTGCTGCCGGCGTCAGGGAAACTTCGACATGGGCGGCAACCACTCCCTCCGCCGATTCCAGCCGAAACGTTACGTTTCCTCCGCCTGGGCGCGTGAGTATCCACGCATAGGCGACGTATTCCTTCCCCCCGACCAGATCGAAACCGGTCTGGTGAATCCCTCTCCACGCGTGGGTGTTCCCGAAAGTTGTGACCCGTTGCGAAGAAATTCCATCCAGGGATATGGACGGATCAATGACGTAGCTCACCGCGTTGCGATCGTGTTCAGGCTGCCACGGGTCCGCAAGATTGGTGCGGTCAGGGTCAACCGGATAGAACTTGCGGTTGCGAAGCAGTTCGGCCCACACGCCGCCGTTCACCACCCGGCCAAAGTGCTCGATGAATTGCCCATAAATTCCCGGATTAATGGAATGAAGGGTGGTGCCGGGATCGACACGCAGTTTTGCGCGGATTTGCGCCTCGGCTGCATTCGGCGCACCCACCATGAAGAGGCCAAGCAGTAATATGAAATGCACCCTGCAAAGAAATGACTGCAAGGTTTTGATCCGTAAACTCACACCAACCTCCGACAGACTTGATTTAAACAACAAAGAAAGCCGTTGATGATACCACCAGCGTGGACGGGCCGCCGCCCAAAAGCGAGCATCCAAAAGCGAGCAGCACCGCACATCGTGGCCGCTAATGAGCGATCTTAGGCGCTCGCCCGCTGCAAATGTGGAGTACAATGCCCGGCTCTCTTCTGGGGACTCTACGTGGCGCGCTTCTGACAGAGTCTCGATACGTAATTCATTCCTTTTTCGTGCGCTCCACTGAGAAGCAGATGAACCAACCCCTGCGGGCGGCGATGTGCCAGTGCGCAGGCGGAGGGTTCATGACTGACTGATCGGGAGCAACTACCCAAAAACCGTAAGGAGATTTGAATGGAATCCGAAAGTCACACTACTTCATCCCAGCAGTACATTCTGATAATACTCGTGATGGTCGGCGCGGCATTGCCCTCATCTCTTTGGGCCAAGGGTCCGAATGACGTTTCAAATTCTCCCGCGGCGAAAACCAGCCCGGCTACCAGCAACCCACCGAGCGATGAAACGCCAGCTTTGAAAGATCAACTCGCACGGCAGCAGGCCCGGATCGATCAATTGGAGCGGGCACTAGAGGCGGTGACGCGACGGCTGGATCAGCTCGTGGACACGCAGCGTGCCTTGACCGCCATGCCGCCTGACCACAACACGGTGGCCAGCACCACGCCGATCGCGCCAGTCGAAGTTCTTCGGGCCAGGCCAGACAGCGCCGGCGGCCTGCTAGCGTCCGCCGTTGCCCCGCCTGGAATATCTCCCGCGCCGGTTCGTCCTCAGGCTGAGGCGAGCAAACCCAAGGCTTCTCCCCTCTCGTTCCAAATCGGCGATGCGGAGTTTACGCCGGGAGGTTTCATGGACTTCACCACGGTCTTCCGGTCCACCAACCTTGGCAGCGGTGTCGCCACTTCCTTCGGCACCATACCCTACAGCGTCATCGGAGGATCGCCAAACCCCGCGGGGCGAATGACGGAAATTCGGTCCCTGGCGCAGAATTCGCGAGTCAGCATGAAGGTAACTTCCAAGGTGGGCGGAAGCAACGTCACCGGCTACCTTGAAGGGGACTTTGCCGGCAACAACCCCAGCAGCCTCTTCGTCACCAGCAACTCCAGCACCCTGCGCTTGCGTCATTACTGGGCGCA
>ODAK010007642.1_pt1 | contig 10868 bp, 9 predicted proteins | sample 1539591 | NCBI WGS metagenome assembly ODAK01 (sample SAMEA3539303, study PRJEB22396) | soil metagenome | biome: tundra; feature: field; material: soil | place: USA | collected 2010-05 | depth 0.15 m | reverse complement strand
AGCATCGTGCTCGAGTGTGACGACGTCAAGCCGGTGGTTCACGCTCGCCACGACCGCCTTCACCACCTTCGTCGTGTGCTTGACCAGCACCCGATCGCCGGCGTTGAGCCGACGATCCGACAGCTGGCAGACCGTCGCGTCGAACTCGCGGACAACGCGCGGTTCCTGACGGGGGTGCACGATGAGATCGCCGCGCCCGACGTCGATGTCGTCGGCCAGGCGCACTACGACGGACTGCGGCGCATGCGCAAGCGCCACCTCGCCGTCGAACGTGTCGATTCCGACGATGGTCGTGCGCATCCCCGACGGCATGATCACGACGACGTCCTCGATCTCGATGACACCGGACGCGAGTTGCCCTGCGTAGCCGCGATAGTCCGTCGATCTGATGACGTATTGAATCGGCAGCCGAGCGGGCTGGATCCACGCGTCGAATCCGACTGGCACCGCCTCAAGGTGCTCGAGCAAGGTCGGGCCGGTGTACCACGACATCGAGGTCGAACGCTCGACGACGTTGTCGCCCAAGTGCGCCGACACCGGGATCACCACGTAGTCGCGGACTCCGAATGCTTCGGCCGCGGTAGCGAATTCCTCTGCAATAGCAAGGAAAGTAGTCTCGTCAAAGTCGACGAGATCCATCTTGTTCACTGCAAGGACAAGATGCCGGACGTCGAGTAGTGCCGCCACTGCCAAGTGCCGCCGCGTCTGTTCGACAATGCCTTTGCGCGCGTCGATCAAGATGACGACGAGTTCGGCAGTAGATGCGCCGGTCACCATGTTGCGGGTGTACTGGACGTGTCCAGGTGTGTCTGCGAGCACGAACTTGCGCTTCGACGTGGTGAAGTAGCGGTACGCCACGTCAATCGTGATGCCCTGCTCGCGCTCGGCGCGCAGCCCGTCGGTCAGCAGCGCAAGCTCGACGCCGTCGTTCCCGCGGTCGCGACTCGCCCGCTCGACGGCCTCAAGGGTGTCCGTGAGCACCGATTTGGAGTCATGCAGCAAACGGCCGATGAGGGTCGACTTGCCGTCATCGACCGAACCGGCTGTCGCAAAGCGCAACATCTCGACGTCCGGATCAAGCGTGGGCACAGCAGTCGCGGCGGGCATGGCCGCATTGTCGATGACGGACATTTCCTAGAAGTAACCTTCCCGCTTGCGATCCTCCATCGCCGCCTCCGATGCCTTGTCGTCGGCACGGGTCGCGCCACGCTCGGTGATCGTGGCGACGGCGATCTCGTTGATGACCTGGGCGACGTCGCGCGCGTCGGACTCGACGGCACCCGTGCAACTCATGTCGCCGATCGTGCGATAGCGCACGGTCTTCGTCTCGGTCGGCTCGCCGGACTTCGGACCGCCCCACTCCCCCGCGGTCAACCACATGCCGGCACGCAGGAACACGTCGCGGTCGTGGGCGAGATAGATCGCCGGTAGCTCGATGGACTCCCGCTCGACGTACTGCCACACGTCGAGTTCGGTCCAGTTCGACAACGGAAAGACGCGCACGTGCTCGCCGAGCTTGTGGCGACCGTTGTAGAGGTTCCACAGTTCAGGCCGTTGCCGTCTCGGGTCCCACTGACCGAACTCGTCGCGCAGGCTGAAGATGCGTTCCTTGGCCCGCGACTTCTCCTCGTCACGCCGACCGCCACCGAATACCGCATCGAATCGGTTGTTGACGATGCCGTCGAGCAGCGGCACAGTCTGCAACGGATTACGGGTGCCGTCGGACCGCTCGCGTAGCCGGCCGTCGTCGATGTAGTCCTGGACCTTCATCACAACTAGTCGCAGCCCAAACCGTTCGACGACGTCATCGCGGTAGGCCATGACCTCCGGGAAGTTGTGTCCCGTGTCGACATGCATCAACGGGAACGGCACGGGTGCCGGCCAGAATGCCTTGCGCGCAAGATGCAGCATGACGACAGAGTCCTTGCCGCCGGAGAACAGCAGCACCGGCCGCTCGAACTCGGCAGCGACCTCGCGGATGATGTGAATGCCCTCGGACTCGAGCACGTCGAGGTGTGGCAAGCGCAGCACACCGTTTGTCGCCGCCGTCGGTTGCGGCTTGAACACCGTGCCGTCAACGGCGGTCATGCGATCCCCCGTTCGGCTAATGCAGCACGCACTCGCGCCGCCGACTCTTCGACGCTCAAGGCTTGCGTATCGAGCCGAAGCTCAGGATCCAGCGGGATCTCGTACGGATCGTCGACGCCGGTAAGCCCGCTGATCTCGCCCGCCCGCTGCCTTGCGTACAAACCCTTGACGTCGCGTTCCGCGCACAACTCGATCGGCGTCGCCACGTGCACCTCGACAAATGCTGTCCCGTCGACGTCGTGGTCGGCACGCACGGCTGCCCTGGCCGCCGCGTACGGCGCGATGACGGGAACCAGTGCGATGACGCCGTTGCGTGCAAGCAACCCGGCGACGAAGCCGACCCGACGGACGTTGGTGTCGCGGTCCTCGCGGCTGAAGCCAAGGTCAGCGGTGAGGTGCGTCCGGAGCTCATCTCCGTCGAGCAATTCGACGTGGTGCCCCTCGGCGCGAAGCGTCGAGGCCAGGGCGCGCGCGATGGTGGACTTGCCAGCGCTCGGCAAACCGGTGAGCCACACGGTCGCGCCGGGACGGCGGTCAGTTGGCGAGAGTGCCAGCACATCGGCGTCCCGCTCGGTGTCTGTGTTCATATGTTGATCCCGCACTCGGTTTTCGCGTGCCCGACCCAGCGGCCCGACCGCGGGTCGGCACCCGGTGCGACCTTGCTCGTGCACGGCCAGCACCCGATCGACAGGTAACCGTCGTCGATGAGCGGGCTCACCAGAATGTTGTTTTCGGCGATGTAGGTGTCGACGTCCTCGCGGCTCCACCGCGCGATCGGGTTCACCTTGACCTTGCGGCGCCGCGCATCCCACTGCACAACCGGCGTTGTGGCACGTGTTGATGATTCGTCGCGCCGGACGCCGGTAGCCCAGGAGTCGTAATTGACCAGGGCCGCCTCCATCGGGGCAACCTTGCGCATCGCGCAGCACTGGTCGGGATCGCGGGCGAAGAGATCCTTGCCATACGCATCGTCTTGCTCCGCGACCGTAAGTAGCGGCAGCGCCGACACCACGTTCACGTCGTAAACGGCTGCGACCGCGTCGCGCATCCCGATCGTCTCGGCGAAGTGATAGCCGGTATCGAGAAACACGACATCGATACCCGGCCTCGCTTTTGCGGCGAGCGACGCGACCACTGCATCACCCATCGACGAGAGCACGCAGAAGCGATCGCCGAAGGCCTGCACCGCCCATTGCAGGATCTCGTGGGCTGACGCGTCGTCGAGATCACGCGCGGCATCGGTGGCCAGGCGTTCGAAGCTGGCGAGGCGTTCGAGCTCCGCGACCGGCAAACCGGCAGTCGTCCCGCTCATCGCACCTCCAGCCCGACGAATTTCAACGTGAACACCCGAGCACAACCGCGGCAATGCCATGAGCCGCCTTTGTCGCCGTGCGGGCGAAGGTCTTCGTCGCCGCAGTACGGGCAGTAGAACGGCGTCGCCCGCTCGCCGGCGCCGACATCGTCGCCGCCGGTCGATGCTGGTCCGCCACTCACTGGCGGCTCGCTCGTCATTGCAGGTCCGCTTCGTCCGCACGATGCACCCACTGCGTGAAGCGCTCACCATCGGCGCGTTGTTCCAGATACCGGTTCGCGAGTCGCTCGACGTAATCCTCGAGCTCGTCTTCGGTGACCTTGAGTCCGCGTAGCTTTCGACCGAAGTTCGCGTCGACACCGAGGCTGCCACCGAGATGCACCTGATACCCGCCGACCTGCTCACCCGCGGCGTTGGTGACGAGCGATCCTTTCAGACCGATATCGGCGACCTGGAATCGCGCGCACGAATTCGGGCAGCCGTTGACGTTGATCGTCATCGGGCTGTCGAATCCCGGCAGCCGCCGTTCGAGCTCGTCGATCAGCGTCATCGCGCGGTTCTTCGTCTCGACGATCGCGAGCTTGCAGAACTCGATGCCGGTGCACGCCATCGTCTGGCGGCGGAATGTGCTCGGATTCACCTGGAGGTCGAGTGCCTCAAGCCCTGCACTTAGCGAGTCGACCTGATCGGCGGCCACGTCGAGCACGATCATCTTCTGCTCGACGGTCGCATGAACGCGGCCGCTGCCGTGAGCTTGCGCAAGGTCGGCGATCTCGTTCAGTTTGGTGCCGCTCAGTCGCCCGACTTTCGGGGCGAAACCGACGTAGAACTTGCCGTCCTTCTGCGGGTGGACACCGACATGGTCTCGTCGTCCGTCGGTGGGCTCGACGGGTGCCGGCCCGTCCGGGAGTGCGTAGCCGAGGTACTCCTTCTCCAGCACCTCGCGGAACTTCGGCGCGCCCCAGTCGGCGACAAGGAACTTCAACCGGGCGCGGGTGCGCAGGCGTCGATAGCCGTAGTCGCGGAAGATGCTGATGACTGCGACCCACGCCTCGCGTACCTGATCGGGTCTCACGAACACGCCGAGCCGTTGCGCCATCATCGGGTTTGTCGACAAGCCACCGCCGACCCACAGGTCGAAGCCTGGAGTGCCGTCGGGACCGATCACGCCGACGAAGGACACGTCGTTGATCTCGTGGATCGTGCACAGCGGCCCACAGCCGGTGATCGAGGTCTTGAACTTGCGGGGCAGGTTCGAGAAGGCGGGGTCGCCGACGTAGAGCGCGTCGATCTCGCGGATGTGCGGCGTCGGGTCGGCGATCTCGTCGGCGTCGACGGCGGCCACCGGGCAACCGAGAACGTTGCGTGGTGAGTCGCCACACGCCTCAAGGGTGCGCAAACCGACCGCCTCGAGCTCGTCCCAGATCGCCGGAACATCTTCGATGCGGATCCAGTGCAGCTGGATGTTCTGCCGGTCGGTGACGTCAGCGAGATCGCGACCGTAGGTGGTGGCGATGTGCCCGATGGCGCGCACCTGTTCGATGCTTAGCTGCCCGCCCGGAATCCGGATCCGCATCATGAAGTACCGGTCATCGAGCTCCTCCGGCTCGAGCAGCCCGGTCTTCCCGCCGCTGATGCCCGGACGGCGCTGGGTATAGAGGCCCATCCAGCGCATGCGGCCGCGCAGGTCGGCCCCGTCGATCGAGTCGAAGCCCGCCTTGGAGTAGATGTCGAGGATGCGACGCTGGACGTGCAGCGGATCGTCGTCCTTCTTCATCCGCTCGTTGGGGTTGAGTGGCTCTCGCATGCCGAGCGCCCACTGACCCTGGCCGCGCGACTTGCCCTTCTCAGCGTGCGCAGTACGAGCCCGGGGGACGCCGGGTTGACTTCCGGCCGCTGGCTCGGAGCCCGTGGAAGAGGTGGTCGGTGCCGACATGCGCGAGGTCCTTCGGATAAGCAGGCGCAGTCAAGCCGGGTGCGAACTCAGGGCAGCCGGGCGACCGCGCCCGGACGGGGGCGACGGATCAGGCAGCCGGCAGACAGGCCGCGCTTGACACGCGCAGCAAGTCGACGTGCAGGCGCGCAACGAGCCTGAGTACAGGCATTCCGGCGCGGGGCGTCATGCAACGAGGGTGCCACACCCGTTCAATGCCTAGCGAGCCAGTGGAGATTGCGTCGTGCACCCACGAGGAGCCGACCCGGATACCCGCCGGACGACGCTGCCTCGGCGCCGTCCGGCGGGTCGTGAAATGGACTCCGCGGAGCTCTGTACCCGTTAGCCCGCCGAACGCGACCGCCAACGACCACCGGTACTCGCGAGCTGGGCGGGTGCGGGTTCGGCTGCCTCGGCGGTCTCGGCCGGATCCATCGCGGCGGCCATCAGATCGATCACCGGCCCCGTGCCGTCCTCGTCCATCTGCGGGACGTCCCTGCTGACCAGGCCGCCGAGCGAGTCGCCGAAGGGCTCACCGAGCGAGACACCCCAATCAGTGGAACCGGGCGAAGTGCCCTCGGCCTCGTCGCCGTCGTCGCCATCGGAGACCTCAACAGATGGCACAACGTCGTCCGCGCTCGGGGCTTCGAATTGGGCTTCGACGGATGACTGCACAGCGCGTTCCACGCGCTTGATGATGGTGGTGGCTCGACCCAGATCCGGCCCGACCGCCATCGCATCGATGTCGACCGACTGCCGCTTGTCGCCGTCCTTCGTCTCATAGGGCCGCACCGACAACCGGCCGATCACGATGACCGACGCCCCCTTCTTCAGGGACATGTACACGTTCTCGGCAAGGGCGCGCCAGCAGGTGACACTGGTGAAGAGGGTGTCGCCGTCCTTCCACTCCCCGGTCGCACGGTCGAACCGGCGCGGGGTCGACGCGAGGCGAAACGACGCGACCGGCTGTCCGTTCTTCGTATACGCCAGCCGTGGTTCGGCGACGAGGTTGCCGACCACGGTGACTTGCGTGTCGAACATGGTTTCTCCTTCCGGGTGCGGCGGCCTGCCGCATGTAAGGAGAGTGGTGGCCGCGGGCGATCCCTACCCGACCGCGACCACCCGTTGTGGACGACGGCAGGCCGCGCCGACCTGTGGATATCGCGCCCGTGGCGTAACCTTTGGACCGCTGTGAGTGGGTGAGCGCCCGTAGCTCAGACGGATAGAGCACCTGCCTTCTAAGCAGGACGTCGCAGGTTCGAATCCTGCCGGGCGCGCAGATTTCCAGCGATACCGTTCAGACCGCTACGAGCTGACGGCCTCGCTGCGACGCGGGAACTTCCAGTTCGGGCGGACAAAGTGGCAGGTGTACCCATTGGGGTACTTCACCAGGTAGTCCTGATGCTCGGGCTCGGCCTCCCAAAACGGCCCTGCGGGCTCGACCTCTGTGACCACGTCGCCGGGCCAAAGTCCCGATGCGTTGACGTCGGCGATGGTGTCCAGCGCGACTCGGCGCTGCTCGTCGTCGGTGTAGAAGATGGCCGAGCGATAGCTGGCGCCGACGTCGTTGCCCTGACGATTGCGCGTCGTGGGATCGTGGACCTGGAAGAAGAACTCGAGAAGGTCGCGGTACGAGGTCTGCGCCGGGTCGAAGATGATCTCGATCGCTTCGGCATGCGATCCGTGGTTGCGGTAGGTCGCGTTCGCGACGTCGCCCCCGGTGTATCCGACCCTGGTCGAGATCACTCCGGGATGGCGGCGAATGAGGTCCTGCATTCCCCAAAAGCACCCACCAGCCAAGACAGCCCGCTCAGTGGTGTCAGCCATCGCCAATGCTCCTATCCGTCCGCCAGCGTCAACGCGTCTCGACTACGGAACCAAGTTTAGCCGTCGAAACTTCCCGCAATTTCCTCGCGCCTTGCCTGCGGTATGCGCCCGCGATCAGCGGGGCTGAGCCAAGGTCGCGTCCTGAGCATCGACGACCGCGATGGCCGCGATGTTGACGATGTCGGTGACCTCGGCACCTCGGCTGAGAACGTGGACCGGCTTCGCCATGCCGACCAGGATCGGGCCGATCGCGACCGCTCGGCCAAGATGCTGCAGCAGCTTGTACGCAATGTTCGCGGCCTCAAGGCTGGGAAAGACCAGGACGTTCGCTTCTCCAGTGAGGGTGGAGAACGGGTAGTCGTCGCTGCGCAGTTGAGGCGACAGCGCGACGTCGGCCATCAGTTCGCCGTCGACCATCAGATCGGGACGCCGCTGCTTCACGAGCGCGGTCGCGGCGGCCATCTTTGCCGACCTCGGATGACGCGTCGACCCGAAGTTCGAGAAGGAGAGCAGCGCCACGCGGGGCTCCAGCCCGAATGCTCGTGCGCGGTCAGCAGCCATCACCGCGATATCGGCGAGCTCTTCCGCGGATGGGTCGAAGTTCACGGTCGGGTCCGTGAGAACGACCGCGCGCCCGTCTTCGCTGATCATGAGATACAGACCGGCGGCACGCGACACTCCCGCCGCCGTGCCAATCACCTCAAGAGCAGGACGTATGACGTCGGGATAGTGGTAGGTGAGGCCCGACACGAACCCGTCGGCGTCCCCCATCTCGACCATCATCGCGCCGAAGTAGTTCGGCTGGAGCAGCAACACCTCCGCCTCGCGCCTCGTGATTCCCTTGCGTTGCCGCTTCTCGTGAAGCGCCTCGGCATAGCGCTCGATGTCGTCGAAGCGTGTCGGGTCGACGATCTGGATCGGTGCGCTGATGCGCGCGTCGTCCATCGTCGCCCGGATCACCTCGTCACGGCCCAGCAGGATCGGGATACCTATCCCGTCCTCGACGAGGCGCGCAGCCGCGCGGATAATCTTGCGCTCCTCGCCTTCAGAGAACACGATTCGCTTGGGGCCGGTCTGCGCTTTCCGGCTGACAACACTCATGACCTCACGTCCACGCGTGAGCCGGTTCGCGAGAGCGTCGGTGTAGGCCTGCACGTCGATCCGCACGCGGGCGACGCCGGATTCCATCGCCGCGGCGACCACAGCCGGCGCAACGCGCAACGGAACCCTTGGATCCAGTGGTTTCGGGATGAGGTACTCCGGTCCGAACTGCAGACTGTCGAGGCCGTACGCGCGCAGCACAGAATCTGGAACGTCTTCCTTCGCAAGCTCGGCGAGTGCTCTCGACGCCGCGACCGTCATGCCGTCGTCGATCGCGGTGGCACGAACGTCGAGCGCGCCACGGAAGATGAAGGGGAAACCCAAGACGTTGTTCACTTGGTTGGGATAGTCCGAGCGTCCGGTCGCCATGATGACGTCGCTACGCGCCGCTTTCGCATCGGGATAGGTGATCTCCGGATCGGGATTGGCCAGCGCGAAAACGATTGGCCGATCGGCCATCGACTGCACCATTTCCTTTGTCACGGTGCCGGCAACAGACACCCCGAGCAGGACGTCAGCCGAGTCAACGGCCTCAGCCAGCGTGCGCGCCGACGTACCGGACGCGAATCGCTCCTTGTAGCGGTTCATTCCGTCCGTGCGACCGTGGAAGACGACACCTTTCGTGTCGCAGAGCACGATGTTCTCCCGGCGCATGCCTAGCGCGACGAAGAACTCACAACAGGCGATCGCCGCGGCGCCAGCACCGTTGCACACCATGGTGACTTCGGCAATGTCCTTCTCTGCCAACTCGAGTGCGTTGAGAAGTGCAGCACCGCTGATGATCGCCGTCCCGTGCTGATCGTCATGGAAGACGGGGATATCCATCGTCGCGCGCAGCCGTTCCTCGATCTCAAAACACTGTGGCGCGCTGATGTCTTCGAGGTTGATGCCGCCGAACGTCGGCTCCAGAGCCTTGACGACTCGAACGAAATCCTCAGTGTCGGCCGCATCGACCTCGATATCGAAGACGTCGACGTCGGCGAAACGCTTGAACAGCAGCGCTTTCCCCTCCATGACCGGCTTACTGGCGAGTGGCCCGACGTTGCCGAGGCCCAACACAGCGGTTCCGTTCGTGACAACCGCAACGAGGTTCCCGCGCGCCGTGTAGCGGAAAGCGGCCAAGGGGTCCAGCGCGATGTCCTGCACCGGAACGGCAACCCCGGGCGTGTAGGCCAGCGCGAGATCGTGCTGTGTCGCGCATGACTTCGTGATCGCAATCTCGATCTTGCCGGGCCGTCCCGAACTGTGGTACTCCCGGGCCTCGTCTGCCAGCATGCGCACGTCCGTTCGCAGATGCTCTCTTTGCTGCCCCACGCTAGCCCCATCTACCATCCAGGAACACGGCACACCTAGACGTAGGGAGGCGACCTCGATGCAGGCTTCGGTGGGCTATCTCGTCATCGACGCGGCCGACCCCGAGCGGCTGACCACGTTTTGGTGCGCGATGCTCGGTGTCGAGGTCGACAGCACCATCGGAGACGGCCAGTTCGTCGTGCTCTCTCCAACTAAGGACGGCCTGACCGTCGGCTTCCAACGCGTCCCCGAAGCAAAGAACGGCAAGAACCGAGTGCATCTGGATCTGGTCGTCGACGATCTCAAGGCAGCCACCGCGCACATCGAGGCGCTCGGCGGCCGCTGGCTCGAGCCAGGCATGACGCGAGACCTCGAGGGTTTCCAGTGGCGCATCATGGCCGACCCCGAAGGCAACGAGTTCGACATCGACCTGCTACCGCCCGATTGAACACCGATTCATGACCGAGCCACGAGGGCCCGATAGCGACGTCGACTGCTCGCGCTGCCAGTAGTGCTTCGAATTGCGAAGGCGGTCGCACACTGAGTTCCACGTCGAAGTCGTCAGCACGGCCGACGAACATCTCGATCAAACCCGGGGCCGCATACTCTGCGAACAGACTGGTTGCCGCAAGACGCATCAAGCGACGGCCGGGCCCGGCCTGGGTGACCTCTCGGATTGTCTGAGCCTGCAGGCCTAGCATTTCCGCTGCCCGACTCGCGAGACGGAGGCCGCCTGGCGTGAACGCCAAGCCAGCGGCGGTACGCGTGAACAACTGGTCGGAGAGCTCCTTGCGCAGCTGCCCGAGATGCAACGACACCGCCGCCTCGGTGACCCCAATCTCAGCTGCCGCGTCCTTGACCGAACCGTGGCGAACGACCGCCGAGTAGGCACGTAGCTGGGTGGGTGTCACCATCGCAATCTAATCGAAACGCCGACCCTCGATGCTCAGCCGCGGATAGCCGCCACCGCGCTCACCACACCCAGCACCGCCAGGATCACTCCGGTGATACGACGCACCATCGCGAGCGGCACCCGTTCGACGAGCTTCGATCCCGCAACAACACCGATAGCGACCACTGTCCATAGCCCGAGCAATGCTCCAAGGCCGACGCCAATCGGGTCGTGGTACTTCGCGGCAAGGTTGGCGGTCGCGATCTGCGTGATGTCCCCCCACTCGCCGACGAAGATGACCACGAAGCTCACTGAGGCCACCCGGCGTAGCGTCGGCACCGCAATCTCGACGACGTTCCCGCTCTCGTCGCGCCCGGCTTCTTCCTCGTGCGCCTCATTACCGAACAGCAAGATTGCCGCGC
>ODAK010007641.1_pt1 | contig 10869 bp, 8 predicted proteins | sample 1539591 | NCBI WGS metagenome assembly ODAK01 (sample SAMEA3539303, study PRJEB22396) | soil metagenome | biome: tundra; feature: field; material: soil | place: USA | collected 2010-05 | depth 0.15 m | reverse complement strand
ATCACAGGGCCAACTGGCTGACAAAAGTTCGAAACGTGTCCAGACTGGGGAGCCAAATTAACTCCTTTATTTTCAATCCATGCCTTAGATAACACGCCGTTTGGCGCGTCGTGTTCAAGTCGGGCCTGAAATCGAAATTTCCCCGTCCTTACCCGAATTTCCTGGTCCTTATCCCTCGGGGTACCCCCAGAAGTCCCCCCAGTGTTTCACCAACACACCGCAAGGAAGGGCGCGGCCCGTGAGCGCCGGAACCCCGGCGTGGCAGGACGGGCCGTCCCGCCGCATCCTGGCGCAACGTGGGCACACGTGCGCGAAAAGCGCGGTAAGGAGATAAGACCATAGCGGAAGAGTTTGGTTGGGCCGTTGGTGTGCCGCGGCGGGCGGAAGATCCCCTGGCTAAGAACTACCCACCGCGAAACATGGCGGGGTCGGGGTCTTTGCCAGGGGAGTAGGTGCCGTAGATGGAATCCACAGCACCGAAACATCACGGTGACATTCCCAGTTAACGCTCCTCAGAGAGTCGGTGCAAGAGGAACCGGCCCAGTACTTGAGTCGTCTCGGCATTGTTTGTTGTCGGCGAGGTAGGCCAGTCAGGTTGGAGGAAGCGTGGGCGTGATCTCTTCGAACGCCGTTTCTCGGGCGTAAGGGCACTGGTCCCCACAAAACCGGCGCGAACGGAATAGCTGGACGAAATATTTAGCGATGCTTTTGTTCTGATCAGCTAGTTTTGCCGACGTCATCGGTCAAGATCTGACCGCGCTCACGCGGCAATGGAATGCGGCTTTTTACTTGGCTTAGGATTTGCTTTCGGCGCTCCCATGCGGACCACGCAGCTCCCGTAATTTGCCCTCACCTCATCGAAATTGAGATGGCGCAGCCGGATGCGGAGCGTCTCATGAGCGCGAAACATGATCGCCTTGACCGCCGAGGCCGTGCACCCGAGCGCGACGGCGATTTCAGAATAGTCCATTTCCTCGTACTTGTGCATGATCACGGCGGCACGCTGCTTGGCGGGCAGAGTGCGAATCGCCTCGCGGACCTGCTCTGCCACTGCGTCGCGTAAAAGACGATCTTCTGCCAGCAACGAAGGGTCTGCTGCCTCGCGCCGCAAGCGGCCGGTTTCCGGAACATCCAGACTCAGGCTGCGACAAGTTCGCTTTTCGTCGCGGAAGTAATTCAGCGCGACATTCATCGCGATCCGGTAAATCCAGGTTGAAAACTTCGCTCTCGGCTCGTATGTTGCGCGTGCGCGGTAGACGCGGACGAATACATCCTGTACCAGTTCCTCTGCCAGCGCCAGGTTTCGCACCATGCGCGATAAGCACTGAAGCACGTAGTTGCGGTTGCGGTTCAGCAGGATCGCGAAGCTCTCCTCGTCGCCATTCTGAACGCGAATCATTAACCGGGCATCTGGATCGATCTCGGACGTACAGGGAATCAACGGGCACGAGGAGTTCATGTCAGGCCGTTTGGGAAGCAAATCCTCGGCCATTCGATTGGCCGAAGCTTTTGTTGGGTTTAGCGCGCCACGACAGGCCCAACCCGCGCTCCCCGTATCCATCGTGGTCCGCTTTTCGCAAGCGGTGCGGCAATTTGCCGCCGCAAAACTTCGTGCGACACCGCTTAGAGCGTGTTAAGTCTGTGTAACAGAAGCGCTTGTCCCGGGCTGATGAATGGCCGGGCGCTTGCAGTCACAGAAGCGATAAGTTGTGCTGAACCTGCCACATCGACGAATTTCAACCTTGGGGAACATCTTAATCGTCCTCGCCAGCGCGATATTCGGCATGGTTGTTGCCTGGCAGGCGCCGGGCCTCGAACGGTATGCGCGCGACTGGCTCACGCGCGTGCGTGGCCCTGTTCCGGTTTCCGGCGAGATTGCCATTGTGGCGATCGATGACAGCAGCCTCGCGAAACTGGGGCGCTTTCCCTGGCCCCGCTCGGTGATGGCTCGCGCGGTGGATGCAATTTCAGCCGGACAGCCAAAAGCCATCGCCCTCGACGTTCTCCTCACAGACCCGGGCGTGCCGACCGACGATCAGGCTCTGGCCGAAGCCATCGGACGAGCCCGCAACGTCGTTGTCGGGGCCGAACTGGTGGATCGCGGCGTTTACGGGGGAGAATCCCGGTGGTTGATGCCACTGCCGCTGTTGGCCGCGCAGGCGGCAGCAATAGGGCATGTGAATGTGGGCGCTGAGTCAGATGGTTCCGCCCGCCAGGTGCTCGTAGAGCAAAGCGACGACGCCGGCAACACGCTGCGGGCTTTGCCGGTGGAGACATTTCGAATCGGCAACCGGATTCCCCCGGAGGCGATTGCCGAGGGGTCGAACGAAATTGTCATTGGGCCAAGGTCGATCCCTGTTGAGGGATCCGCGAACCCGCTGCAGGGGGCGGCCCAGGTGCGGAGAGCGGCGCGGATGGCGATCGACTATGCGGGCCCTTCCGGCGCATTCGCCCCGCAGCAGTACAGTATCGCCGACTTGCTGGATGGCAAGACAGCGCCAGGCGCGCTGCAAGGTAAATACGTTCTGGTCGGCTCCACTGCCGCGTCGCTGGGGGAGCGCTTCGCCTCGCCGTTCACGCACTACGCCGACGCCCACGGGAATCAGCACGGCGCCTCCATTCCCGGCGTGGAAGTGTTGGCCAACGCGCTGAACACCATCGTGCGCGGCCGCTTCTATTCGGAGATGCCGGAACTGGCGGCGTTGGTCTGGACAGCGCTGGCCGCATGGCTGATGCTTGCCCTGCTTTCGGTAGCGCAGGGCCGGCACGGAATCTTACGGCACCTGGCGGCTATGTTACTGGGACTGGCGCTGGTTTTGGTGGCCGCCTATGTCTGCTGGACGCAGTTCCTGATGTTTCCGCCATTGATAGCGTCCCTTGTCGCGTTCGGCGCGGCGGGCGTTTCCGGTCTCTCGGCGCGATCCGTCCAGGCGAGCGCGGACCTTGACCGCGGGATTCACCGGGTGCTCGAATCGCTGCGGAGCTTTGGCGAAACACCTGCCCCGGATGCCGCGGCTGAATCGATTGTTCGCCTGACGGGCGTGACCGGCGCTGTGTTGTTGCGGTCCGGACGGGTCGTTGGTACGCACGGCTTTCCAGGGCCCCGGCCCGCCGGCTTTCCGAACGAAGCCAACCTGCCCGCCGGAATCCTCTTGACGAAAATTCCCGTGGGCCACGATCATTGGCTAATTCTGGCACATCCCTCGGCCATCTCTCCGTCGCGCAACGCAATAAGGCTGGCTGAAGCACTCGCACTTGCGAGCCTCGGCGGTGCAGCGGAAACCGAGGATAAACCTGGTCTTTTGCCCGAAGGCCTGGAAGAGAAGACGCAGAATATGATCCGCCTCAACGATCAGATCGCGCGCCAGGCGGAATTCTTCCATTTCTCTATGCGGTCGGTAGAGGACGGGCTGCTGATTGCCGGCCCGGACGGACGAATCCGGTTTGCCAACCCGAGAGCGGGCGCCATTCTTGATTTCAGCCCGGAGGTTCTGGCCGGACGCGATCTGCTGGAAGTCCTTTCATTGGCGCAACCCGCCGCGCCCGAGGCCGGGACGGCTCTTCTCGAAACTCTCATTCTGGACCGGCACGCGATCGAGCGGGAATTGTTTCTGCGGTCTCATTGCTACACGCTCCGTCTCGCGCCGGTGGTCCGGGATGGCGGCGCGGCGGTTCCGGTTATCGGTATCGTGGCATCGCTTGCGGACGTCACCCGCCAGCATGAACTGGCGCAGACCAGAAGCGACGTGGTGACGCTGGTTTCGCACGAAATGCGCACGCCCCTGACGGCCATTCAGGGCATGACGGAATTGCTCGCCAACTATGAGATCGAGCCGGTGCGGCGACGGGAAATGACGCTCGCCATCAACGACGAGGTTAAGCGGCTGGCCCGCATGATTGGCGACTATCTGGACATCGCCAGACTGGAGATGGGAAAAACACCGCTCCGGCGCGCGCCTGTACGCCTGGAGTCCATCGTGGAGCGGAGCCTGCTTTTGTTCGAACCCCTGGCGCAGGAGAAGTCGATCCGGCTCGTGCGAACCTTCGATAACAATCTGCCGCCTATGCTGGGAGATGCCGATCTGCTTTCACGTGTTTTCGGCAATCTGGTTTCTAATGCATTGAAGTACAGTCCAGCCGGGACGGAGGTGAACGTACTGGTGCAGTCGGCCGAGGGTCAAATCAGTGTTTCGGTGGAAGATCAGGGGTACGGTATCCCAGAGGAGGATATGGAGCGGATCTTCCAGAAATTCTACCGGGTACCGAGACTCCAGGACGCCGATGTTCCCGGAACCGGCCTGGGCCTTACATTCGTCCGTGAGATCGTGGAACTACACGGTGGCAACGTAACAGTGCGGAGCGCTCCGGGCGAAGGGTCGACGTTTACGGTCTGCTTGCCACAAGGTCCGCAGAGTCGGGGGAGATGATTCGAGAGTGGCATATCCGCCGCACATTCTGGTTGCCGATGACGATAAATCGATCCGCCTGCTGCTCGAAACAGGTCTGAGCCTCAATGGCTTTCGCGTCACCGTTGTCCGCAGCGGGCATGAGGCCGCTGAAGCGGCGAAACGAACCCAATTCGATGCCGTCCTGAGCGATATCTATATGCCGGACGGCGGTGGCCTGGAACTGGTGGACCACCTCCTCGAACTTCTGCCGGGTGTTCCCGTGATTCTGATGACAGCACAAGGCTCAGTGGAAACGGCGGTGGAAGCCGTATCCAGAGGCGCGGCTGATTTTATTGGAAAGCCATTCGAACTTTCTACCCTGGTGGCTACGCTGCGCCGTCAACTGGGCGCCCGGGCCGAGGCTTCCGGGGAGGCGGAGAACGCGCCTGCAGATTCGCCGGAAACCGACATGAAGGACCGGTTCTCCCGCTCCGGGCTGGTAGGTCGCAGCGCACCCATGATCATGGTCTACAAACTCATCGCCCAGGCGGCACGGAGCGATGCGACGGTGCTCATCACGGGTGAATCGGGCACCGGCAAAGAACTGGTGGCGCGGGCCATCCACGACTTTAGTCCGCGAGCTAAACGCCCGTTTATCTCTGTAAACTGCTCCGGCCTGACCGACACGCTGCTGGAATCGGAACTGTTTGGCTACGTGCGCGGCGCTTTCACCGGGGCCGCCACCGACAGAACCGGTCTTTTCGAGGCCGCCGACGGGGGCACGCTGTTTCTGGACGAACTGGCATCCACTAGTCCGGCTTTCCAGGTCAGCCTGCTGCGTGTGATGCAAAGCGGGGAAGTGCGGCGCGTGGGTGCGACGCAGATGCGGCGCGTTAACGTTCGGGTGATCGGCGCCAGCAACACGTCGCTGCGGCAACTGGCCACGGAGGATAAGTTTCGCGCTGATCTTTATTACCGCCTGAGCGTCCTCAGCATCGAGGTACCGCCTCTTCGCTTCCGGGCAGGTGATGTGGAACTACTGACCGCCTGGTATCTGGAGAAATTCCGCGAGCCCGGCGGCCCCTTGCCCTTCCTCACCCAGGCGGCACGGCGCGCGCTGGCGGCGCACGATTATCCGGGCAACGTGCGCGAACTGGAAAACGCGTTGCGGCGAGCCATTACGCTGTCCTCCAACGGTCTGATCACGGCGGAGTGTCTGCCTCCGGAAATTGCTGCTGTCGGCGCAGGGGAAGACAGCAGGCTGGTGCCGCGAAGCCAGGATCTGATATCCGACCGGCCGGGGATGGACGAATTGCAGAACCGGTATCTGCAGCTGGTTCTGGAAGAAACCGGCTGGAATCGCAGGCGGGCGGCCGCCGTGCTGCAACTGGATCGCCGAACCGTCCAGCGCCTGATCGCCAGATACAAGCTGGAAGGCGCCGCGGCCAATACGGACGACGATGGGGACGACAATGAAGAAGCCGCGGCGGAAACGGCGTCATGAAATGGCTTCGTTTGTGCGCGGCGGGTCTGCTGCTTTTGTGCCTGCTCTGCATGAACTCGTACGGGCAGGGATTTTCGCCGAACGAAGCGCGCATTTCGAGCGTCAGCGGGAATGTTCTGTTTTGCGGCGCGGCGGGCGAGCATGGAATCAAAGCCTCGCGCGGTCAGGCGCTGGCGCCGGGCAATATGATCGTTACCACTGGCGGCGGACGGGCCGTGGTCGCGCTGACGGATGGCAGCATCGTCATCATCCAGCCGGGCTCTATCGTCATCTTCAAAGACTTCCATCAGGCCAGCTCTCTGCGCGAGTTGTTTGAGATCACGCTCGGACAGGTGCGGGTGAAGATCAATCACTTTGCGGGCAAGCCGAATCCTTATCGCATGAATAGTCCGACGGCGTCGATTGCCGTGCGCGGCACCGAGTTCACCATAACCGTCGACCGCACGGGCAGCACCAGGGTGGTTGTTTTGGATGGCTCGGTGGAAGTAACCAGTCTGAGCGATCCTTCCCGCCGTACTCTGATCGAGAGAGGGCAGGGTGTCCTGGTGGCACCTGGTTTCGATTTCCAGCAGTTCACACCCTCCGCCGGGGATTTGGAGGACCGTGCCAGAACCGGGAACAGCGACCGCTCCGGCGGCAAGGCTGCAGCTTCGGCGGCTCCGGCTACAGGTACAGGTGGAACGGCCGCGCAGGCTGCCGGGGGCGGCCCTCCGGCTCAGAGCGGGGATCACGATCAGCAGACTCCGCGCGCGCAGGCGGGCACCTACGAGCGGTACATTGCGGGGCTCGAATCGCTGAACGATCTGCCTTTATTGCTGCGCTACAACGCCATCCCCGAAGCCTACCTCGACAGCGCCGAGAATCCCGCATATGCAACCGCGTTCCATGAGGCGGAAGGCCGCTTGTACGTATTGCCAACCATAGGTAACACCCCGGAATCGCTCGAAACGTCGGTGGGAGACGGCGGTTATGTGCCGGCGAACTTCGCGGGCTCATCGCAGGTGTCAGCCTTCGCACCGCTGGACAAAGGAAGATTCGTCATCGGGGGAAGCGCAACCGCATCGTACATCAACAACGGCACAGGTTCGTTCCTGGCCTCTCCGCTTTCGTCGGGAAAATCCATCAGCCGCTTCTTTGACGGTTCTCTGCTGCTGGCGTCAAAGATCGGCGCCAACAGTCTCGGACTGCAAGTGGAAACGCTGAAGGGAACCGGCTCACTGAACTCCACTACGCCGGATCCAAACGCCCCTGGGCAGACACTGCGAGACAGCCTGACGAAATCCGATATCCTGCAGACGCGGCTGACACTTGGTTTCAGCCGGAATATCACCTCGCGCCATACCCTTGGCGTCTTCGTGCGCTATAGCTTTATCGACGCCAGGAACCAGGATGTTTTCAGCACGATCCGGACCGTCCCGCAAACGCTTACACAAACGGACTCGCCGGGCCATACCTCCGAAATCGGAGTCCGGCTGCGGGGTGAAATCTCGAAGAAACTCTATTACGGGCTGGAAGGTGCCGCGCTGGGTCTCTCGCTGCGGGACCAGCTTACGACCAGTGGCGCGCCGGCATCGCAACAGAGCGACCGCTCCAACCGGGAGTCGGCAGGTTTCGGCCTGCTTTACCTGCCGGGGCGCCGGACCATGTTGGTCGGCGATTTTGCTTTCGGCCTCTCCGATGTCGCGGCGGTTCACAGACAGAACGGAAACGGCGTGTTGCTGCAGAACGGAACAGCGGATATTGAATTTGAATCGATGCACATTGCTTTGCAACAGGAAATTGGTTCACGGTTCTTCCTGCTCGCATCATTCCTGAACGTCTGGCAGACAACCTCTCTCAAGTATTCGGTTTTTCCGGACAGCACCGGCACCGCGCAGCCTTTTTCCGATGCCCTTTTCTTCACGTCACCATCTTCCTATCTGTCGCCCAGCCATTTGTCCGACTTTGGGGGCGGAGTCAGGCTTTCGAACAATCTCCTCGCGCAATATATCTTCTCGACCGACTACGGCTACAGTTCGTCGAGCCATACGTTGATGCTGCGCTATACATTCGGCCCGAAACACTGACGCGGGAGATCCGAACAGGGCCGTCCGCCTCGCGGTCACGGCGGCAAATTGCCGCCATCGGTGGGTGTTCCCGCCGAGCCATGCCGGTTCCCGCCTGAGAAATCAACCACTTCCCTTAGGGCAGAATTGGGCCTCTCCCGTGCTTTCCAACCGGCGAACTCATGGAGACTTTGAAATGCACACTCCGCACTCTTGTTCCGCTCGCCTCTGCCCTGTTTCCTGCGACGCTTTTCTCCTGTTTGGTGTCAGGCGGCGCGGGCGTTTACCAGATCGCGGTCCAGGTTACCGCGAACGCCCTGACGGTGCAGCCATGAAGTCATCTGTCTTTTCCGCTCTTGTGTGGTGCGTCAGCAGCGCACTGATAAGACTTCACGCCGCTTCGTTGACCGGCTCGGGGCATATGTTGCGAACACTGCGCGGGTGGGCGATCGCGGCGCTTGTCATTTCGCTTGCCATGCGATTGCTGCCGCACCCGGCGTGTGCCGGGGAGACATCTTTAGTCCGGCAAGTCCGGGCTGCCTTTTCGGCGTTCGCCTTGTTCTCTGTGTTCGTGGCGACCCTGATGGTGTTGTTCGCTTCCGGGCCCCCACGCTGGGCTACGACCTTCCTCACTTTTCTGGGAGGAGTTCTGGTGCCGGTGATGGCGATCACGGCGCTGGAGTTTCCCGACCTGAGGCCGCGCGCCCTGGCGGCAGGTGCAGTCATGGCCGGAGGTCTGGCCGGCTGCGCGCTGTTCAGTGTTTCGGTAATGCCCTCCGTTCCCCGGCCCGGCATCATCAGAACCGAACAACCCGCGAAGGCGCCTCGGTATCCGGCCGCGACGCAACACGCGTGACGATGCCGCGGTTCCACCACCCGTCTCCACCTGCTTCCTTCTTATGAAAATCACAAACATGCGCAAAACAGATCGCGTCGGAGCAGCATGGCGGCGCGCTACAGTGCTTCTGGCACTTGCGGCGTCTGCAGTACCGGCATTCGGAGCGGCTTACAGCCTGGAGTTAAAACCGGAGAATACGAAAATCCACTGGACGCTGGGCGACATTCTGCACACCGTCAACGGAACGTTCAATCTGGAGCACGGCACTATTGAGTTCGATACCCAAACCGGCAAAGCGTCGGGGCAGATGGTAGTGGATGTTTTAAGCGGGAACAGCGGCAGTGAGGCGCGTGACAGCAGGATGCACGCCAATGTGCTCGAATCGGAAAAATATGCCGAAGCGACTTTTGTTCCCGGTCGCGTGGAGGGCGCGCTGGCTGTGCCAGGAACCTCTAACATCAAGCTGTATGGGATGTTCACAATTCACGGTGTGGCGCACGAAATGGCAATGGATGTGCAGGCAACAACGACGGTGGATCAGATCCGTGCGACTATTTCCTTCGATGTGCCCTACGTTTCCTGGGGAATGAAAGACCCAAGCAACTTCCTGCTGAAGGTGAACAAGACCGTTAAGGTTTCGATAGAGGTTTCGGGTGCATTACAGAAGCGCTGATACGGGTGTGATGAAAAACGTCCTGAGATGGGTGGCTCTTTTCCTGCTGAGCGCATTTTCGTGCCCTGTGTTCTCCCAGCAAACGGTGCCGGCGTCCGGAGCGCAGGCGGAGCCCGAATCTAAACGCCTTCTCTGGATTATTCCGAACTTTCGCACGTCTCCCAGGATGGCGCAGTACAAACCGTTAACCGAGCGGGAGAAATTCAGAATAGCGACGCTGGATTCGTTCGACCGGGGAACGATTGCGCTGGGATTGCTGTTTGGTGCGGAAGCTCAGTTGTCCAATGCCAATCCTTCGTTCGGCCAGGACGTTCGCGGCTACGCCCACTATTCGGGTACCGCCTTCGGAGACTTCGTAATCGGCGACTACATGACGGAGGCTGTTTTTCCCATAATCCTGCACCAGGATCCCCGGTACTTCCGGAGCGGTACTGGCAGCGGCTGGTCCAGACTCGGATACGCCGCCGGCCAGATTTTCCTCACACACAACGATTCAGGCCGCACACAGTTCAACTTTTCAGAGATTGGGGGCAACTCAGCTGCGGTCGCCATATCGATGGCCTACTATCCCGACAGTCGAAGCGTGACGGATGGCGTGTCGAAACTCGGCAGTCAGCTCGGTGTCGACATGGCCTCCAACATTCTCAAAGAATTCTGGCCCGATCTGGCACGGAAGTTTTCGCGGAAGCACAAAACCGGAGGCCCTGATGGGCCCTGATGGCATGGCTCGCGACGAAGGTTCGGGGATGGTATGGTCAGTGGCTGTCGCCGTCATGGTCTGCGTCTCCACTGGCAGCGGCAAGCGCCTGCTTGCTAACCTGCACGGTATCTTGCGGCGCACTGGACGACTGGGTCTTTGGTGCCGGCTGAGATTGCTGAATCGAACTGGCGGCGGCTGGGTTGCTGGATGAAACGGGGCTGATCATGAGTTATTTTTCAGGATCTATATCGACCATTTCCGCGCAGGATTCGAGAGAAATCATCCGCGATTTCCAGCCGCTGCGATCGCCGATGAACTATTTGGTCCGGCTGGCGAAATCCAGCGGGTGCTGTTTTGGGAATCGCTAAAACTCCCGGTGAACGCTTTCAAAACATTCATCCTCATTCACCGCATACACTGCTCGGGGTGCTGCGATGGAAGCTGGGTCTCGCGCGACAAGCCGGGCAGGCGCGGTTCCTTTCGGATCCCCTGCCTGCAGGTTCCGGTTCGGGTGCGTCCGCGGCGATTTCAACGGTTCCTCCCGCGAACGGGCGGATCCGTCTGACTTGGATTGGCCACTCCACTTTTCTCCTCCAGCATCATGGACGCAACATCCTTACGGACCCCATCTTCGGAAATTGCCAGCCTTTGCCGTTTGGAGGACTGCGGCGACAGAGCCCGCCCGGAGTGAGTCTGGATTGTTTGCCCGTAATTCACGACG
>ODAK010007639.1_pt1 | contig 10870 bp, 10 predicted proteins | sample 1539591 | NCBI WGS metagenome assembly ODAK01 (sample SAMEA3539303, study PRJEB22396) | soil metagenome | biome: tundra; feature: field; material: soil | place: USA | collected 2010-05 | depth 0.15 m | reverse complement strand
CTCGCAATTAGCCCGCTCTCGGGCACGCTGGTCGACCGGGTCGGACCGGTGGCCGTCGTCGTTCCGATGTTCTTGGGTGAAGCGGGCTCCCTGATGCTGCGGGCCTTCGCCCGCCACAAGCCCCAGATCATCGTGGCCGCGCTGCTGCTGGCCTTCTTCGGTGGCGAGGCCTGGGGGCTGGCCGGTTCCTTGGCGCCGGCGATAACGGCCTTCTTCTTCAGCGAGCACTGGGGCAACTACTGGCCGATCTTCGTGGGCGGCACCTCGCTGTGCGGGTCGTTTCTAATGCTGAGGCACCGACGGCGCTTGAGCGCCCGCGAAGACGGCACCGAACCGGTGGCCCAAGATGCCTGAACTAGGAATGCTCACGCACTGGCTGGCCGAAGAAGTTAGTCCCCGGAGGACTCTCGGCCGTGCCGGTGAAGTAGGCCACCACCGCGGAGCCGAGCAGCAGGAAACACGAGATGGTCAGCGCCAGGTTGAGGCCGTTGGTGAAGGCCGCGTAGGCCGCCTCGACCACCTTGTGGATGATTAATTTGATGGCCGCACTGGAGTGCCCACTGAGGGCTCTCTCTTGTTGGCTGATGGTCCCAGTGGTGATGGCAGTAATAACCTGGGCTCGATAGGCCGGTGGTATGCCCACGGCCGCCAGTCGTTGGGTCAGATTCACCGTCAACTGACCGTTGACAATGGAACCCAGGATCGCCACACCGGCGACGGCACCCAGTTCGCGACTGGTGTTGGTCATGGAGGCTCCCATGCCCGAGTTGGCCGCGGGGATGCTCGTCAGGGCTGTCGACGTCACCGGCACCACGATGATGCCAAAGCCAATGCCGGCAATGCCCATGGTCCATCCGACGGTTCCGAGCCCGGCCCCGGGTCCAATGACGAAGTCGGTCAGGGCCACGCCGACCGCGGCGATGACGCAACCCGTCATCATGGGCACCCGCGAGCCAACCGTTCCCACCCAGCGTCCGGTGAAGAGCGAGGCCAGCACCATGCCGCCGAGCAAGGGTAAGAAATCCTCCGCCAGGTTGTAGGCCCCCGACATGGCCACCACTTCCAAGTAGAGGGCGACGAAAAAGAAAATCGAAAATATTGAGAAGTAGCTGGCGAAGGCCACGAAGGTCGATCCCGCGAAGGAACGATTGCGAAAAAAATTGAGATCGAGCATCGGATTCTGAGCGCCGCTCTCGAACAGGATGAAGATGACCAACGAAATAATGCTGACGGCGTATAGGACGAGAATCCACCGCGTTCGATAACCCACCGACTCTCCCAAAATGGTGGCGAAGGTGGCCGTGGCAATGGTGAGGGCCCCTAACGCGAAGCCAATAAAGTCGGGCCGCTTACGAGTGGGGTCGGAACTCTCCGGTAACGTGATCGCGGCCGCGACGAAGGCCAGACCACCGAAGGCCAGGTTGAACCAGAAGACTGCGTGCCAAGACCAAAAGCCGGTGAGCGCGCCGCCGAGCACCGGCCCCATGGCCAGGGCCAGGCCGGACACCGCGGCCCACACTCCCAAGGCCCGCGCGCGCACCCGAGAGTCGGGATAAATATGACGGATCATGGACAAGGTGCCGGGCTCCGAAGCGGCCGCGCCGACGCCCATAATGACCCGTCCCACCACCAGCGCCGTCGCGGAATTCGCCAAAGCACACACGATCGAGCCCACACAAAAAATGGCCACGCCGATCAGCATGATCTTCTTGCGACCAAAGTCGTCGCTGAGCGAGCCGCTGATGAGCATCAAACTGGCGAAGGTCAGCGCGTACGCGCCAACGACCCATTGGAGGTCCGATACGCCTTCGTGCAGCGCTGACTGGACGTTGGCCAGCACAGCGCTGATCACCGTGTTATCGAGAAACGTCAGAAAGAGAATGGAGAGCAGCGCCGCAAAACCGAAATGGGCCGACAGGGACCGGCCACCTGACTCTTTCGACTCGAAGCCGTGATTGCTAGCGTCCGTGACCGAACCACTCTCGTTGCTCATGCTCCCCTTCACAAACCGCGGTCAAGGTCACCTGACGACTGCCCTCAACTTCGCCTTTTATTCCATCGAGCCGGTCGTCACTCGATCGATGTCGTTACGTACCGCTCGCCGGGTTATTTGAAAACAATGGGGGCCGATGCCGTATCGCCCCCGGAGATGTTGCCCGCACTCAACTCGCAGCCCTTCAGGTTGGCCGTCTTCGTCCCGCACTTTCCAGGTCCGACCTTTCCGGTGGTGACCTTAAACTTCGTGGCCGGAAGTTTGCCGCTCGAGCTGATGGTGGCGGTCGGAGGTAGCGAGGTGGTCGACGCATTGCATCCCGCCTGACCCTTCGCCGTGCGCTGACACTCCACTAAGAACACCGTGTCGCCGGGCTTGAATCCAGTGCCGGTTATGGTCACCGACTCGCCATTCTTCAAGCTGAGCGCCGGCTTGACGATCAACTTGGGCGTGGTCTTGGCGCCGGCGCTGGTCAGTCCCAAGAGACCGCCGGCCATAATGCTGCTGGCCATGACGACCACGCCAACGGCGATTCGAAATCTGCGAACTCCGGACATGATGCTCCTCCTCTTACATTCAATTCAGGTAACGCCAACACCGCACTTCCCTACCTGATGGCGGTGGAAAAATGCGAGCACGACTGTCCCCTACTTTTTACCACCTTTGGCGCCATTCGTGACCCGTCTTGGGCCCGTTCACCTGATGCCCATGAATACTCTACGGACCATCTAGTGATCACGTTGGAACTGGCACGTCCACGCCACGCGGGCAACGGCATCGCGCCGGCGACTTTTCACCGCGTACTCGCATTCGAAATCGACGAACCTACGTTCTCGTGGATCAATTCTTGCACCCTTGACATCCATTCGAGATTCTCGGTACTTGTGCCCGATGAGTGCAGAGCGTCACGTTCTTTTCGAAGTTCCCGGGCCACCGCGGCCAGATTCTTGGGCAAAGCTAACGCCACCGCGTTGCGCACCCACTGCGCGAGGGCCGGCGAAGCGCCCCCGGTTGATACCGAAACCACCACGTCGCCGTCTCGGTGCACCGCGGTAAAAAAGAAATTCGAGCGCCCGGCGTCGTCCACCACGTTGAGCAAGATATTGCGTTCGCGGGCCTCTTCGACGATGAGATCATTGACCGTTTCGTCGCCGGTGGCCGCCACCACCAGAAAGGCGCCGTCGAGGTCGCCGTATTGGTAGGAGCGACGTACCATTGACTCGATTTCGGGAGCGATCGCCGAGAGAACCTCTTCGGTAATCACCGTAACTCGCGCGCCGGCGGCGAGTAGCTGGGAAACCTTGTGCGCGCCCACGCGGCCGGCCCCGATGACGAGTACGCGGCGACTGCGAAGGTCCACGACGAGCGGAAACATTACGACGCCAGCCGCGACGCGGAGTCGGCGATCGAGTTGATCACCGACAGTTCGAGATGCGCCACCGGACTGATCACGAGCACCGCCGGCGCGGCAACGTCGAAGTCCGCCAGTTCACGTAGCACCCCGCGCTGGACCCGCTGACCGTCCATGTAGGCCCTTTCGATGACGGCGACCGGCGTGTCGGGATCGAGGGCGCCTTCGATGAGTTCGTTGACAATCGAGGCCCGACGCTGTACGCCCATGAGCACCACCAGGGTCACGTCAGGATTAGCCAAACGACGAAAGTCGACGGCCGCTCCTTCGCGAGCGTGTCCCGTGACCACGGTGACCCCGTGCGAAAGGCCCCGATGGGTGACCGGGATACCCGCCACCGCCGGCGCCGCGAAGGCCGACGTGACGCCCGGTACCACCTCGCAGGACACGCCGGCCTCGGTCAGGGCTTCGAATTCCTCACCGCCGCGACCGAACACGAAGGCATCGCCACCTTTTAAGCGAACCACCGAGCGCCGGCTCTGACCGAGCGACACGAGCAGGGCGTTAATCAGGTCTTGCGAGTTCGAATGGCCCGGTCGTTTGCCCACGGCGATGAGTTCAGCGTCACGACTAGCCATGGCCAGTACCGCCGGATCGATCAGACGATCAAAGACCACCACGTCCGCGCGAGTCAACAGGCGGGGCGCCCGCAGCGTCAACAGGTCCGCGGCTCCCGGCCCGGCGCCCACTAGGTAGACCGTCACGAGACGTTCACCCGGTTAAAAAAATCACCGAATGATTCATCCGGCAAGCCTTCGATCTTCCATCGATCGAGCAGGGGTCGCAGCACGGCGGGAATCTCTTCGAGCATGAGCTTCTCCTGGTAGAGCGTGGCCAGTCGATCACCGCGCAGTCCGCCGCCGAGATAGAGATCGTACGAGCTCTTGGTCCTGCCCACGATCCCCACCTCCGACACCGCCGGTCGGGCGCAACCATTGGGACAGCCGGTCATTCGAAGTTGCAGACGGCGCTTGCCGAGACAGGAACTGTCGAGTTCGCCCTGGACCTGTTCGACGATGTTCGGTAATCTCCGTTCCGCTTCGGCCATGGCCTGCCCGCAAGTGGGCAGCGCCGGACAGGCCAGCGCCGATCGCTCGACCAGACCAAGTTCTTCGACGGCGCGAACGTGATGCGTGGTGAGCACCACTTGGATCGCCTCTCGGTCCTGGGGCTGGATGGCCGAGATCAAGATGTCCTGCTGAGCGGTAATGAGAAACGTCACGTCAAAACGTTGCGCGATCACCCGCAGCGCGCTGCGCAGTCGTTGGCCCTCGGTGACGTCGCGTACTCGCCCCGCGCCCACACGAATGCCCACTTGGAGCGAACCGTCCTCCAGCGTCCGCCAGCCCAAGTGATCATCGGCCTCGGCGAGGTCCATGGGCACGGCCGCGCGCAACGTCGAACCGTATCGCGATTCAACCTCACGGCGAAACGAATCGAAACCCCCGTCGGCTACCACGTACTTAATGCGGGCCCGTCGTCGATTAGTTCGATCGCCGAGTTCTCGGTAGGTCGCGAGCACGGCTCGAATGAGGTCTTCCACTTCGTCGTAGGTGACGAAGGTCAACGGATCGGCCAGTCGCGCGAACGTGTCGGCCTCGGCGTAGGAACGTCCCAGGCCCCCGCCCACCACTACCGTAAATCCTTCGCCGAACTCTTCGTGGGTCGCCGGTATCAATCCGAGATCCTGCGCGTACACGTCCACACAGTTTTCGCCGGGATGGGCTATCGAGATCTTGAACTTCCTCGGTAGATAGGTCTCACCGTAAAACTCGTGTTCCGGTTCCTCTTCACGAACGGCCGCCAATTGCCCGTTCACAAAAATCTCCCAGTGGGCCATGGTCTTGGGCTTTAAGACCTTGGAAATCTGGTTGGCCATCACCCGTAGACGAACATCGGCGCTGTTCATGATCAGATCCGGGCAGATCACCGTATTGCGCACCACGTCGCCACAGGCGCCGAAGGAGGTCATCAGATGGGCGTCGAGCGTGAAGGCCAGCGGTCGTAGTCCCTCCTTCACTACCCCGTGGAACTGCACCGCCTGACGAGTCGTGAGCCGGATGGTGCCGTCGGCGATGTCACCGGCCACTTCATCGAGGGCCAACCACTGAGCGGTGGAAAGTCGGCCCCCCGGGATGGCTACTCGAATCATGAAGATATAGTCGAGCGTCTCACCGGCCAGCGAGCGCTCGCGGCGCACGTCGCGATTGTCCTGGGCGTAGATGCCGTGGAACTTGAGTAGGTGTTCCGAATTCCCCGAAACCTTGGCCTCACCTTCGGTGAGTTCGCGCGAAAGATCACCCCGCAAGAAATCGCTAGAGCTCTTGATGCCCTCTTCGGCGGTGGGTGCCACTCTGGTCGATGTCACTATTGATGGCCTCAGATCGAGATGGCGAACGAATTGCCTTAAATCCTATCTGAATAGTCATATTTAACACAAGTGTTTGGAAATGCCCACTGACCTGGGATTACGACGATTTCGCGCCCTCTTCGACCACCATGAAAAACCACCGAAGGAACAAGCCGGACCGGCACACCGTCGAGGGCGTGGCCCCGGTTCATTACCTCTGGCGAGTTGGATCCTGTATGTCGTATCGAGCGACGGCGGTGTAGCTCACCAAACCAATGATGATGATCGTCAACACCACGGCGGTGGGCCCGTCACCGTAGTTGGCCCCACTAAGGGCGTGGGGCTTGCTGAAGTAATCAGCGAACGAGGCGCCCAGGGGACGCGTGAGCACGTAGGCCATCCAGAAGGCGGCGATCTCATTGAGACGGGCGAACTTCCAAAAGAGTCCCGGCAGCGTGATGAACGCCGCGAAAGCGATGCCGGACGCGAGATAACCCAGGTAGAGCGCCCGGGCCGTAAAATCACCCAGCGCGGTACCCAGGGCGAACGTCGCGAACACCGTCGCCCAATAGTCGAACTCGCGCCGACGGGTGACAATGCTGTGGATGGAAAGCGTCCCCTCGGTGCGCTGCCAGTACCAAAAGATCGCTCCCAGCACCACGGCCCAAAAAACCGTGGTGACGGAGTAGGGCAGGCCAATGGTCAAGTGCATGGTGTCCGCCACCCCGGTGCCGGCAATGGCAATGGAATAGGCGAGAAACCAGTAATAAACGGCGTAGTATCGGCGAACGCGAAATTGCAGCGTCATCGCGAGCGCGAACACCGTGATTTCGATCGCTCCGCCTGTCACCTTGTTGTGCAGGGACAGGTAGTCCGACGTCGCCTCTCCCCCGGCCGTGGTCAGTATCTTGATGGCCCAAAAGAGCGGCGTAATTTCGGGTACTTTGGCCGCTTTGGGCTCATCAAAAAAGCGGGCGGCGTGCCTGGCCATCACGACACCTCGGTGCAGCCGACACCATCGACGCTGCGCGGAATCGAGGATCGAGGTTCTTCACTCCGAGCGGTCTGAGTCACTACGTTGCCAGTTCCGCCACTCGACGATGTTACTTTGCGCCAAGGTCTATATCGGCGAGCGCACTTTCTGCGTATTGAAAAGGTTTCACTCGGGGCGAAGGTCCGGGCGTCCGGATTCTCTGCTCTGCTAGCAAATTTTCATTGCGTAAGTTCAATGGATGAGTGGGGCTGCGGACGATAACGGCTGGTGGTCACCATACTGACGATGGCGATGGACCAGATGACCAGAGCCACCACGTTCAGCGCGTTGATTTGGAGATACGGGAGTGTCAAGGGGTACACCACCCCCACGACAATCCAGGGGCTGGAGAGGATGACCATGGCGCTGGCGATTTCGCGTCGCTTGGCGAACCACAGCGTCATAAATAATGCGATGAGCAGTAGATCCACGTAGGGAAGTCGCCGAACAATCTCGTACGTCCCCGACCAATAAAAAGAGTTGAAAAATCCCCGACTGTTAAGCGGCCTGGTAGTGAAGAACAAGATCGCGACCGAGCAGAATCCAACGGCCAGACTGAGCAGTAGTCGCCGCCGAGTCACCGACACCGTGGGTGCGAGCAGACTTGGCAGACCCAAGCTCAGAAGAATGGCAATCTCCCACATGTTCGGATTGCGATGGATCACCTTGGCGGCAATCTCACCGGACAGGGTAAGCGCCATGCAGATGGCAGCGATGCGACGACGAAACTGCGGCCACTCAAAGACAGCACCGACGCCGATTATCCACACCAGATACAGCAGTGGACCCACCGTTAGGAACGGTCCAAACCTCGGATAAAAAAATCTTGAACTGACCACGGGCAAATCGCCCGAGATGAAGAGATACAGGCAAAAAAATGCTCCCATCACTAGGCCGGGGATTGCGGCGAGATCCAGCGCCTTGCCAAACATCGTTTCCGTCGTCAACCCCAGCCGAACCCGCAATCCGTGCCAAACCACGCTCAATTGGTCGCTCGCGAAAAGACGAGGGACCCGGGCTTCGGCGGCCTCTTGCAAGGTGGCGACAATTTCTTCGCCGCGTTCTTGGCGATAGGCCTTCGGATAAAACTTCAGGAGCGTCTCCGAGCGTGCGAGATTGCGCGTCATACGATGCCTCCCGCAAATCGAAGCCGTCGCAACGCGACGTTAGACACTTTGACTCGCCGTTTGGATTCTTCGACCAGCAGAGCCGTTCCTCCGGACGTCAATTGGTAGTAACGACGGAGGCGGCCCTCGACTACCTCCTCCCCCACCGATTCAATGACGTTGTCAAACGTCAGCCGGTCCAACATGGCGTAGAGCGTGCCGGCTTTGAGTTCGACCTCGCCCTCGGAAAGGAGTTCCACGCCTTGGATAATTGCGTACCCGTGCCTCTTGCCCTCGGCCAGCGTCGCCAGCACCAGGAACGTCGGTTCTCTCATCTCTTTAGTCATGTCAGCAGTATATACAGTTCATCTGCATATAACAGACATTTTTCAAGGTGAGTCACTACATGGTTCAACGAACACCGCGGTGACGCCCTAGGCGTCACCGCGGTGTCATCAAATCAAGAGCGCTACGAATAGCCGTTTATTACGAAGTCCTTGGGAGTCGGGGGGTGTCGCCCCATTGTTTCGGGGTCTCAAGACGGTCACTCCGTCTCCGCCCAACTTGCCTAGCGACCCATCGATACGAGCATCGAAACGCCCACCAATTGTCTCCCATCTGCACGGGATTCTCTGGCAAGAATACGAGTCCCGACTAAGTCTCAACTGCATCAGGACTTCCAGACCAGGGCTGCGTGTCCCGCAGACGTAACTTGCACGATCGCGCTCACGTTGGTGAAGCCGTTGTTGGCGTCAGCATCCAGATAGATCGCGCCGTTAGGAGCCACGGCGACCCCTTCGCCAACGGTAAAGTGACTGGGCGGCTGGAGCAACGTTGAAAGACCAGACGCGGGGATGGTCGTGATCAATCCCGAGGGATGGAACCGTGCCAGACCGTGCACTCCTCCGGCCAGCACCACGCTTCCATCAGGCGCGGCGGCCATCGCTGCGTAGTACCCGCCCTGAGCACGATCCTCCTGAATGAAGCGGAATGCTCCCCCAGCGGTCCTTTCGTAAAGGCTCCATGTGTTTCCGCCTCCGACGAGCAAATCCCCCTTGCCGTCGAAGTCCAAGGTGTACGCCGGGTCGAAGTCCTTCTGGAAGACGGGGCTTGATCCGTAACCCTTGAAGCCCTTGTTGAGACCGGGCGCATCAGACCCGATAACCCTGTGGAGCACCCCGCTAGCCAGCCGGTAGACACCGTCAGAACCGATGTAAAGCTGAACTCCTGGACCCATGGCTAAACCGTTCAGCTGATCAAGAGCCCCGAACCTGGCACGCAACGCCGGAACAGAGACGGCGCCAAGAATCTCGCTTCCGCCACCCGCGACAGTCTCAACGACGCCGCTGGGTAGTATCTCGCGAACCCGACCGTTCCCCTCGTCAACGAAGTAGACAGTTCCGTTGCTCGCCACTGCAAGGCCACTCTGCTCGTTGACCGAGATTTCGGCGTCGATCGCCAAGTGATCATCACCGGAGAAGCCGCGACGTCCGTCGCCCGCTACCACCTGGAACTGACCGCTTGCCAAACGCCGCAAGATCTGGTCTCGACCCGCGTCGACCACGTAGAGCACGCCTTTGAATGACACGGCCAAAGCCGCAGGGGTCTTGAGCGCGACTATGGCCCCCACAGAAGATGGTGGGGACGCCCCGGACATGCCCGTCAGAAGAGCACTACTGGTCACCACCGTGGCCGCGGCTAACGAAGTTGCAGCCGAGAATCTCCTCACGAGACTGAACGTACCATCGAGCGTGGAGCAAGCACGGTTCCGTCCGCCAACTTGACCTGGACCCTTTCGGCGAACTCGAAGAGCACCCACTGACGGTGCCTACTCATCAGGGTTCTCGACCGCCCGAAGGAGGTGCACCTTCTTGGCCTTCTCGCCGGGTGTAACACCAAAAAGAAGTGCCTCCCTCGGCGACAAGCCGGATAGAGGCACTCTCGAGTCCCAGTTTCTTCGGTAGACCTCAGCTTCGATCTACCGCTAGGAACTACTACATAGGAGACGGTAAAAGAGTCCCATTCTTTACGTGTCAAGTTGCGTCCGAGATGCAGTCCAAGTTGCATCCGAGATGTAGTAGAGACTCTTCCAATTTGAGAACTCCTTCTTGGGCGAACGGGAATACCTCGTACCCTTCGTAGAAACCGCGCCAACGGACTCAACGCCAATACAAAATTGAATTCGATGCCGCGAATTGCAGCAGTCGCCAAAGTCGAGCCACCCGCGATCGACCGGGCCCGGTAGAAGTGATTCCCGACGGGATTCTTGCCGGAAGAGTCCGTGGCGAGAAATACCCAATCTCAGGCATCCCTCCTCATCATTCGCCACGCGCCCAGCGCGGTCCACCCAACGAGCCAAGCAATGATCACGCAAATTGCCGCAGGCCTCGATTCCGGTACCAGCAGCGACGTTCCACTATTTCCACCCGGCCCTCCCCCGCCCCCGAACACAAAGCCCAACCCAGATGGTTCCAAGTGAGCTACCGCCAACCCGACTACCGAGCGTTGAAGGTTGATCATGTGCGGAATATTCGCCCGGGAGAGTATCGGCGTCAGGACGATTTCCAGCACCAGCATCAACACCACCGCGACAGTTCGTTGACCAAGCAGCGATCCGAGCCCGAGTCCAACAATGAATCCCACGATGGCTTCAAGCTCGATCCACAGTCCGGTCCTGATCATGAGGGAGTTGGACGGGTACAGGAACTGGTGGGCGTAGTCGGAGTAGTCCGCTCGTGCGATCATGACGGCGACTGCCCTGATCTGGGCCGCAGTGGCACTCGATTGCGCTGGCGAGCCCGACACGGGCTGACCCTGCGAGCCGGACCCGTGCGTTACGATTCCTCGACCGCCCCCGCATTCGACAGTGTTGAACACCGCCTTGATGGAAGACGCCTTCGCGGAAGATTGATTGATCCTTAAGTTGAAATTGCAGATGACCTCGTCCGCATGGTTGGCGGCCCAGCTCTCGAGTCCG
>ODAK010007638.1_pt1 | contig 10870 bp, 9 predicted proteins | sample 1539591 | NCBI WGS metagenome assembly ODAK01 (sample SAMEA3539303, study PRJEB22396) | soil metagenome | biome: tundra; feature: field; material: soil | place: USA | collected 2010-05 | depth 0.15 m | reverse complement strand
ACTCCAGACCCGGCTGCAGTCCGAAGTGATAGCCGTCCTGTTTTTCGAAACCTTGACCTTGAGCCCAACGTCGATTGCCGTCGGGAATGATGCCCACGTGCTGAGGGAGTCGCGTAGCGTTGCCGTCGCGGGCGATCTTAGCCACAGCGTTTCTCATAAAACGATTGTACGACACGGCGGCATCCAAGACTCTTAAACTCGATGTCACTCACGCATTGAATCAGCGGGAAATAACCTGGATCCACCACCAGCGTTAGGGTTTGAGGGTCTGACAATACGCCAAAAAGTCCGACCGATCCCGACGCCGCGAGCACTGGGACTGCCAAGAGGCCACTCCCAATGAATCCAAGGGCAAAGATCACGCTCGCGAAGCGTCCAGCGAAGGGTGTGAGTGCTTTAGCGACCTGGCGCGCTTTGAAGGTGGGTGAGGTGATGGATATGGAGCGTCTGAGCGGTGGCCACAATTATGGCAAACATGACCACATTGGAGAACGCCATACCGGTAAAAACATCGAGACGACTCATCCGCTCTTTTTTTCCCGCCCTGCGACGACTCAGCCGTTTGAGTGGTACGGGCTCAGCGCCGCCTTCGGGTGCGTCGCGCATCTCTTCGATCCTGTGAGCACTTTGCCAGAAAAAGAGATAGGGAGAGATCGTTGTGCCGAGCACTTCCTAATGTGGATCCCATCGCCCGGATTCGACCGAATCAGAGCGCCGTGGAGAGCCGCCTAGCGACGAATCGCGAAGCGTCCACTTGTCTTGGTCGCATCCTTCAGAATAAAAGCGATTGCCTTTCGTGCGAGAAAATCGAGACGTTAAATGCGCTCCTCGTCGCTGACTGAAATGAACAAATGCAACTCCACAGCCAGATGACATTCGGGATCATCGGAGCAGACGTGTGACTGATCGACGTTGACAATGGCCGTACCGTGGCAATGTACGAGGTCCTGATCGCAGTGAAGGCAGACAAGTACAGCTTTACTCCTCGGGCTCACGACCAAAGTTTACCTCGACGTTCCAATCTTCAGTGCACTCCGCAAAAGTTAATTTCGCGTGCCGGGCGGTCAACTACGTTTCTCAATCGCTTTGCGTGTAAAGATCTTTACATCGTTTGCATCAAGTGCTACTCTCCGCATGTTAAAATCTCCGGCTATTCACTAGGAGAAACAACATGGCGCGTGCAACGTGGTCCGGTTTTTTGAGTTTTGGCCTAGTCAGTGTCCCGGTCGGCCTCTTCACGGCCACCGCCGATCAGACGATTCATTTCAATCAGTTGCACGAGGGCACATCAAATCGGGTTCGTTACAAGAAGACGGACGAAGAGACGGGTGACGAGCTCACCACTGAAGAGATTGTCAATGGCTTTCCGGTGGGCGGAGGAGAATACATCGTGGTAACGCCTGAGGAGATGAAGGCGGCGGCGCCCGGCAAGTCCGACCTCATTGAAATTCAGGACTTCGTCGACCTCAGTGACATCGATCCGATTTTCTATCGACAAACGTATTACCTGGCACCAAAAGGCAAGGGCGCGGACCGAGCGTATACGTTGTTGCTTCAGGCGATGCGCGAAACGGGCAAAGTGGGTATCGCGACGCTGGTGCTGCGAGATAAGGAACACCTCGTTGCCGTACGGCCAGGAGAGCAAGTCCTCATTCTCGAGACCATGTTTTTCGAAGACGAGATTCTTAACCCGCAAGAAGAACTCGACACCTTACCCGAGGCCGACCACGCCGATACACGAGAACTAAAGGTAGCGAAACAATTGGTGGTGTCTCTCAGCGACAAGTGGACTCCCACTCGCTACAAGAACACGTATCGACAGCGGGTTGAGGAACTGGTGGAAAAGAAGCGCGCCGGTCATGCAGTGGTGTTTAGTGACGACGTCGAGGGCCCCACGTCAAACGTCATCGACCTCATGTCCGCCCTCAAAGCTTCGATTGCGAAATCGGGTTCCGGTCGAAGGACGCCGTCGCGAACTTCCTCTCAATCAACTGTGAAGAAGGTCGGAATTTCCGGGTCGACGTCAAGCAAGTTACAACCAAGTTTTGTGGACATGAGTAAGTCCGAATTGCTTGCTCAGGCGAAGAAGATGAAACTAGACGTTACGACTAAGACGACGAAGCCAGAATTAGTGAAGACACTGCGCGCGGCCGAGAAGGCCCCGGTCAAACCGCGGCGCCGCGTCTCGTGAGGCCCACGGCCAAGTCTACCGGCGCAACAAACAAAACCACGTCGAAACTTTCCACCTATCGAGCCAAGCGCGACCCGCAGAAGACGCCCGAGCCAATGGGTTCAAAGAAGGTGACGGCGCGAAAGGCCAGGGCTAACAATACGTTCGTAATCCAAGAACACCATGCCCGCGCGTTGCACTGGGATTTTCGCCTGGAACATGGCGGAGTACTCGTGTCTTGGGCGCTTCCCAAAGGTCTTCCCATCGATCCTAAAGTAAATCACCTGGCCGTGCACACAGAAGATCACCCCCTCGACTACGCGAAGTTCCAGGGCAGCATTCCTCGGGGTGAATACGGCGGGGGAGATGTGACGATCTGGGACCACGGTACGTACGATTGTGAGAAATGGCGCGACGACGAAGTGAAGGTGGTCTTGCGTGGCACCAAGGCATCCGGCCGGTACGTCTTGTTCCCGACGAAGGGCAAGAACTGGATGATTCATCGCATGGGCCCAGTCGCTACGGACTACGAGAAAATGCCGGCTCAAATCAAGCCGATGCTCGCCGAAGCCGGAGAACTACCAAGTGTGGGCGACGATTGGGCAGTTGAATTTAAGTGGGACGGCGTGCGAGCCATGGTCTACGTAGAAGGCGGCCGAGTTCGGGCGCGTACCCGAAACAGCAAAGATCTCGTCGCCACCTTCCCCGAACTGCGCGATATCGGACTGTTTCTCGGATCAAGGTCCGCCATTCTCGACGGCGAGATCGTCGCGCTCGACGGAGCGGGTCGACCGAACTTCGGAATACTCTCTCATCGTCTTCATCTGACGTCGAAGTCCTCGATCGCCAAACTGGCCACATCAGCCCCGGCAAATTTTCTCGCCTTTGATCTCTTGTATTTAGAGGGTCAATCTCTTCTGCAATTAATTTACGACGAGCGGCGGCAACTTCTCGAGTCACTCGAGTTGCAAGGCGACACGTTCACCACGCCGCCGAGTGTCACTGATCGTAAAGCCAGCGAACTTCTCGACATCGCGAGAGAACGAGGACTCGAGGGCCTTGTTATGAAGAAACGTGATGGCGTCTACTCACCGGGCCAACGCAACGGCCAGTGGATAAAAGTAAAGAATTTCAGAACTCAAGAAGTTGTGATCGGCGGCTGGACCGAAGGAAAGGGGGCGCGCTCCGGCAGCCTCGGAGCTTTATTACTCGGAGTACCGGCGAAGGACGGTCTTGGCTACGTTGGCAAAGTGGGCACGGGCTTTTCGGCCGACGCGCGTACTGAGATGCTCGAGTCTTTGACGCCGCTCGCCCAACAGAAGACACCCTTTCTGAATCGCTTGAGCCCGGTGGATACCAATCTCGCGCACTTTGTGCACCCCACTTTGGTTGGAGAAGTTCAGTTCGCCGAGTGGACGGCTGACGGTCGTTTGCGCCAACCTTCCTGGCGAGGGCAACGTCCAGATAAGAGCGCGAAGGACGTGATCCGTGAGCCCTGAACGCGTGGAAACCAACGTGGACGGCCGTCGTATAACCATCTCAAATCTGGACAAGGTGTTGTATCCCGAGTCGGGTTTCACTAAGGGTCAGGTGCTTGATTATTACGCCCGCATCGCCGACGTGATGCTGCCGCACCTACAGAATCGACCGGTTACCTTGAAGCGTTTCCCCAATGGTGTGGAGGGAAAATCCTTCTACCAGAAACACGCCCCGGCCAATTTACCCGACTGGATTTGCACCTCCAACGTACCATCAGCGAACGATACGCGTTCGCCCATTGAATTCGCGGTGGTGTGCGATCGAGCAACGTTGATGTGGGCGGCCAACCTGGCCGCATTGGAATTTCATGTACCCCTCTGGCACGTCGCAAAAGCCAAGCCGTCGCCGACGCGGCCGGACTACCTGGTCTTCGACCTCGACCCGGGCCCGGAAACCTCGATCGTTGAGTGCTGCAAAGTGGCTCGCTGGATCAGCGAACGATTGGGCGACGAGATGGTGTACCCCAAGACCAGCGGATCTAAAGGTTTGCAGTTGTATTCGCCGGTGAGGCGAACGTCGTGGGAGATAGCGAACCAGCGAGCGCACGAATTGGCACAAGCCATCGAGAAGGACCACGGAGATTCGGTAGTGACGGTGATGCGTAAAAATTTGCGCACCGGCAAAGTGCTCATTGATTGGAGCCAGAACAGCCCCTCCAAGACGACTGTCGCTGCCTATTCGCTTCGAGCTGGGCCTAGTCCAACTGTGTCGACACCCGTTACGTGGAAAGAGATTGATGCGTGCGCGAAGAGTGGCAAAGCAACTGATCTTCGATTTGCTTCGGATGACGTATTGAAGCGAGTTGAAAAACTGGGTGATATCATGGAGCCCCTAATCGCGCGAAATAAATCTGGCCGACAAACTCGTTAGGCGCCGTTAGGGGCAATTGAAGCGGAACACGGTCTTGCCCTTTACAATTGCCACCGTTGCAACATTGATTGCGTTGCGCCGGTAATACCGGGGATCACTGTCGCTTCCGTTATCAAAGTAATCCTGAAAAACCACCTCCTCCACTGCGGGAAACAGGTTCTTCCACTCTCGATAAATGTTCCACAGAGTTTCGGGGCTTGGGAGTCCGTCGAGTTCTAACTTGGATTCCATTTCCGGACTTATTCCGGTTTGGTCATGAAAGGCAAAGCCGTCACCGTTTGTGGCCGCATACTCCAGCGCTTGCTGCATACCGTCACCAACGGAGTGATTGTTATCCTTCGCTTCAATGATCGTGATGGGAATGTTGGGCTTGTAATACTGGACGTAGTCAGCGAATTTTCGCTTACTTCGAGAGACCATCTCGTCCGGGACATGAATCTGTCCATTCGTGAAGAAGATCTCCCGTCAAATCTGTGTTTGCTCTTTCCATCAAGCGGCAATGACGCCGGAGTGACGAACTTGGCGAAGATGTCGGCCTTGTTGAGATCCTTGATGACGCCGAGCTCATCGCCAATCCGCTACTAGCCAACTGCCCGGCGCACCCCGAGCTCGCCTCAGCCTACGGCCCTTCTAAAAGACGAACCCGGTGGCTTAGCCACCGGGTTTCTCCGACATCAAGGTCGGTTACTTCTTCGTTCCCCAGAATACCTCAGCGATGGCGTCGATCTCGTCAATCAGGCGGTCGGCGACCGTCACGTCGTTCGTCTTCTTCGCCTCGCCGGCGGACTTGGTGGCCATCCAGAAGAGGTCGTGGAGGTTCGGGAACGCCTTCAGGTGCTCGACCTTGAAGTAGTCGGTCCACAGCACCCAGAGGTGGTGCTTGACCAGCTCGCAACGCTCCTCTTTGATGATGGTGGCGCGCACTTTGAAGTCGGGGTCGCTCGACGCGTTGTACTTCTCCATGCAGCCTTTGACCGACTGGGCTTCGATCTTGGCCTGGGCGGGGTCGTAGACGCCGCAGGGCAGGTCGCAGTGCGCTGAGGCGACGAGGGGAGTCGTCGTCGAGTCCAGCAGCGAGTTGATGAGTGAGAGAAGCGTCATGGCTTTGCCTTTCGATTGTTGAGGCCTGCGCGACAGGCGCAGACTTGTTCCTACTCTTCGCAGGTTAGTCTCTCTCGAGCAACTCTCCGCCGAGCGCGGCACGTCCGGTCACCTGCGCACGCACAACGGTCCCGAGTTCGCTGCGCACGCCCTCAACGATTGGTGTCGCTTCAACGGTGCCTGATCGTTGTTCATTGACCGGTTAACCCTGGCAGAATGAAGTGGACCCGAATAGTGCAACGCACGTCTTTGTGACGAGTTCTTGAACGGTCAGCAGTTCGACACGTTGTTCGAGGCGAAAGTGTTGCTCGGCGACTGGCAACACGAATACAATCACAACAGAACTCAAAGCGCGCTAGGTCGACAATCGCCGGCGAACTTCGCTAAGAGTTGCAAGGTGCAGCACTAACAAAGACTCGCGGAGTTAGTGGTTTAGGAATTGGAGTCCTTCCAATTCCTCTTTCGTTTAATTCCTATGCAGCGCCTGCACAAGAGCTCGATGTACTTCGATATTAGTTCACCAACAACAGGTGTTATCGGTGGACTGTGGGGATCGAGTTCAACCGGAGAGAAGCCACAGGCGGGTGCTATCCGGGGATCAACAACCCACTCTGTTGGAGCGGCGCCATAAACGTCCGCGTAAGACACATGCCATTTCCCCTTTCCGCTTACAGTCGGTCGAAACGGTAGTGCGTTGGTAACGGGCTGCCACTTTTGACGCTCCCTCCTTGCTTTGTTACGATTTTGGAAGAGGCAACTTCGCCTTCACAGTCCCAGGAGGGTCGCCATGTCCAACGAAGACCTACATGAGCCGCGAGAGCGTCTCACGGACGAGACGATCACTACGCACCAGGCGATTGTCTCGCTGATGGAGGAACTGCAGGCAATCGACACGTATCGCCAGCGAGCCGACGACTGCGACGACGCTCAGCTCAAGGCAGTGCTTGTTCGCAGTATGAACGACGAAATGGAGCACGCCGCGATGCTCGTGGAATGGTTGCGACGCAATGTCGCCGAGTTTGCGACTCAGTTGGACAAGTTCCTGAAATGCGAAGGATCTATCGCCTAACCTACTGACGCGCTCGCTAAGAATGCCGGCGGATTCAAGATCTCCCCGAAGTACCAGATCGAGTGGGGACGGCGCCGACAATGTGGTCACGGCTGACGTGGGGGGCAATACTGCTCGAGATATAAGGTTCGTCTATGTACGGCGAGACTCCCCTCACAATTTCAGGTGAGTGAACGTCGACGTGTCGGACCACTTCGTACATGTTCGTGGCGCCAGCGAGCACAATCTGAAAGATGTGGATGTCGACATTCCGCGCGACGCGATGGTCGTCTTCACCGGAGTCTCCGGGTCCGGGAAGTCCTCGCTAGCCTTCGGCACGCTATACGCAGAAGCGCAGCGTCGATACTTTGAATCAGTAGCGCCGTACGCTCGACGATTGCTGCATCAGGTCGGTGCGCCACACGTACGCGAGATCACCGGATTGCCACCGGCCGTGGCACTGCAGCAGCGTCACGGCGCGCCCAGCTCGCGCTCAACAGTTGGCACCATTACCACCCTGTCCAACTTGTTGCGGATGCTCTACTCGCGAGCAGGGACCTATCCCCTAGGGGCTCCACTTTTGGGGGCCGAATCGTTCTCTCCCAACACTGCGGCCGGCGCCTGCTCGAAGTGCCACGGGCTTGGTGTGGTGCACGACGTCACCGAGGACCTCCTCGTTCCGGATGCCTCGCTGAGCATTCGTGACGGAGCGATCGCGGCCTGGCCCGGGGCGTGGCAAGGGGCCAACCTTCGAAGCATCGTGAGTGGTCTCGAGATCGACATCAACACGCCGTGGCACAAACTCAAGAAAAAGGACCGGGATTGGTTGCTGTACACGGACGAGCAGCCGTCCATCTTGGTCCAGCCGGAGCCAGGCCGTACCGACTATGGCTACAACGGAACGTTCTGGAGTGCGCGCAAACACGTCATGCACGTTCTCGCTGACTCCAAGAGCCAGCAGATGCGCGATCGGGCGATGCGTTTCGTCCGCAGCATTCCGTGCCACGAGTGCCACGGCACAGGTTTGCAGTTAGGGGCGCTCGCGGTGACATTCGCTGGTCGCTCCATTGCCGAGACGAACGCGATGTCGCTCACCGAAGTCGTCGCGATGCTTCGCCCAACGGCGGAGCTGTCCGACGCGGGAGCCGCCACTCCCACCTCCCAATCTGGCGAAGCGACTGAGGTCGCGGTGCGCGTCTGCGCCGACCTGGTCGTCCGGATCCAGGTGCTACTGGATCTCGGACTTGGCTACCTGAGCCTCGGACGCCGTTCGACAACGCTGTCACCGGGCGAGACGCAGCGATTGCGCATTGCGACGGAGCTTCGCTCGGGGCTGTTTGGCGTCGTGTACGTGTTGGATGAACCATCAGCGGGACTGCACCCGGCTGACGCAGAACCACTGCTGGACGTCCTCGAACGTCTGAAAGCATCGGGCAACTCGCTCTTTGTGGTGGAGCACGACATGGACGTCGTGCGACGAGCGGACTGGGTGGTTGACATCGGTCCCGGCGCGGGGGAGGGTGGCGGTCGTGTGCTCTACTCCGGCCCCGTCCCTGGACTCCAGAAGGTGAAGGATTCACCGACGAGCCGTCATCTGTTCGGGCGCGTCCAACGGCTCGACCACGCCCCCCGGGCGCCGAAGGGATGGCTCCATCTGCGTGGCGTCTCTCGCCACAATCTGCACGACGTGTCGGTCGAGATACCGCTGTGCGTGCTGACGGTGGTCACCGGAGTGTCCGGATCGGGGAAGTCCACGCTCGTCACGCAAGTGCTTGCCGAAGTCGTGCGTGGCCACCTCGGAGCGGAATTCGAAGGTGCCGGCGAAGCGCAGCTCGTGATTCGAAGGTCCCGGCGAAGCGCAGCTCGTGGTCGACGTGGCGGACGTGTCTGGACTCGAGTCGTTCGAGCGGCTTGTGAAAGTCGACCAACAGCCCATCGGCCGCACGCCGAGGTCCAACCTCGCGACCTACACGGGGCTTTTCGACGGGGTGCGCAAACTGTTCGCCTCGACTGACGATGCGAAGGCACGCGGATTCACGACCGGACGTTTCTCGTTCAACGTCCCTGAGGGGAGGTGCGATACCTGCCAAGGCGTAGGGTTCGTCGAAGTCGAACTTCTGTTTCTGCCTGGAACGTACAGTCCGTGTCCGACGTGTCAGGGCGCGCGGTACAACCCGGAAACACTTGAAGTGACTTACCGCGCGAAGAACATCGCGGAAGTGTTGGCCATGACCGTTGAGGACGCAGCGAATTTCTTCGCCGACGTCCCGGCCGTCTTACGGAGTTTGGGGATGCTGCGAGACGTGGGACTCGGGTACCTGCGATTGGGTCAACCCGCGACGGAACTCAGCGGCGGTGAAGCCCAGCGCATCAAGTTGGCGACCGAACTGCAGCGAGCCCACCGCGGTCACGCTCTCTATCTGCTGGATGAGCCGACGGCGGGACTGCACCCTGAGGACATCGCGCTGCTGTTACGACAGCTACACCGACTCGTTGCCGCTGGCAACACAGTTGTTCTGGTCGAACACGACCTGGACGTGATCGCCACCGCCGATTGGATAATCGACCTCGGTCCGGGCGGCGGGGATATGGGCGGCAGGGTGGTTACCACTGGTCCTCCCGCCGTCGTCGCAAAGGCCGATGGCAGCGCCACCGCGCCCTATCTCGCTCGACGGCTGGCTTTGAATAGCGTGGTCACGGGCCGGTCACGGAAAGCGCCAAACGTGGTGGAATCCTTGACATGACTTGAACATATTTGTCCAGATCGGGAACGTTCGCCGGACTCGCCAATATCAATCGAACGGACTCCCAAGGAACTAATAGCCCGAAGGTCGTAGGTTCAAATCCTGCCCCAGAAACCGTAATATCCATTAAACGCCGAATGGTAATCGGCGGCTTCAAGGGGTGGGCGCCGTTGCTGCGCGCAACGGACATCACGAGCGAGGCGTACTCGTTCCCGCCGAACGCCACCCAGGCGCCTGGACCGTTGCCGCTGGGCAATCAGATTGGGTCGCAGTTGGGCCCCCCGTACCTCAACGCCAGCACTCCGCAAGGTCTCCAGAACGACTTCAACGCGGTCCAAGAAGTGACGTACACGGCTGGAAATCTCTACGCTGAGCTCGACACCGCGACGGGCAGCGGGTCGTCGACGACCTCCGCGGCCGCGTGGTTCCGGATCGCGCCCTCGACAACGAGTAACGGTGTGAGCGCCGCACTCGTGCGCCAGGGATACGTGGCGACCAGTCAGAACATCATGTACCCGGACATCGTGGTCGGCCCTAACGGAAACGGATTCTTGGCGTTCTCCATGAGCGGTTCGGCCGAGTACCCGAGCGCTGCTTACACCGCCTTCAACGCGAATTCCGGTCCGGTGGGCCCGGTGATCATCGAAGCTACGGGCAACGCCCCCGAAGACGGATTCACGTGTTACTTCTCTGGCTACGGAGGTTGCCGCTGGGATGACTACTCCGGAGGCGCGGTGTGGAACGGTCAGGCGTAGATGATGACCGAATACATCCCACCGTCGTCGCAGCGTGACTTTTACACCAACTGGGGCAACTTCGTGTGGAGCGGTTCGACTAATTGATTCAATCGCCGGAGGCGCAGGATATCCTGTGCCTCCGGCGGTGTTCCCGGTCGTCGAGTGACCGTTGGTTCGCCTTGGCGTCCATCGGCGCGGGTAGCGGCCCATGGCAGGGACTCCACATCTGGCCTCATCTGTCCTGACCTGACATCGCGCCCCGGCCCTCGGCATTGCGCGCGCGGCGTACGAGTACTCGCTCTACTACGCGAAGGAACGCAAACAGTTCGGTCGCGCCATCATCGAGAACCAAGGCATCGCCTTCAGGCTCGCCGACATGAAGATGCACATTGACGCGGCGCCTATTGGTGTGGCGCGCGTCGTGGATGGCCGCGACCCGAAAGCCGTTGCTCAACGGCGAGGGCTCGATGTCCAAGCTCTACGCGGGCGAGACGGCGGTCAAGGTCACCGAAAAGGCGATCCAGATCCTCGGCGGCTACGTCTACGTGCGCGAAAATCCCGTCGAGCGCTGGCACCGCGATTCGAAGATCTACACGATCTTCGAAGGGACTTCTGAGATCCAACGTCTCATCATTGCGCGCGCCATCTCTGGTGTGCACAT
>ODAK010007636.1_pt1 | contig 10870 bp, 9 predicted proteins | sample 1539591 | NCBI WGS metagenome assembly ODAK01 (sample SAMEA3539303, study PRJEB22396) | soil metagenome | biome: tundra; feature: field; material: soil | place: USA | collected 2010-05 | depth 0.15 m | reverse complement strand
TGTGCAACGAGGCCGGAGTGCCGAAGGCCAGTGTGTTGTCGTCAAGGAAGGTCATTACTAGACCATTGTCCATCGGGTAAATCCTGGTGGTGCCGTACTTGGTGGCCGCGATCTTCTTGAGCTTCATCTTCTTGAGGACGGCTTTGGCGGAGAACGATCCGGCCGCCACGCCGATGGTTTGAATGCCCTTCTTCTCAGTGCGGAAAGAGGCGAAATTGAGCTGGTCGAGATCGTGCTCAGAGTCAATGCCGATGCCTTTCAACGCGACCTCGAGTTCCTTCAGGTTGTCAGGCAGGACTTGTTGTTTGAGCGCCTGGGCGGTGGGCGAATCTTTGAGCGCCCGGTAGTCGACGCCGATCAGTTGCTGAATCTCAGAAGGCACCATGGAACGCGCCGACGACGCGATCGGCATGGCGTAGCCAGCCGTTGCGCACAAGAGCAAAACCGCGAAAAACAAATTCTTCATAGAGTTCCTCAAAACGATGTCCTTAAACGAAGTCCTCGAATGGGTCTGCACCGTTTAGATGCGAGCCGCGAACCATACGTTGGTGAACTTGGGCAGACTTTAGCTGTTCTCCGCTTATTTTAGTCCTAATGTGGAGGGGATGGCCGTAACTAAAGTGTTTCCGATTGCCATGGCCTTGGAACGCTCGAATCGCGGGAGTTTGCGCTCGAAACATGCTGGGGATTGCGCCGGATCCGACCTGACTCCCATCCATGGCTCCCAGATCTCAACGGGGTCAATGCCGCGTCCTCGCGCGAGGGCTATTGCCGATTGTGCATTCACCAGCCAGTTAGGTGGGTACCCCCCCTACCCCCCCTTTTTTTGTCATACTACTAGAATCATGGGGTTAGGGGATGGCTCCCGCCAGATAATTGATTCTAAAGGGCGAGGTTTCTTGATAATTCATAAATAAGGACTTAGCTCCAAAACAGCGTTGAAAATGGGTTTGGGGCAGCTTCGAGGGCCGTCTGGGTGGACGGACACGCCTCTTCACTGCCCCAATCAAGTCTTCATTATCGCGGAGTGCGGGGCTTATGTCTGTGATGGCGGTCACGGGTTGGGTGTGATGAAAAAGTCAGGGACGAAGAGAATTTAGGTACGCTTTATGGCGCGTTCCTCAGGGGGGCTAAAGCCCGCATTTCTATTGGGCCTGAGCGGCACGGCTGAAGCCGTGCCCTTCCCAAAGCGATTTATGAAATGGCTTGATAAGTCTATAGCGAATCCAGAATTGCTGTGGCCACGGGCAACTGCCGAGCTGCGCTCGGCTTGGACGGGCGAGGGCGCCCGTCCCCACACGAGCGGGATACACCGACGCTAGATCCGCGCTAGACTTTCAGCGCCGCCGCGCGCTTCCGCGTCTGGGTAACGAAAGCCTCGTCCTTCAGCGAATCGAGGTTGATCTCGACGTTCGCGAGCGCGCCTTCGAGGGCAGCTTTTGCCAGGGCAACTGCCGTCGTCAAATCGGACTTCATGTTCGGGTTGGTGATCGGCTTCAGATTGGTGGCGATCTGTGCTACCTCGACTACTTTTTCGGCGACGCCTAGAGGGACACTGGTCGCTTGTTTGAGCGCCGAGCTAATCGCGGCATCGCCGTCAGCAGATTCCTTGGCCGACTTGTAGGCCTTCATCACAAGATTGTAGGACTCGGCGTCGGCGTCGATCGCGGCCTTGAGTTCTTCGCGTAGCTGAGCGAGTCGCGCGATTGCTTCGCTGAGCTGGGTTTCGTATTGCACATAGGCTTTTTTGCCGCGCGACATGGACGCAACCATGCTTGCGAGGCCGGCGGCCATGGCTCCGCTGGCGGCGGCGGCGCTGCCTCCTCCGGGAGTTGCGGTGGGAGCGGCCAGTTGTTCGATGAAGGGCTCGACCCCGGCGCGCAAACCGCCGACCGCCATCTTGCTGCCCATCACGGCGGTCAGGCGGTTTTCTAGGATTAGCGAGGAATCGAAATTTTCTACTTGCAGGAACCATTCCGCGGCCTGCTCTAGCGCCTTCTTCGGAATCAGGCCTACGATCTCGCTTGAGACTGGGATGACTCCGTAACGCTGGGCTTCGCGTTTCACGAATTCGAAGACGCGGTGGATGGGAGTCTGCTCGAAGTCGGTCAGGTTCATCGAAACCTGAGCCAGGCCGCGCACCAGGAATCCTGCACCTTTGACGAAGCGCAGGCCACCGCCCGAAAAGCGCACGGCTTTCGCGATTTTCTTGGCGATGTCCACGTCGGGTGTATTTAGGAAGACGTTGTAGGCAATAAGAAACTTGCGCGCGCCGACGACCGTGGCGCCGGCGGTGGGATGCACGCGGGACTCGCCGAAATCGGGCTTGCGGGCGGGATTGGTCGCAATGTCGGCACGGATGCCTTCGAACTGGCCGCGGCGAATGTTCTCCAGGTTCTGCCGTTCTGGCGTGGCTGCGGCGGCTTCATAAAGATAGACCGGGATCTGGAAACGTTTCGCGATCTCGGCTCCGACCTGGCGCGCCATGGCTATGCAGTCTTCGATGGTGACGCCGTCAATCGGGATAAAGGGCACGACATCGGCTGCTCCCATGCGCGGGTGCGCACCCTCGTGTTTCGTGAGATCGATCAACTCGGCGGCCTTCCCTACCCCGCGAATGGCGGCTTCCTGAATGGCTTCACGCTCGCCGACCAGAGTGATGACCGAGCGGTTATGGTCGGAATCCATCTCGCGGTCGAGGAGATAGACGCCGGGGATCTTCATGGCTTCGATAATGGCATCGACTTTGGCCGGGTCGCGGCCTTCCGAAAAATTAGGAACGCATTCGACAAGAGTGCTGGGCATGGCGAGAAGGATAACGGGCGGTGGACTGGTCAGGCAACTGGGGAGTGTCCCGTAAATTCGCGACACAAGTTTGGGTTGTCATCTTGAGCGAAGCGAAAGACCTGTGCATTTGCGCGGTCAACTACATAGGTCCTTCGCTTCGCTTAGGATGACACGGTGGATTTATCCCACGAACTTACGGGACACAATAGTACTGGGATAGTACTGGGATTTGACAGGGCGCTCGTGAACAGGCAGACTGCGAAACTATACTCCGAACTATGCGGTGCACACCTCGACTCTCCGGCCGTGGTTTTACTTGACGATAGTCCCGCCTAAAACGTCCGTCGGCCGTTTCCCTGCTCATCAGTAATCGCTTCTCAGCGAAGATTCATTGATTGAAAGGATGCGTCATGCTGCGTCGATCTCTGCTTTTCCTGTTGCTTGTGTTGTCGTCTCTGCCGGCTCTTGCCCAGAAGGAGCGCCACTTCAACTTCCACTACACATTCACAGTGAAAAATGTCAGCCCCGGCGAGCGTGTACGAGTCTGGATTCCGCTGGCCCACTCCGACGCCTTCCAGGATGTGAAGGTCACTTCCAAAGGCGGCGACTTGCCGCTCAAACAGGTTCAGCAGCCGGAATACGGGAACGAAGTTCTGTACGCCGAGACTTCGAAAGCGGACAAGGGCGAGTACAAGTTCTCCGTGGACTACGACGTGGTGCGAAGAGAGCACGTGGTGCTGGTGAACGGAAAACCCCTGCCGGACGTGCGGCTGGGGAAGGCTCGGCCGACGCGCGCCGAGTTGGCGCGATTTCTTGAGGCGGACCGGCTGGTACCGGTGACGGGGATTCCCGCGCAACTGGCCGCCGAGGAAACAAAAGGGGCGACCACTCCGCTTGAAAAAGCCAGGGACATTTACGAATACGTTTTTCGCACCATGAAATACGACAAGAGCGGCACGGGCTGGGGACACGGCGACACGCTCTGGGCCTGCGATTCGAAGCATGGCAACTGCACCGATTTTCACTCTGTTTTTATTTCGATGGCACGGGCCGAGAAGATTCCGGCGCGCTTTCAGATCGGGTTTCCTCTTCCCGCCGACAAACACTCCGCCGAGATTCCCGGATACCACTGCTGGGCGGAGTTCTATCTGGATTCGACCGGCTGGGTTCCAGTAGATATTTCGGAGGCATGGAAACATCAGGAAAAGCATGATTACTTTTTCGGCGCGCACGATGTGAATCGGGTGCAGTTCACGCAGGGACGCGATCTGAAACTCGCGCCCGCGCAGGAGGGAGCGCCGCTGAACTATTTTGTTTATCCGTATGTGGAGATCGGCGGGAAGGAATATCCGAATGTTTCGATCGCGTTCTCGTTTGAGGATGTGGACACGACGCCAACGAAAGTTAGCGCTTCGCGGCAGAAAAGTTTGTGGTGTCTGCGGAACTTCGAGCAGTGCTAGAATCCGGGTTCACGGTTGCAGGAGCTAGAACTTCAACAGCAGGAGCGCACCATGCCGAAATATGTTATTGAGCGCGAGATTCCCAACGCCGGCAAATTGACGCAGCAGGAACTCCAGGCCATCTCGCAGAAGTCCTGCGGCGTTCTCCAGAAGCTTGGTCCACAGGTGCAGTGGGTTGAAAGTTTCGTCACCGACGACAAGATCTACTGCGTCTACATCGCACCGAATGAAGAGATGGTCCGCGAACACGCCCGCCAGGGAGGTTTTCCGGCAAATCGAATTTCCGCAATCCGGTCGGTCATCGGTCCGACCACGGCGGAAGGTTGAACTCTGACTACTGTGCCCAATTCACGCGGGCCGCGCAGACCAAAGATCGGCGTGTTTGACTCAGGCGTCGGCGGCCTCACCGTACTGCGGGCGCTGGTCGAGCGCATCCCCGACGCCGACTATCTCTACTTCGGCGACACGGCCCGCCTTCCTTACGGATCGAAGTCAGCGGCCACGGTCGCGCACTACGCGGTCGGGGCGGTGCGCTATTTGCAGGATCAGGGAGCGGAGTTGCTGGTGATCGCCTGCAACACGGCGACCGCGCTGGCGCTCGACGAGATCAAAGCGGCGGCGGGCGTGGAAGTGATCGGCGTCGTCGAACCGGGAGCACACGCCGCAGCGGCGGCCACCCGGAAGCGGAAGGTGGTCGTCATCGGCACGGAGGCGACCATCAGCAGCCATGCCTACCGGCGGGCACTCGAAGCCCTAGAAGTCGCGGTGCGCGAGAAGGCTTGTCCTCTGTTTGTGCCGCTGGTCGAAGAGGGTTGGGTGGAACATCCGGTAACCGAGCAGGTGGCAAAGATTTATTTGTCGGAAGCTTTTTCGGAAGAGGGGCGCGATGCCGACGTGCTGGTGCTCGGCTGCACCCACTATCCGCTAATCAAGCCGCTGCTGCGGCGAGTGGCGCCGGAGCACGTCGCGATCGTGGACTCGGCCGAATCGACTGCGCAGGACGTGGCGCGCCATCTGGGGCACCAATTAAAGATCGAGCCGCTGTCGTCTTCAGCCGAGACGAAGAGCGAGCGGGGAGGCGTTCCCAAACTCAAGTTCTTTGCGACGGATTCGGCGGAGAAATTCAGGAAGATGGGAACGCGGTTTCTGGGCCTTCCGGTGGAAGATGTGCTGCATGTGGATTTGAAGGAATAGCGGCTGGCGGCTGGGGCGGTCGCAACTACCTTCAGAAAAACGGCCGCTTGCGCGGCCGCCTTCTGGGCTCTCAAACTTTTTCCGTACAGCCAGTTTCAGTACAAATGGAACTCGACTTCGACGCTAATCTGAACGGCAACTGGCTTGCCATCTTTCATGGCCGGCTCGAAGCGCCAGGTTCTTACCGCTTCGATGGACTTTTCATCCAGGCCCAATCCTAAAGTTCGAAGCACCCGGATGTCGCGCGGCTTGCCATCCGGACCGACGATCAGGTACAGCACGCACGTCCCCTGATATTTTGCCTTCCGGGCCTCCTCTGAATACTCTGGGTCGGGATCATAAATTTTCTTGGGAGCCGAGACGCCGCCGCCAACCTTGAATACTCCACCTCCGGTGCCGCCGCCGCGACCAGGGCCGTATCCGGGACCTTCTCCCGAACCGACGCCGCCACCGCTACCGGAGCCAATGCCGCCGCCAGAGCCAGTTCCATTCGAAGGCACAGACGGCAGATGCGAAAGCGGATCGCCAAGCTCGAGCATGTTGGGCTGCTGGAGGTGAATGTCGGGGGGAACCACGATGGTGGGGGGGACTTGGAGTTTCGGATCCAGGTTCCGCACCACTGCCATGGGCGGAGTGATCTGTTGCATGGACTGCTTGGGCAAACGGCCCGGCGATGCCTGGAGCTTGTCGCGATCACCACCACCACCACCGCCGCCGCTCATAGTCTTCGAAACCGGCAGAACGGGAAGGTCATCGGGCGCGATCAACAATACGGTTTCTTTGGGCTTGGCGACGTCGACGATCTTCCGTCCCAGGTAAGTAGCCGCGATGATGAGGGCCAGGGCCAGCACGTGGATGACGGTTGAGCCAGCGGCTCCGCGTCCCTTGTAGTTGTAGAAGCCCCAGATGTCGCGCACCGGGACGGGCTTCGAGGTCAGGACCAGCGGAGGGAGTTTCTTGGGGAAGAAGAAGTCGTCAATATTGCGGAACAGGGATTTCCAGAGAGGCTCATCCAGAGTCTGATTGATCAGGAGAAGATGCAGTTCGGGCTCTGGGCCCAGCGCTTGCGGATTCTGCGGTGTTTCGAATTCTGCCATATTTTCCCGAGCAGTAACCCCAAGTTCACGGTACGGGGAGCCGCTGATTTAGATGCGTGAGCGCTCCTCAAAGGTCGCTTGCAAAATGGACGAACCTTGCCGCCCCAATGTTTCCCAGTCAATTGGATGCGTGCAGGCTGTGATCTGATGAAAATTGTACACGCTTTTTCCCGACAGAAGACAGTACTTTTTGAATTCGTTCGCAGGTGAGGCAGCTCCCATGGACGTGTCCTTCCGCGCTCCCTATATAATGAAAAGATTCAATCAGTTGGGAGAACCTTGCGAGTGCCGATGGACCTGAAATCCACCATCAATTTGCCCAAAACCGGCTTCCCCATGAAGGCGAACCTGCCTCAGAACGAGCCCAAAATGCTGGAGCGCTGGGAGCAGATGGACCTCTACGAGCGCATTCGCCAAGCCCGTAAGGGGAAGGAGAAGTACATCCTGCACGACGGCCCGCCCTACACCAGCGGACCTATCCACCTTGGCACGGCGATGAACAAGTGCCTCAAGGATTTCATCGTCAAATCCAAAACCATGTCTGGCTTCGATGCGCCCTACGTCCCCGGCTGGGACTGCCACGGGCTGCCCATCGAAATCAAGGTCGACAAAGAACTCGGCGGCAAGAAGCTCCAGATGCGCCCCACCGACGTCCGCGCCGAGTGCCGGAAGTACGCGCAGAAGTTTCTCGACCTCCAGCGCCAGCAGTTCAAGCGCATCGGCGTTTTCGGCCGCTTCGACAAGCCCTACGCCACCATGACGCCGCAATACGAGTCGGTGGTGCTCCAGACTTTCTTCTCTTTCTACGAAAACGGATTCGTCTACAAGGGATTGCGCGCCGTCTACTGGTGCATGCACGACGAGACCGCGCTCGCCGAAGCCGAAGTCGAATACGAAAATCACACCAGCTCGACCGTTTGGGTGAGATACGCGCTGCTCGACGATCCCGCGAAACTCGACGCCGCGCTGGCCGGCAAGAGACTTTTCACCATCATCTGGACCACTACTCCCTGGACGCTGCCCGCTTCCATGGCCGTGGCTTTCCATCCCGACGAGGAATATGTAGCTCTGGACTCCGGCGGCGAGGCCTACATCGTTGCCTCGAAGCTCGCCAAAGACGCCGCCGAGAAGTGCGGCCTCGCCAACCCGCGCGAACTCGCCCACTTCCCCGGACGCAAACTCGAGCGCCTCAACTTCCAGCACCCCTTTCTCGACCGCAAAGTTCTCGGCGTGCTCGCCGACTACGTCACCATGGACACCGGCACCGGCGTCGTCCACACCGCTCCCTCGCACGGCGCTGAAGACTTCGCCACCGGCGTTAAGTATGGCCTCGACGCCACCAGCAACGTCGACGAAAAAGGCATCCTGCGCAACGGCCTGCCCGAATACGACGGCAAGCGTGTTTGGGACGCCAATCAACCCATCATCGACCTGGTCAAGAGCCGCGGCGCTCTGCTGCACACAGAAAAAACCGAGCACTCGTATCCCCATTGCTGGCGCTGCCACAATCCTGTGATTTTCCGCGCCACCGAGCAGTGGTTCATCTCCATGGAAACACCGATGCCCGGCGCTCAGTCGAAAGAAGACACGCTGCGCACGCGAACCTTAAGCGAAATCAAGAACGTCAAATGGGACCCGGCCTGGGGCGAAGAGCGCCTCTCCAACATGATTCAAACCCGCCCCGACTGGTGCATTTCGCGCCAGCGTGTGTGGGGCGTGCCCATCGCCGTCTTTCTCTGCGAAAGCTGCGGCAAGCCGCTCAACGACCACGCCATCAACCGCAAGGTCGTCGAACTGTTCGCCCGCTCCGGCGCCGATGCCTGGTTTACCTCCGAACCCGACACCATTGTTCCCGCCGGGACAAAGTGCCCGCATTGCGGAGGCGCGAAATTCGAAAAGGAAACCGACATCTTCGACGTCTGGCTGGAATCCGGCGCCAGCTACTTAGCGCTGATTGGGGCCGAGCCCGACTATCACTATCCATGGCCCTCCGATCTCTACCTCGAAGGTGGCGACCAATACCGCGGATGGTTTCAGTCTTCCCTGCTCTGCGCCATGGGTACGCGCGCTACGCCGCCGTATCGCGGCGTCGTCACGCCTGGCTGGACCCTCGACGAAAAAGGCCAGGCCATGTCGAAGTCGCGCGGCAATGATGTGGACCCGGTTGACATCGCCGGTCGCCTCGGCGGAGAGATCGTGCGCCTGTGGACTGCTTCCGTCGACTTCCGCGAAGACGTAGTTGGCTCCGAAACTTTGATGCAGCGCGTCGCGGAGAACTACCGGGAGATCCGAAACAAACTGTTCAAGAACGCGCTCGGCAATCTGTACGATTTCGATCCGCAGAGCAACGCTGTTCCGTTTGAAAAGCTCGACGCGCTTGACCAATACATGCTGCGCCAAACCTGGGCCCTCGCTGGCGACGTTCGCAACTGGTACGAGGAGTTTGCTTTCCACAAGATCTACCATGGCGTGAACCACTTTTGCGTGGTCGATCTCAGCGCCTTCTACTTCGACGTCATCAAGGACCGCCTCTACACCTACGCCCCGAACTCGCTCGGCCGCCGCTCGGCCCAGACTGCGGTTTGGCGCATCTGCGAGGCGATGGTACGTCTGCTGGCGCCTGTCTTGAGCTTTACCTGTGAAGAGGTTTGGCAGCACTTGCCGAAGACGCCGGAGCGCGTCGACAGTGTTCATCTGGCGGAGTTTCCCGCCGCCGCCGCCGTGCTCGGTCATGCTTCAATTCCGCTGGAGGATGCGCAACAGCAGCAAGATTGGAGTACGCTGCTGGCGGTGCGGGAGCAGGTGATGAAAGCGCTCGAAGAGGAGCGTAACAGCAAGCGGATTGGAAAGGGTTTGGAGGCGCAATTGACGATCACTGCGGCGGACCCCGCATATACGGTTCTCACGCGACATCAGGACCAGCTTCGCTACCTCTTCATCGTCTCCGCCGTGAAACTGGCGCAGGGCCCAGGCAACGGCACCGGCAGCGTGCATGTCGAGGTCAAGAAAGCCGATGGCGCCAAGTGCGAGCGCTGCTGGAACTACTCGACCCATGTGGGCGAGGACAAGAACTATCCCACGGTGTGCGAGCGCTGCAGCGCGGTGCTCAAAGAAATTGAAGGAGCGCCCCGGGAACCCGAGCCCGTGCCCGAAGAAATTGAAGATAAGATTACGCCATCTGATGACTGAGATCTGATCCCATTCTGGGTCGTAGAGTGTCGTGAGGATTCCCAACATTTGATCCCAGTTCGTAGAGCCATCAAATCCGATGGCACGCGTCAGCCCCTTAATTTGCCACCCGAATATCAATTTCCGAAATTGTCATGCCCAGTCTGCCAAAGCGTCTCCGTTTATACGGCGGCAGAAGCTCGGGTGGAAATGAAACGCCTATTTTCGAAGAAGATTCCTCTGAACCAATTGCCGAAACTGAAAGGGTCACGTCGCCACTTTCAGAAAAGGAATAAGCTAGAGTCATGAGTTCGTGGTGAATGTTGGGGTGCGTACGCAGGTGCGCCTTTCAAGAATTGTCATCCCGAACGAAGTGAGGGATCTGCATCTTGCCGGCGAACTGCAGATCCCTCACTTCGTTCGGGATGACAATATCTGGGAGGTTGAAGAGTGAGGCCTGACTTTGACCGCGGGCAAAATCCGGGCAAATCATAGAGAGAAAAGTTTTTGGGGACATGCGTAAATATCATTTCCTGATCGCGTTGTTCGTCATCGCTCTCGATCGCGCCACCAAGTGGACGATCGCACACCGGCTTTCCTTGCATGACAGCATCCCGGTCATTCCAGGATTCTTTCGCATTATTCACGCAGAAAACCCGGGCGCCGCGTTTGGTATTTTTGCGGATTCTCCGTCGCAATGGAAAGTCGCCTTGCTGATTTTGTTTTCTGTGATCGCGCTGCTGATCGTCTCCGCGCTGCTCTGGAAAAACAGCCACAGCATGAGCTCCACTGGAATCGGGCTGGCGTTGATTCTGGGCGGCGCGGTCGGCAATCTGTGGGACCGTCTCGTCAGCCGGCACGTGGTGGATTTTCTGCTCTTCTATATCGGGCCGCACCAGTGGCCGGCCTTCAATGTGGCCGACAGCGCCATTGTGGTGGGAGCGGGGCTGCTGGTGTTTGAGATCGTGTTCACGAAGTCGCCCAGCCAACAGTCGGCCTAGAGGGTGTTTCATCCAGCGGGTGCCCCACTCATTCGCGTCCTTTGAATGAGTGGGATTGTCGCGATTCTCACTACAGATCCCTCGCTTCGCTCGGGATGACAAATTTAATTGATTGGAGACGACAAAGTTAATTGATTGGAGAGAGGAAGGCGGGGCTTCGCCC
>ODAK010007635.1_pt1 | contig 10872 bp, 11 predicted proteins | sample 1539591 | NCBI WGS metagenome assembly ODAK01 (sample SAMEA3539303, study PRJEB22396) | soil metagenome | biome: tundra; feature: field; material: soil | place: USA | collected 2010-05 | depth 0.15 m | reverse complement strand
GCGGCCAATATTGGAATCCAGAACCAGGCCGTGGGCGTGCCGGCGTCTGAGATCGTCGATGATCAGCAGACGCTCGCAAGCCGCGCTGAGGGTCGCGTCGTCGCCGGGGCCGAAGCCGTAATGGTCGGCGACCAGCCCGCTGGCCGACCAGGTTCGCGCGACCCTGACGCCGGCCGCCGCCAGCTCCGAGGCGCTCGCCTCCTCATCGAGCGGGAAGACCTCGACCGGCGCCTGGGCAAAGGCGTCGAGCACCGCCCACGCCGCCGGCCCGGCCACGAAGGCGCACTCGGCCCCGGCGCGTGTCAGCGCCTCGGCCAGGGTCAGGCAGCGCATGATGTGCCCGCCGCCGACTTTGGCGCCGGCGTCGGCCAGGATTAGGATGCGCGCACCTTGCGTCATCGTCTGAAGAGACCACCCATGCCCGATCGCCCTGACTTCATCGCCCACTGGACCGCCCTGGAAGGCGAGGACGACAGCCACTATCCGGGCGACTCGGAGCTGATGTCCATTGGCGCGCCGCTCGGCCGCGCGCTGGGCCTGACCCGCATCGGCATCCACCACGAGCGCCTCGCGCCCGGCCGGCGCACGTCCTATCCGCACGCCGAGAGCGCCGAGGAGGAGTTCGTCTATGTGCTCGAAGGCCGGCCGGACGCCTGGATCGACGGGCATCTGCATGCCTTGAAGCCCGGCGACGCGGTGGGATTTCCGGCCGGAACGGGCATCTGCCACACCTTCCTGAACAATACCGACGAGGAGGTGCGCCTGCTGGTGATCGGGGAGGCGAGCAAGGACGAAAACCGCATCCACTATCCGCTCAATCCGGTCCACGAGGCCACGCGCGAAGATCGCTGGACCGACGTGCCCGCCCGAACCTTGGGCCCGCATGACGGCAAGGCGCGGCGGCCAGAATGAACGCGCGCCTTCACCCGAGCTGGGGAATAGCTACATAGTGGCCCCGAGACTCATGGCCGTCCGTGACGGCCGCATCTGAAAGCCTGTCCATGTCCGAGCCGCGTTCCGTTCGTTGCGCCATCATCGGCTCCGGCCCCGCCGGTTACACCGCCGCCGTCTATGCCGCCCGCGCCCTGCTCGAGCCGGTGCTGATCGCGGGCCTCGAGCCGGGCGGCCAGCTGACCATCACCACCGACGTTGAGAACTATCCGGGCTTCGCCGAGGTGATCCAGGGCCCCTGGCTGATGGAGCAGATGCGTAGCCAGGCCGAGCACGTCGGCGCGGAAATCCTGGGCGACATCGTCATCGAGGCCGACCTTTCCAAACGCCCGTTCCGTCTGGTCTGCGATTCCGGCGCGGTGCTGCTGGCCGAGACCGTCATCATCTCCACCGGCGCCCAGGCCAAGTGGCTGGGACTGGAGTCCGAAAAGACCTTTCAGGGTTTCGGGGTCTCGGCCTGCGCCACCTGCGACGGCTTCTTCTATCGCGGCCGCGAGGTGCTGGTGGTCGGCGGCGGCAATACCGCGGTCGAGGAGGCGCTGTTCCTGACCAACTTCGCCTCCAAGGTCACCGTCGTTCACCGCCGCGACGAGTTCCGCGCCGAGAAGATCCTGCAAAACCGGCTGTTCGCGCATCCGAAGATCCAGGTGATCTGGGACACCGCGCTGGAGGCGGTGCTGGGCACGGAAGAGCCGCGCGGCGTCACCGGGGCGGCCTTGCGCAACCTGAAGACCGACGCCCTCACCGAGGTCATGTGCGACGGCGTCTTCATCGCCATCGGCCACGCCCCCTCCTCCGACCTCTTCCGCGGCCAGCTGGAGATGAACCCGGGCGGCTATCTGAAGGTGAAGCCCGGCACGGTCGCGACCGCCATCGAGGGGGTCTATGCCGCTGGCGACGTCACCGACGACGTCTACCGCCAGGCGGTCACCGCCGCCGGCATGGGCTGCATGGCCGCGCTTGAGGCGGTGCGTTTCCTGGCCGAGGAAGACCACAGACGCGCGCACCACCCGATCAGCCACACCGAAGCCAACAAGATCGGCGCCTGGTGAGGGTCCGCCCGGCCGTCGCCGACGACTACGCCGCCATTCGCGCGGTCACCGAGGCGGCGTTCGACAAGTCCAGCGGCGACGAGGCCGGCATCATCGAGGGCGTTCGCGCCGAAGGCCTTGTCCTGGTCGAACTGGTCACCGAGGTCGATGGCGAAGTTGTCGGCCACGTCCTGTTCAGCCGCATGCGAACCGACCCGCCGCTGCCGGTCGCCGGACTTGGGCCGCTTGGGGTGGCTCCGTCGCACCAAGGAACCGGCGTCGGCTCGGCCCTGTCGCGCGCCGGCATCGAAGCCTGTCGCGCCGCCGGAATGCAGGCCGTCGTGGTGCTTGGCCACCCGCCCTATTATCCGCGCTTTGGCTTCTCCGCCGAGGCCGCCGCCCAGATCGCCTCGCCCTTCGCCGGACGACCGGCCTTCATGGCGCTGGCGCTGACCCCCGGCGCGCTCGATCGGCCGATCAGGATCGACTACCCCGCCGCCTTCGGCTGAGGCCGCACCACGCGGTTTTGTGATCGGCGGTTACAAAAAGCCTCTTTTCAGGGGCCTTGCGGCGGACTATATGACTGAATGACTTATGCTCAGATAAAGCATAAGCCAGGGCCGCGCCGGCGTCCAAGCGTGATGCACGGCGTTTTTACGGCGCCTGATAATGCTCAAAGTGAGCAAAAGAGGAGTGGGGAGTTATGGCGGACGGATCCATGCCGCTGGCGTTCACCAGCGAGGTTGAGACCGCAACCGGCCCGATCTGGGAGAAGGTCAAGACGCGCGTCACCCCGCTGGAATGGCGGCTGCAGGCGCCGCTGGTCGCCGCGATCAACGCGCTGAAGCGCGAGAAGAACGCCGTCATCCTGGCGCACAACTATATGACGCCGGAGATCTTCCACGGCGTCGGCGACTATGTCGGCGACAGCCTTGGTCTGGCCCGCGAGGCGGCCAAGTCCGACGCCGCGGTCATCGTCCAGGCCGGCGTCCTGTTCATGGCCGAGACCTCGAAAGTGATCTGCCCCGACAAGACCGTGCTGATCCCCGACCTGCGCGCCGGCTGTTCGCTGGCCGCCTCGATCACCGGCGCCGATGTACGGCTGATCAAGCAACGCTATCCCGGCGTGCCGGTGGTCGCCTACATCAACACCACCGCCGAGGTGAAGGCCGAGATCGACATCTGCTGCACCAGCGCCAATGCCGTGCAGGTGGTCGAGCATGTCGCGGCCGAATGGGGTGTGGACCGCGTCATTCTGCTGCCGGACGAGTTCCTGGCCCGCAACGTCGCGCGCCAGACCGCCATCAAGATCATCGCCTGGCAGGGCCGCTGCGAGGTGCACGAGCGCTTCGACGCCACCGACATCATCGAGCTGCGCGCCGCCTATCCGCACGCCGAGATTCTCGCCCACCCGGAATGCCCGGCCGAGGTGCTTGAGCTGGCCGATTTCGCCGGCTCGACCGCGGCCATGACCGACTATGTGATGCGCCGCAAACCGCGCCAGGTGGTGCTGATCACCGAATGCTCCATGGCCGACAACGTCGCCTGCGACGCGCCGGAGACCGAATTCGTGCGCCCCTGCAACCTCTGTCCGCACATGAAGCGGATCACGCTTGAGAACATCTACGAGGCGCTTCTGCACCACCAGTTCGAGGTCAAGGTCGAGGCATCCATCGCCGCCCGCGCCCGCCTCGCCGTCCAGCGCATGATCGACATGCCGCCCCCCGCCACCCCGGCCCGCTACGACCTGGTCAAGGCCCGCCACCATGTCGATGTGGAGCTGATCTGAGTTCCGTCCATGACCGTCCAGGACACCCCCGCCCCACGCCAGCCGTCGCCCGCCGCCGAGATCGGCTGGGCACTCGCCTCCAGCGCGCTGCTGGCGGCCCTGATCGGCTATTATAACGGCTGGATCTGGGCCCTGGCCGGCGTAGTCGGCGTGCTGGTGCACGAATATGGCCACGTCCTGGCCATCAATGCCGCGGGCGTCGGGCCTGGACGCATCCGCATCATCCCCTTTGTCGGCGGCGCGGCGACCATGCAGCGGACGCCGGAGAGCGACTTCAAGGGCGTCCTGATCTCGCTGGCCGGGCCGAGCTTCGGCCTGCTCGCCGCAATTCCTTTCTTCTTACTGGCGCATCAGACCGGCGACGGCCGCTGGCTGGGCGGCGCCTTCTTCGTCGGTCTCATCAACCTGATCAACCTGGCGCCCGCCCCGCCGCTGGACGGCTCCAAGGCGCTGGGCCCCGCCCTGGCGCGCATCCATCCGCTGTTGGAAAAGGCCGCGCTGATCCTGGTTGGTCTGGTCGCCGTGGTCCTGGCGGTGCGCACCGGCAACTGGATCTTCGGCGCCTTTGTCGGCATCGCCACCCTGGGCGCCGTCCGGGCCAAGACGCTGCGCGCGCCGGCGCGGCCGCTGAGCGCCACCGAATGGGTCGCCTCGGTGGCGCTCTGGCTGGTGGCGCTGGCCCTTTGCATGGGCGTCATTGCCTTCGCCTCGGTCGGAACGGGCAGGCTGTCATGACCGAGCGCATTCGTTTCGACGGCGTCCTGATCATCGGCGCGGGGCTGGCTGGCCTCTCCGCGGCCCTGGCCGCCGCGCCGCGCAAGGTGCTGGTGCTGAGCGCCGCGCCCCTGCTGCAAGGCTGTTCCTCCGCCTGGGCGCAAGGCGGCATGGCCGCGGCCATGGGCCAGGACGACAGCCCCGAACGCCATGCCGACGACACCGTCAGCGCCGGCGCCGGCCTGGTCGATCGTCCGATGGCGGAACTTCTTACCCGCGAGGGACCGGCCGCCGTCGGTCGCCTGGCCGCCCTCGGCGCGCCGTTCGATCGTGACGCCCAGGGCCATTTCGTACAAAGCCTGGAGGCCGCCCACGGCCGCGCCCGCGTCGCCCGCGTCAAGGGCGACCAGGCCGGCCGCGAGATCATGCGCGCCATGGCCGCCGCGGCGATGGCTCAGGCGCATGTGGAGATCCGGGCCAATGCGCGGGTCCGCTCGTTGCTCACCGATGCCCAGGGCCGGGTGCGCGGCGCCCTGGTCGAGCAGGCCGGCGTACTGAGCGAGATCGTCGCGCCCGCCACCATCCTGGCCACCGGCGGCCTTGGCGGCCTCTATGCCCTGACCACCAATCCGCGCGCGGTGCTCGGCGAGGGCCTGGCCCTGGCCGCCCTGGCGGGCGCGCGCATCGCCGATCCCGAATTCGTCCAGTTCCACCCGACGGCCATGGCGCTGGACGCCGACCCCGCCCCCCTGGCCAGCGAGGCCCTGCGCGGCGAGGGCGCCGTGCTGGTGGATGCCAACGGCGTCTCGATCATGACCGGCCAGCACCCGTTGGGCGACCTCGCGCCTCGCGACGTGGTCGCCCGCGCCATCCATCAGCGGATCGGCGACGGCGGCGGCGCCTTCCTCGACGCCCGCGCGGCCATCGGCGAACGCTTCCCGGAGGAATTCCCCGCCGTCTTCGCCGCCTGCATGGCCGGCGGGATCGACCCGCGCCGCGAGCCCATCCCGGTCGCGCCGGCGGCCCACTATCACATGGGCGGGGTGATGACCGACGAACATGGCCGCACCTCGCTGGAAGGCCTGTTCGCCGCCGGCGAATGCGCCTCGACCGGGGTGCATGGCGCCAACCGGCTGGCCTCCAACTCGCTTCTGGAAGCCGCGGTGTTCGGCGCCCGCGCCGGCGAGGCGGCGCGCGATGCGCTCGATCCGAAGACCGCGCCGCTCGCGTCCAGACCAGCGCCCGACCTGCCCGAAGCGGCGCTGCAGACCCTGCGCGCCGCCATGAGCCGCGATGCCGGCGTGGTCCGCGACGCGGCGGGTTTGAGCCGCCTGCTCGGCCTGATCGACCAACTGCAAGCCGAATATGGCGAGGCCCTGCCCCTGGTCGCCGCCCGCCTGGTCGCCGCACCGGCCTGCGCGCGTCACGAAAGCCGAGGCGGCCACTATCGCATCGACTTTCCGCGGACCGCGCCGACGGCCGAACGCACGGTGCTAAGCCTGGGCGAACTGGCGCGCAGTCCGGTCTGTATCGCCGCCGAATGATCACGCCGCTTCCCGACCTGCTGATCGAGCCGATCGTGCGCGCCGCCCTGGCCGAGGATCTCGGCCGCGCCGGCGACGTCACCTCGACCGCCCTGATCCCCAGGGGCCAGCGCATGACCGCGGTCTTCGCCGCCCGCGCCGAGGGCCGCGTCTCCGGCGTCGATTGCGCCCGCATTGCGCTGGCGGTGCTCGATCCAACAGCGCGGTTCGAAATCCTTACGGCGGACGGCGCCGACGTCACCGCCAATGACGGGACCATCGCCCGCGTCGAAGGCGAGGCCCTGGCCTTGCTCGGCGCCGAGCGCGTGGCGCTGAACCTGCTTGGGCGACTGAGCGGCGTCGCCACCCTGACCCGCGCCTATGTCCGCGCCATCAAGGGGACGAAGGCGCGCATCGTCTGCACGCGCAAGACCACGCCCGGCCTGCGCGCGCTGGAGAAGTACGCCGTGCGCTGCGGCGGGGGCGTCAACCACCGTTTCGGCCTGGATGACGCCATCCTGATCAAGGACAACCACATCGCCGCCTGCGGAAGCGTCGCCGCCGCCCTGCAGCGGGCCAAGGCCGCCGCCGGTCACCTGATGCAGATCGAGATCGAGGTCGACACCCTCGACCAGCTGGATCAGGCCCTGCCGCACCGCCCCGACGTCATCATGCTGGACAATTTCGCCCTCGATGATCTCCGCGAAGCCGTCCGTCGCGTCGCCGGCGCCGTGGTCCTGGAGGCGTCCGGCGGGGTGAACCTGCAAACCGTGAGAGCCATCGCCGAAACGGGCGTGGACGCCATCTCAGTCGGCGCCCTGACCCACTCCGCCCCGGTCCTGGATATCGGGCTGGACATCGCCTAGCGCCGCGGCCGCCCACCCCACCCCACCCCGCTCATCCCCGGGAATAGATGCCGAACTCGGTTTCCCTATCTGCGCCAGACACACTATCTGCGGATGACCGCCCGCGAAAGTGAGATGCCCGATGGCCGATGTGATGCCCGTCCTGTTCGTCGGCCATGGTTCGCCGATGAACGCGATCGAGGACAATGACTGGGCGCGTGGCTGGGCCGAAATCGCCCGCGAAATCCCGCGGCCCGAGGCCATAGTCTGTATCTCGGCGCATTGGGAGACTGAAGGCGTCGCGGTCACCGCCGAGGCGGCGCCGAAGACCATCCACGACTTCGGCGGCTTTCCTCAAGGCCTGTACGACATCGCCTATCCGGCCCCCGGCTCGCCGGACCTAGCGGCCCGCGCGGCGGAACTGCTGGCGCCCACGGCCGTCCGCCAGGCTGCCGACTGGGGCTTCGACCATGGGTCGTGGAGCGTGCTGCGGCGCATGTATCCGCTGGCCGATGTTCCCATGGTGCAACTCAGCCTCGACCGTACGATTAAGCCGGCGGACCATTATGCGCTGGGCCGGCGGCTGGGGGCGCTTCGCGACGAGGGCGTGCTGATCGTCGGCAGCGGCGACATCGTGCACAACCTGCGCGCCTATGATTTCCGCAAGGCCGGCGTGGCCGACTGGGCCGTGCGGTTCAACGACGAGGCCAAGCGGCTGATCGCCGCCGGCGACCACGACCCGCTGATCCATTACGATCGACTGGGCCCTGCGGCCGAGGCCTCGATCAACAGCGCCGAGCACTATCTGCCGCTGCTCTATGTGCTGGGCGCGCAGAGGCCGGGCGAGACCGCGCGCTTCTTCAACGACGACGTCTTCGCGGCCATCTCGATGACCTCGGTGGTGATCGGCTAGACCCTAAAGTCGCGCCGCCGCTCGCTCGGCGTCGGCGCGGCGCTTGGGCAGCAGGGCGTCCATGCCGCGCTGGACGGCGGCCAGGACCGTGGGCGGGGCGGTTTCGGGGCGGCCGGCGTTGAAGGGCGGCGCGGGCGCGTATTCGAGGGTCAGCTGGATGGCCTGGGCGGCGGTTTCCCCCGCCAGTTCGGCGGCGACGACCAGGGCGAAGTCGATGCCGGCAGTGACGCCGCCACCGGTGATGATGTCGCCGTCACGCACCACACGCGCGTCATCCGGGATGGCCCCGAACAGGCTCAGCATATCGCGCCAGGCCCAGTGGCAGGCCGCGCGCTTGCCCTTCAACAGCCCTGCCGCGCCGAGGATCAGCGAGCCGGTGCAGACCGAGGTCAGGTAGCGCGCGCCACCCGCCAGCCGCCGGGCCTCGGCCATGAAGGCCTCATTGTTGATCACGTCTGTCGCCGCCAGGCCGCCGGGAAAGAAGAGCAGGTCGCAGCGGTCGATCTCGGCCATGCGCTTCGTGCCGGCGAAGGTCAGGCCGCCGTCGGACTCGATGGCGCCGCCGGGTTCGGAGGCGACGATGATCTCGGTGTCGCGCAGGCGGCTGAACACCGTGTGCGGTCCGGTGAAGTCGAGCTGGGTCAGGCCCGGATAGAGCACCTCGACGATGCGGAAGTCGGCCATGGCGCGCTCCAATGCGATTTGACGCCGCCAGCATGTCAGGCCTAGGGTTTGGCTGAAATGACATTGATCCCTCGTTTTACGCCATGACCCGCACCGTCGCTTTCCTGATCTTCCCGGACTTCCAGATCCTCGACGCGGCCGGCCCGATCGCCGCCTTCGAGATCGCCACACGCTATGTCGAGGGCGCCTATGAGCTGCGCGTCATCGCGGCCGATGGCGGGCTGGTGCGCAGCTCATCCGGCGTGGCCATAACCGCCGAGGCCTTCGACCCCGGCCAGCGGATCGACACCCTGATCGTCGCCGGTGGCGAGGGCAGCCGCGCGCCGGCGCTCGACGGACGCGTCCTGGGCTTTGTTCGCCAGGCGGCGGCGACCGCGCGGCGCACCACCAGCGTCTGTTCCGGCGCCTATATCCTGGCCGCCGCCGGCCTGCTCGACGGGCGGCGCGCCACCACCCACTGGCAGCGCAGCCAGGACTTCGCGCGGCGCTTTCCCAAGGTGCGACTGGAGCCGGACCGCATCTATGTGCGCGACGGCCCGATCTGGACCTCGGCCGGCATCACCGCCGGCATCGACCTGGCTCTGGCCCTGATCGCCGAGGATCTGGGCGAGACGGTCGCCCGGCAGACCGCCCAGCAGCTGGTGGTCTATCACCGCCGGCCCGGCGGCCAGTCGCAGTTCTCAGCCCTCCTGGAAATGGACCGTCCGGGCGGCCGTTTCGGGGCGCTGATGGCCTGGGCGCGGGAACGGCTGCACGAACCGTTGAACGTTGAACGACTGGCCGCTCAGGCCGCCATGAGCCCGCGCAACTTCGCCCGCGCCTTCGCCGCCGACACCGGCGTCACCCCAGCCCGCGCGGTCGAGCGGCTGCGCGTGGAGATGGCCCGCGAACGGATCGAGGCCGGGCCGGAGCCGATCGACCGGGTGGCCGAGACGGCGGGCTTCGGGGACCCCGAACGCATGCGCCGCGCCTTCCTGCGCGCCTTCGGCCAGCCGCCCCAGGCCTTGCGTCGCGCGGCGCGCGCCTAGGCGATCGGCTGCAGTCCGGCGCCCAACCCCTCGAAGCCCAGCCGCGCCGCATAGCGCCGCACCTGATCGCCGCGGGACGGGGTCATGTGCAGGTTCATATAGCGGCTGCTGGCGACCCAACGGACCTGCGGATCCAGCTTGCCATCCCTGGCCAGGCCCTCGTCGATCCAGGCCTCGACGCTGCGCCAGAAGTGCGGCCGCGAACCGTCGAGATCGTTGAAGCCGTATTCGTCCGCCAGATCGTCGGCGAACAGGGCCAGCCCCGCCTTTGCGCCGACGTTCGTATCGCCGGCCAGGGCCGCGACGGCGCGGCCGACGAAGTGGGGCGTTTCGGAAAAGGCGAAGTGCGGATCGGCCTTGACCCCGTCCTTCCAGTTGGCCGCGGTGACGCCGAACCGCTCCAGCATGGCCTCGGAGCGCAGGAAGCCCGGCGTAACCGCCAGCGCCGTGACCCCAGTGCCCGCCAGATCCCAGGCCATGGCGTAGGCCAAGCGGTTCACCGACGACTTGATCAGGTCGTAGAGCAACTGGCCGCGATAGCCGGTGAACTCACCGTCGGTGACCTCGACGATCAGGCCTCGTTTGGCCTCGACCATCATGGGCGCCAGATGGCGGGCGGTGATCAGGTGGCTGAGGATGGCCCGCTCGACCAGGGTGCGGACCGCGGTGATATCGATGGTCCAGAACTTGGCGCCCCAGCCCACCAGCTCGTCGCCGCCCCAGATGTCGTTGACCAGTATGTCCAGCCGGCCCTCGTCGGCCCGGATGCGGCCGGCCAGGGCCTCGACCTCGGTCTCCACCGTGTGGTCGACGCGGATGGCGACGGCGCGACCACCGGCGGCCTCGATCAGCTCCGCCGTCTCTTCGATGGTCTCCGGACGGCCGGGCGTTGCGGAGTGTCCGCGCGTGCTGCGGCCGGTGCAATAGACCTTGGCCCCGGCGGCGGCCAGTTCCAGCGCGATGCCGCGGCCGGCGGCGCGGGTCGCGCCGGCCACCAGGGCCACCTGTCCGTCGAGAGGCTGGGCCATGCTCAGTCGTCCTCATCGGTGTCGTCGAGATGCAGCCAGGCGGCCTCGGTCGCCAGCTTGTAGTCTTCGCTCCAGGGCGGCCCGAGCGTCCGGCCCATCTCCTTCAGCTGCGCTTCCAGATCCGAGACGTTCACGCCCAGGACATCGCCCACCAGCGCCGGCAGTTCGCGCTCGACCGCCCTGTGCACCTCGAGGCCCAGGGCCGCGCAGGCCGAGGCGACCACGCCGCGATAGAAGTTGCCTTCCGCCGCATGCATGCGCGCGTGCACCTTCAATATGTCCTCGAGATTGTCCGGCAGCTTGTTGACCGATTCCGGCACGACGGCGACGCGGACGGTGACGCCGTCGCGCTGCAAATCGGCGACG
>ODAK010007633.1_pt1 | contig 10872 bp, 8 predicted proteins | sample 1539591 | NCBI WGS metagenome assembly ODAK01 (sample SAMEA3539303, study PRJEB22396) | soil metagenome | biome: tundra; feature: field; material: soil | place: USA | collected 2010-05 | depth 0.15 m | reverse complement strand
CGTGAGGATCAGCACCTACTACCGCAGGCTGTCAGCAGAGATCCACGGCGGCCAGCGGCCGGCGCGCCCCGCGCCGGGCTCGACCACCGTCGTGGTCCCCTTCACCCAGCTCTCCCGCCTCACCAGCCTCGCCATCTCCCAGGCCCTCTCCATGAGCGACCACGTGGTGGCGGTCACGGTCGAGTTTCCCGAGGACCAGGGGGCTCGGGCGGAGCTCGAGGCGGCCTGGGCACGCTGGGACCCGGGAGTGCCGCTGGTGGTCCTGCGCTCCCCGTACCACTCGGTGGTCCGTCCCCTGCTGCGCTACATCGGCTCTCTCAAGCCCTCCGCCGCCCACCGGGTGGTGGTCCTCATTCCAGTGGTGCTGCCCCGCCACTTCTGGCACCAGGCCCTCCACAACCACCTGGACCTGGTTCTCACCGCCGCGCTCCGGCGCCACCGCAACGTACTGGTCGCCCGGATGACCGTCCCCCTGCGCAACGAGTAGAGAATGGGGAGATGCCGGATAGGGCGGCGCTGCTGGTGATCGACATGCAGGAGACGGTCCTCGCCCACTGCGCCGACGTTCCCGGGGTGATCGAGCGCATCAACGGGCTGCTCGGGCGCGCTCGCCGGTCGGGTGCCCCGATCGTCTTCATCCAGCACCAGGATGCCGACGCCCCGGAACTAGCCGCCGGCAGTCCCGGATGGCAGCTGGTCGCCGCCCTGGACCGGCGCGAGGGCGACCCGGTGGTGGCCAAGGAGTACCGGGACAGCTTTGCCGGCACCGAGCTCGGCGCAGTCCTGGCCGCGACCGGGGTGCGCCGCCTGGTCGTGACCGGGGCCCAGTCGCAGTACTGCGTGCAGACGACAGCGCTCTCCGCCCTCCACCACGGCTACGACGTCAGCCTGGTCGGGGACGCCCACACCACGTCGCCCGCCACCCTGCCCGACGGCGACCTCCCCGCCGCGACGATCGTCCAGTTCGTCAACAGCTGTTTCGGGACGCTCAGTCACCCGGGTCGCTCCACCGAGGTCGTCCCCGCGGCGGACGTCGCCCTCTAGGCGTGCGGCGCTCTCCGAGCGGCGCGAACGGCTGGGCGCCCAGAGGTCACGAGGCCGTTTCGGCCCCATGATGTCTCTTCCCTATGGCGGAGCCCAGGGGGAGCATGTCCACTTGGATGGACGAGCAGGTCATGCCAGGGACGCCCGTGACCGGTGAGGGGAACCGGAGCGAGCACCCGCGGATCGGGATCCTGTCACCGCTCGTGGCAGGCAGTTACGCCAGCAACCTCATTGCCGGGGTGACCACCGCCGCCCGGGCCTCCGGGACCCGGGTGATCGCCATCCAGACCCTTGACCTGAACTTCGGAGGCCCCGAGGAGCGGCTGACTCGATCCCGACCCCGAGGAAGCGCTGACGGCGACTACCTCGGCTGGCCGCCGGGCACCGAGGCGCTGGTGCCTCGCTTCACCCTGCGCCCCGCATGGGACCAGGTCTCCGGCTTCCTGGTGGTGCTCAACGCGGTGGAGCCCTGGTACCTCCAGGCTCTGCGGGATGCCGGCAAGCCGGTGGTCATGCTCAGCCACGAGGAGGAGAGCTTCCCCTGCCCCGTGGTTAGCGCCGACAACCGGTCCGGGGTCATCCAGGCCGTGGCCCACCTCGTCGAGCACGGGCACCGCCGGATCGCCTTTGCCGGCTGCCTGGTGCAGAGCGACATCACGGAGCGGCTCGACGCGTATCTGGAGGCGCTCGCCTCCCATGGGATCGAGGCCGACCGTGATCTCGTCTTCGAGGCCACGGACAATCTGGAGGGTGGAGGGGAGATGGCCGCCAGAGCCATGCTGGCGGCGGGCATGCCTTCGACAGCCGTGGTCGCCGCCACCGACTACAACGCGCTCGGGATCATGAGGTCGTTGGGCAACGCGGGATTGGTCCTGCCGGGTGACCAGGCCATCGTGGGCTTCGATGACGTGTCGGCGGCAGCGTTGGCCCAGCCCACCCTCTCCACCGTCCACCAGAGCTTTGAGGAGGTCGCGCGGTCGGGCGCCACCCTGCTCCTGGAGATGATCCGGGGCATCGACGTGCGCAATGGACGGCATCTGGTGCCCACGGTGTTCGTGCCCCGCGAGTCCTGCGGCTGCACGGGCGCCGCCCTGCTCGGCCACAGCGGCGAGCCCGGCTCGCCGGAGGAGCGGCCGGCCCGGGACCTGCTGCTGCGCCGGCTCGAACGCCTGCTCATCGAGGGGGAGCCTCCCACCGTCCAGCAGACGTCCGCCCTCGAGAGAGCGGTTGACGCGATCGAACTGGGCCTGAACGTCGGAGTCAAGGCGAAACACCCGGTGCGCGCGGGAGTGTCGGAGGCTGCCTCGGCCCTCTACTCGGTGAGCCCCAGGTGGACCACGATCAGCGCCGTCGTCGCCTGCCTCCGGCAGTACCAGCTGGAGCTCGGGGAGGGCGTGCTCCGGGGGCAGAGCGCGGCCCGATTCCAGCGCGGCATCACCGAGGTGGCCGTCGAGCTGTCCCGTTACGTCACCCAGGGGGAGGCCAACGCACGAGGCGCCCTGCACGACACCATGACACTGGATCATGAGCTGAGCGTGTCGCTCCTGAGCGGCACCGCCGGAGATCCCAAGTCACTCGGATGGCTCGCCCACACCCCGGCGCACGCCGGATGCCTGGGGCTATGGGCGGCGGAGTCAGGCGCGACCCGGGGCGGCGACAGACTCCTGGATATCGCGGGGTCGTACGTGAGGGGAGGCGGGAAGCTGCGCCTTCCCGCGCAGTCGCGGATGGAGGCCTTCCCTCCCGACGGCCTCCTCGACGACCTCGAGTGGCGGCCGGGCGAGCTGGCGATCGTCTTCCCCACCAAGACGCCGAACCTCGACCTGGGGTTGCTGGCGGTGGTGACCCCCCTGATTCCGGCTGAGGAATCGGGGCGGGACCGGCTCTTCGAGAACAACGCGCTGCTCAGCGTCTCGATCGAGCGCGAGGTGATGACCGAACGGCTCCGGCGGTCCAATGCGGACCTCGCGACGTTCAGCCACGCCATGGCCCACGACCTGCGCAACCCCCTGGCAACGATCGGGATGTGGGCCTCGGTGGCCCGGATGCGGGCAGGTCCCGGCGACGACGCCGGGCCGGTGCTCCAGGTGGTCGCCCAGATCAAGGACGTCGCCGATTACGCCATGGAGCTGGTCGCCGACCTCCTCCACTACGCCGAGCTGGACCGCGGTGACACCGCACTGGAGCCGGTCGACCTCAACCAGGCCGCCGCCCGGGTGATCGCCACCGTCGGGTCGAGCATCGCCCAGCAGGGGGCGCTCATCGAGACCGGAAACCTCCCGACCGTCCCGGGACGCCCGGGTGAGCTGCAGCTCGTACTCCAGAACCTGATCGGGAACGCCATCAAGTACCGGGGCGACCAACCCCCCCGGATCCGCCTCGACGCCGTCCGCGATGGGGGCGCCTGGAAGATCCGCTGCCGCGACAACGGTCAGGGCATCCCGGGCAGTGCCCGCGAGCAGGTCTTCGAGCCCTTCACGCGCGGCCAGACCTCGGTTCCGGGCAGCGGGCTCGGCCTGGCCACCTGCCGGCGCATCGTCGAGGGGCACGGCGGCCGCATCTGGATCGCCGCGACGGGCAATCTTGGGACGACCGTCGCCTTCACCCTCCCAGCGGGGCCGGAGCCCGAGCCCGGCGAGGTGGCGGCGCAACCGCCAGCGGCCAGGGAGGGGTACTCCCAGGCGGGAGACGGCGGCCACCCGCGGCAGTCCCGGGACGCCGCCTGACGCGCCCTCGCACCGGGCGCGCCGGCCCGACGGCGGTACAATCCGAGCCAACATCAGAACACGGTCTCGCAGCGGAGCCTGACTCAGCGGGCGTCGACGCGAGCGTGATGCCGACCCAGGTTGGGAACCCGATGTCCGTAATCGACCGTCGACGCGGCCCCCGTTACAACCGCATTCTCCAGGCCCTCCCCGCCGAGGACCGTGACCGTCTCATCCGCAACATGGTCCCGGTGTCGCTGCCGATCAAGACCGTGCTCTTCGAGCCCGGCGAGCCGATCCGGGCCGTCTACTTCCCCTTGGGCGGCGTGATCTCGCTGGTCACGCCGCTGGACGACGGCGCCATCGTCGAGGTGGCGACGGTCGGCAACGAGGGCATCGTCGGAGTCCCCCTGGTCCCCGGTGGTTCGCTCGCCGTACGAGCGATCTCCCAGGTGTCGGGCTCCTCGCTGCGGATGGAGGCGGGTGCCTTCCTCAGCGAGGTGAGGCGGGCGGGCGCGTTCAGCGATCTCTTCCACCAGTACCTGCCGGCTCTTTTCGGCCAGATCGCGCAGGCCGCCGCCTGCAACCGCCTTCACACCAACGAGGAGCGGCTCAGCCGGTGGCTGCTGATGAGCCACGACCGGGTCGGGGTCGACGATTTCGGCATCACCCACGAGTTCCTCGGCCAGATGCTCGGATCTCGCCGCGCCACCGTGACGCTGTCAGCGGGAATCCTCCAGGCCGCCGGGCTCATCCGCTACCACCGCGGGCACGTCTCCATCCTCGACCGGGATGGGCTGGAGAGCGTCGCCTGCGAGTGCTACCGCAGCATCAAGCGGGAGCTCGACCGGGTGGGCGCCCCACCCGTGGCCGCTTGACAGTCTCAACCGCCGCCATCCCGCGGATGGAGGAGCGGTTCGTCAATCTCGGCGGACGCCGTCTTCGGTTCCTCATCGGTGGCACCGGCAAGCCTCTCGTGCTCTGCCACGGTTTCATCAGCTCCGGAGAGGAGTTCGGTGGCCGCTTCGAGGCGCTGGCGAGCCAGCACACCCTGATCGCTCCTGATCTCCCGGGCAACGGCCAGTCGGCGCCGCTCCCCTCGCGTCACACCGCCGAGGCGATGGCGGGCACGGTCTGGCAGCTGCTCGATCACCTGGACATCCACAGCTTCGACCTCGCCGGCCTCTGCCTGGGTGCCTCGGTCGCCTGCGCCATGGCCGCCGACAACGAGGCCGCCGTCGATCACCTGATCCTGCACACCCCACTCCTCGGGGAGGGGTTGATCCGCGCCCAGTACCGGTGGCAGGTGCGGATCCTGACCGTCCGGCCGCTGTGGGCGCAGGTGGCCTGGCTCAGCCGCCGCCGCACCGTCAGCGACCTCTACAAACGCATCGCCATCGAGGGCAAGGTCGTCGATCCTTGCACCGCCGACGTCAACTACCTCAACCAGCGACGCGCCAACCCGCGCGCCGCGCGCGAGTGGCTGGCCGACGCGCTCCGGCGCCAGGATCTCGAACTGGTCCGGACTCGCGCCAAGCCCACCATGATCATCGTTCCCGAGCACGATCGCCTGGTCAACGTCGAACGCCTCCGAGAGATGGTCGCGCCTCTCGAGAACGTCGAGCTGGTGATCGACAAGCTCGGAGGCCACGGCTGGAGTCCGGACGCGGTGGTGCGGCATCTCGCCCTGATGCGGCTGGCGCTCGACTGATCCCGGCCTGACCGCCACGGCGGCCGAGCTCTTCGAGGCAGCCTTCGGCGCCGAGCGCTTCGTCCTCGCCCGCGGAGCGGGCGGACCGGAAAGGCCAGAGCAGGGCCTCTTCGACGGTCTCCTCTGACACGGTCAGAGGTTTCGGCCCCCGGCCGGTGCGGATTTTCGCACCGGCCGGACGGCCTAGTCCCGAGTGTTAGGCGGCGCGAACCTGACGTGCGCGCGGACCCTTGTCACTCGTCTCGACGGCGAAGCTCACGTGCTCGCCAACCGCCAGGCTCTCGAAGTTGAGCGAGGGGTCGAGACCGCTGCGGTGGAAGAAGTACTCCGCGCCATCCTCAGCGGTGATGAAACCAAAGCCGCGCTCCTGCACGACTTTCTTGACGGTACCAGTCATTACTGGCCTCTCCTGTCCTTCTCGGATTACTCACGACGCGCGGGTCCGTTGAGAAGGAGGAAGACCACGAGCGACTACCGCCCGATTTGAGCGGCTGAGACTAGGGTACCCCAATCTCACTGAAATGCGTCCTGCGGCGTTGCCGGCAGCCGGAACGGCGCATCCGACGCGATCGCAGGCGGGGCGGTGGAGCGGCCGCAGCGAAACCCGGCGAGCTCAGACCCGGGTGGCGACGAAGACCGGGATCACCCGTGACGTCTTGGTCTGGTATTCCGCATAGGGCGGGTAGGCGGCGACCGCCCTCACCCACCACTCCGCGCGCTCGTCGCCGGTCAGCTCACGGACCTCGACGTCGAACGGCTCCGGGCCGTCCTGGATGGCCACCTCGGTGGGAGAGGCGACGAGGTTGTGGTACCACTTCGGGTTCTCGGGGGTGCCCCCCTTGGACGCGACGATCGCGTACACGCCCCCGTGCTCCACGCGCATCACGGGGAGCTTGCGGACCTTGCCGCTCACGCGCCCCCGCATGGTGACGATGACGACGGGCCAACCCGTAGTACCGAGCTGGTTCCCCTGGGTTCCCCCCGAGCTCTCGTACTCGGCGACCTGGTTGCGGACCCACTCGCTGGGGCTGGGCGCGTACTCACCTTCGACCGGCATGCAACGAGTGTAGAACGTGGCCCCGCTCAGGCGTAGGCCCGCGCCTGGAGGCGGAACAGCTCGGCGTAGAGGCCGTCCGCCGCCATCAGCTGGCGGTGAGGGCCGAACTCGACCAGCCGGCCATGCTCCAGCACTGCGATCAGATCGGCCATCAGCACCGTGGAGAAGCGGTGCGAGACGAGCACGGTCACCCCGCCCACCTCCCGGCTCGCCCGCCCCGCCGAGGTGGCGTAGCGCTCAAAGAGGGCGTGCTCCGCGGAGGCATCGAGCGATGCGGCGGGCTCATCGAGGATCAGAAGGAGCGGCGCCCCCCGCATCAGCGTCCGGGCCAGCCCGACCGTCTGCCACTGCCCCCCCGACAGCTCGGCGCCGTGGACGTATCCCCGGCCCACGTAGCCGGCCAGCCCGCCCGAGACCACCCGCACCACCCGCTCCGCGCGCGCATCGGCCACCGCGGCGGCGACCGCGGCCGGTTCGTCGAGCCGGGAGACGTCGCCCAGCCCGATGCTCTCCCGGAGGGTGACGTGGATCTTGGTGAAGTCCTGGAAGAGGGTCGCCACCCGGCTGCGCCACGCCGCGGGGTCGAACCCAGCAAGGTCGGCGCCGTCCACCAGCAGCCGCCCGGAGGTGGGCAGGTAGAGGCCGCAGAGGAGCTTGACCAGGGTCGACTTCCCGGCCCCGTTCTCCCCCACCAGGGCGAGCGTCGCGCCCGCCGGGATCTCCAGCGAGACGTCGGAGAGGACCGGGGTCGCGGCGCCCGGGTAGGCGAAGCTGACGCGGTCGAGGCTGATACCCGAGGACAGCCGGGCCGGAACCGGGACCGTCCCCGCCATCGGCGGAGCCGTCACGGCCAGCTCTCCCGCCACCGGGACCTCCGGCGCCGCCCCACCCTCCTGAGCGACGGGAGTGGGGTGCCCCGGGCTCTCGGCAGGCGCCGCCCCCGAGGCGGCCGCGCGCAGGCTCTCGATCCGCTCGACGGTCTTGCTCGCCGCCTGGAGCATGGAGAGCAGCCCGAGCGCGCCGGACACCTGGACGGCCACCTGCACCGCCAGGACGATGACCGTCACCAGAGCGCCGGCCGAGGCCTGGCCGTTGGCGGCGCGGCTCAGCTCGAGCAGGATCGCGCCCCCGTAGGCGAGGGCGAACAGCGCCTGGCCGGCAGCCCGAAGGAGTGCAGCCCGGAGCTGGGCCTGCCACATGGTCCGGGTGACCCGGCTCCAGCCCTCCGCCTGGCGCGCCAGAAGCGCCTCCTCGGTCCCGAAGAGGCGCAGCTCCTTGATCGAATCCACGCCGATGGCGAGCTCCAGCAGGTGCCGGTTGAAGCGGACCGGCTCGGCACTCGCCTCCCGCGCCCTCTCAACGGAGGCCTCGGCTCGGCGCTCGAGGAACACCGGGGCCACAGCCACCAGCGGGAGCAGAGCGAGCCAGGGGTCGAGGCTGACCAGGATGGCGACCGTGATGGCGACCTGGAGGACCAGCCCGGCGAGCTGGAGGACCGCCTCCAGGGATTTGGTCGTCCCGAAGAGCCAGTCGCGGACCAGGCTGATGGTGTCGGCGAAGGCCGGGCTGTCGAGGTGCTCGATCCGGGGCGGCCCGTTGACCAGGCCGATCAGCTCGCCCCGAAGCCGGGATTCCGCGACCTCGGCGACGTCGAAGTAATCCATGTGGGCAAAGTGGCTGAGCATCAATTGCGCCACCAGCAGTGCCGCCGCCACCAGGCAGAGCGTCAGCGCCAGGGAGGCCTCCCGCCCGACCAGAGCGTTGGTGAGGAGACCGACCACCAGCGCCGCAATTGGGCCGGCAACGTACCCCGCGAACATGAGGACGACGGCCCGGATCAGCTTGCGCCGGCCCACCTGGAGGCCGAGCCCGAAGAGGAAGCGGGCCGCCCGGATGACGTTCAAAGCGCCACCTCCGCACCCTCGTCGTCGGATACCTCCTCCGGCTCCTCCTCCCCCGCATCGAGGAAGCGGCGCGCCTGGAGCTGGAACAGCTCCGCATACCGGCCGCCCAGCCGCAGCAGCTCGTCGTGGGTCCCCTGCTCGCTGATCCGGCCGTGCTCCAGGACCACGATCCGGTCCGCCCGCCGCACCGTCGAGAAGCGGTGGGAGATGACCACCGTGGTGAGGCCGCGGGTCAGCTCCAGGAAGCGGTCGAAGAAGGCCACCTCGGCCCGCACGTCGAGCTGCGCGGTCGGCTCGTCGAGCACCAGCACCGAGGCCCCGGCGCCGACGGCGAAGAGGGCCCGGGCCAGCGCGATCCGCTGCCACTGGCCCCCGGAGAGATCCACCCCGCCGGCATAGCGGCTGGAGAGGACCGTCGCGAGCCCGTCGGGGAGGCCCTCCACCAACTCCGTCGCGCCCGCCCATTCCAGCGCCTTACCGAGCGCCTCGATATCCCCCAGGCGCTCGGGCGCGCCGAGACCGACGTTGGTGGCCACGTCCATCTCGTAGTGGACGTAGTCCTGGTAGATGACGGCGAGCCGGCGCTGCCAGCCCCGCGGCTCGAGCTCGCGAAGGTCGACCCCATCCACCGAAATCTGGCCTCCGGTCACGTCGTACAGCCTCGCCAGGAGCTTGACCAGGGTGGTCTTGCCAGCACCGTTGAGACCGACGATGGCGGTGGAGGTGCCGGCCGGAAGGTCCAATTCGATCTCATCGAGGACCCGGGCACCGCCCTCCGGATAGGCGAAGCTCACCTTCTCGAAGCGGATCGCCGAGCGGGGAAGCCCGGCCGCGGAGAGGGTGCCATGCGGAGCAGCGGCCGCCCCCTCGGCGGCCCTGCGCTCGACGTAGCGGATGTGATCGTTGGCGAGGATGCCGTACTGGGTCTGGACGTCCGCCTCGGGGAAGAAGGTGCCGAACCTCAGCGGGATCAGGATGGCCTGGATCGCGAGCGAGATGTCGAGCACGCTGAGCCCACCCGCGTCCGCGGCGTTCCGGAGCATCAGCAGCACGACCGCGGCACCGGCCAGGACGATCACGCTGTAGCAGATGAAGGGGACCAGGAAGATGCGCCGCCGCTTCGGCCAGAGCTGGGCGAAGAAGGCACGCGACTCCGCCTCTGCCCGCTCCCGCCACCAGCCGAGCAGGCCCAGCACCCGTATCTCCTTGCCGGCCGCCGGGGCGCTGCCGGTGTCAGAGACGTAGAGCCCCTTCCGCCGGGTGGCGAAGAAGGAGTCCCACGCGTCGGCAAAGCGGGCCAGCGAGTTGCGCTGCCCGATCCGCGCCACCATGGCCGCCGCGGCGACCACCACGGCCGCCAGGGGTCCCAGGACGATGGCGACGACGACCACGGCGCCGGCCACCTGGACGTAGCGGGCGATCAGGGCGAGCAGCCCTGCGGCGGCCTCGCCGGGGGTCATGAAGTAGTCGGTGAGCCCCCGCTGAGCCTCGGCCAGCCGGTCGAGGACCTCCTCCTGCTCCAGCACCGCGATCGGGGCGTTCTCCAGAGTGGCGCGCATGAGCCGCCGCGAGCAGTGGCCGTTGACCCGACGGGCCACCAGCTCGGCCAGGGCCGTCTGGAACGGGGTCAGGGCACTCTGGAGCAGGAGCGCGCCGACCGCCAACCCGAGAGCGGCGACGGCGGCGCCCCAGGCCCCGCCGCCATGCCGAGTGTGGGCCAGCTCCACCGCCCGCTGGACGGCGACGCTGGTGGCGACGACGAACCCGAGCGGCAGCAGGCCGATGACGACGTTGAGCGCCACCGACCCCGCGACCAGGAGCCGGCCGGCGCGGGGGACGAGCCGGACGATCGACCACCAGCTGCTCCGCCGTCCGGAGAGCCAGGCGAGGATCTGGGCCGGTCTGCCCGGTGCTGCACCCTCCCCTGCGGCGGCGGAGACAGATTCGGCCATGGGCGGAGGATACGGGTTGTCGGAGGGACGGACCTGCGGCGGGGTTTGCCGGGGAGATGGGCCACCTGCCGGCCGTCCCTCGGCTATCGTTTCCGGTGATGGGTCGCTGGCTCTCGGTGGTGTGCGGCGCGAGCGGTGGGCTGGGCCCCGCGGTCCTCGACGCCATGGCCGCGCTGGGCGATCCCGTGGTCGGCGTCGCGTCGCCGCGCTCCGACCCGGAGAAGCTCGCCGCGCTGCGCCCGGACGTCCAGTGGCTGCGCGCTGACCTGGCCGACCCTGACGCCGTCGAGGCCCTCTGGCGGACCATCGACGACCTCGGCGAGGTCCGGCGCCTGGTCAACGTGACCGGCGGCTTCGCGGGGGGCAGAGTGATCGAGACCTCCTCCCGCGTGGTCCGGGAGATGCTCCGCGTGAATCTGGAGACCGCCTGGTGGTCCAGCCGCGAGGCGGCCCGCCGGATGACGGCGCTCGGCGGCGGGACGATCGTCAACATCGGCTC
>ODAK010007631.1_pt1 | contig 10872 bp, 10 predicted proteins | sample 1539591 | NCBI WGS metagenome assembly ODAK01 (sample SAMEA3539303, study PRJEB22396) | soil metagenome | biome: tundra; feature: field; material: soil | place: USA | collected 2010-05 | depth 0.15 m | reverse complement strand
CGTCGGCGCCGACATTCAGCCCCTCGATCCTGTCGCCAATCTCGCCCCGCGCGGTGAGCATCAGGATCGGTGTCCTGACGCCGTCCGCGCGCAGCCGCTTGCATGTCTCCAGCCCGTCAATCCCGGGCAACATCACATCGAGCACGATCACGTCGTACTCCGACGAGCCAGCCATCCAGAGCGCGTCCTCACCTTTGATCGCAACATCGGCGAGCAGCCCCTCCTCGCGCAGGCCCCGCCGGATCAGGCTCGCGAGCTTCACCTCGTCCTCGACGATCAAGATCCTCATACTCAGCGTCTATCAGCTCGGCCTGTGACGCAGATCAACCACGCGAGCGCGGCGACTCGTTTCGAGCCGCCGCGCCGATCTGCTCCTGACCCATCGGGCTGCTAGTGGCCGGTTTTGGGGTCGACGCTCTTGCTCTTGTCGACGCTGGTGCTCTTGTCCATGCTCGAAGTCTTGTCAACCTTCCGGTCACGACTCGTAGCGTCCTTCATACCGGTCTTGTCCGGGCTCGCCGGGTCGCTCTTGACCACCGTCGCGTGAGCCGGATGCGACGCGGCCAGCGCGACGGCCGGTGTGGCGACCGCTCCGATCCCGAGTCCTGCGATAGCGGTCATCGCGGCGATCCGCTTGTGCCTGAAATTGATCATCGTGTTCTCCTTGGCTTGAGTGGTTGGCATCGATCAACTGCCAACGAAGGTAACCGCGGCAGATGAGACGACCATGAGACCGCACGGCCTGCATGGGAACGCGATGAGTGTGCTAGAGGCGCAGGCGGTGGGGTTGTGCACGATCGCGTTCTCGGTACCTACGGCACCCAGCTCAGCGCGACTGCCTGGATTGCCGTGCGATCGGCCAGCACGGAGGCCGGGGGAAAGCCAAGCAAGCTACCTGGCAAGGTCACCAAGCTGGTGGAGGAACTTTCGCGCGACGGACTCGATGCGGTCGCCAAGGTCGTCAGCTACGTCGGACCTCGGCCCGCCCAGGGCATTGCAGAGATCGCCCGGGAAGCCGGAGCTGACGTGATCGTCGTCGGAACGCGCGGCCACTCCGCGCTCGGCGGACTAGTCGTCGGCAGCGTAGCCCGGCGCCTATTGCACGTCGCGCCCTGCCCGGTCCTTACCGTGCCGCGGATCACCCCACCCGCAGAACTGAAAGAGTGAACTCGAAGCAGCGCACGCGGTCGCGTGAGAGCGACTCACCCGGAGGGCATCACGTTGCACCCCGATAGATCTCGGCCCTCGGCCTCCATCTTCGCGAAATACCTGTAGCAGTCGGGAAAGCCTGTTCAGATGCATCCGGATCTACTCCATGTCGAACCGCAGCGACCGCAAAGGGGCGCTCACCACGGCCGGGATGAAGGTCGCGGCTACCAATCCTCGACTAGAGAGTCAATCCCGTCGGTGAACCGCGCGTGGTGAGAGCAGTCGTGCATCCACTGCTGGTCCTGGGGGTGAGCGCGGTGGCGCGCGCAGGCGTCGGCGGCTACGTGATCCTGTACTTCGGTGTGGCGGCGTCGTGGGTCGGTGTTCCGATCATCGGAGCGAGCTTCCTCGCCGCCGCCGGGGTTCTTGCGAGCGAGGGTGAGCTGAACCTGTGGCTCGTGATGGTTGTTGCGACGATCGCTGCCTGGACAGGCGGATACGTCGGCTACCTGATCGGAGTCCGCGCTGGCGAGGCCGTCTCACGCCGCTCGGGGCGCTGGCAACGCCAGCGCCAGCACGCGGTGAAGGCAGGCGAGCGGATCTACCGGCGGTGGGGACGCTTCGCCGTGTTCGTGACGCCGACATGGGTCTCCGGCGCCCTCGGTATGTCACGCGACACGTTCCTGGCTTGGAACGCGCTCGCGGCGACCGTCTCGACCCTGATCGCCACGCTCGGCGCCTACGGGATCGGCAGCGCCGTCCTCGGTCAACTCTCAGCAAGGCGCGGAACGATCGCGCTCGTCGTCGCCGCGCTCACCCTGACAGCGCTCGCCTTCGCAATCCATCGACGTCATGGGGCGCCTCCAGACAGAAAGACCAAGTAACCATCCAGCCGCTGATCACCGCCGTCCCGGGTCAGCGTTCGACGGGTGAGCACGTGTCGTCGCGTGGGAGGCCTTCGTCTTCGAGCACGAGCGCGAGCTCCGCTACCTCGCGGGCGGGCTCCTCGATGATTTCGCGGCCCTCGTCAGCGATCTCCGCGGCGTACAGACCCTCCTCCGCCTCACTAGCGAGATAGGACCCCCTGCCCCTGGCGGCACAGCCAGCCACCGCCTCGGCGATCCCAGCCACAAGAATCGGACCGCGTCCGGGGTTTGCCGCCGCCATGCCCGTGACGACTCCAAGCGGCACGAGCAGACCGTCCTGAGCGCCAAGCACGAACTCGCGTACGCGAGAGAGGCGCCCGCTCCGTGCCGCTTCCTCTCGCGCGTGATCACGTATCTGCTCGCGCGCCTGTTGGCGAACCTCGCGGGTGATCGGAGCATCCGGCGGCGTTTGAGTCATTGCGAAGCCATGCCGGGGACGGCTCCTGCTGCGGCCCGGCCGGCATCCGCACAAATCCCGCATCCCTGACCAGAGCGGACCCGCACCCGGTGGCAGCCCGAACGCTCTGGAAAGCGCGGACCCGCGCGACGGCGCCAGCTCCATGGCGTCAGTGCTAGCCAGCCCGCTCCCGTCCGGCTAGCAGCGCCAATTCGAAAGCGACAGTGCGGCGCGGATCTGCCACCTTCTTTCCGGAGCTGCGCTTTCCCGTGGTGGCGCAAGCTCGCTTGCTCCGCGTCGCGCATGGAATCGACCGCGTCGTGTCGTCTCGGGGGCAGACGTCGCGCCGCTCAGCGACCACGTCCGCCAAGCGCTTCGCCACGTCCGTTGATGACCGGAGCCGCAACTACCGGGGGTCTTGGCGCGAGTCCAACTGGCGGCGGAAGGTGCTAGCGCCAACCGTGGAGGCGGTGAACTGCAACCGGGGCGAGAAGCGGCTTGATCCTATCGCCCAGGACATGCGTCACTCGTGGGTGAGCCACCTGCGCGCGGCCGGGATCGACCCGGCCGACCTTGCGGATGTCGCCGGGCACTCGGCTCGCAGCCGGCACCTATCAGGCGACCGCCACCGTCCAGGATGCCGTCGGGAATCAGACCACGGTGACCGACCAGGTGGACGGGACCCCCGTTGTTCGTCCCGATCCCATTGCGAACGCCGACGGTGACCCTGGCGGGAACGTCGAGCCGGGCGGTCCGCAGCTGCACCGTGAAGCGAGTGTGGCTGAGGGTCGTACCGGTTCCCCCGACGCTCGATGCGATGTTGCGATCGATGCCAGTGATGCTGCACTGCAGGTGGCTATTTCCGACCCCGACCGGGATCCCAGCCTCTACACCAGCTGACTACGCGGGGAACTTCGGCTTAGCCGCGCATCGCCCCCAGGACCCAGGCGATGAATACGCCCTGCAAGGGCAACCGGGCCCAGAGCGCCGGGGCCCCCGGGGACCTGCTGGTAGTCGTCGGGGTTCAGCGCCATGTGCAGGTTGGCCGGGAACACCGCGATCAGGGTTGCGATCAGCCACCAACCGGCCGGCCGTCGCGAGCGCTCGGCGAGCAGCCCCGCACCACCGGCGATCTCGGCCACCCCACTGGCATAGACCATCGCCATCGGGGCCGGCACGTAGGGCGGCACGATCCGACGGTAGGTCCTGGGGATCACGAAATGCAGCGCGCCGGCGACGATGAAGAACAGACCGGCGACTGATCGGAGGGCACGCACGCGCCTCGCCACGGTAGCGAATCGGGCTGACAGGTGGCGATTGTGGTTTGGGCCGACCGCCGAAAAGGAATACCTCCATGGACGTTGCGATTCAGAGGAGAGGGAAAGATGCGCGACCTGAGGTGGCTGGCCGGTCTTGGCCTGACGATCGGACTGCTGGCGCTGAACGCCGATGCGGGCGCGGCTCGCGCCGCGGCCTCATCCACGCTCAGCGGTTCGTACGTGCTCACCGCCACCAACATGGGCTCCAGCTACGCCCCCACCTTCACCGGGAACGGGATGCTCGGGGCGCGCGTCCCCGCGGCCGGTCAGGGGTACGCCCCGGGGTCGGTGCCCGCGCAGTCCGAGCTGGCGGGCTTCTATGCTCAACCGCCCGGCGGAGTCCAGCAACGCGCCAACATCCCAACCTGGTCCACGCTGACCTTCTCAGACGACGGCCAGACGTTCTCGCCCACCGACAGCGCCACCAGCGGCTGGCGTCAGTCGATCGATCTCCACAGCGGGATCGTGACCACCTCGGCGCGCTGGACAGCGCCTGACGGTCACGTGACCGACATAACCTATGAGATGCTCACCGACCGGGCACGCCAGTTCGTCGGACTCGTGCGTCTCCAGCTCACGCCGCAATGGTCGGGCACCGCCACGGTGACCGACCTGATCGACGGCACGCCGGCGACGCTGACCACCCAGGTCGCCAAGGGCTGGGTGCCCACCGCACGGCGCGACTGGGTCACCGTCCAGACCCAGGGCACCGCAATCACCGCAGCGCTGGCCAGCCAGCTGACCACCAGCGCCAACCTCGCGGCCACGACCACCGAGGTCGACCAGAGCACCGATCAGAGCGTGGGCCAGCAGCTCTCCTTCCCGGTCACCGCCGGCCAGAGCTACACGATCACCAAGTACGTCGGGGTGCAGAGCTCACAGGACACGCCTGACCCGGCCGGCGGCGCGCAGACCCAGGCCACCAGCGCGGCGGCCACCGGCTTCAACTCGCTTGTGAAGGCCAACGACTCGGCGTGGGCAGCGCTGTGGAAGGGCCAGATCGACGTGCTGGGCAACCCCACCCTGGCCGGCGACGTCAACGCCAGCGAGTTCTACCTGTGGTCGAGCACCCGCGCGGGCGTGAACTGGAGCATCTCCCCCGCCGGGCTCTCCTCCAACGGCTATGACGGCCACATCTTCTGGGACGCCGAGACCTGGATGTACCCATCGCTGTTGGCCCAGCACCCGGACCTCGCCGCGGGCATGAACGCGTATCGATATCAGCGGCTGCCGGAGGCCGAGCAGCACGCCCTCGCGACCGGTTACAAGGGCGCCCGCTTTCCTTGGGAGAGCGCGTTCGACGGCACCGAGCAGATCCCACCGCCCGCCACCGTCAACAGCGAGGGCCTCTACGAGCAGCACATCACCGCCGACATTGCGCTGGCGCAATGGCAGTACTACCTCGCCACCGGCGACAAGCTCTGGCTCGCGCAGCGGGGCTGGCCGGTGCTGTCAAACGCGGCCGCGTTCTGGGCCTCCCGCGCCGTCAGCGGAGCCGCCGGCAGCTATCACATCAACGGCGTGACGGGACCCGACGAGGAGAACCCGGACGTCAACGATGAGGCGTATACCAACGTGGGCGCCAAGACCACGCTGCAGAACGCGATCAAGGCTGCCGGCGTGCTGGGCCTGAGCGTCCCCAGCAGCTGGTCGCAGATCGCCGCCGGCCTGGTCGTCCCCACCCAGGCGACGCCCGCGATCCATCCCGAGTTCTCCGGCTATGCGGGCCAGCTCGTCAAGCAGGCCGATGTCACGCTGCTGCAATACCCCTGGAACTACCCGATGCCCGCGCCGCTGGCCCAGAGCGACATCAACTACTACGTGCCACGCACCGATCCGGGCGGCCCGTCGATGAGCGACGCGGTCAACTCGATCGACACGTCGGCACTCGGTACCCCGGGATGCGCCAGCTACGTGTTCACGCAACGCAGCTACGAGCCGTTCATCCGTGACGTGTTCGATCAGTTCTCCGAGACCAAGACCGGCGGCGCGTTCACATTCATGACCGGGATCGGAGGGTTCCTGCAGGAATTCCTCTACGGCTACTCGGGGATGCGCTGGAACGCCGACAGCGTCCGGCTGGCCCCCAGCCTGAGCGGCGAGCTGAGCGGGGTCGTGCTCTCAGACGTCGCCTGGCACGGCCGCCGCTTCAGCGTCGCGATCGGCGCCAGGACCACGAGCGTGACGTTGGACAGCGGCCCTCCGCTGCCGCTCAGCACTCCGGCCGGCCGCGAGCTGGTCAGGAGCGGCCATCCGTACTCGTTCGCCACCGCGCGGCCGGATCTGGTGAGCACCGCAGACGCGGTCCGCTGCGGGCGCGCGTCGGCCAGTTCCGCGCAGCCCGGGGCGCCGGCGCTGGCCGCCGTCGACGGCAGCTCGGCCACCGACTGGCAGGCCACGTCGTTGCCCGCCACCCTGACCGCACCGGTCAAGCCGAGCGGGTCCAAGGCAACGATGAGCCGCGCCAGTCTGCAGTGGGGTCAGCAGTGGCCGGCGGCTCCGGGACCCAACATTCCCCCCCCGCCCACGCCGGTGACGCTGCTGAGGGCCAGCAGCTATCGCCTGCAGGTGTCCGGCAACGGCTCCAGCTGGCGGACGGTCGCGACCGTCACCGGCCGGACCACGGGCACCATCGACCAGTTCCGATTCGCGCCGGTCAAGGCGCACTACGTGCGCGTGGCGATCACGACCGCCACCGGTTCGGTGCCACCGATGCTCCAGGAGCTGATCGTGTCCCGCTAAGTGCTTCCCACCGTAAGTACGGTCCCACCAAGAGTGGTCACTGGCGGATGCCTGGCGCGGACGCAGGAGGCGAGGTGCAGCGCCGGCGGCATGGTTTTCGGCAATCCGCGGTTTTCGTCCCCTTGACGGTATGTGAGGCATTCCGGGCTTGCGCTTGAGACTGATCGGCTAGCCGACACCGGGACCGCCTCGGGTGCCGGGGTCGATCGTGCGGCAGCAGCGCGTTCGCGCTCGGCGCGGTCTGTGGTGATCGAGGATTACACGAGTTCGTTGGCGAGAGAGGCGGTTGTCCGGTTGCGGGTGGCGGGTTTGTGCCCGGCGGTCGAACCGACCCGGTGTTTGAGAGAAGGCGAGCACGGTCGGGTTGTCGGTCAGGATCCGGCCGCGGGGGAGCGGCTCCTGCGCGGCCAGATCGTGTCGCTCCTGGTCGCCGAGCAAGCGGGCGAGTCTGGGCACCCGGATCACGTGCGGCAGGAGCCCGATCGCCAAGGACCGCGGTCCTCGCCCGATGTCTGCGACGAGGGGTTGCTGTTGGACGGCGACGTCGCCCTGGTCGATCCGAGCGAGCCACGGCCGCCCCAGCGGCTAGATCGCGGGGTAGGCGCGGCTCGAGAATTGCGAGGGTGCCTTAACGGCGCCGGCCTGAGCGACGTCGAGCGTGACTTGTCGGTGGAAGCGGAGATTGCGGGACCCCGGCTCGGAGTCCACAGCGGGCTGGATGGTGGGGAGGGTCCGGGCTGGGGCGGATTGCCGCAGCCAGGGGCGGACTCTGAGTTGCGCGACGAGAGCGTGCGTGGACCCGGCCGGTGGGTCCGGGGTGCGTGGTGGCGCCGGCTGGTGACTGCGGTGGTCGCGGTCGCGATGGTTGCGCCGCTCGCGGTCGTGGTGGTGGGTGGCGGCGATCCCAGCTCGCCGCGGTCACGAGCCGCCCTCGTCACGGCGCCGGTGATAAGCGCGGGCGCTCACGCCGTGGCGCCCGCCGCGGTTCAGCGTGCTCGCGCCCGGATTGTGTTGGGACCGCGGCCGGCGAGGAGGCGGCGCCGGGCGGCTAGAGCGAGGCCGTTGCCGGTCGCTATCCGAAAGCCATCGGGCGCTGCAGCCCAAGTCGGCGGCTCGCCGCGGGCGGCGAGCGTGCCGTGGACGGCGGGCGAGGCGAGCTCGGCCTCGCGTGCTACCCAGCGGCCAGCCCCCGGCGTGCTGCGGCAGGGACAGCATCCGGTGGTGTCGCAGGGTTCGAGCGCGGCGCAGTTCTTTCGCCCGTGAAGGGCGTTGTGGTCTGTCAATCGAGAGGAGCTGGTGGTGTCAGCTGGTGATGTGTTTTGTCTTCCGGAGCGTCGTGCTGTGGTGGCGATGCTCGTGCTTTGCGCTGGCGGCTTGGTTGGTGTTGCGGCGGTCGTCTTTGACGTCTCACATCTGCATGCGTTGACGGCGGCAGGCGCGCTTGGCGGTAAGGGCGGTGCGATCGCTGGGATTCAGACGTTCGCGGACAAGATCAAGGGCAATCTGATCTGGCTGGTGAGTGTGGTGTCCGGGGTGGCGGTTGTCGCGATCGGCGCGATGTTCTTGACTGGCCATTCCCGCGCACAGGATTATGCGCTGAAGGCGGGGGTCGGGTTCTTGGTGATCGCGGGCGCTGGCGGGATCGTCGCCTGAAGCGATGATCACACGCCTGCTCGTGGTTGTGGTGCTCGCGATCGCTGCTTTGGCGGTCGTGCCGGACCTCGCGCTGGGCGCCTCGGCTCATCCGGATAGCAGCGCCGGCGGGAGTCTGCCGGTGCCGTTGGCGTTCTTGGGGATTCATTTCCCGTCGGTCAGCTCGATCGTGGGTGGGGTCGTGAAGCTGTTCTTCGGCGCGTTGCTGAAGGTGCTCGGTGTTCCGGTTCACGGGACGGCGGCAGCGTTGCGCTGGCTTGTTGCGATACCCGATCCGGCCGATCATGCGCAGTGGCCGACGGTCGGCCGTCTGGAGGGCGATATGCAGGCGGTCGGCGTTGGGCTGCTGCCGCTGACGTTCACGTTGACTGCGGTCCGCTATTGGCTGGCGGGGCTCTCCGGGCAGCCGGCCTGGTCCTTGGAGGCTGTGGTTCGGGTTACCTGCGCGGTCGGTGGCCTGGTCGCCTACGGGTGGGCGTTTGGGAACGTCGTCGCGGCCGTCAACGTGCCCGCGTCGAGCAGATCAACACCCAAATCCGCCTGATCATCCGCCGCGGGTTCGGCTCCCACTCCCCAGACGCCGTCATAGCACTCGCGATGCTCTCACTCGCAGGCCTCTGCCCACCCCTACCAGGACGGTGACACCACCCACGGTTGCGTCAGTAGGTTCTCATTTTTGGGCGCCTCGCGCCACCTTACGGGCCATCCCAGATTTCGGCTGTGGCGGAACCTTTCTTCTTGATTCCGCAAGCGTCGAGATGATTCCGGCGGTGATCATGGAAGACGCGCGGGCTTGCGTTGAGCTGGCACTCTCAAGGCGTTCTGACCGGGAGAGGAATAATTTCCCGCGCGCGCCCGCGGGAAGTATTAGTGTGACCTCACGATCAGCCAGGGGTCGTGGGCCCATCGCGCCTTGCTTCGATCCTGACCTCATGCGTCGCGCCAGCGTTTACGCGCTTCACGGCCTTGGGAATCGTTCCCAGGAGTCGTCCCGTGAGGGCGGGGCGGGAAGGGAGAGGGATGTACAAGCAGGTTCTCGATCCGGTGTCCCATTCGCTGGGGACCTCGTCGATCTTCGCCGTTCTGCCGCTGTTGTCGCTGTTCGTGCTGCTGGGCGGGGTGCGGATGAAGGCCCAGTGGGCTTCGCTGATCTCCTTGGCCGTGGCGGTGGTGGTGGCGATCGCCGTGTACGGGATGCCGTTCGGGCAGGCTCTCGACGCCGGCGCCGAGGGTGCGGCGTTCGGCTTCTTCCCGATCATGTGGATCGTCATCAACGCGCTGTGGATCTTCAACATGACGGTGGAGACCGGGGACTTCGCCGTCCTGCGCCGGGCGTTCAGCTCGGTGTCCAACGACCAGCGCGTCCAGGTGGTCATCATCGCCTTCTGCTTCGGTGCCCTGCTCGAGGCCCTCGCCGGCTTCGGCACGCCGGTCGCGATCTGCGGGGTGATGTTGGTCGGCCTCGGCTTCCGGCCGATCAAGGCGGTGGCCGTGGCACTGGTGGCCGACACCGCCCCCGTTGCCTTCGGGGCGATCGCCATCCCAATCATCACGCTGGCCCAGATCACGGGACTGCCCAAGCACGCCCTCAGCCAAATGGTCGGACGTCAGGTTCCGTTCCTGGCGTTCCTAGTGCCGTTCGTGCTGGTGTATGTGATCGATGGGCGCCGCGGGCTGCGCGACAGCTGGCCCGCCGCACTGGTGGCCGGCGGCGTGTTCGCCGTCGTCCAGTTCGCGACCTCCAACTACATCTCCACCGAGCTCACGGATATCTTTGCCTCGCTCGCCTCTGCCGGCGCGCTGGTCGCCCTGATGCGCGTGTGGTCGCCCCGTGCCCACGAGGACAGCACCGTGCCGGTGGCGCGGCCCGGGGGCCCGGCGATCGCCGGCGGCGCCCAGGCCGACGCCTGGCTCGAGCGGCGTGTGGGCGCGGACGAAGGACGGCCGCTGCACACGGGCGCGATGCTCCGTGCTTTCGTGCCCTACATGATCATCATCGTGGTGCTCGGCGTGTGCAGCCTTCACGCGGTCGCCCTCCAGCTCGACAAGGCGACCAACGCCATCACCTGGCCGGGCCTGCACGTGCTCAACGCCAAGGGCAAGCCACCGGCGAGCGAGATCTACAAGCTCAACTGGCTGACCGCCGCGGGCAGCCAGCTGTTCGTGTGTGGGCTGCTGACGTCCGCGGCCCTGCGCGTCGGTCCCCGGCGGGCGCTGGCCATCTACGCGGCCACGTTCAAGCTGCTGATCTGGGCGATCGTCACCGTCTGCTCGGTGCTCGCGCTGGCCTACGTGATGAACCTCGCCGGGATGACGATCACGCTGGGCATGTGGGCCGCGGGGGCCGGCGGGTTCTTCGCGTTCCTGTCGCCGATCGTCGGCTGGTTCGGCACGGCGGTCACCGGCTCAGACACCTCCTCGAACTCGCTCTTCGGGGCCCTGCAAGTGGCGGCGGCCCACCACGCGCAGTTGTCGCCGACCCTGCTGGCCGCTGCCAACAGCTCGGGCGGCGTGCTGGGCAAGATGGTCTCACCCCAGAACCTGGCGATCGGAGCGGCGGCGGTGGGACTCGCCGGCCACGAGGGCGACATCTTCCGTAAGGTGATCGGCTGGAGCCTCCTGTTCATGCTAATCATGGCCGTGCTCGTCCTGCTGCAATCCACGGGCGCGCTGTCCTGGATGGTGC
>ODAK010007629.1_pt1 | contig 10875 bp, 9 predicted proteins | sample 1539591 | NCBI WGS metagenome assembly ODAK01 (sample SAMEA3539303, study PRJEB22396) | soil metagenome | biome: tundra; feature: field; material: soil | place: USA | collected 2010-05 | depth 0.15 m | reverse complement strand
GGTGGTCGCGCGCTCGACTGTTCGCGCCGCGGGCTCTGCCGAGGGAGGCTTGGCGGGCGGAACAATTGGCGGCGGCGGGACGGCCATGTCGGCGCTGACCGAAAAGAGCGCCTCGAATTCGGTCCGCGCATGCGACAGGGCGCGCGAGGCGGCGCTGAGTTCGGCCTTGGCCGCGCGTTGCGCCTTGTCGGCCGCATCCTTGGCGGCGCGGGCGTCGTCGAGCTCCTGTTGCGCCGTGCGCTGAATCGCCGGGCTGGCGCGCATCTCGACGACTCGCTGGTGCTGTTCCTCGGCCCGGCCTAGGGCTTCGCCGGCGGCCTTGGCGGCGTCGGCAGCCTCGCCGTCGTGGGCCTGCGCATCCTGAAACAGGCCCTGGGCCGTGGCGATCGCCTGTTGTTTCAGCCGCACATCGCGTGCGCCGCGCCAGCGCCCCGCTGAATTCCCCGGCCTTGGCGCCGCCCGCCTCGACGACCTTTTCCTCGATGGTCTCGACCAGCCGCGCCCAGCCGCGATGCGGCTCGCGGCCGTTCCATCCATCGAGCGGCAAGCCGTTGACGCGGTCATAGGGAAAGGGCGGCTTGGGCACGCCTTCGATGGCATTGACCAGCTTTTCGGTCTCGAGCCCCAGCCGCGCCTCGTCCTTGACGTGCTTGCTGGCGGCGGAATTGGGCGTCCAAAGGACCACGACGCCGGCAAGCTCGCTGATCTGGCGCTCAAGCTCTTCCTGCCAATCGACGCCGCCCATGTCCTCGTCCCACCAGACGACGACGCCAAGGGCGCGCAGCCCACGGATGATCTGTTCGGCGAGCGCGCGATCACCGCGCGAATAGGACAGAAAGACGCCCGACATTTCTGTTCTTTCGACGGCTACGCCGGAACAGGCTACGGGAAGTTCCGATAAAGGCCAAGCTTGCGCGGGTCGGCCCGGCGCTTGACGCCCGAGCGGTCAGAGGCGAGAGGGGGCGCGGGGGTCCTCGCATGATCTATACACTGACCGTTCCCGGCCCGATCGAAGATGTCGATGAGGTGCGGGTGCTGGAATGGCATGGCCCGGTCGGCCACGAATTCGCCGCCGGCGAGCTGATCGTCGAGCTGGAAACCCACAAGGCCCTGGTCGAGGTTCGCGCCGGCCAGTCGGGGATTCTGCGCCAGATCGTCTGCGCCGAGGGCGACTGGCAGGCCATCGGCGCGCCCCTGGCGGTGCTGAGCGACGACCCCGCCGAACCCCTGCCCGCGTCGCCCGACGGCCTGCAGAGGATGGCGGTGGAGTTCGAGGTCAGCTAGCGGGCCCGAAGCCCGGCACGCCCCGGGCGTTCAGGATGTGCAGGACTTCGGCGCGCGTCTCGGCCTGCAAGGCGCCGCTGGTATGGACGTTGTCGGGCATGTTGATCTGCCCGCCCATTTCGGCGGTGATGGCGTCGACATCGACGATATCGACCTCGGGCTCGCGGGCCAGATCGTGCAGGACCAGATTGAGATCCTGGGCGAAGATGCTGGACAGGGTGCTGGCCATGGGGAGGTCGAACCCGGCATAGTTCTGCAGGTCCTCATCGCCGGTGGTCCCCATCCTGTTCATGATCAACAACCGCTGCGGCAAACGCGCCGGCGCGGCGCGGACCATGGCGACCAGATCGCGATAGTCGCTGGCGACATCGTCGAGCGTGCGATCGACCCGCTCGAAATTCGCCCTCAGCCACGGATCCACGTTCGGGGCCGGTTGGCCGAGCCGATGGCCGTGGACGCGCAGCGTGTAGCCCAGGCGGCGATGGCGCACGACGAGAGCCGCTTCCGCGTGCGCCGACAGCACCACCGCGTCGGCCGGACCGGTGTGGCTAAGGCCCGTACGGCTCAGAATGTCGTAGGTCTCGGCGAGCGGCGCCCGTCGCAGCGCCTGGAGCAGGCTGGCGAGGAAGATCCATTCCGAGGGCTCGACCTGGCTCCCGATGGACGCGAAATGGCCGATGAGATCGGCGGCGATCTCGTCGTACTCGGCCTTGGTGCGCAGGGTCTGTTCGATGACGATCCGGGCGCTGGGCATCATCGGCTCCTCGTCGGATAGGATCGCGTGGGCGGGCCCGCCGATCGCCTCGAACAGCTCCAGAAAGGCGTTGCTTTCGCCGCGGATCACACCGGACATGTCGCATATGCCGAGGCCAAGCACCGAGCCCAGCGGCGCGTCGTCGCTTGCCCGCCAGGCTCGCGCGCGATTGTGCCAGCCGGTGAGCAAGCCGTGCCGGCCCTCGGTGACGTCCGCCTGGCGCCGGCCGGTCATGAACAGCAGGTCCAACTCGTCTTCCGGGCCTGGCCGGGCCGGCGTCGAGCCCTCGACAGGCTCCAGCTGGCCGAGCACGAAGTCGGGCTCCCAGAACTGGAAGAGGTTGAGCCGGTCGAGAAACCCGCCGCGCGAGCTGGCGGTGGAGCGTCGGAGGCGCCCCGAGATTCGTGGGGCGAACGCCACCTGCAGATCCGAGGCCTCGTCGGTAAATGGGTTGTCGAGCTGCCGTGCGCCGCGCACGGGGATGAGGCCGATATTGCAATAGGCGATCGCCTCGCCGGCGCGGCAAAGGGCCCCGTCCTCACGCAGCCAGCGCACGCCGGAGCGCCCGACGGCGAAGCCCGGCGGCGTGAGCGGACCAAGGCGCAGCGGAACCAGGCTCAGCTCCAATCCCAGGACGGTTGATGGATGATCGCCGCGATCGCCACGCGAACCGCCCGGGTGGACGGGACTTCGATGGATTCGTCCGGCGTGGAGGTGAAGAGCGCGATCTGCGCGCCGCACGCCACCGTTTCGCGGCGCGACGCCGTCAGCTGGCGCAGCCACACCGGCTCGCGCAGCACCAGGCGGTAATGCGAAATCGGCGGACAGTCGTGCGGCGCGGCCGCGCTCAGGTCCACGGTCATATCAAGCAGCTTCGCGCCGACGTCGAGCAACTGGCCTTGCGATGGATAGATCCATTCGACGATCGCCTCGGTCATATAGTCGTTGATGCGCGGTACGATCAGGTGCAGCAGCAAGGACAGGGCTCCGCGGAGATCGGATGAACCGCAATCGTCCAACTCATGCACACGGCCCCGCTGGCCGCGTCAAGACCCCGACGGCGGGCGGCGAGACCGGCCCCGCGCCGCTGGGCGTCAGGCTTGGCCCCAGACGCGGCGCCGCCAGCGAAGCCGAGATCATAGACCTGCTGCTGACCCAGGGCTGGATCGGCGAGGTCAAGCGCGGCGAGGCGGCGCGAGCCCAGCGCGAGGCGCGGGCCACGCTGGACCGGTTCGTCGCGCGCGGTCTCGGGTTTCAGCGGACCGCCTCCGGCGATCGACGCTTCGATCCGGCCGAGGTGACCAATTTCGCGGCCTGGCTCAGCCTTGAACACGGCGATCCGCACTGGGCGGAGCGCTGCGTGCCCACCTGCCGGCGGTTCGCCTGGGGCGAGCATGGCCTGGCGCCCGGCGCGGCGGCCTGCGCACCGCCGCCAACGGCGCTTGGCCCAAGACGGTTCAAGGTCCGCTTCAGGCGGCTGTTCAATCTGCACGGCCTGGCGGTGGGGGCGTCGGTCCGTCTGCGGCTGCCGCTGCCGATCGAGGACGCCGCACTCAGTGACCTTGAGGTCGGGATCCTGCCCACCCCCGGCCTCGAGGTCGACTATGCCAGGGCCGAGGCCCGGCTCGACGCCCGGCTGAAGGTTCCGGCCAGCCAAGAGGTCGAACTGGGGTTCGAAGCGGCGTTCACCGCCCGGCCCAGCGGCGGCGAGCCGAGCTCGGCGCCGCTCGATGCGGAGGCCTTCGCCCTCTACACCCGGCCCCGGGAAGGCCTGATCGCGGTCAGCGAGTCCATTCGCCGCCTGGCCGCCGACATCGCCGGCGGCGAGCGCGATCCCTGGGCCCAGGTCGAGCGGTTCTGGGACTTCCTGTTCGACCGGCTGATGCATGGCGTCGTCAACTATGACGAGGTCGACACGGGCCGTCCGAATGACTGGACCCTGGAAAACGGCTGGACCGATTGCCAGCTGGAGGCGGCGCTGCTGGCGGCGCTGTGTCGGGCGCGCAACATTCCGGCCCGGCTGATCAGCGGCTATGTGCTGGACGACGACACGCCCTATCACCACTACTGGGCCGAGGCCTGGATCGCCGGGCGCGGCTGGCTGCCGCTGGACCTCTATATGAGCTGGCATTTCGCCAACGGCGGCCGCGAACCGGAATGGCGCGACTATTACCGCGGACGTCTCGACTACCGGATGAAGACCGAATGCCTGCCGCGGCTGTTCAACGGCACGGGCGCGATCCGTCTGCCGCCGGCCTGCCACCGGCTGTCGAGACTGCGCGACGAGGGCATGGACCTGGCTTTCTACGACAGCCAAACGGGCGCCCTGGTCTATTGCGAACAGGTCGCCATCCTGGACGGTCGCCCTAAGCCTCTCCGTCGAGGGTGAAGGCGGGGCCGTTGGCACCCTGGACAGTGACCGCGCCCGGCCCGAAATCGAACGGGGCCAGACCCTCGCGAAGCGCTGATTCCCGGCGTCTGAGCAGGCCTTGCGACAAGCCGAGGCTGGTCGCCAGCATGCGGTGATGGGCCTCATCCCAGGAATTGCCGCCATGGCTGACATAGACATAGAGGTGCGGGACGCCGGCCAGGACGCCGTAGGCGCCTCTGCGCTGCAGTTGCAGAACCACATCCAGGTCCTCGCCCAGCCGCGATCGCGCGCCGGTCTCCGGATAGGCCGCCGGCGACCACGACCAGAGCATCAGGGTGCCGGGGTGGGCCTGCGCCTCGGTGGCGCGCCAGTTGGCGCCGTAGAGGCGGCGTTCGGCGGGGAAGAACTGCATCACCTCCCGCAGGCAGACGCCCTCGGCGCCGGACTGCACCAGCGCGGCCAGCTGCCGCTCCAGCCGCTCGGGGTGGGAAAGATCGTCATCGTCCCACTGGCAGACGACCTCGCCCTCGGCGCTGGCGCGGCTGAGGTTGCGCAGCGCGCCGAGGGTCAGGGTCCCGGGCGGCTCGATGATGCGGATATCCCGGCGCCCCAGCGCGGCGACATGCGCCTTGATCGCGGCTGCCGCCGCGGGCTCACCGCCGTTGATCACCAACACCAGCTCGCGCCGCCCGTGGGTCTGTTCGATGTAGGCCGCCAGGCTCTGCTTCAGACGATCGAGCCGCTCGGGGACCGGCAAGGCGACCATCAGACAACTGATCAAAACGGTCTTCGGTGATGGCCGCGCCGCCGGGCCGAGGGTAAAGGCCGGGCCGTTGGCGCCCTGCACGGTCACCTCGCCCGGTCCGAAGTCGATGCCGGCAAGGCCCTCGCGAAGCCGGGCTTCCCGGCGTTTGAGCAGACCCGCCGACAGGCCGAGGCTGGTCGCCAGCATGCGGTGATGGCCGTCGTCCCAGGAATTCTCGCCGTGGCTGACATAGACGTAGAGGTGGGGCGCGCCGGCCAGGACGCCATAGCCGCCTCTGCGCTGCAGCTGGCGAACCACGTCGGAATCTTCGCCCCGCCGGGCGGCCTCGCCGGTCTCCGGATAGGCGACGGGCAGGCGGGGCCAGCGCATCAGGGTGCCGGGGGGGGCGCTGTCCTCGCTGGCGCGCCAGTTGGTGCAGTAGAGGCTGCGCTCGGCGGGGAAGAACTGCATGACCTCCTGCAGGCAGACGGCCTCGGCCGCCTGGCCGACCAGCGCATGCAGCTGAAGTTCAAGCCGTTGCGGATGGCAGAGGTCGTCGTCATCCCACTGGCAGAGCACATCGCCGGGGGCATTGGCGGTGCTGATGTTCCTGAGCGCGCCAAGGGTCTGGCCGCCCGGCGGCTCAAGGACGCGGATGTCATCGCGGCCGAGCGAGGCGATATAGGCCTTGGCGGCGGCCGCGGCCGCCGCGGAGGCGTCGCCGTCTATCACCACCACAAGGTCGCGGCGCTCGTGGGTCTGGTCGATATAGGCCTGCAGGCTACATTTCAGACGCCCAAGCCGCCCTGGGGCGGGACGGGTGACCATCAGGCAGCTGATCGAGGGGCTGTCAGTCATCGGCGGCCGCGGGCCCCAAGCGTGAAGGCCGGCCCGTTCGAAGCCAGCAACGTCACCTCGCCCGGCCCAAAATCGAAGGCGGCCAGGCCCTCGCGCAACGCCGCCTCGCGTTGCCAGAGCAGCGCCTGCGGCAGGCCGAACCCGTCCGCGATCCGGCGGTGATGCGCGTCGTCGAAAGTGTTCTGCCCGTGACTGACATAGACGAAGAGGTGCGGCTGGTCGGTCATGACGTGATAACGGCCTCTGGTCTGCAGTTGCCACATGACCTCAATGTCTTCGCCGCGATCGGCGCGCTGGCCCGCCTCCGGATAGGCGATCGGCGCGCTCGCGCGGCACATCAGCGTCCCGGGCATGGCGTTTTCGGAGGTCGGGCTCCAGTTGACGCAGTAGAGCTTTCGCTCACGCGGAAAGAACTGCATGATCTTCTGCAGCGCCGTGGACTCGGCCCCAAACTGAACCAAGGCCGCGGCCTGCTGCTGCAGCCTTTCGGGATGATGCAGATCGTCATCGTCCCAGATGCAGATCAGATCGCCGCGCGCGTTGGCCTTGCTGACGTTCCTGAGCGCGCCCAGCGTCAGGCCGGGCGGCGGCTCGATGATGCGGATGTCGTCGCGCCCGAGCGAGGCCACATGCGACCTGATCTGAGGCGTCGTCGGATCGGCGATCCGGCCATCGATGACGATCACCAGCTCACGCGGCTCATGGGTCTGGGCCAGGTAGGCCGCGATGGCCTGTTTCACATAGGCGAGGCGTCCCGGAACCGGCAGGGTGACCATCAGACAACTGACCATCGGCTCGCTGGGCAGGGGCGCCAGCGGACGTTCCCAATAGGGCGTCTCGCCGTCGCCGCCGATGGCGAAGGCCGGGCCGTTCGATCCTTGCACGGTAACGGCCCCCGGCCCGAAATCGAACACCGACAGGTCCTGGCGAAGCTGCGCCTCGCGGCGCCGGAGCAGGCCCGGCGACAGGCCGCGATAGCGCGCCACGCTGCGATGATGCCAGTCGCTCCAGCTGTTCGCGCCATGGCAAACGTAGACATAGAGGTGCGGCATGTCGGCCAGGGCGTGCAGCCCGCCGCGCTCCACCAGCTGGCAGGCGACATCGGTATCCTCGCCCAGCCGCGATCGCTCGCCGCTCTCGGGGTAGACGATCGGCGTCCTGGTCCAGCACATCAGCGAGCCGGCGAAGACGGCCTCGCCGCCGATGTGGAAGTTGACACAATAGATCAGGCGCTCGATGGCGAAGAATTGCATGACCTGTTCAAGGCAGACCCCCTCCGCTCCCGACCGCGTCAGGGCCTCGAACTGGCGCTCGAGCCGCTCCGGATGGAAGAGATCGTCGTCATCCCACTGGCAGACGACCTCGCCGCGGGCGCTGGCCTTGCTGATGTTGCGCAGCGCACCGAGCGTCAGGCTTCCCGGCGGCTCGACGATGCGGATGTCGTCGCGCCCGAGCCCGGCGACATGGGCCTTGATCGCCGCCAGCGCCTCGGGCGTCCCGCCGTTGGCCACGATGACCAGCTCGCGCCGCGCGTACGTCTGAGCGGCATAGCCGGCCAGGCTCTGCTTGAGGCGTTCGAACCGCTCGGGGACCGGCAAGGTCACCATCAGACAGCTGATCAGGGGATCGGTGGTCACGGCGTCGTCCGCATTGTCCAAGCGTCTCCCGATCGGCTCGATAACACCATCATATGCGGTTTCGTCCAATTGCCGCGCCCCAAGCCGAACCGCCTCCTTCGGTAGCCGACTCCGCCTCATTGCTCTAACACCCGCCCATGGACGATCTCGACACCCTCTATCAGCGGGCGTTCGACGCCTATCGGGCGGGCCAGGCTGGCGCGGCCGAGCAGCGGCTGGACGAGCTTCTGGCCCGCGCCCCGATGGAGCCGCGCGCCATGCTGCTGAAGAGCGTGGTGCACACCAAGGCCGAGCCGGCCGTTTGCCTGGCGATGGTCGAGCAGGCGGTGCACCTGGACCCGTTCAACGCCGAGACCTGGTACAACCTGGCCGTCTTCGAGGCCGAACGCGGCCGCCTGGATGTGGCGCTCGATGGCTATCGGCGGACGGTGCTGCTCGACCCACTGCACGCCAACGCCCTGAACAACGGCTGCGAGTTGTTGCGGCGCTTCGACCGGTTCGAGGATTCGCTTGCATGGGCAGACCGGCAGCTGGCCCTGGGCCACGCCAGTTGGGCGGCGCACCTGAACCGGGCCATCTGCCTTCTGCACCTGCGCCGGATGGACGAGGCCGAGGTCGCCTTCAAGCGCGCCCTGGCGCTCGATCCCGAGCGGCCGATCATCCGCTGGGAACTCTTCCCGCTCTATCTGTTCCAGAACCGTTTCGCCGAGGCCTGGGAGGCCTTCGAACAAAGGTTCGCCGCCGGCCATCTGAACGGCGTCTTCCACTACCCCTTCATGCAGCCGCTCTGGGCCGGCGAGCCCCTGGCCGGCCGCCACATCCTGGTCCACAACGAACAGGGTCTCGGCGACCAGATCATGTTCGCCAGCGCGCTCGCCGAAGTCATCGACCAAGCGGAAAAGACCACCCTGGTGGTGTCCGGCGAGCTGGTTCCGCTGTTCCAGGCCTCCTTCCCGACCGCGCGGGTCTTGCCAACCCGGGTCGGCCGGTTCGCCGGCGACCACCCGCCGCCAGCCTGGCTGCCCGAACTGGGCCAGGTCGACTATCAGATCCCCATCGGCGGTTTGATGCATCAACTTCGTACGTATACGGAGGACTTTGCCGATCCAAGGGTCTATCTGCGTTCGTCCGAGGACGCGCGCCAGCGCTGGAGCAAGGCGGTCGCCAAGAAGATGCCGGCGGCGAACGGTCTGCGCGTCGGCCTGTGCTGGGCCAGCAATCCGGCGCTGTTCCGGATGGATTCAAGCCGTCGCGCCACGAAGAAGAGCATGAGCCTGGGGACCATGGCGCCGCTGGCCGCCGTCGATGGCGTTCAGTTCGTCAGTGTACTGAACTGGAAGATCGATCCGATGCCGAAGGCCTTCGCCGGCCGCCTGCTCGATGTCTCGACCGACCTGAGGAGCCTTGACGACACCGCCGCCCTGATCGGCGAGCTCGACCTGGTGATCACCGTCGACACCGCGGTCGCCCACCTGGCCGGGGCGCTGGGCAAGCCGGTCTGGCTCTTGCTGCACGACTTCGCCGACTGCCGCTGGTCGCTCACCGGCGATCGCAGCTACTGGTATCGCGACATGCGCCTGATCCGCCAGACCGGCCCCGGGGACTGGGCCGGCGTCATCGCCGAGACGGCCAGATCGCTCGAAGCCCTCGTGGCCGCTCAATGACGGTCGACGCGGCGATGCAGGCCTGGAGCCAGGGCCGGGTCGACGATTGCCTGGCCCCGTTGCGCGCGCTCGGCTCCGATGCCGCCGACCAGCCGCTCGCCCTGCAACTCTGGGCGCTGGCCACCGCTTCCAAGGGCAAACGCGCCGACGCCCTGGCCTTGCTGGAGCGCGCGGCGCGGATCGCGCCCGGCGACGCCCAGGCCCATTTCAACCTGGCGGTCTCGCTGCAGGCGATCGAGGAGATGACCCGTGCCATCAGCCACTACCAACAGGCGTTGCGCATCGAGCCTGCCCATACCGGCGCGCTGAACAACCTCAGCGACCTTTACCGGCGGCGCGGCCGCGCGGCCGAGGGCTGGGCGCTGATGGCGCGCTACCAGGCCGCCGGCGGCGCCATGGTCGGGCTGGAGATCCGCATGGCCAAGCTGGCCATGGATCTGCGCCGCTTCGACGAGGCCGCGACCTGGTTCGACCGCGCCGAACAGCACGCGCCCGGCGATGCCTCCGTGGGCTGGGAGCACGCCATGCTCGACCTGGTGCGCGAGGACTTCGCGGCCGGCTGGCCGCGCTATGAGCGGCGGCTGGAAAGCTATGGCTTCAACGGGCTGGGCATCTACCCCTACGCCGCGCCGCGCTGGACCGGCGAGCCGATCGCCGGCAAGCGGCTCCTGATCCACCGCGAACAGGGCCTGGGCGACGCCATCATGTTCGCCACCGCCTTTCAGGGCCTGATCGACGACGGCGCCCAGCTGCATCTTGCTCTCGCGCCGCCGCTGGCGCGGCTGACGGCGTTCAACTTCCCCAAGGCCCGGGTATGGAGCAGCGTCACCACCACCGGGCCCGCGGCGCGCCAGCCGGAGCAGCGCTGGCTGGCCGTTGCCGGGCCGATCGATATCCAGGCGCCCGTCTGCAGCCTGGGCGTGCTCAGGTTGATGGACGGCCCGCCGAAGCCGCGCGCCTATCTGCGCGCCGACCCGGCCGACACCGCCATCTGGGCCGAACGGCTGCAGGCGCTGAGCCCGAAGAAACCGCGCGCGCGGCGGATCGGGCTGGTGCTCGGCACCCGCCAGGTGCGCTGGAACGACGACGGCCAGACCCAGGCCATCCGCAAGACCCTGCCGGCTGCCTTGGCGGCGCCCCTGGCCGATGTAAAGCGCGCCCAATGGGTGGCGCTGCACGACCGCGAGACGGCCTCGATGCTGGCCGACGTCCCCAGCCTCGACATCGTCGATCCCAGCACCTGGATCACCGACATGGCCGATACCGCCGCCATCATCGCGGGCCTCGACCTGGTGGTCTCGGCCGACACCGGCGTCGCCCACCTGGCCGCCGCCATGGGCAAGCCGGTGATCCTGATGCTGTGGTGGAACGCCGACTGGCGCTGGGGCGTCGATCGCGCCGACTCCTATTGGTACCCGAACGTCAAGGCAGTCCGCCAACCCGCGCCCGGCGACTGGACCAGCGTCGTCGAAGCCGTGGTGAAGGCGCTGGGGTAGAATCCCTTCTCCCCCTGCAGGAGAAGGTGGCGGCGTAGCCGACGGATGAGGGGTCGAACCGGGCTC
>ODAK010007627.1_pt1 | contig 10877 bp, 10 predicted proteins | sample 1539591 | NCBI WGS metagenome assembly ODAK01 (sample SAMEA3539303, study PRJEB22396) | soil metagenome | biome: tundra; feature: field; material: soil | place: USA | collected 2010-05 | depth 0.15 m | reverse complement strand
CAATGTCATCTCAGGACATCTGTGTGAGAAGGATGTCAAATCTGATGAGAACCTACATGGATGCGAATCGCTTGATGGACCAGGCCATCGACTCGTAGTACGAGTTTCCCTGCAACACCACAATCTCAGCGTTCTTGCCGGGCCGAGGGGCGTCGATCATCCTCCCGCCACCGATATAGATGCCGATGTGGCCGAAAGACCCTGGCGCGCCGGACCCGTCTTCGGAGAATCCGATCACGTCTCCTGGTTTCATCAGGGCGAAGTCCCGCGGGATGGTCTGGCCGCGGGGACTGTGTGACTGGTCTTCGGCAGAGTGGTCCAGTTGGATCCCTGTGCCGCGGTAGACGGCGAATAGCACCAGACCGCTGCAGTCGAAGCCCACGGTGTGAGTGCCATCCAGCGATAGGGAGCTGTAGATCCCGAGGCTGGGCCCGTTGATGTTGCCGCCACCCCACGAATACGGCGTCGTACCCACCCAGTGCTGGGCGGCTGCTACGACCGCAGCCCCTGACCCGCCGTTGGTGGGAGGTTGGGGCAGCGGACCGGTGGGGTCGGTCGCGCAGCCGATGATCGAGCCGTTCACGGGGAGCTGCTCCAGCAGCGAGGGATCAGCTGTCAGCACCGACACCATCTGCACGGCCTGCGGCCAGAACGGGGCGTAGTAGTACGGGTCAGAATTTCCCTGTACGCGGTGGGCTGCGATCGTGGGATCCACCAGCCGGTAGCCGGGGACTGCGATCAGGGCCTTGAAGAAGTTCGTCGAGGCTATCGGCGGGCTCATCCGGTCTGCGTAGCTGCCCCAGGCGCCGTTTCCGCGCTGTTGGAACAGGCCGCGACTATCGGTGCCGGCAATATCACCGTGGTCAATGTTTGTCAGCGAGCTCTCCCCCATCGCGGTCATCACCCCGACTGTGATAGTCCACGCATCAAGACTCAGCCCCTGTCCGGCCTTGATGATGTACGCCGCGTTGAGGACTTGGTCGCCCTTGTAGTTGCCGACCTTCGCCGGTATCTGAGTCACCACCGCCGAGACGGCCACCGACTGGGATGACGTCGGCATGATCGGTGTGAACGTCAGTCCACCACTCGCAGCTGCGGTCGACGTCGGGCCCAGCGCCGTACCTTGCACACCCGCGGATGGCACAGTCACGCCCTGCTGGGTCAGCCAGGTCCGTGGATTCATCGGCTGCCCAGCCATGAGGACTTCGAAGTCCAGGTGCGGACTTGTTGATTGGCCGGAGGTTCCTTCAATGCCGATCTGTTGGCCGGCGGACACCTTGTCCCCGACCTTTACCGTCCGTGAGGTCAGGTGCAGGTAGCGGGTCTCCAGGCCGCCACCATGGCTGATGTAGATCTGGTTACCGCCATTCGTGTCGGATGGTGTTGCGCTGACCACGCCGTCCTTGGCTGCGACGATTGGTCCGTTCGCGGGGGTCTCGGTGAGGTCTAAGCCTGCGTGCAGTTTCAGCACGCCGGACACTGGGAGCTTGCGCATCCCGAACTCACCAGTAGAGGTAAATCGGCCCACCACAGGGATACGCACCGGACCACCGGTGTCCACGACCGGGCCGATCGGGCTGTAGCACGGGCTCTGCTGTGCCTGGGCCGATGCACTGAAAAGGATGGCGGTCATGGCCAGCATGGCGGGTGTAACCAGGCATGCTGCGCCGAGGATGGCGACGCCGACGACCACGAGTTTCGTCTTCATGGCTGGCCCTGTTGAGGAGGCTCAAGCCTTGTCACCCACAGGCCCGTCTCAGTGGTCTCGAGGTAGACCATGTAGACGCCTGCGTCTGTAGGAATCTGGACGGCGGTGACCAGGTCAGATGGGCCTTCTAACGGCACCACGACCCCTGGACCGGTGACCTTCGTGTAGGGCACTGCGGTTGGGTCGACGCCTTCGTAGTCGGCCGCAGCCTGTGGCGTCATGAATGACTTCACACGGGCCCACCACACGTGTGGGTCCTGGGTGGAACGGGCGAACGCAGCCGCGAACCCGGTCGCTCGAACCTGGGCTGCGCGCCATCGCTGTGCCTGGCTTGGTCTCTCAGGTGCGGCCGGGGCGCCAGCCTCTGGAACGGATCCTGCGGGCGAGCCGGGGTTCGCTCCCCCAGGTCCTCCGGGCGATACGGACCTCAACGACGGTGCCGGCGCGGACCGGGGTGCGGTGACGGTCGCGGAGGATGTGGGCATCATGTTGGACGGCGACGGTCCCAATGATCTCGACGACGAAGACGTAGGGCCCACGAGGTGGGTGCTGTCGTGGTTGTGTTGCAGCCAAAGCAACGAGGCGAGAGCGGCCGCGACCAGGACCAGGGGACCCAGGATCTTACGCACCCAGGTCACCTGCCCCGTTGCGATCGACGCGCCCGCCCAGTAGCTGACGGCGGATCGGATGGCTGTGATGCAGGACGGGGCACGAAGATGACTTGGCCGTCGCGGACGACTTTGTCCCACTGGCGTGACATCGGCGCCCGGCGGCTACGTCCTCCCCGAGCTGAACCTGCAGGATCTTCTACGGGCGGGGTCTTGCGCAGCTTCGCCGGCGTACCGCCAACCGGCTTTGGTGCAGGCCTCTTCGGTGCGGGGCCGCCGGCTAATGGCGAGCCATCGCCAAGGGATGCCTTCATACGGTGACCAGGTGGAAACGACTCGTGGGTCTTGCCCGCCGGCATCGCGATGGCACTCCCCCGGGGCGTGCTACTCGACGAACCGGCACCCAGAGCAAGCCGTCCCACCACTGCTGCCCGCCGAACCGACATGGCGGTGTTCACTGCCTTGCCCGCGCGGGAGGCGGTCATCGTGCCGCTGACAATGGTCGAGGCGCCACCGGTGACATACGCCAGCGCGACGTTGGTTCCAGCCCGCACGAGCGTGCCTGCCACCACGCGACCGACACCGGACTTACGTGCCCCGACCCGCTTCAGCAACGATCCACCGGAAGGCCCAGGACCCAGCTGCTTGGGCGACCCTCGTCCCCCCGGACCACCCGGCCCAGGGCCGGCCGGCATGTCAATCGTGGGTCCCTGTTCGTTGCCGTGGCGCCCGACCCCGAAGACCCCAATTCCCTGCCTGCGGGCGTCAACGTTGTAGACCGACGAGGTTCCTCCTGAGCGGCGGCGGGCCTGAAGCATCGACACTTTGGAGGCAGTGGACAGCGCACCGCTTGCCCACGACCCAATACCGCCACCTCCCCGCTCAGGCAGGCGCGTCGCCGACGCACCGCCGGGCCGCTTGGACATCCACTGCGCGAGCCGCTGGGCGGACTCCTTCAGCCGCTTACGCTCCCGCCAGTAGATGATCACGCCGACCACGAGCAAGATGTCGACGATCACGAAGGTGCGCGGCACTGAGGACGCGGCTGAAGCCTTGAACATCTCCTGGATCACCAACAAGAACACACTGAGGAACACGGTCGTAAAGATGATGATCAACAGGGAGATCGCGGCCTCGGCGACGGTCACGAACAGAGAGCCGCGGGCTTCGCCGGGCAGCAGTGCGGTTACCAGCGCAAGGATCATCTTCAGCGACTGGAACAGGGCGTAGCAGGCAGCCGCGATCACCGACCCGCCCAACACCGCAGCCAGGAGCAAGATCACCAAGGACGCCGGCATGAAGATCATCGAGCCCAGCGCCATCCCGGCTGACGGCTGGGATGCGTAGTCACCCGCCGCGGCGTCACAGCCAGCGACCTTGTCTCGGATCGTCGACGCCGAGCCATACGGGCCCTGGGCGAGCACATCGGTATATGTCTTCTCGCACTTGCCGCCGTCCAGAACCCGACCGAAGTTGATCATCTCGGTTGGCTGCCGGACGAACGTGTCGACCAGTTCGCCCGTCATCTGCTGGCGCAGCCTGGTCGGATCGGAGGTTCCCCCACTCTGGCCGGCCGCAAGCTCGCCGGACAACTGCAGGCCTGTGGTTTGGGCCTTCATGATCAACCCGTCCTGGCCGGCGACCATCTGCACTGGCGCAGCGAATACGCCGGTTGCCAGGGACGCAATGACCAGGGAGGCCGCCAGTTCCCATATCCCAGTGGCGTAGCGGCCTTGGGCCATCCACCCGACCGCGACGATCGCGCAGATCGTCAACAGTGTCGGCACTGCACCGATCCGGTCCACCACTGACTGCAGCGCGGCACCCGTGCTCAGCAGCGGGGCTGCGATCACGTGCAGCCAGTCGAAGCTGAGCACCCAGTCCAGGAACCACAGGGCCAGTGCGCACCAAGACCGGTACACACCCCAGCAACCGTCGACGACCGAGGCCCAGAAGAACTTGTCCGGACTGGTGACGCCTCCCCGGTCCAAGCTCATCTCGAAGTTCCAGATCGAAATCCCATGAGAATCCGTCAACTGGATCCACGACAGCGTCGGCGGCGTCTGCCCCAGCTGACCTGAACCGCCCATCGGCGCGGCAGCAGCAACCTGCACGCGCACCATCAGCAGCAACGCAGCCGTGAACACGGCAGCCACCACGCGCGCGACCCAACGCCGCACGCGAGATCCCCGAACCGGCCACCTCACGAAGTCGCCCCACCGCCGGTCGAACCAGAGGCGAGCACCGCCAGGGCCCGCTCCCGCACCGCGGGAACCAGCACCTTGCCTCTGCCGACGTTTCCGCTGGTGTCACGGATCAGGCACTCGCCTCGGCGGTGCTCAGGCACACCATCGCCCAGGACCGGGGACATGTCGGTGCGGACCAGGTCAACCAGTTCCTCATCGTCAGGATCCAGATCGAGCCAGGCCAATCCTCGCCGCGCCAGCGTCTTGTCGCGGTGACGCATCAGAATGCGCGTGGGGATAAGTCCGCGCAGCGTCGGGGAACCGAAGTCAGCCTCCGGGTCGTGCGACCCAAGCACCACAGCGGCCCGGTGCTTGCGGCCATCCCGAACGAAGTCGACGATCTCACGCTCACCCTCGGGACTGATCGTCACCGAGTGCGCCTCATCGACCACGAATAGACCCAGCACGTCTCGTTCGGCGAAGCACACGTGGCGCGCCAACGATGCGATCAGGGCGTACATGGCACGTCCGAAAATCTTCTCCAGACCGAGCTGCTCGAACAAGTGCTCGTGTTCGAGCTCCTCCTTCGAGGGCAGCATCAGGGTGTGAGTACGAATGATCACTGCGGGGTCTGAAAGCTTCAGCGACGGCACCGTCTCGTCGAAGATGACCCGGCCGAAGTCGCGACGAGCGAAGACGTTGATTAGCCGCGCCATCTCCTTGGCGCCCGGCAAATCGCACGCCGAGTGCAGGTGGGTGAGCAGCTGGCCTAGGCCGGTGATACCGCGCTCACTTAGGTAAGCCGGGTCAAGAACGTCGGACAGCAGCACACCCCGTTCGCTGGTCGGCGCCACATTGAGCAGGGGTGTGAGGAAGCTTTGGGTGATGCGGGACCCGACGACAGGACCGAACAGCCGCAGCGGGTCCAAAGACAGGACGGGGTCGGAGACGTCGACAACAACCGCGCGGGTCACCGACTGCGCCCAGAGCGCCCACTCCCCCATGGCGGTGCGGTCGGCAACGATGACACGGCCGCCTCGGTCAATGACGTCCCCGGAGAGCTTCATGAGGATGACCGTCTTCCCGGAGCCGAGCTCGCCGGCGACAGCGATGGACCCTGAGACGTCGCGGTCGGTTGCCCCCTCGAGATCGTGCAGGATGACGCTGGTCGGGCCACACGTGAGATTCGGCGCCAACATGGGCCCGTGGGCGATGTTGAGCGCGAGCAGGGACCCCTTGTTGTCACCTATGTGAACGCTTGCCAGTGGCACTGTCGCGGCCAAAGCCTTCGAGGTGGTGATCTGGGCGAACTCGCGTACCGCGCGGGACGCGGGGACGCCAGGGGTCATGGCCCACCACAGTTCCTCCTGGTATCCCAGAGGCTGAGCGAGTTTGTAGCCGGTGTCGGCCAGGAAGTCGGTCAGGGCGCGGGCCTGCGTGCTGGCTGAGTCCTGGTCGGGTCCGGCAACGCAGAAGATGGTGGTCGCCTGGGCCTCGACCTCTAGCTTGTCGCTTTCGAGGATCCCGACGTACTCCGCGAGGTCCTCGGCGACCCGGTCGAGCATGTTCAGTCCGTGGCTGATCTCAGCGCCGCGCTGACCATACTGTTCGTTGAGGTTGGTCAGTGCCCGATGGTTCTGGGACGCGACCTGTGCCGGGGCCCGGACGTGGAGCCGAACGGCCCAGTCGACGTCGAGGCCGGATTCGTCGATCCTGCCGATGAACTCCGAGCCGGGGAAGACCATGCCGCCGTCGGGGACGTCGCTGACGACGAGCAGGGACTGGTACGACGCAGGTCCGGGATCGGTGGAAAATGCGTCCTGCACCTTCAGGTAGCGGCGGGTCAGCGGGTTCCACCGAGCCAGCGTCTTGGGGTCCAGATCGCTCTGTCCGCCCTCGTCGAGCAGCGGCTCTCCGAGCGCCGAGCTGGACTTCGGTGTGAGCAGGGAGGTCGTCACGTCGTCGTGGGCCTGTGTGGGCAGGTCCAGGTCCTGGAACAGTCCGCGACGGATTGTGTGCTGGTGCAGCCACACCATCTGGGCGGGCGTGGCTGGGGTTGGGTTGAACGCGCCAGGGATGGACTCAGCGATCCGGGCCGCCTGGACGAGTCTGCGCTGGACGTCGCCAGCCGGGACGGGTGCGCGGGGTAGGCCGATCCGGTCACGCAGGTCGGCAGTGGCGGCTCGGAACGGCTCGAGCGCCCGGTCCGATGGCTTGTCGCTCCCGAGCGGGACCGACAGCCAGTAGATCCGTTGGCCTGGACCGATCTGGTCCAGTGACTCCAGCGTGGCCTCGCATTCGGACGCCCATTCAGGGGAGGCCGCGAGGTCGACACCCTCGAGCATCTTCTCCACGACCGCGGCTGGGTCCAGTCCGGAGCAGATGCCGAGGAGCAGTGACTCGCCGGGCAGCGCGCGGATGAGGGCCTGATGCATGCTGCGCACAACCTGCTTGTCCTTGACAGGGCGCAGTCCATAGGGAAGGCCGGTGAGGATCCAGTCAGCCCAAACGGTGCCGGAGCGGGTCCAGCGCAGGTTTGAGGCCATGGATCGGGTGGGAATGCGCATCAGTCCTCCTGTGAGGGTGCTCCGGTGCTCGCAAGCAGCAACTGCACCGCGGTCAGGGCCGGCTGCGCAGTGCGGCGCGCAGCTGGTGATGGTGCGGCAAGCGGGCGGCTGCGAGGCCGGTGGTGTCTGAGCTGCTGCGGTTCGACCCGTGCGGCTGTTGCCGGAGCATTGCTGGGTCGGTGGACGTCGAATAGGTGGGTGGCGACGTGGCTAATGATCAGACGGGTCTGCACTCGGTGAGGTCGACGGATCCGCACTGACCGACCCGCGAAGTTGCCGTGGGTTGGAGAGCTCAATGCGCGGATTAGACCTGACCCGACCGAAAGTGGGTTGCGGGACCCGACGGGCAACCGTCCCAGGAGCACTGCGGTGCCGTAAGCGGAGCTGAGCAGGATGACCGCGTTGGCGATAAGGCCGAACTGTCCCCACAGACCGACCGAGTTGACACCGACTACCAGCACGATGGCTGCGCCGACAACCTGCGTGTAGGTGTAGGGCCCACCCCACAGCTTCGCGCCGTCAGGGGTCTTCCCGATCAGTTGCGGAAAGCGACGTGCCCGGGTGTACCACTTGACGACCTCGTAGGTCTCCTCGTGTGAGCTCACCGACTCCTACCTCCCCTCATGCAACCTGTTCAAGCGAGTACTGACCTTCGTCAGGTCCAGCTCGCTCCGACTGGGTGCTGGTGGGCGGAGGGCTCGGCGAGCTGGGAGTAGCCGGCCGGGGCTTGGCTTGCGTTGACCTCGTTATTGACGCGCGTCTGCAGATCGGTCACGTTGAACACGATCCAGATGAAGATCCCGGCAGCAATTCCCGCGATGATGACGCGGGCCATCGCGCCCCGGGAGACGATCGCCTGGTAGATCACGAAGATGATCCCCGCAGTGATGGAGAACGCTCGGCTCAGCGTCTGCACGGCGGCGTTCTTCCCTGTCAGCCAGTCGATGATTCCGCCGCCGGCAGCCCGGGGGACCGCTGCGGACAGGGTGTGACCCACCGTCGCGGCGTGGGTGGTGACCTCGGAGGTCAGGGTCAACAGGATGGACATGGTGCTCCTCCTACGGAGTGGTAGCCGTGCTTGAACCAGCAGTGGTGGTGGACGTCGGACCTTGCGCGGGTGCCGACGGTGAACCCGCAGCCGGGCCGGCTGTGGGGGTCTGGGGAGGTGTCAAAGCCGGGACGGGGTCGATCGCGGCGACTTCCCAACGCCCTGCCCGGGCGACGAGCGTCAAGGCGTAGGCGACGCTCAACTGCTGTTTGTCGCCAGCGGTGACATCGGCGCTGACCAGGACCCGCAGACGGGTCCGGTCCTTCGGAGTCCCGGAGGTGTCCAGGTCTGTGTCACCGAGCAGGTCTGTCACCGTCACGGCCGTGTATGGCGCCGGGAGCACGGAGGAGATCTGCGTCGATGGCGATACATACCGGGTGACGTCGCCCTGGCCGGCAACGTAGGCGCCCAGGAACTGGGCCACGGTCTGCGCGACCGGACCTGTGGCGTCGACCTGGAATTGGTAGCCGAGTTGGACGCTCGAACCCACCGGCGGGGCCGCCACGGGTGCTGGCAGGGACAGCGCGGTCACCGTGCCGCCGCCCGAGACGAGGATCGGCACCTGATAGAACCGCCGAGCCTGGGTCTTGCTCTGGTCGGCCACGGTGACCGCCACGGTCACCGACCACACTCCGCTGACCTGCTGGATGGACGACACAGTCGGGTCCACCGCCGTGAAGGGAACCTCTGGGAGGGTGACATTGCTGGACTGGCCGAGGCTGACCAGATTGTTCTCCTGACCACGCGACGACGTCAGCCATGTCACCACCAGCCGCTGCGCGAACTCACCGGCAGCAGCACGGTCGCGAGACTGATCCACCGATGTCACCGCGTCCCGTGATGCTGGCTGGGCGGCCGACACCAAAGCCACACCACCGACCAGAAGCCCTGCTGGGCCTGCCAGGAGCATCGCCCAGAGCCCGACGGTCGCGGCCTTGGTAGCCAGTGCGGGACCTCCGGTCCACTGGGAAACCGCAGGCAAATCCACATCCTGAAACGGTTCGAGCTCGGCGTCTCGGAGCTGGCGACGCCATGTCAGGGGCGGACTCACGCGGCACCTCCTGGCGCGGACTCATGCCGGCAGGGCCCAGGCAGCTCCGGCTGCGGAGCCTGCAGAGGGCTGCCCACGGCCCTGCCGACGATTGGGTGGACAGCCACCAGGACCGGACGCGACGAACGCTCGACTTCTGCGAGACGCCGAAACGACCGACGAACGCTCGCGGATGTCGCACGGGTCAGGGCTCGACGCATCTGGTCGGCAGCCAGTTCTTCCAGCGGGCGTGCGGCTAGGGATGCAATCGCCGTGGCGATGTCCTGACGGACTGCGTGCACGGTCGCGGCGTCGGACAGGTCGCGGGCCTCTCGGGCGTGGTCGCTCATTAAGGGTGATACCTCCGTCGGTGGCGTGTCACCCAAGACAAGGTGTCGGGCAAGACGCTCCTGTGACGCCTCCTTCCGACTTTTTCTTCGGACCTCAATGACCGGCGTTGTGCCTCGGCGGACCGGTATTTGTGCAGGCCAGAGGCCGGTCCACCGACCAGGGCAAGCACTTCACGAAGGGTCACCGGAAGAGACCTTCAGACACCTCCAAATCGGGCAAGAGGTTGGGCAAGGGGTGGTGAGAAGTGTGGTCAACGTCCACCAACACCCATCACGGATCAGGAGCCACCGTGACCACCTCAGCCTTCCGGTACCACGACGAAATCCCACCCCGCGTCACCAGCCCGTTGTACCGCCAACTCATCCGCGAATGGGTACAGCTGAACTCTTTGTCCTCATCGACAACCGCGATGCGCCGATGGGGACGCCTCGAACCATCCCTGGCCGGGCACAATCGACCAGCCAACCTGGTCGACGCCATCGACGCCGCACCCCGCCTCCGCGAGGACGAGATGCTCCTAGCCCTGATCCGGCTCGCCCAGACAGGTCACCAACTCGCCGGCAGGGTTGTCCTCCAGGCGATGATGCCCAAGCTCGGGAAGATCACGATCCGCACAAGCGGTGCCAGCCCCAGCGCCGACAACGCTTGGTCCGAGGACCGGCGACACATCGCCGTCGCCGAGTTCTGGGACGTCCTGGTCAGCTACCCCACCGGACGGCGCACCACCAAGGTCGCAGCCAACCTCGCACTCGACACCTTGCACCGACTCACCGCGGGCACCCGCAGCGCCCAGCCCGACCTCCCGATCGACCCCAGTGAATTCGCACTCACCCACACAAGCAGCGAATCCCCGTCCACGTACGAGCTCGACGAAGCCACTACCTCGGGTGAGCTCACCACCGACACCGACCTCGTCCAGGTGATCACCTGGGGCGTCACCCACCAGGTGATCACCCAAGACCAAGGCCAGCTCCTCGCCCTGGTGTACCTGCCCACTCAGGCCGGGTCAGGCTCCGACGCGGCCGCCCACCAGCTCGGTATCTCCCCCGCAGCCGTCCGACAACGATGCAGCCGCGCACGACGCCAACTCATCACAGCAGTCCAAAACGAACTCGCACCAACCGCAGACACCGCAGTGATGGCCGAAACGGCCTGAATCCGCGCCATCAGGGTGTTTCCCTGGAGCAGCTGCAGCAACTGGCGCCAGGCGACTGCGGTGTTCTACCAATATCTAAGGGAGTCTAATGATCTGTTATACAGCCTTAGACACTGGTAAGTTCTAGCCATGGACGAACGAAACAACCCCTACTCCCCCGGTGCCGGCCTGCGCCCGGCAGCACTAGTCGGCCGCGACGGCGAGCTGCAGGACTGGAGCGTGG
>ODAK010007626.1_pt1 | contig 10877 bp, 12 predicted proteins | sample 1539591 | NCBI WGS metagenome assembly ODAK01 (sample SAMEA3539303, study PRJEB22396) | soil metagenome | biome: tundra; feature: field; material: soil | place: USA | collected 2010-05 | depth 0.15 m | reverse complement strand
GGTCGGGATGCTCGTTCGCCGTGATGAACCGGAACGCCACCGAATCATAGGTCGCGCGCTCCAGCTTGCGGCTCGAAAACACCCCCGTCGCGTAGCCATACACCAGAACGCCCACCAGCAGCGCCGGATGGTAGGATGCCGAACCAGAGCCTCGATAGCTCCTGATCATCGCCGATAGGTCCAGCCCCTCGATCACTTCCACCACAAAGCGCGCCAGATGCTTCTCGGGAAGCCATTCGTCAACCGATGGCGGTAGAAGAAATCCAGTCTCGCGGTCAATCGCGCGAAAATTGCTCATCGGCGCAGCGTTCCCGAATCAAGACATTCAATGCTGCCCTTCTATCCCATGTCATTCCTGTCTGGTTAAGTCCGACAGGCTGCTAGAGGTGCTCACTTATTGCTGTCGGGGCGACCTCCCCATGAGGGCTCGCGCCAAGGCTCGCGCGTCATTTAAAAGGGGGAACGGGATCTCAGATCTGTCCTCGGCGTTCTCGGCGGAACTTGGGCGGCGTTCGTAAAAAAGCCCGCGCATTCTTTTGCGTTCTACAAGAGATCATGCGATTTCGCCGCCGGCCGCGGCGGCGAAACCTTACTAGGGGCGGCGGTTTCAATTCTTAATGATCAGTATATTGACTCGCGAAAGTTATTCCCGGATAAGTTATGGCTAACGTGCAGTTAATACTTATGGCTAACGTGCAGTTAATACTACGGTGACGCTGGCAGCTACTTTCTCCTCGGACCACCACGCGCTCATCGAAAATGGACAGGGAGTGTGATCGTGTCAAACGTGTGGAAACTGCTCAAGCGCTTCTGCAACGATGAACAGGGCGCGGCCATGGCGGAATATGTCGTGCTTGTTGGACTTATCGTGGGTGCCATGGTTTTGGTGGTTTCGAACTTCGCGGATGTGCTCCAACACAAATTCGCGGCTGTCTGCACTTCCCTCGGAGGATCGTGCTGAAGGGGAAATTCGCGCGACAACCGTTGAGCTGCCGACGGGCGGATGACTCGGATGCGGCATGGCTTTTTTGCACGTAATCACTTTGTGGGTTGTCGATGCGGAACAACAATTTAGTAATCCTCGTCATCGCCATTATTCTGGGCGGAATAGCGGCTGTATTGGCCCGTAATTGGCTCGCTAATCGTGCAGTGTTGGCGCAAGGAAATGTGGGAACGATAATCGTTGCCGCGTCACCGATGGCATTTGGCACCGAGATCACGGAAGAAAATACCAAAGAAATTCCATGGAGCACAGCGGTCCTGCCGGAAGGCGCATTTGCGACCAAAGATGATCTGCTCCGACCCGGACGTCGCACGGCGCTTGCCTTGATTGTTCCCAACGAGCCGATCCTACGCAGCAAGATCACCGCCCCCAATCAGCCGGCAGCCCTATCATCAATGCTTGCGCCTGGAAAACGGGCCGTGACCGTCCGGGTCGATGATGTGCGCGGGGTTGCCGGCTTTATTCAGCCCGGCGATCTAATCGATGTCGTGCTGATCCGAACGGAAGCGGAATCGAGAAACAATCAGAGCTACTCCGACATCATTCTTCAAGCCACGAAGGTTCTGGCCATCGATCAGATTACGGGGGAACGCACCGACAAGCCGACCATCGCCAAAGCGGTAACTTTGGAGGTCACGCCGGAAGACGCCCAAAAGATTTTGCTGGCGACGAACATTGGACACTTGTCGCTGATCCTACGGCAGCCAGCGGAAGCGCACGCCGATCCCGTGCAACGCGTCACCGCCCAAAATCTTGGCGATGCGCCGGCGCCGCCGAGACTAACGCCACCCCCGCCGCCACCGCGTTCCCCAGTCGCGGTCGTGGCCCCGCCGGCTCCCAAGCCGGCCGCCTTGCGGCCTCAGACGAAACGCATTATTGTCTGGCGCGATCTGAAGGCACAGGAGTATGACCGACCTGTCTACGTCGTAGGAAACCAATGACTGGAGGCTTAATCTCGGGCGGCACACGGGTTGGCGGACTAAGCGGCACACGTAAGGAAGGCCGCACATGCCAGTCCGCTCAAGCAGGGTGGGTTCATGTCGAGTAGGCTGCGGCTTCTTGCAAGGGGGCGGTTGAGTCGTGCACCATTCGCCGTCGGGCTGTTTATCGCCTTAATCAGCTTCGCGGACGTTTCGAGCCGCGCGCAGGACGTGCGTTACGTCCAACACATCGCCATCGCGGTCAATAAATCCGTTACCCTGACTGTCCCAGCGTCATTTTCGTCTGCGGTCGTCGGATCACCGAGCATCTCTGATGCTCTGCCGATGACCGACCGCACGCTGCTTATCCAGGCAAAAAAGATCGGTACGACCAATATTTCGATCTACGACGACAACATGCACCTCGTCAAAGTTGTCGACGTCGAAGTGACCTTAGATACTGGAAATCTGCAGTCGAAAATTCGTGCTCTTACCGGCAATCGCGGTATTCGCGTCAGTGCTGATAGTGGCCAGATCGTGCTCAGCGGCACGGTTGTGAGTGCGACCGACGTGGATCAAGCAGTCGCTTTGGCGAAATCGTGGTCGCAGAACGGCAACGTAATCAACGCTATGCGAGTTGCTGCGCCCCAGCAGGTAATGCTCAAAGTTCGCTTCTTAGAAGTCGGCCGAAATGCCGGACGCGAGCTTGGAATCAACATAAATGGCACCAACGGCAGCGGAACCCGGGGCGCGACCACCGGCCTCGGAGGACTCACTACATCGACACCGCAGGCTTGTGGACCATCGGGCATTTGTCCGCCGGTCGGCAACGGCATTTTTCAAACTGCGGCAACATTGGTTGGCGCGAATGTTGGCGCGCCATTTGGCGCGGTCCTAGCCGAGATCGTCAATAGCGGCGTAAAAATCGACACGCTCATTACAGCACTCGAGACTAAGGGCCTGCTACAGAGGCTGGCGGAGCCGAACCTAGTCGCGCTCTCGGGCCAGACCGCGAGTTTCCAGGCCGGCGGCCAGATTCCGGTGCCCATCGCGGTGACTTCGGGGATCGGGGTGGCCACTCCGACCATCGAATTTAAAGACTTTGGCGTGCTGTTGCGATTCCGGCCTACTGTCCTCAGCGATGGGATCATCGATCTATCGATCAATCCCGAGGTCAGCGCACTCGACTTCTCCAATGCGGTATCAATCTCGGGAACCACGATTCCGGCGCTCACCCGTCGCACGGCGACAACGACAATCGAACTCAGAGATGGGCAAAGCTTCGCAATTGCCGGCCTCCTGCAGACCGAAAACAACCGCAATATTTCACAAGTGCCCTGGATCGGATCGGTGCCGGTGTTGGGGACCCTATTCCGAAGCTCGTCCTACCAGAAGGCGGAGAGCGATCTAGTGATCATCGTGACCCCGCATCTCGTTCAGCCCGCGGTTCCGGGCGCTCGCCTTGCGACCCCATTCGACAACACCGTTCCGAGCAACGATGCCGACTTTTTCTTGGGTGGCGAGATGGAACGACGAAAGCAATTTGCGGATTTTGTGTCGAGGGGGGGGGAGGTAAAAGGCCCCTATGGCGATATAATAGGCGTGGCGCAGGACCCGGTCGATCCCGGGTCACATAAGTAGGGTGGCGTATGAAATCGTTTTCGATCGCGATCGGACTAGTTGGCGTCGTAATATTGCCGCATCTGGCCAACGCCCAAGCGGTTGATGATCCGTTTTCCGATTACCTGCAGCGGAGCCATGGTATCTTCCTGGGCGCCGGCAACGCCAATGATACCAACGAAGCGATTCAGACGATCACTCCGTGGCCGCCTTACGTCGGTAATCCCCGCATCCCCGTCGAGGGACGCCGAGCCGTCGAATCGATCGAACGGATGTATCGTGTCCCTGATCCATTTGTCCAGCAGGGGGCTGGCGGGGCTCCGCCTGCTGCTGGATCACCGGCGACCGGCACTCAAGCTGGCGTCTCACCAACCGGATTGCCGGTCACACCGATGCAGCCAATTTCGGGCGGGAACTAAGATCAGGTGGCGACGTGAGGTGTTTAAGGTGGCGCTTGACAATTCGGTCAGCAACAAGAATGCCATGATGCCGCTGCATCGCCCGCTCAGCTGTCAGCGTTTCGTAGCCTGAGAGCTACAATGCGCTTTCGCGCCTTAAAATCGATTTTGCGAGCAGATGGTGGCGCGGCTTTGGTCGAGGGCGCCATCATTCTTCCAGTCTTTTTGGCCTTGGTTGGCGGAGTTTACGAGTTCGGTTTCTTTCTCTACCAGGAGCAGTTAGTTACGAGCGGGATCCAGGATGCTGCGCGGTATCTGGCGTTTTCCTCAGACCCAACAAGCGTTACCACTCAGATTGAGGCAGGGAACCTTGCGGTAACCGGCTCGATGAATGGTGGACCATCGCGTGTCACCGGTTGGTCGACGTCTAACGTCTCGGTCACCATCAGCTCCGTGGATAATTCTACTGGCACGTATAGTGGCGGATCCAGGGTTCAACTCGTAACCGTGTCGACCAGTTTTCTTGACCCAACTCTTGGATTTTTGGCTCTGCTAGGTCTCAATCCGCCGACCATCAGCGTATCGCATCAAGAGCGCGTTGTAGGCGGATCCGCACCAGGACAAGGATCGCGGCGATGAAGCGTCTGTCAGCCTGGCATGATCAAACGGGGGCGGTCTTCGCCGAATTTGCAATACTGATGCCCATAGTGGTTATAATTGTTTGCGGTTCGATCGATTTTCTCTACGCGTTTTATCAATTGAATGCGGCGGCGAAGGCAGTTGAAGTAGGAGCGCGGATCGCCGCAGTTTCCGATCCGGTAGCGGGCCGCCTTAACAATTTACCCAACGAGGCCGTACTGAATGGCGCGGAGCCCGGCGGACCGATTCCTTGGTTCACAGTGACCTGTAACGATAGGAGATGCGCCTGCGCGGGCACATGCACCGGCATGACTGAAAACCCATTCGACTCGGCCGCCATGAATCGCCTCGTTTATGGCCGAAATGCCACATCCTGCGGCAATGCCACCTCGTATTACACGACCGGGATGTGCGACATACTCTCGTCCATCACGCCAGCTAACGTCGTCATAGTGTACACCCAAACCTCGCTTGGTTACGCTGGGCGCCCAGGCGGACCGGTTCCAACTATCACCGTGCTACTGCGGAATATGGAGTTCAACTTCTTCTTTTTGACTCCCCTTTTGGGACTTCATATTGCAATGCCTCCAATGACGACCACCGTCACAGCCGAAGACCTGTGCTCCGCCGGAGGAAACGGCGCATGCGGGTCGTAAGCAGCGCGGAAATGTTGTGATGCCTGTTTTCCTGCTGAAGGCGAGTGGTGTTTCCAGACGGCAAACCGCTCTCGAAGTCGGCCTCAGAGCCGCGATCCCCGAATTGATCGAAGCGACCTCGCTGGACGAAATACTTAGGTCCGATGCAAGGATTGCGGGCGGTGAGCCTGTAATTGCGGTAGTCAACTTGCCTCAGGGTGATCGCGAGCACTTTGAACAGCTCATCGGTTTTGCCGCCCGACATGCTCACGAGATGTTCCTTATTCTGATCGGCGATGAAGTCTCGACCAGCGACTACAAGCGAGTGATCCGCAGCGGCGGCGCCGATTGGGTTTCGGCAAATGGCGATCTTGGCGAAGTGGTTGAGATAATCACACGACGGCAGCAGTCCGAAGCCGTTTCAAGTTCCGCTACGCTGCTCAGAGCCGGCGGTCGCCCCGTCACGATCTCGTTTGTTTCGAGCGCTGGCGGGGTTGGCAACGCCACTCTCGTGATAGAAACCGCGGTGCAACTTAAAACCGACAAGGCAACACAGCAGCGCAAAATTTGCATTGTCGATCTTGATTTCCAAACGAGCCATATTTGTGACTATCTCGAAAGCGAGGCACGACTTCAAATCGCGGAGTTGTCGAGTGCACCGAACCGCTTAGACGAGCATTTGTTCGAATCGTTCAGAACACGTCACCGCAGCGGAATCGATGTCTTCGCCGCGCCAAGGTCGAAGTTCTCGTGGGAAGCTCTCGATATCAATGCTCTGGATTCTCTCTTCACCATGATTGCGAGGCGTTACGACCTTGTCCTGATCGATTATCCGGTGCAATGGTTCTCATGGACGGCACAAATCATCGCTGCCTCCGACGCTGCGATCATTACGGGCATCAATACCATCCCGTGCCTTCGTCAAGTTTGCGAAACGCTCGCACTCGTTCGCTCCAGCGGTTCTACGGGATTGCAAATCGGTATCGCGATAAACAGGTGCGAGTACACCATGCTGGGCTCGATTGCCCGCCGGAAACACGTGGAGATGGTGCTCCGAGACGAGCAACTATTCTTTATAGGCAATCGTCCGGAATCGATTGAAAGCGTCAACATGGGCCAACCGATGATGCTTGGGCCGGCGGCTCGCAAGCTGCGGAGGGACTTGATGCCATTGGCGAAGTTTTGCGCCGGCGTGCAGTCGAATCGCGTTGTTTCGGCCTGAGTAGATTTGCCAACAACCGAAAGTTTTGCTAGTTTTTCATATAGTTACGTCCTATTGCCAGCCAGGGAGGCAGCGGTGGGTATCTTTCACCAGCCTCATGATGGGCGGGAAAGTTTCAAGGCGAACGTACTCGACTTCGGAGCAGGATTTCGGGGATCATGAGTTTTCTATTCGAAAATTCCGGGAACACGGCGCGGCTGGTGGCCCCTGCGGTGAACACGTCATCGGACCGGTCCGATGGACCGCGCGCCGACGTCGACCGCTCTGACAGCGATCTAATGGCGCGGCGGCCTGTTTTGCTCGATGAGAAGCTTAAGCTTCACGGCCGAATTATCGACGAGTTCAATCTGGCGCTTTTAGAAAAGCTGTCGCCGGAGGAACTGTATCGCCAAGTACACGCTTACGTCGCGAAATATATCCGTGCCGAGCGTATTTCTCTGAATCAGAAAGAATTGGAAGTATTTACTACCGAGGTCCTCGCAGAGATGACCGGCTTTGGCCCACTCGAGCCGCTGCTAAAGGATCCCACGGTCAGTGACATCCTCATCAACACCCACAAACTCTGCTTCGTCGAGCGCTTCGGCAAGCTTGAGCGCGCAAATGTTCACTTCAAAGACGAAGCGCATCTGCTTCGGATTATCAATAAAATTGTATCCGGTGTCGGTCGACGGGTTGATGAATCGTCGCCCATGGTTGATGCGCGCCTGCCGGATGGTTCACGCGTCAACGTTGCCATTCGTCCCGTTTCAGTGGACGGACCGATGGTGTCGATTCGTAAATTCGCCGAGCAGACTTTCGACATCAATCGCATGATCGATTTTGGTACCCTTAGCCGCGCGATGGCTGATACATTACAAGCGGCGGTGCGGGGTCGCATTTCACTTATCGTGTCGGGGGGGACAGGAACCGGCAAGACAACGCTGCTCAACGCGTTATCACATTTCATTCCCGACGAAGAACGTCTGATCACAATTGAGGACGCTGTAGAGCTGCAGCTGCAACAATTGCACGTAGGGCGCCTCGAAACACGGCCTGCCAGCATCGAAGGAAAGGGTGAAATACGGCAACGAGAGCTTGTGAGAAATGCGCTGCGTATGCGACCGGACCGCATCATCATCGGTGAATGCCGCGGCGAGGAGGCATTCGACATGTTGCAGGCGATGAATACGGGCCACGAAGGTTCGATGACGACCATTCATGCCAACTCGCCGCGCGATGCGCTCAAGCGGATCGAGCAGATGATTGCGATGGCCGGTATGGGCCTGCCGATACCGAGCATTCGCAGCCAGATCGCCTCTGCAATCACGCTCATCATGCAGCTGCAGCGCTTTCCGGACGGGCGGCGCAAGCTGATCAGCATCAACGAGATCAGCGGACTGGAGGGCGATGTCATTCAAATGCATGAAATCTTCCATTTTGTGAAAGAGCGGACAGATGCGACGGGCAATATTGTTGGTCATTTTGCGGCAACGGGTGTCCGTCCACTATTTCTCCAAGATCTTATCCCCTACGGAATCGAATTGCCGGCAACCCATTTTGACGTCCAGCGTCCGTTATGACGGAGGTGAGTTGTGACCGACCTTTCGATTATTTTGGTGCTGGTGTTTCTCGCGGCGACGCTTGCGATATATGCTTTCTATTGGGTTTTCATTTTCAATCGCCGCGAACAATTAGTTATAAACAGGCGGCTCGAACTTACTAAGCAATTGCGCGATGCTTCGGTCGTTTTAGCCACACTGCGCGACGAGCGGGGCATCAGGAACATTACAAATCCGACAATTCGCCACCTTAGCTATTGGCTCACACAGACGGGAGTCAACATCGGGCGTCGAAAAGTCGTTCCGGCCGGTGTGGCCATTTGCTTGGCCCTGACCGCCGCGCTCAGTGAAGTATGGGGACTAGGGCTCGCTACGCTGCTTCTCGCCATAATCGCAACTGGAGCATTGCTTGTTTTGTACCTTATGCGCCTACGCAGCCAGCGAATTTCGGCCTTCGGAGAGCAATTACCCGATGCGATCGACATCATCGTGCGTGGTGTTCGTGTGGGACTGCCACTGACCAGCGCGATCGCGCTGGTGGCCCGAGAAATGCCAGATCCGGTTGGGACCGAATTCGGTATGCTCGCAGACGAGATCGCCTTCGGGCTGGATGTTCGCAGCGCGCTCGCCAATCTGTACCGCCGTGTCGGCCAAGCAGATCTCTTGTTCCTTACGATTTCGATCGGTGTTCAGGCGCAGACGGGTGGTAATCTTGCAGAGATTCTCTCGCGCTTGTCGCGAATGATGCGCAACAGAGCCAATATGCGACTGAAGATCAGGGCGCTCAGTGCTGAAGGCCGCGCTTCCGCGATCACGTTATCAGCCTTTCCATTCGTTATCTTTTTCTTGGTCAATTTCATTTCGCCGACATATTACGGCGCAATCCGTTCGAATCCGATCGTTGAGCCTGCGATCTATCTCGGATTGCTTTTGCTGATAGTGGGAAACGCCATCATGTACCGTATGGTAAACTTCAAGTACTAAGCGCATGGCTGACTGGACACCGTACTTTGTTATAGCAATGGCATTTTGTTCAATTGCAGGCGTGACCTTCGCCGCCGGCCAATATTATTTACGTGAACTCAAGCTGCGCCGCAGATTGCCAGTTCCTCAAGGGGCAGCCAAGGATTTCGTAGCTGGCGGCAATATCGCTGGTCTCGTCTCGAGGCATTTCGACGAAAAGAGATTCGGCATCGACGTTACGTTGCGTGGGAAGCTGCGGATAAACTTGGTTCGCTCCGGCTACTTTCGAAATGATGCGGTTAATTTTTATGTGTTCTGGCGCTTGGCGGCGGTCGTACTGTTGCCGATCCTGGCTTACGTCCTGTTGGAGCTGGCGTTTTCACGTACGCAGTTTGCTAGTCGACTGGTCATAATTGCCATTGCGATCGCGATTGGTGTAGTCGGCCCGGACGCCTTTATTTGGCGCAGGCAGCGCGCCTTGAGCGCCGAATACCGCATCATCTTTCCGGATTTTCTGGATTTGCTCGTCGTCTGCGTCGACGCAGGCCTGACATTGGAAGGTGCAGTCAATCGTATTGCCGGAGAGGTCGCGGATAGACACAGCCGAGTGTTCGGAATCAATCTGGCCATCATGACCTCAGAGATGCGGGCGGGACGAAGCTTTATCGAGGCATTGGGAGCGCTGGCCGATCGGCTCATGATACCAGAGGCGCGTTCGCTGGTCGCGTTATTGCGCCAGTCTACCGAGCTAGGCAGCGACGTGGCGGAGGCACTGCGAGTTTTTGGCGATGAGATGCGCGATAAACGGCTGCTGCGGGCCGAAGAGCGTGCCAATAAGCTCTCCGTGAAGATGCTACTGCCGCTCGGCTTGTTTATTATGCCTGTCGTGCTTATGGTAATTCTGTTGCCGGTGGTTATTAGACTGCTCAATGCGTTCAAGTAGCGTGAGGCCGCCGGTGGGGCTCGAATAGAGCGGGGGAGCGCGTGGGGCCCATTCGGGTGGTGCGGCGTGTTATTGGGGGCGTGGCATGCGCGGTTATACTTGGCGTTATACTTGGCGGTTGCTTTGCTACCGATCCGGCCCTGACCGACGTGGCTACCGGGGTTCCGCCGATCACCACACCTACTGTCCAGCGAGACGCGGACGTTCAATATTACCCCTCGGATGAACCCCTGAGGCTCGCCCTCGAGCATTTTAACCGTGGCTTTTACGGCATAGCGCAACGTTATTTCCGTGATGCAGTCGAAAAAGCTCCGGAAGACGCTTCGGCCTGGATTGGTTTGGCCGCCAGCTACGATCATTTGGGCCGATTTGATCTCGCAGACCAGGCTTACGGCCAGGCGCGCCGGCTAGTCGGAGAAACGACTGCTCTTCTCAATAATCGCGGTTACTCGTACATGTTGCGCGGCAACCTGATCGCCTCGCGCAAGGACTTGCTCAAGGCCTACGCGCGAGAGCCCAATAATCCGATTATCCTCAACAACCTTAAACTTCTCGACGGGAGCCAGCGATTTATCGTTCGCTCCCCGGATACACAACCCCCCGACGCGCAATAAGGCAACAGCATGTCGCACTTCTTCTACTAGCCTGAATTATGCAGCGCAGGTTGGCGGATGTGGCACAAATCACTGATTTAGCGTAGGATTTGGTTATCGACTCCAATCCGCGCCGTTTCCGTGAGGCCACACCCACCATGATGGATTCTATGCTGCCGCTGGCCGGCCTGTCACCTGTTTCCGGCAAGACTGTTGTTGCCAAATTCGACGGTGGGCTGCTGTCGTCGGACGGTGGCATTTTGGTTTTGCGCGAGATCGAGCAACGGCTTCGCGTCGCCGATCGGCTCGCCGCCTGCATGGTGGATCCACGCGCGCCCGAGTTGATTACCCACACGCTCGCCGAGATCATCCGGTTTCGTTTGCTGATGATCGGCGCCGGCTA
>ODAK010007625.1_pt1 | contig 10878 bp, 9 predicted proteins | sample 1539591 | NCBI WGS metagenome assembly ODAK01 (sample SAMEA3539303, study PRJEB22396) | soil metagenome | biome: tundra; feature: field; material: soil | place: USA | collected 2010-05 | depth 0.15 m | reverse complement strand
AGATCGCCGCCATCACCAGCGCGAAGCCGATGGCGGAGCATTCCAACACCTTCCCGGGCCGCCCATACCGCAGGTAGAGGCCCATGAATATCGCGATCGGCATGGTGGCGGCGATAGTGAACGTCCCCCACGGGCTGCCCTTCAGCGCATTGACCACCACCAGCGCAATCACCGCCAGCAGGATGATCATGATGAGCAGCACCGTAATCAGCGCGGTGAAGCCGCCGATTTTGCCGATCTCCTCGCGCGCCATCTGGCCGAGCGATTTGCCGTCGCGACGCATGGAAGCGAAGAGAATCGTGAAATCCTGGACGGCGCCGCCCAATACCGCCCCGATGATAATCCAAAGGGTGCCCGGCAGGTACCCGAACTGGGCAGCCAGCACCGGGCCGACCAGCGGCCCCGGGCCGGCGATGGCCGCGAAATGATGGCCAAAGAGGATCCACCGATTGGTCGGCTCGAAGTCGTGGCCGTCGCGCAACCGCTCGGCCGGGGTGGCGCGTTGGTCGTTCAGTCCCAGCACGCGCGCGGCGATGAACTTGCCGTAGAAACGGTAACCGGCCGAGTAGGCGCAGACGGCCGCCACAACCAGCCAGATGCTGTTGATGTGTTCGCCGCGGTACAGTGCGATGCCGCCCAGGCAGAACGCCGCCGCCGCGGCCACAGCGGCCCAGAACAGGTTACCGAGGAGCTTCACCCCACACAGTCTACTAGAACCGCGTGATGGTCTGCAGCAAAGACTCCGTGGAGCCGCCGGAGCGCAGGTTGACGAAGTGAACCGGCTTCCAGTTGTCGTCCACAGTCCCGATATACGCCAATGAGCGGGTGTCCGCGCCCATCAGGATCACCGTATACTTGCGTTCCGGATAGCTCAACGCCTCGAATTGAATGGTCCCGACCTCCTTGAAGCGGTCGAAGGCGGGCTGCTTTCCGATTTTCGTGACGATCGCGAAGCGGTCGTCGCGGCTGGTCAGGGTCTGGAATGTCTGGTCTCTCGTGGTGATGACGATGCGCTGCTGGATGAAGCCCACCCGCAACGCGGCAGCCCCCAGCACCCAAAGCAGGATGGCGCAGCCCACAGCCATGCCGATAAGCTTGAAAGCGCGCTTGTCGCTCGATTCCGCCCGGACGCGCATCATGGACGATGCCGCGGCGCGATCCGGCCTGCCCGGCGATTCGGAATGGGCGGGCGAGCCCGAGGGCATCTTGATGAGCCGCTGCTTGAACGGGCGGAGCATTCCGCCCTGGTATTCCATCTCGCGGGTGAGGCCCACGATGAGCACCGGATCCTCGATCCGCGACGCCTCCCCGAAGTACCGCCGGGGGATCCAAAGCTCCTGGTTCGTAGCCTGGTTGGCTACCAGGACTTCCGACCAGTTGACTTGCCGGAGCAGCCATTCGTTATGTTCGATCCCGACGATCGGCGGGAAAAAAGAGAAAGCCCGGGCGGCCATGTGGTCGAACGGCTGCTCTAGTGGCGGGGATGCCATGGAAATCTTCTTATTCTTATTAATGTTAGCGTACCTGACAAGGCGTGGACGGAGGAGGCCAGGTTACGACTCCGAGATCCGCTTCTCCACCACCGCCTGCAACTTCCCCTGCGCCAGCCGAACCTGAATCCGGGAATCCGGCGGCGCGGCGGCGGCATCCTTGAGAATCCCACCTTCGTTGGACACGATGGCGTAGCCACGCTCCAGAATCCGCAACGGGCTCAACTGTCCCAGCTTGGCGGCAAGCTGCTCCCAGGCGCCCCGGCGCCGGGCCAGACGCATCCGCATACACTGCGCCGCGGCCGTGCGGGCGGCCTCCATGCCGTGGCGGCCGGCCGCCAGGCGCGGGCGCATATCGAACCGGCGCAGCCGGGCTTCGAGCGCGCGCCGCGCACGCTCCCGCAGACCGGTTGCGGCGCGGATGCGTTCGCGCACGCGGTATCCCAGGTCGTCGACGCGCTGTTGCGCCCGGCCCACGCGCAGGCGCAACGCTCCGGCGGCGCGGTCGATGCCCTGCTGCCGCAAGCGGCGCTCCAGCATCGCCAGGCGGTAGCGCAGCGCCTGGATGCTCTTGGCGCGGGCCGCATGGATACGCTCTTCCACTTCCTGCCGCGTCGGCGTAGCCAGTTCGGCCGCGGCCGAAGGCGTGGGCGCGCGCAGGTCGGCCACGAAATCGGCGATGGTGACGTCGCTCTCGTGTCCCACCGCCGAAATCACCGGCACGGAGCAGGCCGCGATCGCCCGCGCCACGGCTTCTTCGTTGAACGTCCACAGGTCTTCGAGCGAACCGCCGCCCCGGCCCACGACCACCAGGTCCGCCCACTTCGTCCGGCTGAAGTAATCGATGCCGCGGCACACGTCCTCCACAGATCCCTCGCCCTGCACCAGCGCCGGGAACAACCGGATATGCAGTCCCGGGAAACGGCGCGAAAGAATGTTGACCAAGTCCGCGATGGCGGCGCCGTGCGGCGACGTGACGATTCCGATGCGCCTCGGGAACCGCGGCAGCGGACGCTTCCGCTCCGCGGCGAACAGGCCCTCGGCGGCCAATTTCTTTTTGAGCTCCTCGAAGGCCAGTTGCAGCGCGCCCAGACCTTGGGGTTCGAGCGCTTCCACCAGCAGTTGGTATTCGCCGCGCGCCTCATAGACGTCGATGCGGCCTCGCGCCAGGACCGCCAGCCCGTCCCGCGGCTTGAACTTCCAGTAGCGGTGCGAAGAGCGGAAGGCCACGCAGCGCACCTGTGCGTCCCGCTCCTTGAGGGTGAAATAGTAGTGCCCGCTGGCCGCCAGCTTGAACCCCGAGATCTCACCCGAAACCCAGACGTCCCGGAACCGATCGTCCAGCGCCGCGCGGATGGCGGAGTTCAGCTCGCTGACGGAATAGATCCGCCGCTGCGGCGCCAGGTCGAATTCGAGCGCAAACTGTTCCACCACAGTTATTGTAAGGGCTTGCAGTGGGGCGGGCCTCCTGGCCTGCCTTCTTCGATTTCATTACGCGATTCCGGCGAGTCTCAGCGCCTTCCGTGCAGTAGTGCTAAGAGGAATGCCGCCCAACTCCGCCGGATCGAACCACCCGAACTCCGCACCCCGCCCTTGGCCCCTGATTTGGGCCGCATGCACGCGCAACGTGTAGTGATGGCAGGTAATGGTATGGCGGAATTCACCGAAGCTGACGCCCAGGCGAGCGCCGGGCAGATCCTCGGGCGCCGGCAATCCCCAAAACCCGGCCATCCGCGCCGCGCCCTTTTCTCCCCGCCGCAACAGCACGCGGCGGCCCTTCCGAACCACCAGCAGCGCGCCTTCGATGCGCACCGGCGCGGTCTTGCGCGGTTTGACCGGAAGGCGCGCCGCCGTCCCTTCCGCGCGGGCGGCGCACCGCGACTCCAGCGGGCAGGCCGGGCACAGCGGCTTCTTCGGCAGACAGACGGTGGCGCCCAGTTCCATGAGGGCTTGATTGAAGGCCCCAGGACTGCGCGGGTCGAGCCACTCCTGGGCCACGGCGCGGAAGCGCTCCCGCGTGCGCGCGGAGCCGATTTCACCCGGGTCGTTCTCCATGCGCGAGACCACTCGCATGACGTTGCCATCCAGCACGGCGTGCGGCAGTCCGAAGGCGATGCTGGCAATCGCGGCGGCCGTGTAATCGCCCACTCCAGGCAGCGCGCGGATAGCCTCGTAGCCGGCGGGGAATGCGCCCGCCGCATGGACCAGCTTGGCGGCGCGCAGCAGGTTGCGCGCCCGCGAGTAATAACCAAGGCCGCTCCACAGCGCCAGGGCCTCCTCTTCCTCCGCGGCCGCCAGCGCCTCCACGGTGGGAAAGCGCTCCAGGAAACGCTCGAAGTAGGGGACCACGGCTTGCGCGCGGGTCTGCTGGAGCATGATCTCGGAGACCCACACGCGGTAAGGATCGGAGGTCCGCCGCCAGGGAAGATCGCGATGACCCTGCTGGTACCAGGCGAGCAGCAGCCGGGAGATCTCGCGGCGCTTCACTCGATGACGCGAAGCCATTCCCCGACCACCGCGAAACCTTCCGGGTCCACGTCCCAAGGCTCGAATTCCGGATTCAGCGGCTCCAGCCGGATGCGCTCGTGACGCCATTCGTCCTGGCCGGTCTGGACCTTGGCGCTGGTGTACCGCTTGACGGTGCACCCGGCGGTATCGTCGAAAACGCCCCTGCGCTGGATGAGCAGGATTTTGTTCTGGCGCGATCCGGTGGGATTCAGCCGGAACACGTTGAGGCTGCCGTGCGGAATCCTGGGTTCCATGGAACGCCCCACCACGTGGACGACAATCAGATCGCGATCCAGGCGCATGCCCTCCGGCGCGCGCACCCAATCCTCCTCCGCCGGCGCCATTTCTTCTCCGACGAACCCCGCGGCGGCGCGCATGCTGAAGAGTGGCAGGTGCGTCTTGTAGGGCAGCGGCGCGACAGGTTCCACGCTTTCCGAGAAAAGCCGGTCCAGCACGCGGGTGAAGGCGTCCACGGCGACCGTCTGCCGCTCGCCCACGCGCAGCGCGTTGGAGCAGGAATCCTCGAGCGACCGCAGCCAGACTTCCGCGCCGCCGCCTGCCATGGCGTCGCGAAAATGCTCTTCCATGGCTTCCAGCGCTTCGGCGTCCTCGGGATCGGCGATGTCGTCGAAGCGCTCGCGGAAACGCACCCAGCCGCGGCCGGTGACGGGGTCGATCAACAGGACTCCGGCGTTGCGCGGCGGCCGCCCAGGCAGGCAAACCTCCAAAAGGGCATACACGCCCTCCCGCAGCCCGCCGATAGGGACAATGCTCACTGGCACGTTTCTTATCCTATCTGCTTATCGGCAGAAACGCCAGATCCCTTACCGAGGTCCGGCTTATCGGGCGGGCGGAGCGCCGGGCACAGGCATGGGGAAGTATCCGTCGCGCGCGGAGATCTTCATGCTCGGCCAGGAAGGTATCTCGACCTTGATCTTGCGGAAAACCTTCTCGGACGCCCCCGGATCGATGTCCGGGACGTAGCGCAAGACGTACTGCGTGGTGATGTTCCCCTGGAGGTTGGCTACGGCGTTGATGATGGCTCGCGAGACTTCCCCCGCGTAGCCTCCGGTGCCGGCCTCGTACACGTAGTTACCCGCATCCATGGGCTTGGAGATGAAACCGGAAATGTCCTTGTAGAGCCCGGGACCCAGGGGATACTCCACCCGGCCACCGGTTTCCGACGCCAGCCTCTCGAGCGTCTCACGGTTCTCATTGTCGGATCCGTAAGAGACCGTGCTCATGCCATAGATCGTCACCTGCTTGCGTTTGGCCAGCTCCAGCACTTCCTCCAGGTTCCTGCTGCCGTTGTTGTTGTTGCCGTCGCCGATCACGATGATGACGCGGCGCGGATCGTATGGCTCGCCCGGCACCAGCTCCCGGCGCATACACGCCATGTAAATGGCGTCGTACAGCGCGGAGCCGCCGCCGGGCTTCATCTTGGCCACTTTGTCGGCCAGTTTGCCGCCGTCCGTGGTGGTGTTCACGGCCAGCTCGGCTTCGGCGCCATAGGAGATCAGGTAACCCGAGTATTTCTTGTCTCCGGGAAGAAGGTCCCAGATCAGGTCCCGGATGGCCTCCTGGTAAGTGGCCCAGTGAATCCTGCTACCACTGCCCAAGTCCACCAGGAACCCGACCACGATGGGTTGCTGCGGAGCGTGGTTGAAGTACCGGATGAGCTGCGGCCGGCCCTCGTCGAGGATGCGGAAATCTTCCTTCGTCAGGTTGGAGACGAAGCGTCCCAGGTCGTCGGTCACGGTCACCGGCACGATGACCTCGGTCGGCTCGGTGCGGAAGGTGGGCTGCTCCGGCTGCTCGGCCGCTTTGGCGGGCTGCGCCGGACCGGCCGGTTGCGCAGGCGGCGCCTGCTGGGGAGCGGCAACACACCACAGCAGCCCGCAAACCGACAATCCCAGAATCGCTAGAACGAAACGTTTCACGGTATTGCTTCCTATTCTAACGCGGCCCGGGCTGCGGTGGAGGGCGCGGCTGTGTCAGACTGGGTGTTTTATGGCGCGCCGTCCGGAGCTCCAGCGAAGCCTGTACGAAGAGCAGGCGCCCGCACGCGCGGGCAATCCGCTGTTCTGCCACCAGGAATTCCTGGAAAAGATGGGAGAGAACCGCTCCAACACGGTGGGCCGGAGGGCGGCCCTGTTGCTGCACCGGTTGCTGGTGGACGTGCGGCGGCAACACTACAAGACGACCCAGGGGGATAACCGGGGCTGGCGCCGTTCTCCGCTGGGCGGCAATCACGGCAGCCATTTCTACGCATGGTGGGCCCCCCAAGGCGCGGCGCCGCTGCGCTCGATTCCGGAATTCGAGGACGCGCCCGCGGGGGCCGTGTTCCTGCGCGACATACGGCATCACGACGACCACCGGCCGCTGAAGCCGCACTCGCTGGCCGAAAGCTATCTCCCCATCGGCGTCAAGGAGCTGCGCCAGGAGGACTACGTTCCGGCGCCGTGGACCTCCGCCCAGACGCACTTTGCGCAAGCCCGGCAGAAGATCCGCATCATCAAAGGCCACCCCGGGTCCGGAAAGACCACGGCGCTGTGGCACGCGGCCGATCTGGCCGGGCGCGAGTCCATCCTGTACATCACCTACTCGCCGGAACTGGCCGCCCTGGCGCGGGATCATTTCGACAAATTCGCGCCGCGCGACAAGCGGTTTCAAGTGGTCACCTACGCGCGGTTTCTGCGCGAGCTGCTGGCGAGCGAGGTCCCCTTCGAGCCGGTGCGCGCCGCCCGCAACGCCTTCGTCAAGGAGATTTCGAGCTTTTCCACCACGATTCTCGGCCCGTGGCTCAACGAGAAGGCGGCGCTCTACGACGAGTTGCACGCGCACCTGTTCGGCGCCCTGCTGCCGATCCCGCTGGGGCGCTTTCCGGGCTTCCCGGACCGGCGCATCACGGCCCGCCAGTATCGCGATCTCAGGGAACGCGCCATCGGCCGGGCTGCGGCCGAGGCCGCGTTCGAGGTGGCCGAGACGCTGCGCCGGCGCTCTTCGGAACCCTTGGAACCGCGTTTCTTTGGCGAGCTGGACCTCGCCTGGAAAGCCGTCGCGCAGATTCGTTCGAACGGGGCCGGGCCTCTGGCGAACTTCGACTGTATCGCCATCGACGAGGTGCAGGATCTCACGCCCATCGAATCGCTGGCGATGGTGGAACTGGCAGTGGCGATGGGCGGCGGTGTGAGCCTGCTGGCCGCCGGCGACGAGGCGCAAACGGTGCGCCCCACCGACTTCGAGTGGGGCTGGTTTCAGGACCTCCTGCACTTCCGCCTGGCCTCGCCGGTGGATTTCAAACTGCAAACCAATCTGCGCAGCCCGCGGCGCATTGCCAACCTCGTGAACCGCGTCTGGGATCTCTACGGCGCGATCGACAAGAGCGAGCGCCCCAGCGGATCCGGGGAGGCCGAAATCGACGTGAATGCGGGCGACCAGGTGCTCCTGTGCGCGGGCAAGCCGGGGCCGGAGCTGGAGGACTTGCTGAAGGGCTTCTCCGAGCGCGAGGGACTGGCCTTGATCGCTTTGGGAGACGAGGTTCCGGCCTACGTCCCCGAACCGCTGCGGCCGAGCGTGCTCACCACCTTCGAAGCCAAGGGCCTGGACTTCCAATCCGTGTGCGTACTGGAAGCGGGCAAGTGGCTGGACCGCATCATGACGGTTCGCGAGCGCGGGCGGGGACTGGAACTCGAAGACCTCAGCAAGCGCCTGGCGATCGACCAGCTTCGCGTGGCTTTGAGCCGTCCCTCGGAAAGGCTTTACTGGCTGGACGTGAGCCCTTCGGAACGCACCCTGGAGCGCACGCGCAGGATGCTGAGCTGGGGAGACCTGGCCTGCGCCATGTCGCCGGCCGCCCTCCTGAAGACCCTGGAGGAGGAGGCGCTCGATCCGGAAGAGCGCGTCCTGCTCTGCGAAAGAGATGCCCGGCAACTGCTGGAGGTGCGGCCGGCCCTGGCGTGGTCGCGCGCCAAGCAAGCGGTGGCGTTGCTGGGCGAAACGGGCGGCGCCTTCTCGGTGGCCGACCCGGCCGCGCGGAAATCCGCCCGCATGACGCTCTGCCAGACGGCCTTCACGCTGGCGTTTCGCAAGGTCGGCCTGCCTTCCGAGATGGGCCGGCTGGACCTCTTTGAAGAATCCGCCCATGCGGCGCTCGACGCCGGGCGGGTCGGGCTTCCGAGCCTGATCCGCGCGATCGCCACGCACGAACGCGATTACGGCGCCGACCGGGTGGGTTCGCTGGTGAGTTTCGCGACGCACTTGGCCTTCAACGATAGGGACGTCGACCCGTGGCTGCTGGTGGAATTGCAGGCGCGGAGCGGCGCCTGGCTGCTGACGTTGGAGGATCAGGTCGACAAGATCCCGGCCGTGATCCACGGCTTCCTGCCGAAACTGTACTCGCTCTTCGTCCCTCTGGAAGCTGCGTCGCGAAGCGCCCGATTACGGGACAAGACCATTCGGGCCTTGATGCGGCAGGGATTCCACGCCGCGGCGCTTCAGATCCTGCTCCCCACGCCGGGCGCCGATCCGAAGCTCATCGCCGAGTGCCACGAAGGCCTGAAGGACTTCGAAGCGGCTGCCCGGGAATACCTCAAGGCCGGCAGTCCGAAGGATGCGTTGCGCTGCTACCGGAGCCTGCCCGATTTCGACAAGGCCCTGGAGTTGCTGGAAGGCATGCCGGACCACCCCGCCCGCGCGTCGATGGTCTGGCTCCGTCGGATGCGCGATCTGGCCGCGGAGCGTCCGCCGGAGTTCTCCAAAACAATTCTGCCGGGTGAAAAGAAGGTCCTGGAGCAGATTCTGGAAGCCAGCCTCGGGGCCACGCGAAAGAAGGCGGGGCCAAAGGCGGCGCCGAAGGCCAAGAAGCCGGCCGCCAAGCGGCCGGGGAGACCGCGCAAGAAACCGGAAGACAATCCGTATTTTTGAGCTTCTCACCGCCGGCAAGACCGGCGGCGGTACTTACTTCTGCCTGGCCGCCATTTTCTTTTCAAGCGCCGCCATGAGGCGCGCTTCGACGTCGCTCGGGATCGGGTACGGTTCCATGCCCTTGTAGATCTTTACGGTTTTCTTGGTGGTATCGGCGATCACCCAACAGTTGGGGCACTCGGTGATGTGCTGTTCCAGCTTCACCCTGAGTTCGGCATCCAGCGACTCGTCCAGATAATCGCTCAATTCCATCAGAAAATCTTTACAGGTAAGCAAACGCATCCCCTCCCTTGCGTTTGAAGTAGCGCGTCAGCTTCTCGCGAAGCTGCAATCGCGCGCGCAGCAGCCTGCTCTTCACGGCCGGCACGGAAAGACCGAGCGCCTCCGCCGTCTCCTCCGTCGAAAGCTCGTCCACATCCCGAAGCACGAAGACGGAACGGTAAGGCGGGTCGAGGCTCTGAACCGCCGAATCCAGAATCTTGCCGAGCTCCTCGCGCGTATAGCGTTCTTCCGGGTCTTCGTCCCAGGCCGCGATCTCCCGCACGACGGTGTCTTCTCCGGTATCGATGGCTTCGTCCAGCGAGACCGACTTGTCGGTTTTCCGGCGGCGCAGCTTCATGAGCGCCTGATTGACCGCAATCCGGACGATCCAGGTATAGAACTTGGAGTTCCCCTGGAACTGATCGAGGTGTTCGTAGGCCTTCATGAAGGTTTCCTGCAACACGTCCTCGGCATCCTCGCGATTCTGCGTGATGTGCTGGGCCAGCCGGAAGATCTTGCCTTCGTAGCGCCTCACCAACTCGGAGAACGACCGCGCATCGCCTTCGCGCGCCTGCGCGACCAGCGTGGTTTCGTCGATTGCTGTAAAGCTCGAAACCGTCATGGGGGGTGAACCTTCATGATAACGCAGCCTGGCGAGGCTCCACGCGCACCGCGAACAACAGCCCGCGGCGGCGCTCCAGAACTACGCGCGGCAGCGGACGCGGCGGCGGCCCCGCGACCGCGGCGCCGGTGTCCACCGCGAATACGCCCCGATGACACGGGCATTCCAATTGGTTGTTCTCGCGCGAGTAGGACACCGCGCATGCGCGATGCGTGCAGGTCTGGCTGTAGGCCACGTAGGAATCGGGCGCGGTGCGCACCAGAATGCAGGGGTCCTGCGCGGAAGGATACGTGAAGAGCTTGGCTCCGCCTACTGGGATCTCATTCGCGCGCGCCACCGCATTGCGCGGGAGAAACGTGCGCCGGAACCATGCGTGCATCGCGTTCCATAAGTTGCCCATCCGATCCCCCTCCCAAGTGTAAGCGCCCGTCGATGGGGGCGTCCTCTTACCGAAGGCGAAAACCTTCGATGCCGATCGTCTGAAGCGCAGGAGCGGAAACTAAATCCAGTTTATTTGGCAATCCGATCGCGCCTGGCGCAATGCCCTCGCAAAGGTAACCCTAATCTCCTCGATTCCCCTGAGGGGACCATGCCGCGGATGGAATCGCAACGTAACCCGGCGCTGCTCTAGCAACTCACACACACACTGGCCCCGAGTCATCAGTTGTGCTTCGCGAGGTGTCGGCCAAGCGTTGTCAAGGGGCTAAATTTAGATGTCGAAGATCTGATCTCACAAAGCGGAGCAATGCAGAGCGTCTGACCTCCCAGATCGACCGATTCGTTCGAGCGTCGATTAGCTGCGAGAGCGAACACGAGACACATAGGCGTCAAGGCGGTCACGGAACATCTAAAACAAAGAGAATCAGAACACTGCCGAGGCAAGATAAACCTCGTAGGGAAATTAATCGTCTGCGCCGTGAGGCCTAGATTCCGGATTTCGCGTGAAAAACCTTGGGTCTATCTTCCTAGAGAGAAAAAAGGCTACTAAGCTGGTGATGGTAATGAATGTCCAGAAACCAGCGTCATAACCGGTTGGCCAAAGCCCAAAGATTGGCTTCCATAGCGTAGTCT
>ODAK010007623.1_pt1 | contig 10879 bp, 6 predicted proteins | sample 1539591 | NCBI WGS metagenome assembly ODAK01 (sample SAMEA3539303, study PRJEB22396) | soil metagenome | biome: tundra; feature: field; material: soil | place: USA | collected 2010-05 | depth 0.15 m | reverse complement strand
CCGCTTCGCCTCACTCACTTCCATCCCGCCGTACTTCCCCTTCCAGCGGTAGAAGCACCCCCGCGTGATGCCGTGCCGCCGGCACAGCTCTCCCGTCTCCACTCCCGCCTCCGATTCCTTCAGGATGGCGATGATCTGTTCCTCGCTGAATCGACTCTTCCTCACGACTCCTCCTCTGGCCCTGGCGGGCCATCGTAAATGGAGAAGTCACATTTCCGCTGGACTAGTTTTTGGGGGCAGGTCAAAGGCATGATCCTCCATTCAATTTCGTGGCGGTGCGAGAACGGTGCTTCGCACCGGAAGAACGTTGGCACTCCACTTCAGCCATCGGCCGAGGAAAGGCCATCTAAGGTGAGCGGCGAAAACCAGACATCACATCATTCTCCGTAAGGAACCCATATATTCTTGATCTGCGTCGCGTGGCGGAGGAAGAATCGTCCTTCCGCCTGCTTCTGGTCAAACCAGTCGATCACGCGGCCTTCATTCGTCCAGATCTGCTTCAAGTTTCCAACAGAGCCAGACTTGGCAGACGCGCAACCTTCCACATTGCCAAAATACCAGAGGGCATCTACATCATCGTGCTCCGCCAGCACTTTAGCGAGTTCGGCCGATCGTCCTGCAATGAGATTGATTACCCCACCGGGCAGATCACTCGTATCAAAGAGTTGATATAAGTCTGCCGCTATAAGCGGGTATCTTTCCGAAGGTACAGCGATCGCAGTATTCCCCGCAGCAATGACAGGAAGGGCGAGCGATAGCAGTGCGAGCAGAGGTCGCTCAGGGGGACAGATAATGCCCACTGTGCCAATCGGCTCATTCATCGCCAGCGTTACGTTGCGCATGGGAGGATTGTGAACCACGCTCTCGTATTTATCCGCCCACGCAGCATATGAAAAGATGCGCTGAATACTCCGTTCTATTTCGTGCTGGGCTAGCTCTTCTCCTACAATTTGAGCGAGACGCTGTACTAGACTTTCGGTTCTCTGCGACAGGTTCTCGGCGAGATAGTAGAGTACTTGGGCGCGATTGTGGGCAGTCGTTTTTCCCCAACCCGCCGCCTTGTGCGCTGCCTCCACGGCATTGCGAATGTCTTTCCGATTGCCCAATGGGGCTTCACCGATAAGCCTTCCGGCGGAGGAGAAAACGGGAAAGCAATACCCAGAGTCGGGGCGCACCTGCTTGCCGCCGATATAGTGTTTCACCGTCCAGTCGATCGAAGGTTCGCCGTCTTGGTTGGTCTCCAGCCGTTCGAGTACGCCTTCAGCCATCACTCCTAATTCTATTTGTGCGATCGGGGCCTGCTGAAACCAGGTGGGCTCCAAGTATTCGTACATGCCTTCGCGGCCGCCCTCCCTTCCGTAGCCACTCTCCTTGTAACCGCCAAAACCGCATGCCGCATCGAAAAAGTTCGTTCCGTTTACCCAGACAACACCAGCCTTGAGGCGAGCGGCCACATCCAGCGCTAAGTTGACGTTCTCGCTCCATACGCTGGCGGTCAGGCCATAGACCGTGTTGTTGGCCAGTTCGACTGCTTCGGAGGGAGTCCGAAAGCTAATGACGGCCAGCACTGGGCCCAAGATCTCCTGCTGCGCGACCAGCGAAGCAGGGTGAACATTCGTCAGCAGGGTAGGTGGAAAATAAAGGCCGCGAGCGGGCAAGCCTACCTTAGGTTGCCAGCAGACCGCACCTTCGCTCACGCCGTATTCAACCATCCTCCGTATCCGCTCCAGTTGAACCTCGGCAACGATAGCTCCCATGTCGATGGCGTTATCGAGCGGCGCCCCAAGCCGCAACGTTTCCATCCTCCGCCGCAATTTATCCACGAGAGCTTGGTGGACGGACTCCTGTACCAAAAGGCGAGAACCTGCGCAGCAGACTTGGCCTTGGTTGAACCAGATTCCGTCGACCAATCCCTCAACTGCGCTATCCAAATCCGCATCATCGAAGACGATGAATGGAGACTTACCGCCTAACTCGAGAGAAATCTTCTTCGTGCTGCGGGCTGTTGCTGTGCGAATTGCGCGACCGACCTCGGTTGAGCCGGTGAATGCGATCTTATCAACGTTCAAATGCGCTACTAGAGCCGCGCCGGTCCGGCCATCACCGGTAACGATATTCACGACTCCGGCAGGCAAACCCACTTCCATGCATAGGTCTGCAAACGCCAGCGCAGTCAATGGCGTGAACTCTGATGGCTTCAGCACCACTGTATTGCCTGCAGCTAATGCCGGTGCGATCTTCCAAGCAAGCATTAAGAGCGGAAAGTTCCACGGAATAATCTGGCCAACAACACCACATGCCGAGTAACCCGGGAACTCCTGCTCGAGTAACTGGGCCCATCCGGCATGGTGATAGAAATGTCTCGCCACCAGCGGAATGTCGATGTCCCGGCTCTCGCGAATGGGCTTGCCATTATCCAAAGTCTCGAGAACCGCCAACCGGCGCGAATGCTTCTGCACCTGACGAGCCAACGCATACATGAAACGAGCGCGTGTATGGGGAGTGAGCGCCTGCCAACTGTCGAGAGCTGCACGTGCCGCATGCACCGCGACATCTATATCGGACGCGTCGCCCTGCGCAGCTTGCGCCAGCGGCTCACCCGTGGAGGGGTCGGTGGTTTGAAAGTAGTCGCCCGCGCTTGGCGCATGCCATTTTCCCGCAATGAAATGCTGAAACTTACGATTGTGGCGCTCGAGCCAAAGAACCGCCTCTCGAGAATCCTCCATCGCCGGGCCATATTCCATCGTTTCGTACTTCTCTAGAATGCTCATGCAATTTTCCTCCGCAAGTGCACGTCAGGCCAGGGGGTGACGACTTGATGAGGAATAGCGTCCGGTAATGAAATGCTCGAGTTGGCGCTCAATGTCTCCGAGCATTCCACTGGCGCCAAACCGAAACAAGGTCGGTTCCAGCCAGGGTCTTCCGAGTTCTTCCTTGATCAAGAAAAGCCACTCCAGTGCCTGCTTGGCCGTGCGAACACCACCCGCCGGCTTGAAACCGACTGCTACCCCGGTAAGCTCGGCATACGTGCGGATCGCACGCGTCATCACCAGGCTCACGGCCAATGTGGCATTCACCGGCTCCTTACCAGTAGAAGTCTTAATAAAGTCCGCACCCGCCATCATGGCAACCATGCTGGCGCGTCCTACATTGCGTAGGGTCATGAGGTCGCCAGTACCCAGAATCACTTTCAGATGCGCCTGGCCACATGCTTCCTTGAATGTCGCGATCTCGTCATAAAGCGCCTGCCATTCCCCGCCCAGCACGTGTGCGCGGGTGATGACGACGTCAATCTCGCTGGCACCTACTTCGAGTGAGCGGTGAATCTCGGCGACGCGTTCTGCAAAGGGAGATAATCCCGCGGGAAAGCCTGCCGAAACGGCAGCGACGGGAATATTGGTTCCCTGCAGTGCCTCCACTGCCGTTTCCACGAACGCGTGATATACGCACACGGCTCCTACTCTCAGTCCGAGCGGGCCTATGCTGAGCCGTTCCACCAGATCCTGGCGGATCGGCTGCTTCGCCTTGGCACACAGGCGGCGAATCCGTTCGCGGGTGTCATCCCCGGAGAGGGTCGTTAGGTCCATGCAGGTGATTGCACGCAGCAACCATGCAGCCTGCCATTCTTTCTTCACCGTGCGGCGCGTCACAAGCGTCTGAACGCGGCGCTCAATCGCGCTGGTATTAGCGCGGAAACCTGTCACCAGATCGAGATTCAGCCGAATCGTACGGTTTGGATGCAAGGTGCCGGTACTTTGTCCCAAGCCGCTGATTTGTTCCGTCGAAATCTGGTGCTGCTCTGCGGTCACTTTACCTTCCATAACGGCTCTCTATCAGCGAACTGCCATCAGCGCATCCACTTCAGAGCGCCGAGGCATGGAGGACGCAGTGCCATGCCTCGTCACCGAGATACCTGCTACCGCACAACCAAACCGCGCTGCGCTGATAAGATCCATACCCTCTGAAAGGCCGATGGCAAAGCCACCATTAAAGGCGTCCCCAGCGCCGGTGGTCTCCAATGTTTGTCCTGCGTTGTATGCAGGTATGTGTTGTGTCACCCGCGCATTCTTCACAAAGGCGCCGCGCGCCCCCAGGGTTAGGACCACATTCTTCACTCCACGCTCCAGCAAGGCCGCCGCAGCCCCGTCCGCCTCCTCAATCGTAGTAACGGACCGTTCTGTCAGCGCCTGTGCCTCACTTTCGTTTGGCGTCATGTAATCGCACAACGCGAAAATCGCTCCGCTGAGCGGGAGGGCCGGAGCGGGATTCAGAATCGTCGGTACCCCCAACTCTCGTGCGACCCTTAGGCCGAACTCCACAGTGGATATCGGCAGCTCGAGTTGCGTCATAAAGACGGCGGACTCAGCAATACGAGTCTTGGCCCGCTCGATCTCTTCGAACTCGAGCGCATTTGCAGCTCCGGGGCTGACGATAATTGCATTCTCGCCCGTCCCTTCTTCTACGATGATCGCTGCCGCCCCAGTAGAATACTCTTCGCTCGCAATGACGAAATCAGTGTTGATCCCTTCTTGCGCATAGGTTTTGTGTGCCAGTTCTCCGAAGGTGTCCTTACCAACTTTGGTGATGAAGTAGATTCTGCCTCCAAGCCTGGCCGCCGCTACGGCCTGATTCGAACCCTTTCCACCAGGACCGAGGCGAAAACTCGACCCGAGAACGGTCTCGCCCGAGGTGGGGAGATATTTCGTGTGAAATGCAAGGTCTACAGCAAAGATGCCCATAATCGTGATTGGTTTGGCAGACATTTGAAAAATCTCCAATTCATTTGCGCGGGCGAGACATGCTGTGGTTCGTTTCTGCAAGAGCCTCGACGTCTACGCTGTCGACCGCACAGCTAACGCTTGGTGCCGCATCTATCGCCAAACGCTCGCTGCACGGAATCAGGGAATTGCGCGGCAAAGCTTACCGGCTGCGATCCTGCGGTTGAAGAATTAGCGGAGCTTTCGCGTGCGGAGTTGGGCTCATCATCAATTGCTCGAAGAAGTGCCGGAACTTAGGCCAATCCACATCTATCTGCGCGTGCACTTTCTGCAGATCCAGCGCGGGCTTGTCCTCATCCGTCCATACCTCTGTATCGCCATAGCTGATGCCCTTATCCAGGCTCACGTCCATGTAGACGTTCCGCTCTCGTGTAATCAGGCTTGGATCAAGCCACGCAGCGGCAGCAAGTTCATCCCACAAATACTGCCCAGGCTTGGTCTCATAACGCGCAAGGTATTGCGCTGCCGGGCTATTCGACTGCGAGATAGTGTGCAGCATCTCCTCGGTCATACGCGTCTCAATTGAGACATCTACTGTTGTCACCGTGATCTTCGACCAGTGCGCGTGAAGAGTGATGCTGGATGCCTCAGGATCAAACCAAAAGTTGAACTCGTGATGAGGATCATCGGCATATTCCTTGTCCTCCGTCTTGGGATTTATGCTGCCGCCCATAACGACCAATTCCTGCGCAAGTTCGGCAAAATGGGGATCGAGGCTGATGGCCTGCGCTATATTCGTCATCGGACCGGCTGCGTAGATGGTGACTTGATGCGGATACTTATGGACCATCTCGATCAGGAAGTGCGCGGCATCTCCTTCTGACGCCTTGTTCGTCGGATTTCCTTCCGGAAGGGCTGGCACCTCGAAGGGTGGATGCGTCTTCCGGTAAGGACCCCATGCGCCCTGATAAGGAATCCTTCCGTAGAGCTTTTCCCATGCGTGCGTCCACTCCTCGGTTCGCACCAGCGGGAATGCTGCACCGGCGTAAACGGGGACGTCCGTCCGTCCGATCAGTTCCAACATCCGCAGCGTATGAGCTACTTCTTCATCCCGCCATCCATCGCCCGTCACCACGGTGATTCCGAGGACCTGGACACTTGGCGACTGCAGAAAAACCAGCATGGAATTGATGTCAGTCCCTGCGGGTCCCCAGGCATCCTGATCAATCACTACCAGCCGAGGCTGCTGCGCCTGGGCACAAACGGAAAGCAACAAACTTCCCAGCAAGCTAATACTCAGAGTCTTCAACGATCGTATGAGTGGAATCGAGAACATTGTTTTCTCCAAAAGATCAGTCAGAAATGACCTATCCTAACCGCTGAATAAGCAGCTCGAAGAAACGCTGAACATCAACGCCGGTACCGACCTTGCAATTTGAATGAAACGCTGCACTCTCCGGCACAGCCCCGCCCGAAGATTGCAGTGGCGCTGCGGTACGAACATCTCCATGCCGGTAGCCGACGCTTTCGCCTGCGGTGAGCGCGCCAGTAGTTTCAATCTCTACATGGTAGTCCGTGAGTTTGAGAATCGCCGGGTCCAGCAAAGCGCTTACTGCCAGAGGATCATTCAGAATCGGCCAGCCCGGATGTCCCGCTCGGCGGTAGGTTTCAGTAATCGAACGCGCAATGCGGGCTGCAGCCTGGCTCACCTGGGTCTTATTCGCCTCCAACCGCACGAGTCGCTCATCGGTGAGCTCTACCTTATGCGTCACATCCAGCCCCACCATCGTGATCGGTATTCCCGAATCGAACACAATCGCTGCAGCCTCGGGATCGACATAGAAATTGAATTCCGCAGCGGGAGTAACATTCCCCCCTGAGAGTGATCCTCCCATCAGCACAATGCCCGGTACTATGGTTGCCATACCGGGATCGGATCGGAGCGCAAGAGCGATATTCGTGAGTGGCCCGATCGGAACCAGCGTGATCTCGCCGGGGTATTGACGTATCAGCCGGGCGATTAACTCTGCTGCATGTTCGGGGACAGGCTTTGTCTTTGGTGCCGGAAACTCTACGCCGCCGAGACCGTTCTCCCCGTGAGCATACGCAGCCGTAACCAGCTTACGGAGAAGCGGCTCAGAAGCTCCTCCCGCCACCGGAATATCCGTTCGCTCACAAATCTCTACCATCCGGAGCGCGTTCGGCAGTGTAAGCTCCAGCGGCACGTTGCCAGCCACGGCGGTTATGGCTTCGATCTTCAGTTCGGGTGAGCGCATCGCCAGCATTAGTGCGAAAGCGTCGTCCACTCCGGGATCAGTGTCGATGATGACTCTGCGTATCGTCTTGTCTTTCTTGGGCATGCCTGCCCATGCCTCTCCCTCAGCGCGGCTACCCAGCCAACTAGCCATCATCGCTGCGCTACAACTCGCCACGAATTGCCGGCGGTCCATATTGCCGCCTTTCGGCTGGACTTTCATCACGTCGCCTCTCTTCGATAGCGTCCTTAGGAACTGCCGGGATGCCGCTTAGGCTCAGCGCGCAGCATCCCGGCTCTCACTAAGACCGACCGGCCTCCACTCAGCTTCAGAAGAGGAGTTTTAACGCGAACTGAATCAGGCGTGGATTGTTCACAGTCGAGGTGATTACACCAAATCCTGCCGAGTCGGTGAACGTCCCGGGAAGAGCAAACTGTGGGTGGTTGAAAACGTTAAAAATCTCCGTGCGGAACTGCAGGCGCACATTCTCACGGATCACGAAGCTCTTGAATAGCGAAGCATCGAAGTTGATGAAGTCCGGGCCAAACAATGGAGTTCTGTTCGCATCGCCCAGTACCCCCGCTGGCGGATCGATAAAACAGTTCACGTTGAAGAACTCATTGGCCGTTTTATGGGAAAGTGAACCGCCGCAAACCTGGTTCGGGCGGTTTCCAATGGCTGTGCCGGAGTTATTAACACCCGTTGCAAGTCCTAACGGGAATCCCGATGCCATGTGAGAAATGACGTTGAACTGCCATTTACCTACCAACTGCTCCTTGAGACCGCCGGCGCCCGTCATGAAATGCTGCCCGCGACCGAAAGGAAGTTGATAGACCACGCTCGCGGAAAAGTTATTCGTTTGATCGATGAGTGAAAGCGCCTTATCCGCGTGGGGCTTCGTCGTGAGTGGATAGTAAGGCACACCGACCAGCGACCCGAGGTCGTCATTTAGTCCGTTGTCGAAACCCTTGCTGTAGGTATAGGAGAAGAGAAGGTAGAAGCCGTGACGCGCTGTCTTCTCCGCTTTGACTTGCAGAGAATCGTATCGGGAGAGCCCTCTGTCGATGAAGCCGTTTATATCGAAGAACTGGGGATAGGGACGAAGATTTGGAGGGTCGATCTGTAGGTTCGGAGGAGCGGTGTTCAGGTTCCAGTTCATCGTCTGCAGATGGCTAGCCCGCGAACCAGCGTATCCGATCGTGACTACCATGCCTGCAGGCAGTTGCCGCTGCACGTTCAAATTGTATTGCTGGATCATGCCAGGACGAAAGTTCGTGGGCTCGCTGAAGATGTTTCCGCTCAGATTGCCCGCATTCTCTGGCACTGGCGTTGGGAAGCCTACAGAGAGGGTGGGGGTAGCGCCGAGTGTAACGTCGTCACTCTGAAATGAATAAGTCGAAAAGAACGGAGGGTTCATCGTTAACCCGGGAGCGCCCAGATTCCAGCCTGCATCGTGCAGAATCGCATATCCGGCTCGAATCGAATTCTTGTCAGAGAAAGGCGAGTACGCAATGCCGACGCGAGGCTCGAAATCCTTCTTGTACGGCTGAACACCGGCACCCGTGTTCGCATTGACCCCAGCTATCAACAACGTGCCCGTGGTGAAGTCGAAGTTGGACTGGCGGTTTCTAGCCTCCACGATTGGAGTCGTATAGTTGTATGCTAAGCCAAGTTGCACAGTCAGGTTCTTGCGGATCTTCCAACTGTCCTGGAAGTACGGACGGAACTCCTTCCAACGCCGGCCCGTTATGGTTCCGGTAAACGCGTTGTCGTGCTCGCCACCCGCAGGCAGACCGAGCAGGAAGCTCGCGATAGGATTACCTGTTCCCGAGTTCAGTGATCCATCCGGATTGACCTGAGCGGTCCAGAGATTGTCAAAGGCCAACTCTCCCATTGGAAATGCGTCGCCCAGCACGTTCATCTGCATAAATCGCATGCCGCCACCCATAGAGAAGGAGTGCTGACCATGGATATACTCGAAATCATCCGCGTAATGGTAAATCTCTGATCCACCCTGGAATGGGGAGTATCCCCGGTCGCCAAGACCCCAGTAGCCACTGCTAAACTGCGTGTTCAGGAAGCCGCTGCTGAAATAGGTTCCAAGGTTCGCGTTGGGAATGCCGAGCTGATCGCTCCAATTCGTGCCATCGCCGTAGGAAACGATATGATTAAAGATTCGGTTGTAGCCTACGGTCGCCTGGTTGATCTTGTGGTTCGAAAAAATGTGTGTCTCTGAGATGGCTAGGTTTCTGCCATGGTCGGTAAGCGTCTGGTTGCTGCCGTAACCACCCGGCTGGCCGCCGAATGCCGGAAGCCCCGAAGGATTGAAGACAGATGCCTGGTCGCGGCTGAAACGGGCAAATACGCGGTCTTTGGCGCTGAAGTTGTCATCGATGCGAAAGTCAAACTCATTGTCGTTGAAGGTCCGGTTCGGAACGCTTAAGTAATTACCGAACAGCACGCCGGGAACATTGGGCATCGGCAGATAACTCAGCATCTTTAGGGCGATCTGGTTAATCTCTGGGGTCGGGATCGAATTGTCTTGGAACTGGGGACGGCCTGGCATGGTGGGATCATAGACAGGCACCTCGGGTGCACCAGGGAATGACTCAGTGAAAATGCCTTGTCGTTCCAATGCAGTAGGCACCTGCGCAACGTAGGGTATTCCCTGAATGTTTCTCGTTCCCGCGTAATCGAAGAAGAAGAACATTTTGTTGCGAATGATCGGTCCGCCCACCGACCCGCCAAATTGATTCTGGATGTATTTTGGATTCGTCTGCGAGAAGTAGTTACGCGAGTTTAGGTCGGTGTTGCGTAGAAACTCGAATAGACTTCCGTGGAATTGATTTGAACCCGACTTCGAAGTCAGTAGAACGGTCGGACCTGCACGCGCTCCGTACTGGACCGAGTAGTTAAAAGTCAGCACGTTAAATTCATCCAACGCGTCAATCGAGGGCATGACGGCAATTCCGCCGGCTGTCAGTTCGTTATTGTCAACACCGTCATAGAGCCAGTCTGTACGGTTTTCACGTGAGCCGCCCACCGAAAGCGAATATGACCCTCGGATCGACACTTCGCTTCCTGCCTGCGTCCCGCCTGAGAAAAAGTCCGTGGGCTGATCCCCAGCAGTTGCACCGGGTGTTAGCAATGCAAGCTGCACAAAATCACGCCCATTCAAGGGCAGGTCCGCGACTTCCTCCGAATGAATGACTTGGCCGAGCGTGGCTTCAGTCGTCTGCACCGCGACTTCCGCCCCCTGTACGTTCACGGTCTGGCTTACCGACGCAGGCAGCATCGTAACGCTGATTTCCGGTGTGCCCTGGGCTTCGAGGTTGAGACCAACACGTTTCTGCTCCTGGAAACCAGGTGCAGAAACATCAATCGTGTAGTGCCCCACCGGAACCAGGTTTGCGACAAAGCGGCCAGAGCTATCGCTTTTTAGTGTCCGAGATGTCCCTGTGCCCTCTTCCGTAATCGTCACCGAGGCCGTTTGAATGGATGCACCAGTCGTGTCCGTGATGTATCCGGAGATGGTTCCTGTAACTTGCGCGTGTGCCTGCATTTGCATGCTGAGTCCCAGCCCGCATGCGACGGCGAGTAAGAGTAGCTTGGATCGCATCCTTTGCCTCCTAAAAATAGAGCCGAAAATGGTCGAACGCAGAATCCAGCGATGTGGGTGCATGTGCCGTGCCAAAGAAGGCCTTTCCCGCGGGCCCGCGCTTAGGCCGTGACAATACGGAACTTCCACGTTACCGGGATTGCGGCCGCGAGACGGATCGGCGAAAAACTGCGTTGGAATGGACCACGCACAATGTTCCAAAGTGAAACACTGAGGCACATGGAACCTGGTGTGTCCAGCGCCCGCTTCATGCAGGCAAACAGCGCATCGGAATCCGACCAGTGTCG
>ODAK010007622.1_pt1 | contig 10881 bp, 10 predicted proteins | sample 1539591 | NCBI WGS metagenome assembly ODAK01 (sample SAMEA3539303, study PRJEB22396) | soil metagenome | biome: tundra; feature: field; material: soil | place: USA | collected 2010-05 | depth 0.15 m | reverse complement strand
ACCACCGAGATCTACACTCTTTCCCTACACGACGCTCTTCCGATCTCCTGGCCATGCGTCAAAGGCTGGCCACCGACGCGCGATTTGTCCTGCCCATCGCCCCGCCTGCGCTCGACATTGTGTTCTGGGCTCCGCGCGGCAGCACCGTCCAGGAGACCTCCGCCCGCTCGCAGGCCATCTTCGACGAGGCCCGGCGCCGGGACCTCTATCTCGCGCTGGCCACGCTGCCGGCACGGTTTTTCCCGGCGGCAACTTGGCCCGGTTCGACGGGCGACGCACACGTCACCTGTCTGCGCTCCGTGATGATGAAACCCGAACACCGAGAGTGGGTGGAAGAGATCCGCCGGCGCCTGAACGCGGCGACCGCCGCTGTTTTCACCGGCGTGAATACCCGGTAAAGGGCATGCGACGGCACCGAAATGATTACCCTGTTCCGTGGTCCGTCCACTTCCCGCTTTGGTAAGCTATAGTTTGTTGTCCGAGCGGACGGCGCACGCAATCCGGTCTCAGACCGGATTTCTGGAATGTTGGATTTTTGTAGCTATCCCAAAGGACTTATCGCAGTATGACCCTTCCGACCTCCCCTTCCCGCGTTCCAGTCGTTGCCGACCTCGATCTCTCAGCGCGCAGGATCGCGTATTTTTCCATGGAAATTGCTCTTTCCAAAGACCTCCCGACCTATTCGGGCGGTCTGGGCATGCTTGCCGGCGACACTTTGCGGTCCGCGGCGGATACCGCTGCGCCGATAATCGCTGTCTCGCTCGTGCATCGTCGCGGCTACTTCCGCCAGCACCTCGATGCCACCGGCCAGCAGACGGAATCCGACGTGCCCTGGACCCCGGAGACCCTGCTGCCCAGCGCGCAGCGCGTGGTCACCATCTCCATGCAGGGACGCAATGTCTCGATCTGCGCATGGCGGTTCGACGTGGCGGGCGTCGCCGGGCATGTGATCCCGGTATTTCTGCTGGACACCGATCTGGAGGGCAACGACCTCTACGACCGCCACTTGACCGACCACCTGTACGGCGGCGACACCTACTACCGGCTGTGCCAGGAGACGGTGCTGGGACTCGGCGGCGTGGCCCTGCTGAGGGAACTCGGCGTAAAGCCCGAGGTCTACCACATGAACGAAGGCCATGCCGCGCTGCTCGGCATTGGGCTGCTGGAGGAGCGCCTTGGCGGCGCGCCGCTGGAGCAGGCGACCGAAGAAGATGTGGCGGCGATCGCCCAGTGTTGCGTCTTCACCACCCACACGCCGGTGCCTGCCGGGCACGACCAATTCGGGCTGGACCAGATGTACACCGTTCTGGGCGCGGATCGCGGCAACGCCATCGAGCGCTTCGGCTGCCTGCACAACGCGCTGCTCAACATGACCTATCTGGCCCTGCACTTTTCGCGCTACGTCAACGGCGTTGCCATGCACCACGGCAAGGTGTCCCAGCAGATGTTCCCGGACTACCACGTCCACTCCATCACCAACGGAGTCCACGCCGCAACCTGGATCTCTGAGCCGATGCAGGCGCTTTTCGACACCGAGATCCCCGAGTGGCGGCACGATAACCACTACTTCCGGTCGGTCTACGGCATAACGCCGGCCAAGATCGCGAACTGCCATGAGATCGCCAAGCAGCGGCTCTTCGCCGAGGTGGCGCGCCGGTCCGGCCAGCAGTTCAACCCCAAGATGCTGACCCTCGGCTTTGCGCGCCGGGTGGCCACCTACAAACGGGCTAGCTTGCTCTTCCACGATCCCAAGCGCCTCGCCAGGCTGGCGAAGAAGATCGGCGGCCTGCAAATCCTGTTCGCCGGCAAGGCCCATCCGGCAGACGTCGCCGGCAAGGGGCTGATCCGCGATGTTTTCGAGGCCGCCGCCAGCCTGATGGCCAGCGGGGTCCGCATCCTCTACCTCGAAAACTACGACTGGGAGCTTGGCGGCCTGCTGACCCAGGGCGTCGACGTGTGGGTCAATACGCCGCGCCGGTCGTATGAGGCCTCGGGAACGTCTGGAATGAAGGCCGCGTTGAACGGTGTGCCCAGTTTGAGCGTGCTCGATGGATGGTGGATCGAGGGATGCGCGGAGGACGTGACCGGCTGGGCGATCGACGACGCGGACGACGAGGACGGCGAGGCATCCAGCCTGTACGACAAGCTGGAGGGCAAGATTGCGCCGCTCTACGCCCGGCCCAACGCCTGGGCGCGGATGCAGCAGCACTGCATCGGGATCAATGGTTCGTTCTTCAACACCCACCGCATGCTCGGCCAGTACTTCGCGAACGCCTACTTCCCGCAGATGTCGGAGGAGCAGGCTGTTCCCCTCGCGGTCGATCTGCTGGCGGACCGCCGGAGTTCCCGGACCGACCGCCGCAAACCTTCGGTCAAGGAATCCGCACTCGTCTAAAGGTTCCCCCGCCCCCTGCGAGGCAACGGAGACAGGATCGGCCCTACAAAAGGCCACTCACATGGAGGGGCCATCCTGCCTTCTAACGCAAATGCGCACAACTTAGGCATACCGCCAGGCTCATTCCCTCTCTCAGTGCCGCTTCCTGTCGCTGCCTGCCGGTTGGTTACGCCACCCGCTGGAACCTCCGCCGAGCGAACCCAGCCACTGCCATTGTCCCTGTCCCAAGCAGCAGCAGGCTTGAAGGCTCCGGCGTGGCCACGGTCGATCCTCGCTGCACAATCGTGTCGACTCCGTATTGATTGCTGATCAAGGAATAAGCTGGCGGCGTTTCGCTGGGGCCATCTACGGTCAGATCGAACTGATACTCGGATTTGATTGTCCCGACATAGTCCAGCACTGACAGAACGCCGTTATCAAAGGTAGCGTCAACGGTGTTGTCGTTGGCATCTGTGAGGTCAAAGGTTTCACCATCAAGCGTAAACGACAGGGCAGTGATTCCCTGGGTTGCCCCGTTGTAGCCAACAACGTCGTAAGTTTCGGTGCCGGTCGAGGGCGGGGCGACATCCAACGTCAACACAGCTGTTCCATCGAGTGTGCCTGCAGCAATCGTAGGCATCCCTGGCTCGTCTGATGGAACTCCAGAATCGACAAGGTCATAGGTGAGTGTTTCCGCCATCATCGGTAGCGGCAGGACGAAGGCGGCCAGTAAGGCCAAGGTTTGAATGCGCATGGAAACCTCCTCAGGAAGAACCTGAGAGCGGTTGAGGAGCCTGAGGCAGTGAGCGGTTCCGTTAGCGATGTGGGAGGGAGAGTCTCGTCTAACGACGGTTGCAATTGAGATGCCAATCTGCAACGGTCGCACCCCCATTCCACCCTTCGTTCCCACTCCTCTGCAGGAGACACTGCAATCCATTGCAGGGTAACTAGGAATCCGTCTTCCCTCCCAGCAAAAAAACGGCCCCTCGCATGAGGGGCCAATCTGCCTTGGTTCTCTCTGGTAAGGAGAGCTTGTTGCGGTCGCGCTCTTGGGCCCGACTCCGCGAAATTCTTTGGCGGTTTGGCGGGAGGAAGGAAGCTCAATCTCCGTCCCGCCATTCTCCGCCGTCTAGTCCCGGGGGAGGGCTATTGGTTGGTCCCAGCCGCCGGCTGCGCGGTCTGGTCAAGCGCTGCCGATGTGGGGGCTGAGGGGTAAGTGTTCGAGGCTGAAGCCGGACCCATCGACGCGAGGCTGTTGTGCAGCAGCGTCACGTGGACGCCGTTCACGATCGCCGTTTCTCCATCCGCGGGTGTGCCCGTCTCTTTGCCCAAGCCGGTGCGATAGATGCGATACAGCGGCACCTGGTGTTCCGTTACCAGATAGCGGGCCACTGAGTCGGCCATGGCCTGCGACGTCTGAACACCGCTGCGGCTGTAGCCCTGGATCTCGATAATGTAGCCCTTCTCGCCGGCCAGCTTCTGCGCCAGTTCGTCAAGATCGGCCTTGGCCTGCGGGCCCAGAGTCGTCCGGCCGGTCGCAAACTTCACGTCGGCAGAGGTGACCTGGCTGTACTGATCGAGGTTGCTCACCGTGCCGTTGAGCTGGTCAGTGCGGGTAATTGCACCGGTTGCAGTCGACTGCGCGGCGTTGGCCTTGTTGGCCGCGTCGGCGGCGTGAGAGTCGGCCGTGTTGGCGGCCATCATCGCGTTGTTGATGCCGTCCGTGGCGCGGCGGTCGACGTCCTTGATGTCATTGGCGTTCTTCGCCTGTAGTTGGTCGAGTTCGTTGGTGCGGTCCCGGATGGGGTCGACCTCGCGCGCTACCCACTTCTTGCGGGCGAACGGGTTCACCTTCCCCCAGAAGCCTTCGCGCGACTGGTTCTCCAGAGGCTTGCCGGTCGCATAGGTTGTGCTGTCATTTGGGTTGATTGAGGCGGAGGGCGCCGATTGGTTCGCGGCCGGGGGTGTCGATTGATCTGCCGCGGGCGTCTGCGCAAATGCGGTAACTCCCATCGTTCCTCCTAGAATCAGAGTGGAAAGACCTAAGCTTTTAGCAAGATTGATCATTGGTTTGCATCTCCTGGGACCGACGGCCTATGGAACTACTGCTGGTAGACATTCGGCTGCAATGACTAGAGCAAGCCTCCGGCCAAACCATCCATGGACGGGCAAGTGCCTGATAATCAAGTGGAATCGAGCCTTTGTCGGCTTGGGGAGCAGGGGTCTGCCGCGCAGCGAAACCGGACAATTCTGCCCGCGCACCAGTAAAAATTACGCGCAGGGAGACAGCCGCTGACTCTACCGAAAATCGACGTGGATGATGCGGGCCATCGGCATCTGGGTGTTCCAGTTGTCCGGGACGGCTTCAAAGGTCAGGCGGAACTCCCGGTCGTCGCCGGGCTTCAGCGGGGCCGCGCTAACCGGTTCGGTGTCGATATACGGGTCCTTCATGCGAATCAGCGTGAGCGGCACCGTATCGATCTGCGGGGCGAGCGCCAGGTCGTTCTCGAAGACCACCTGCACGGTAATTCCGCTCACCGGGCGGTTGCCCGTATTGCGAATATGCCCATCGAGATACGTCAGCTTGCCGCCCGAGAGGTTCTCTGACTCGCTCATCGCGAACTGCGAGAGCGGGAGGCTGGACGCATACGCGTCCGCGGGCTCGAGCGTGCTGGGCGCGGGCGCCGGCTGCTTCCGCCCGGCGTATACCAATGCGCCGGCCACGACAATCACGATCAGCGCGGCAACCCCCCACACGGCTGGGGGAAAGCCTCCGCGCTCGGCTGGTTGCGCGCCAAAAATGGCCGGTTGCGCACCGGCCTGGCCCGCGGCATCCCGCCCCCCGCCGTCCGGCCCGTCGTGAATTGGCTGTTCCTGTTCGCTCATAAGCCGAGATTTTATACCTCAGAGTGAGATTCGCCGCCGCATCCCCCAAAAGGTCGCCGAATGACCCAAAAGAAGGATGTCCACTCGCTTGAGCTCCAGCCTAAGGTGATATCGTCGTCCGCCCGAGGCAGAGCTTAAAAAGGCGCGGCGCCGAACGCCGATCAGATCAGATCGAAGCAAAGTTGCCGCGCATGCCGGTGCGGCAGAGGGAGTCGTCTACCATGGCCGCTAGTCCCGTAACCTATCCCCCAGCGTTCATTCCAATCGCCGCAACCGGCCAGAGGCTTGACCCCGTACGCGCTCGAGTGAGCGTCAGCCAACAGCTCACCAACGACCAGATTCTTCAGGCAGATGCGGCGGCCCATCCCGCGGCCGATCTGCTGCGCCTGCCGCCCGACACCCGCGGCGGCGGCCCGCGCGGCCCGCACCCGGGCGACATCCTCTACTGGGTCGCATGCGTAGGCGGTGTGGGCCTGCTTCTGATCGCGGCGACCACCTAGCACCCCGCCTCAGGCGAAGCTCGCAAAGGTCTCTAACTAGGCTTTGTCCTCTCGCCGAACTCGGTTCTTTGCAGCCCATTTGCCCATCCGGTCTGCACCTACCAAAGGCTTCTCCTGCTCCGCTTCGCGTGTCGGGCCGGCTAACTCGTCGATCCGAGCGCGTCCAGTCAAGTTGGAGTTATCCTCTTCAGCTTCGGCCGCCAGTCGCAGCTCCGGTGTCGGGGTGACCTCCTTGGTGTCACTATCGAGGCCGATGCGTTTCACTTTTTGACGGAAGTCGTCCCCCCGCATCTCCACTACGAAGCACATCTCCTGTAGCCTGGACCGCATCCTTTCGCCGATGCGGTCGCCGAGCGTCTCCTCGCGCACCGCCTTCTGAACGTCAGTAAGGCTTCGCCACTCAGCTTTCGGCATTTCTTCCACATTCGGATAGTTTGTGGTGATAATCGTCGTCCGCCGATCGTTGTACCGAGAGTTCAGGATGTGCGCCACTGTATCCCATACCCACTCAGTTGGCTTGGACGCTCCAAGCTCATCGAGGACCAACACCTCGGCTTCGAAGACTGGTCGCAACACTTCTAACTCGGTGGTTGCGACTTTCTGGTTATAGCTGTTCTGTACTTCTTTCAAGAGTTCTCGATAGTCGCAGAAGAGCCCCTGCACGCCCCGCTCGCGGATTAGGTCCTTCAATATGCCCGCTGCCAAGTGCGTTTTGCCCACGCCGATCGAGCCGGTCAGCAGCAGCCCGGTTCCCGCCGTTTCGACCGGATACCCGTCCACGAACTTGCGTGCCCGCAGGTGCGCCGCCGCAAGCGTTTTGTTAGCCCCGCGGAACCCGCTTTCAAAGTTGTCCAGCGAGCAGTGCTCATAGCGCTTGGGAATGTGTGCCCGTTCCAGCATTCGCGCCGCCCGCCGCTCGATCCGGCACTCGCACGGCCGCGCCACTTGCCGGCCGTTCTCCTCGACAATCCGCAGCCCCGAACCCTCGCACAAACTGCAAACTTCAACCATTTTCTCTGCCATCTCGAACCGACCCAGTCTGCCCTGCCACTGCCATCCCAAGTATGGCAGCATCTGCCCGCCATGAATCGCATTGCCGCATGTGGGAATCCAAGATAAACTGAGGATAGTTAGCCATCGTGCCCCGGTCTTCCCGCAACTAGGGAGCGGCAGGGGCTCTGTGGGCTCCCGCGACAGGCCAATCGATGTGATGGTGACCGCACCCGTCGCAAGCGAACCGCGAGCCGGCAGGCAACACCCAAGAAAAGAGAGAGATTCATGCCCAAAGAAGGAATTCACCCGAAGTACGGCACTATCCACGTCAAATGCGCCTGCGGCAACTCGTTTGAGACCCGCTCCACCAACAAGGGCGACATCGTCGTGGAAATCTGCTCCCAGTGCCACCCGTTCTTTACCGGCAAGCAGAAGCTGGTCGACACCGCCGGCCGCGTCGAGCGCTTCCGCCGCAAGGTAGCCAACGCCGACGCCGGTAAAGCCGCAACGGCAGCCGCCGCCAAGGCCGAAACCGCGAAGGCAGCAGCCAAGTAACTTCAATCATTCCACGCGTAAGGGCCTCCGCCACCGCGGAGGCCTTTCGCTTTAGCATTCAATGTAAGCAGGACGAAACGGCACGGATGAAGAAGCGCTACACCCTCGAGCAGAAGAAGTGGGACTCGCCCGCCGAGCACGCGATGCCCGAGCACACCCGCGTGCCTGCCAGCGTCACCGTGGGCAGCGTGCGCATCGCGCCGGCGACCGTGCTCGCGCCCATGGCCGGAGTCACCGACACCGTCTTCCGCCGCTTCATCAAGAACGCCAGTATGTTCGCCTCGCCCACCGAGGCGGGTGCCCCACATCTCGACTCTGAGATGTGGGATCGAACCACCCCCAACGTCGACACTCCCACCACCAACCAGCAGTCCGGCTGCGGCCTCATCATGACCGAGTTCACCTCGGCCGACGGCCTCTCCCGCATGCGCGAGACCAAGCGCAAGCGCTACCTCACCTACTACGACGATGAGCACCCCATCTCCGCGCAGCTCTTCGGCTCCAACCCCGAAACCCTCGCCGACTCCGCCCGCATCGTCCAGGACGCCGGCTTCGACCTCGTCGACCTCAACCTTGGCTGCCCGGCCAAGCGCGTCGTCTCCTGCAATGGCGGTTCCGGCCTGCTGCGCGACCTGCCGACCATCGAGGGCATCTTCCGGGCTGTTCGCGCCGCTGTCACCATCCCGTTTACCGTCAAGTTCCGCATGGGCTGGAACGACAACCACATCGTCTGCGTCGACCTCGCGCGCCTCGCCGAAGACTGCGGCCTCTCGGCCGTCGCCTTGCACGCCCGCACCCGCGAAGACGGCTACACCGGCCAGGCCCGCTGGGAGTACATCGCCGCGTGCAAAGACGCCGTCAGCATTCCGGTGATTGGCAACGGCGACATCCGCACCCCCGAAGACGCCGCCGCCATGGTCGACGCCACCCACTGCGACGCCGTCATGATCGGCCGCGCCGCCCCCGCGAACCCGTGGATCTTCCGCCAGATCGCGCAGTACACCGCCAGCAAGGAAGCCACCGGCGTCGGCACTTACGACATCCCTACGGATCAAGACCGTTACCGCATGATCCGCACCTACTTCCAGATGCTGGTCGATGAGATCGCCCTCGAAGAGGCCGCCGAAGCCGCGCGCGCCGCCGCCATCACCGCCAACGGTCAGATAGCTCGCGATCAGCGTCACCGCGATGCCGTCGGCAAGATGAAGCAATTCGCCGCCTGGTTCACCCACGGCGTCCCCAACGGGGCCCACCTGCGCAAAGCCATCTTCGAAGCCAAATCCGGCCCCGCCGTCCTCGCCGAAGTCGAGCGCTTCTTCGGGAATCCGCGCCCCCAACTGGCCGATCTCGACCCTGAACCCACCGACCCCTCCATGAGCCTCGAAGCCCTCGGCGCCGGCTGCGACTAGCGAAGATTGAGACCGCTGCTGAGTTTTATAGCTTCTGCGTCTCCGCTCCTCTTCCGCCACACCACCTTCACCTGCTCGCGCCATCGCTCGCCTAGCGCCACCAGTTCCCACTCCACTCGCGGCGACAAATACCGCAGTACCACCTCGGTCGCCGGATGCACGCGCAGCGCGGGCGCTACCAGGTACAGCCGCGGCGCACCCTCCGCCACCCGCACGCCGCCGAAGTACCCATGCCGCTGGAACTCGCCCAGCCCATTCATCCGGTCAGGGTTCTGCTGATGGTGCCAACGCACGCGCACCCAGTAGTCCAGCCCCTGCAGCGCCAGGTGCAGATCGTCGTCCGCCTTCAACTCGATCACCGCCAGCCGCCCGTCCTTGTCCACCGACAGCAGATCCAGCATCCCGCGGTCCGACGCCGCAAACGCCGGCACCTGCGTGTACACATGCGCCGCGTCCAGATGCCCGTCGATCACCGTCACGTCCCGCCGCAGCACGCTCTCCAGCCAGCGCTCCGGCTGCATCCGGTACAGCGGATCGCGCGCATCCGGTCTCGAACTGCCGGGCTGCGCCCCTTTTTCTCGCGCCGTTCGCCGCGCGAACAGGCGCGCCACCAGCCCGCGCAACTCGTCCGCATTCTCGTCCGTCAGCGGAGTCTCATTCGCACCCGCTCCAAATGTAATCTCCTGCACGCGGTTGAAGCTCGCGCCCGCGTAGCCCATTCGCACCCGCGCAAACTCCAGCCCGTGCAGCAGAAACGCCATCTCCGACCCGCTGCGCACCCGCTGCTCCACCACCGCGCGCATCGCCTCCGGAACCAGCGCCATCACCCGCGCCGTTGCCTCCGCAAAGCGCTCCCGTGCCGCCGCCTCATTCGGGGCCTGCAGCAGCCGCGTCGACACGTTGCCGTGGTCCGCTGCATCGCGCTGCTCTAGCTCCTCAGTCTTCTCGTCGAACTCCCACAGCTCCCACTGCGCCGCATCGGCGTTCATCCACGCCAGCCGCGATGCCGTCAGCGTCGCCATGCCCTTCGGCACAATCAGCCGCAGGCCGCGATACAGGCGCCGCCCGCCCGCGTTCTCGCGACAGTGCGCCAGCCACAGGACGCCCAGTGTCAGGATCCCATCCACCGTCGTCTGCGTCTCGGCGGAGTTCACCCCGATCACCGCCCACGCCTGCTGCCCCTGCACCAGCGACCCGCGCGCATACGCCGGCCCAAAGCTCTTCTCCAGGTCCATCGCGGTGCGGAAGCCATCCGGCTTCCAGTCGCCCCAGTCGTTGTCTTCCCCGCGCAAGCCCCGGCCGCGCAGCATCGCCCGCTCCAGCGTGCGCAGATACTGCACCCGCGTCGCCTCGCGTGTCGTTGGTGTTCGTCGGTCCTGGTCCGCCAGCAGCTCCAGCGACCCCGGCCGCGTCTGCCCGAACCGGTGCGTGGTCAGCCGCAACATCCCCGCGCGTTCCACGGTTCTGCTCACCCGGCGAACGATGTTCCGCTCTTCGCTCCACAACTGCAGCGCACATCGTCCATGCTCGGTTGTCAGCGAGTACTTTGCCACGCGCATGTCGAACAGCACCTTGCCGTCCTCCAGCACCACTGCCTTCGGAGATTCGGCGAGGAACTCCTCCAGCGCGGCGGCGATCTGTTGGGGCGTCTGTTCGGATTCCGCGGAAGCTTTGCCGGGTCGAACTCTGGTCGGCATCATTCTCGAGAGAAGTCTAGCATCCGCCGCGTCCTTCAGCGGTTGACGTCTGCGGAGTAAAGGGTAAAGCTCTCCTGGGTGAGTTGGAAGTAGTCGACCGCAGCGTCCTCGGGCGAGAGTGGGTAGCTGATCTCCGAGATCTCGCGGAGGAACGGAAACCGCCTCAAGACCTTGGTATAGTGCGGATCGCGGCCATAGAGGAGGTAGGTCTCGCGCGGGGAGCGGCGGAGCTGGCGTTCCAGGTTGTCCAGAACGCGGCGCAGTACCGGAGCGAGAAAAGGGTGGAAGAGAAACACCAGCAGCGGGCCGTCGGGGTAGGTGACGGTGGTGGCGTCCTGGTTGAGCACCGTGATTTGGCTAGACCAGTCAGGGCTGGAGGCCACGTTGGTCCATGCAGCACCGCAGAGATCGGCGGCCAGTTCCACGCCGAGCAGGTGGCGGAAGGGGAACTGAGATGCGACCATGAG
>ODAK010007620.1_pt1 | contig 10882 bp, 9 predicted proteins | sample 1539591 | NCBI WGS metagenome assembly ODAK01 (sample SAMEA3539303, study PRJEB22396) | soil metagenome | biome: tundra; feature: field; material: soil | place: USA | collected 2010-05 | depth 0.15 m | reverse complement strand
CGGCAGCTGCCGGCTGGCCAGCACCCTCCCGGGTCACCGCGCCTGCCCCGCGGGCGCGCTGATCGCCCTGTACCACGAGCGGTGGGAGCACGAGATCGCCTGCCTGGCCCTGCGCCACACGCTCCTGGCCGGCCGGGTGCTCCGCTCGGGCGACCGGCCCGGCATCGAGCAGGAGATGCGGGCGCTGCTGGCCCGCTGCCAGGCGCTGCGGCTCGCGATCACCGACGCCGTCGCCACCGTCTCGGGCACCGGCCCCGACCGCGCCAGCTACCAGGTCGCCGTCGAAACCGCCCAGACGCTGGTCATAGGCGCCCGCAATGTCGTCACCGGTGCCGGTGACCTCACCGGCGACATCGGCCGCGCCGTGCTTGAAAGCCTGCACGGGACCCGTCGGCCCAGGGTCTGCGCTCGCAGAGTCAAATCCCCGCTGTCCCGCTGGGCCAGGCACCCGCCCGGCAGGCCCGCCACATGCCAGCCAGTCACCAAGATCACCACTGAGGATCAGCCAGGGCCACCAGCCGGCACCAACACGCCGCCACCGGTCCTTGACGCAGGCGCCCCGGACCCTAACTCCCCGGCATTGAGCCTAGGCCGGGCTGATCCCGCGCTCCGCCGGCAGCGGGGCTGTCCCACGGCGAGGGAGCCTCGTGTTCCCGCCCCGTGCCCGGCCCGGCCCGGCCCGGTCCCGGTCCCGGTCCCGGTCGATCCGATGGCAGTCCGCTCAACCGCGAGGAATACCTCAGGCTCTGTGCCAGGACGGACCGCGGCGGCTAGCCACCGCCAGCTGACCACCGCAGCCCCTGGCCCGGTGCAGGACCGTCGGGTGAACGCACCTACCCCGGAACTGAGCAGACGGCGGAGACGAGGAGCACCGCCGCGTGCGGTATACGCCGAATCGGCAGGGAGAGCGCTAGCTGGCCAGCCTCCGTGGCTCGTCGGCGCCGCGGTCGCACTCTGTGATGGGCCACCGGCGTCGGGGTGCATCCGTACCTGCCTGATCTGCTCGCCCACGCGCCGCGACGGTCGCTGGGCACGGCCGCCCAGATCTCGGCAACCGGGCGCGCCGGTCGCGCCGCGAGCTGGATCGTGGTCCGGGTGTCAGCGGAGCGCATCGAGTACCTGCCGGGCCATGGCCTGCTCGCCGGCCTCGTTCGGATGGAATGAGAGTGCGACCGAGGTGGGGATCAGTCCCTCGATCCATCTGATGCCGGGACCCTCGCAGGCGTCGTGACCGATGCTGTCAGCGTAGGTGTTCACGTAAGTGGCCTGGTGGCGGCCGGCTTCCGTGGCGAGCATCCGGTTGAGGCCAATCTCCACGCCGCGCAGGTAAGCGATGTCGCCGCTGGCGACGGGAGCCTGGGGCCAGCAGCCGTCCCCGCTGGCGGGGAGGATGTCCGGGTAGCCGACGAGGAGTACCCGCGCATGCGGGGCACGCCGGTGGATGCCCTGGAGCACGGCGGCCACCTTCGGGGCGGCCTGAGCGGTGGCGCGGCCGAGCCGGCTGGTTCGGCCGGAGGTGTAGTGCTTCGCGCACGGCGACCCGGACGGGCCGGTAAGGCTGAGGATGGCGCAGGTGGCGACGATGCTGGCAAAGCCGATGTCGCTGCCGCCGACCTGGACCGTGACCAGGGTGTCATCTGGCGAGAGGGCGGCGAACTGGGGCGCGATAGTGTGCCCTAGGATCGTCTGGGAGTGCGTCATGCTCGCCGTTGTGGCCCCGTCGCAGCTGACGTCGGTGAAGGAGGCCGGGTGGATCGCCGCCGCGGCCAGCGCGGGATAGTCATGGCTGGAGCGCAGGCACCCGGACACGGCCTGGTCCGGGATGAGCGGCCCCGACGTGTAGGAGTCGCCCAGCGCGACATACCGCTGCGCGACGTGCCGCTGGCGGGCTGGCTGCGCGGCTGGCCCCGCCGACGTGCACGACGACAGGCATGCGGCGAGCGCCAAGACGACGATCCACATACTCCTGACCGGCATAACCCTCAGCTCCACGGTCAACTGTCTCACGCGCGAATGGGTGCATCTGGGTAATGAATGCCCTCTTGGCCAGAGCCCTATCACCGCATGCATAACAGAACGCGCGACAATACAGCCGACGGCCTCAAACCCGGCGAGTGGGAGCGCGGCTGCGTGCAAATGTAGCGCTGCTGCTCGCTACCGGCCTGCGCCCGGAGGATGCGCAGGCGCGTCCTCCACGTCGATGTAGAGTTCCCGGCCGCCTGGCAGCATCACGCCGAGCGAGTAGGAGATGGTCCCTTCGAACATCTCGGTCTGGCCGAGGATCTCGATGCCGGCGACCTCAGGGTGGCAGATCAAGAGGCGGCACAGCACGCTGCCCGCGTGATCGACCGGGGCGGCCGGGGGCTTGCTGGCGTCATCTTGAGACGTCATGCGGCCACCGCGCGACCGAGGCTGCAGCCGTGAGCGTGCTCCGCGGCCGCCGCAGGGGCCTGATCGTGCCGTGGTCGGCCAGGCTGGCGCGTGGCGTCGAGCCGGGCGAGCGCGACAGGCCGGGGCGGAACCGCGTATGCGAACACATTTCCTACGGTAACTCCGCGTGACCACAGGAAGCCGGAATGAGGCGCTAGAACCCGTCTGGCGTGTCATATGCCAGGTGACGGGGCGGGCATGGCCATGTGCCGATGGCTGCCAATCGGCAGATCGCAACCCTGCGCCGGCCAAGTAGGCGCCAGCACGACGTAGGTGCACTGACTTGCATACCGCTAAATGTCGTCTTGCGCCCGGCGGCGCTGAGACGTCAGGCGAGCCCGCGGGTTCGGACCGCGGAGCGGCAGCCGAACTGGGGGGAGCAGGGTGGGGATCAGTGCTGCCTTCTCTGGCTTCCCGACATTCGAGATAACACCTCGTCCTGTGCCCGGCCGGTAGATCAAGTCGCTGACCGTGTACCGGTTCAGGCCGATGACGGCACGCGCAGTTGCAGGTCCTGGGCGGCGCGCTCATGCCGATAAGCGACGACGTGGCGCGCTCCGGGCGGAGCTGTCCTCGGGCCGGAGGCAGGCCCGGATGCGGACGATGTGTCAACACCGACACGATGCTCGACGCTGATTGGTGCGATGTCGGTGATGAAGCACGCCAGGCCAGCTACGCAGCCTCGGCTAATTCGTGCAGGAGCACCAGTTCTCGGCCGCAGACTGCTGGTGACTACTTGCCGGATATGTGGCGGATCGGGGGCGGACGGGTGTCCTGGCCCATCGCCGGAGCATGAGCCGGTCGCCATGCCGTTGGCCACCGAGTAGGCCCGGGTCACGTCCGCGTTCACCTGAGCCTCCGCGGCTGCCTGCTTGATGGCCTTGCCCGCAGCGGCGATAGCCGCCATCGCTCCCGGTGTTGCCGGTAGCCCGCTGGTACTGAGGTTCGCCAGGTCGTTCTTAACGATCGCAAGGTCCTGCGATGCTGTACCGAGGTCACCGGTCAGCGTGTCCCGATCAAGGCCGACGATGGACGCGTCTTCTTTGACGTTGGAGGCGTCAATTTCGACGGTTGACACGTCGTAGCAGTCTGGTCCGAAAGCTGCGTCGCTCTTTGTGGCAGCCAGATCAGGGTCGGCCTGATGCGCGTCCGAACTGAGCGTGCGGAGATCGCTGATGAAGTAGTCATCGTGCTGAAGCGTCGCCAGATCGCTGTGCGCCTGCTCCGCCTGGGTCTTCGTCTGCCCCTGGGGTACCTGCGGATTGTCCTGGGCGATAACGGCCTTGCCTTCGTGGAAGCTGCCGACCAGCTGGTCGCAGGCCCGCTTCACCTCCGCGGCCTTCGCCGGCGTGTACTGACAGTTCACGTAGTACTCGGTTGTGCCGTTGAATGCGAACACGATCGTGCTCGTGTAGCTGGACCCATCTGCTGTGATCCCGGTGCCCAGGAACCGCACGGCGGCTTCCCCGGCCATCGTGATCTTCTCTGGGCCCGCCTGCATGCCACCCCCCGCCTGCCCGAATAGCTGCTTGGCCTCGCTTTCTATGGCGGGGGTGACGGCGTCGATGTTCTGCACCGTCACTGTCTCGTTCACCCGGTAGGCCGTAACCGTGATCCCCGTCAAGCGGCGTGGGAGGGCCGACCCCTGTAGTCCACAGCTCCTGCGCTCCGCGGCTGCTCGTGCCGTACCGGGCGCCATATTCAGACCAGTCGGGTAGTCGAACGAGACGCCGTGCGCGCCGTAGGTCACGGTGCTCCCCGCCGAGGTCGACCGGTACACCGACAGGCCGACGGCGGCCAGCAGAAACGACGGCCAGCGGCACCAGCGCCAGACCGCGGTGCCGCACCGGTGCCGAGCAGCCGCTGGAGTCCAGATCGGTCACTCTGTTGTTGTGCATCTAGATCGCTTGGTGAAGAATCTGGTGTCGCGTTCGTCCGGTCGTGGACGTTCTGCGCCGCTGCTGGCCGATCCGCCGCGGATGCGCGGCGAATGGGCCCGGGCCACCTGACCGACCGCTTGGAGGAATCGATGACGACGGACCTGCCGGTGACCACCGGGCGGCAACTCGGCCGCCGGTCCTGGGCCGAGCCCTGGAAGATCAAAATGGTCGAGCCGCTGCGGATGACCACACCCGGGGAACGCGCGAATGCGGCCGCCGAGGCCGGCTGCAACACGTTCCTGCTCCGGTCCGATGATGTCTACATCGACCTGCTCACCGACTCGGGCACGAACGCGATGAGCGACCGGCAGTGGGCCGGGCTGATGCTCGGCGACGAGGCCTACGCCGGCTCGCGGAACTTCTACGAGCTTGCGGAAGCGGTCCGCGAGTTCTACGGCTACCGGAATGTGGTGCCGACCCATCAGGGCCGTGGTGCCGAGCACCTCATCAGCCAGGTCGCCATCCGCCCCGGCCAGTTCGTGCCTGCCAACATGTACTTCACGACCACGCGGGTGCACCAGGAGCGCGCCGGCGGCGTGTTCGTGGATGTGATCATCGATGCGGCACACGACCCGCTGAGCGAGCATCCGTTCAAAGGGGACGTGGATCTCGGCAAGCTGGAGAGCCTGATCGCGCGCGAGGGCGCCGGGCAGATCGCCTACGTCAGCCTTGCCGGCACGGTCAACATGGCGGGCGGGCAGCCGGTGAGCATGGGATGCGTGCGGGCCCTCCGGGCCCTCTGCGACCAGCACGGGATACGGCTCTTCCTGGACGCGACCAGGATGGTCGAGAACGCATTCTTCATCCAGGAGCGTGAACCTGGTTACGCGGACAAGACGATCGCTGAGATCCTCAGGGAGTTCTGCTCCTACACCGACGGCGCATGGATGTCGGCCAAGAAGGACTCGCTGGTCAACATCGGCGGCTGGCTCGCCCTCAATGACCCGGAGCTGTTCGATGAGGCCCGCAACCTCGTTGTCGTCTTCGAGGGCCTGCACACCTACGGCGGGCTGGCCGGCCGGGACATGGCAGCGATGGCGATCGGCATCGCCGAGTCCGTCCAGGAAGAACACATCCGGGCCCGGATCGGGCAGGTGCGCTACCTCGGCGAGCTGCTCGGCGCGGCTGGTGTCCCGTTCGTGAAGCCGGTGGGCGGTCACGCGATCTTCCTGGACGCGCGCCGGTTCTACCCGCATCTGGAGCAGGACCAGTTTCCTGCCCAGACGCTCGCCGCCGAGCTCTATCTCGACTCCGGAATCCGCGGAATGGAGCGAGGGATCGTGTCGGCAGGCCGCGATCTGAGGACCGGCGACCACAATCGCCCGAAGCTTGAGCTGACCCGGCTGGCGATCCCGCGCCGCGTCTACACCCAGGCGCACATGGACATCGTGGCCGAGGCAGTGGCGGCGATCTACGCTCAGCGCGAGTCAGCGGAAGGGCTCGTCATGACGTACGAGCCGCGCTATCTCAGGTTCTTCCAGGCCCGCTTCGACCGGCCGTAGCCGGGCGCCACGCTGCGCTGCCCGTTTCGCTATCAAAACCGCAGGCCGCGTGCTGCCTGCGGCGGCCCCACAGCGCGGTCGTGCTCGGGGCGGTCAGCGCGCGGGTGCCGACGCGCACGACCCGGCCGCTGCCGTCCGCGCGGGCCTCGCCTTCCTGGTAGAAGAAGCAGACATCCTGGCGCGGCCAGCCGGCGTTCCCGGTGCAGTCGCGCAACCGCACGGCCCACGCCCGGCTGCCCGGCCAGCCCGCCCAGTGCCCGGCAGAACTCGTCGGTGCGTGCCTGACGGTCAGGTTCGCAGAGCCGCCACGTTCCGCCATGCGGGCAAAGTCAGGCACGAGACGCTGGCGAACCTGTCCCGCCTTCCCGAGCAGGTCATCGCGCTGGTCGACGCCGCGCTGAAAGGCACCACCCTGGTGGACGCGGAGGCGGCGTTCGAGACCGAGCGGTCGGTGCCGCACGGGAATGCGGCCGCGGCGCACGTGATGGCATCGAAGCTGGGCCTGGCAGGCCTGCTGGGCCCGCCGTGCCGGGAGCGCGACATCGCCTGCGCGCTGATCCTGTCCCGCGCGGTGCGGCCGGAATCGAAGCTGTCGACGGTGGGCTGGTGGCAATCAGGGGACACCACGCTCGGCGCCGACCTCTCGGTGGCCGGCGCCTGCACCGACGAGGTCTATGCCGCGATGGACTGGCTGGCCGGACGGCAGCGCGAGATCGAGAAGCAGCTCGCGGCGCGGCACCTGCGCGAGGGCGGGATCGCGATGTTCGGCCTGTCGTCGTCCCGGGCGTAGGGAAGCCACTGCCCCCTGGCCGCGTTTCGGGCACTCGAGGGACGGCAAGCGCGGCCGCAGGCAGATCGAGTACGGGCTGGTCATCTGCCCGCAGGGAAGGCCGGTCGCGGCCGGGGTATCCCGCACCTCCGGCCCGATCTCGTTCAAGACCGCCATCACGCGAGTCCGGGATGATTTCTCCATCGGGAACCTGGTCATGGCCGGTGACCGCGGGATGATCACTAACACGCGGATCGCGGACCTGCACGAGCTGCCCGGCATGGACTGGATCACCGCGCCGCGCGCGCCCGCGATCGCGGCGCTGGCCAGCGCCGACGGGTCGCTGCAGACGAGCCTGTTCGACACGCAGAATTTCGCCGAGATCACCTACCCGGACTACCCGGGCGAGCGGCTGATCTGCTGCCGCAACCCGGTGCTCGCCGCCGACCGGGCCCGCAAGCGCGAGGCGCTGCTGGCCGCCACCGAGAAGGACCTGGAGAAAGTCCGGGCGTCAGTGAATGCCGGGCGGCTCAACGGCGCCGGCGCGATCGGGGAGCGGGCCGTAAGGTCATCGGCAGGCACAAGGTCGCCAGGCAATTCATCCCTGACATCACCGGCACCAGCTTCACTTACCGGCGCGACGAGGAGAAGATCGCCGCCGAGGCCGCCTACGACGGGATATACGTGATCCGCACCAGCGTCGATGCCAAGACCCTCGATCCCGCCGGTGCCATCACCGCCTGCAAGAACCTCAAATACGCCGGGCGGGAAGCGGCCCGCCCGCCACTACCTCGAAGGACACGTCCGCGGCCACGTGACTGAGCGCCGGGCAGGGGCGACCGGGTCGGCGGGGGCGGGGATGTCCTGGTCGGTGAAGGTGAGACTCGGCACCCTCGACCGCCAGACCATCACCTTCAGCGGCCTCGGATCGAGAAACTCACACGCGCCTGCCAGGGCAACGCCCGCTTCCATGGCCGCTCCAGTTTCTTCACCTGGCTCTACCGGACCGCGGTTAACCTGAACCTGCGTGATCTTGATCCACGGTAATGGTCCCGTGGGCTGGGAAGATGATCCCTGGCCTGGGCCTGGCCGGTAACGCTTACTGGCTACTGGAGACAGGTCGCCGTATTTGCGGACGGGAAGCTTGTCGCTGTTGCGCTTGGCGGCGTCCTTGTTCCTGGCTGATGCTCGAAGGCGCGGCGCTGGACGAGGGTTGGGGTGACAGCAGGATGTCCCGGGCTGCGTCCTGAGCCTCGCTGCGATCGCCGGGCAGCCGCAGCAGTACCGCGAACAGGCGATCGGGGTGCGCGCCAGCCAGCCGCTCGAGCGCGCCGGCATCCCCGGCCCTGGCGCGGGCGGCCAGGCTTGCCTCGGTCTGCGCGGACTCCAGGGCGCGCTTGCCGCGCAGCTGTGACATCACGCGTTCTGAGGCGGCGCCGGCGAGGCGCCACCGCGCGAGCCTCCGGCACCGTCGGCGCGAACCCGGTCGAAGATCCCCGCTGGAGCGCGGACGCTCTCCAGGCCGTCGAGTCCTTGGATCATGTGCACGAGGGCCCGCACCGCCAGGATGCCGCGCCCGCAGTCAGCACAGCCCCGGGCGTGACGGCCCAGACGGCGGCGGGCGCGGCGGCCGAGGTCTCCCTCGATGTAGTGCGAGAGATGCTGCTGCGGCCACTGGTGGTCATCGGCTGCGGCCGGACAGGCTCACTGGCGTCTCCCGGCGATGCTCTGCCCAGGCTGGGACGTGCCGTAGTCACGGTAGTAGATCCGGCCCTGGTCTCGAGGCGGCCGCGCTGCGGGCCTGCCGCGAGGCCGGCAGCGAGGCCGCTGGGGAGTACCACTCGCGCTATCTCCGGAAGCAGCACCGGGCAGGCTGCGCTCGCCCGGTGCTGCAGTAACGCGGTGCTGCAAGGGGCCAGCCGCGTGCGTGCCAGGGTCAGGCGGGCTGACCGTCGCCCTGGCCCTGGGACGCCGTCGCGGGCCCGAAGGCCAGAGAGCAGGAGTTGATGCGGTAGCGGTCGCCCGCCGGGGCCGGCCCGTCGCCGAGGACATGGCCGAGATGGCCGCCGCAGCGGCGGCAGACGACCTCGGTCCGGCGCATGAAGAGGCTGTTATCGGGCCGCAGCCCGACAGCCCCGGCGAAGGCCGGCCCGGAGAAGCCCGGCCAGCCCGTGCCCGAATCGAACTTGGCATCCGAGCGGAACAGCTCGCTCCCGCAGCCCGCGCAGCGGAAGAAGCCGTCGTCATGGTTATGGACGTGCTCGCCGGTGAATGGCCGCTCGGTGCGGCCCGGGGCAGGACGCTGTACTGCTGGGGAGCCAGCTCGTCGCGCCACTGCTCACCGGGCTTGCGGATCCCGGCTGCTGGGCCTGCCTCACTCCTGGCTCGTGCGTTGCGCATCTGTCCGGTCCTTTCCTTCCGCATCCATCACCTGCTTGGACCTGCGCCCCGGCGAGGCGATTCATCCTGGCCCGCAGCCGAGAGCGCCCGCCTGCGCAGCGGCCAGCCGCCGGGAATCACCTGGCCAGCGCACCCGGTGAAGGCCGCGCCCGGGAGATGACCATGGACACGCGGAGGCAGGCTGCGGTGAAAGAGAACCGGGAACGTCAGCCGCGCCGGGCGGCCGCGTGATCCAGCTCGGGGCCGGGCCGGGCTGAGCGGCACGAGCTCGCCTCGGCGCTCACCGGCACTCCGCCGGTGAGCAGCAGCTGGCGATCACGGCCGGGCTCTCTGCGCCCGGGGGACGCCCGTAGCACCCAGCCCGAAGCGTGTTTCCGGGAACGCTCCCCGGAGCCGTGTGCGCAGATTGCGCCCGGTCCCGGCACCTGCCCGCAGAATGCCGGGGTGCGTTCTGTGAACGCCTGCGTTCACGTATGCGTACGTTGCCGCGGTGGCGGTGGTGTTGCGGTGGCTCGGCTGGCCGTCACAGGCTGCCCGGCGGGCGTGCGGCCGGGGATGTCGCGTGTGGCCTGGACCGCCCGGTACACCATGCGCGCGTAGACGATGGTCCCCGGCATCTGGGGATGGACCTGGTCCGGCCATAGCAGGTAGGTTCGGTGCCTGATCGTGTCGAACCAGTCCGCGAGTACGACGCTGGGGTGCCGGCGGATAAAGGCCGCGATCGTGGCGTTGACCTCCGTGCTCCACCCGTCGGGCACATAGGTGTTGATAAGCACCAATGTGCGGTACGGTCCGGTCAGCTGCATCAGCTGCCGGAGTTCGCCGGTTGTGACGATGTAGTTGGTGCCAAGGCCTACCACCACGACCGGGCGCAGCCGGCCGCTGTCCGCGAGGCTGCGCACAGTATCCAGGCCGGCCGGCATCTGCCGGTCGGGCCTGGCGTCGATGTAGATGCCTGGCAGCACGGAATCGAGTGCCATGGCACCCGCCGCCATGACCGAATCGCCGATCGCGGTGACCTCCCGCCCTGGGACCTTGCCTGGGGCGGATGAAAGCGCGGACCTGGCCGCGGGCCCGGAGGCCGGCCGCGACGCCTGCGCCCGGGTGGCCGCGCCAGCCCGCTCACCCATGATGATCTGCTTTTCCATGCCGGACGGCGCGGAGGGCGCCTGGAAGACACTGCACCCGGCAGTGCAGGTGACGGTCACGGCGGCTGCCAGCCGCAACACAGGCAGAGCCCGCGCCGGCGAGCGCCAGGCGGCCGCGGCTGAGGTTCCAGGCGCCCGGCAGACGGGCCGGCAGGCGGCCCGGAAGCCGTTCCGCAGGATGGGCTCCTCCGGCCATTTCCAGGACGAAGCTGCCAAAGTCATCACGCGGAAAGCGGTAACGGCGAGCCCCGCAAGCACCCGGACGCCGCCGGGACGGGGAACCCGGCCGCTCATATGCCTGACGTCGCCGCCGGCATCAGCCGCGATCGCTGTTTCCTTCCGGGCTTGACAAGGCTGCCTGGTCTCGTCAGCAGACACGGCCGCACGTTTCTTTGCCAGTTCCCTGGTTCTTCTTCCGCTCACAGCAGTCTCTTTCGCCACGCGGAGGTGAGCGCAAACGCCATGCCGGTGAATAGGAGGGAAGGTGCGGTTACGCATTCTCTGCCCTTTTGGCCCGGCCCGGCCGTTACCGCGAGCACACGTTCTGGTACGTCTCCTCCGCTTTAAGCATCAGTCTCGGATCCAGATTGCGGATCACGAACAAGCGAAACTGGCACGGGTACTCGCCGCAGTGCCTCCTGGATCGGTGACCGGAGAATCTGCGCTGGTCACGAGGTCCTGTGGTCGCAGGCG
>ODAK010007618.1_pt1 | contig 10884 bp, 6 predicted proteins | sample 1539591 | NCBI WGS metagenome assembly ODAK01 (sample SAMEA3539303, study PRJEB22396) | soil metagenome | biome: tundra; feature: field; material: soil | place: USA | collected 2010-05 | depth 0.15 m | reverse complement strand
ACCATTCAGAGCGCCTCGGACTCCTCCGTTGTGCTCGTGCGAAACACCAAATACTGGGGAACCCCGGGCAAATTGGACTCCATCGTTTTCCAGCAGTTCGGCAGTGACGATCAGGAAGTTCCGGCGCTCGCCAACGGTGAGGTTCAAGTGATCAATCCCGCTACCGTGAGTCTCTCGATTGTTCAAGCCACGAAGCAGGTTCCCAAGGTCACGGCGGTCACCACCCCTGGACTGGAGTTTGAGCACTTTGACTTCAACGAGGCCAATACTTACTTGAAGAAGCTGGCCGTTCGCCAGGCCATTGCCTACGGCACGAACCGCAAAGAGATAATTTCGCACACGGTCGGTGAAATCGACCCTTCCGTGAAACCGCTGGGTAACCACATGTACATGAACACCCAGCCGCAGTACGTGAACGATGGTGCTCTGTACACCAACGTGAACGTGAAAAAGGCGAAGTCCCTGCTGACGGCGGCCGGCTTCAAGATGGGCAAGGACCACTACTTCCATCCGAGCTACGGGCCGCAGAAGGGCAGTGATCTGAAGTTCACTATCTCTTCCACCACGGGTAATCCGACGCGCTCCTCCACCGAGCAGTTGTTCCAGGCGAACATGAAGAAAGTGGGCATAAAGATCGTCATCCAGAACTACGCGGCGGCTGATTTCTTCGGGACGATCGTTCCAAAGGGACAGTTCGACATTGCTGAGTTCGCCTGGGTGGGCTCACCCTTCGTGACGGGCAACTATTCGGTTTACTGCTCGTACACCAACGCCAGCCTCTGCGGTGAAAACTGGGACCACTTCGCCAACAAGTCGCTCGACAAGCTCGAGGTAGCTGGCAACTCGGCGACGTCCCCGGCTGTCGAGGCGAAGGACTACAACTCGGCGGACAAGATTCTGTGGCAGTACATGGTCACCTTGCCGCTCTATCAGAAGCCCATCTTCAACGCGTGGTCGAGCACCCTCGGGAACGTGATCTCCAACGCGTCGAGCTCGGGTATCACGTGGAACGGTAACGATTGGGGCTTGAACTAGGGTCCATTCGTATCGCCACCGGCGCACTAGGGAGGAGAAGGGTCGCCCCTCTCCTCCATAGTGCGCCGGTGGCCCTCCGCACCCCACTTCCCTTCTCATGCTCGCCTACGTCCTACGCCGCTTGCTCGTCAGCGTGGTCGTGCTCTTCTTGGCGACCATCTTCGTCTTTCTCCTGGTTGCGGAGTCTGGCAACCCACTGGCGTTGCTTAAGCTGAACCCTCACACGCCCCTTTCGACCTACATCGCGCGAGAGAAGGTGCTCCACCTCAATGATCCGCTGTGGCAGCGGTATTGGATCTGGTTCTCTCACGCGATTCACGGTGACTTCGGCGTCACTGTCGCCGGCCAAGCGGTCGGTCCGCAACTCGGAGCTCACATGCTGGTCACCATGCGAATGGTGATCTTGGCCACCGTTCTCTCCATCTTTCTCGCTATCTCGGTGGGCGTGATCGCGGCCCTGCGCCACGGTAAGGCGACCGACCACGTCGCGACGGTGACGAACTTCGTCTTCCTGGCCGCCCCGGTCTTCGTGGTCGGACTCCTGTTAAAGGATTTCGTCGCCATTCCGCTCAACCAACACCTTCACCGGCTCATCTTCTACACCGACGGCGATCAGAGCCCCTTGCTCACTGGGTCATTCCTCCAGCGACTCCCCGACTACGCCGCGCACACCGTCCTACCCTCCATCACGCTGATTCTGGCTACGTACTCCTCGTGGGCGATCTATCAGCGCTCAACGCTGCTCGACGTCATGGATAGCGACTACGTCCGTCTGGCTCGCTCCAAAGGTATCTCGCCGCGGCGCGTGCTCATTCGTCACATTCTTCGTAACGCTCTCATCCCGGTAACCACCGTGATCGCCCTCGACTTCGCTGGCGTCTTGGGGGGCGCGGTCATCACCGAGATTGTATTTGGCTGGCAGGGCCTCGGCGTCTGGTTTCTCAACGGCGTCAATAACTTGGACCTCAACGTCACCTTGGCGTACCTGTTAGTGGCCGCGGTCATCGTCATCCTCTTCAATCTCTTCGCCGATATCCTCTACGCCGTGCTCGACCCGAGAATTCGTTATGACTGAGGACCGAAAGATCCGCCGAGAGGCCCTCCGCGAGGTGGAGATGTTAGAGACGGGAATGCCCGGGATGCCCAACGTCGCGCCACCTGCCGCGAGCGACGACACGGATCAATACGGGATGACCGTTCAATCACGGGGCCAGTGGGCGACCGTTTTTCGCCGATTCATTCGAAACCCCCAAGCGATGATCGGACTCTCGGTATTTGTTCTGAAGCTGGTGGTCTCTCTCGTGGTCGGTGCGTTTTGGAGGTTCAACTACACCTCGATCACCAATACCCTTAACGCCCCACCCTCGTCGACGCATCCCTTTGGCACGAACACCATCGGTGGGGACGTGTTCGCCCAGGTCATGCACGGCACGCTTCAAGATATTCAGATTGCGCTGACGGTCGCTGCCATCGCCACCGTCTTTGGAACGTTCATCGGAGCCGTCGCCGGGTTCTACGGGGGTAAAGTCGACACCCTGCTCATGAGGTTCGTCGACCTCATCTTGGTCATTCCGATACTGGTGGTGCTCATCGTGCTGGCCCATCTCATCGCCCAGCAAGCGAACAACTGGATCTGGCTGGCCATCATCATCGGTGCACTCTCGTGGACCTACATCGCGCGTTTGGTTCGCGCCGATTTTCTCTCGTTACGAGAACGAGACTTCGTCGAGGCTTCTCGCGCGCTCGGCGCGAGTGACGCACGTCTCATCTTGCGTCACATGCTCCCGAACGCCATCGGGCCGATCATCGTGAATGCCACAATCACCGTCGCGGGAAGTATCGTGCTCGAGTCGACGCTCTCCTTTCTAGGCCTCGGAATTCAACCTCCGAATATCTCATTGGGCCTTCTCATTGAACAGGGGCAGGCCTCGGCCACTACCGAATGGTGGCTTTTCATCTTTCCGGTCTCATTCCTGCTCGTCCTGATTCTCTCCATCTTCTTCATCGGCGATGGTCTGCGGGCCTCAATTGATCCCAAGAAGAACCGTGTGAGGGCTTAACTTGGCTGAGAATATACTGAGCGTGAACGAACTCAAAATTGACTTCTCGACGAACGAGGGAACGGTGCACGCCCTGCGGGGCGTCAGTTTCTCACTCGCCCCCGAGGAAGTCTTGGGTATCGTCGGTGAGTCCGGTTCGGGCAAGTCGGTTACCGCACTGGCCGCCATTGGCCTGCTGGCGTCGAACGCCACGGTGACCGGATCCATTGAATTCGACGGCATTGACCTTTTGAAGCTCAAAGAGAAGAAGTTCTCTACTGTCCGCGGCCAATCGATCGCCATGATCTTTCAAGACCCACTCACCTCACTCAATCCCGTCTACAAGGTCGGTTGGCAAGTCGCCGAGGCCGTGCGCGCCCACCAAAACATCTCGAAGGACGAGGCGAAGACTGAGGCGATACGGCTTTTGCAACTGGTGGGTATCCCTTTTGCCGACCAACGAGTGGACAACTACCCCCACGAGTTCTCTGGCGGCATGCGTCAACGGGTCGTTATCGCCATCGCAATGGCCAATAATCCCCGGGTGATCCTGGCGGACGAACCGACCACCGCTCTTGACGTCACCGTGCAGGCCCAGGTACTCAGCACCCTCAAGACCGCCCTCGAAGAGACCCGGGCGTCGCTGATCATGATTACCCACGACCTTGGCGTGATCGCGGGACTGGCGAATCGAGTGCTGGTGATGTACGCCGGGCGCGTCGTAGAGATTGGCTCGGTCGAGGACATCTTCTATCGTCCGTCAATGCCCTACACCCACGGATTACTGGGTTCCGTGCCTCGCGTGGACGACGACGGCGGCAAGCGGCTCCGTCAGATTCCCGGTTCTCCTCCCTCCATGGTCGGTGAGCGTCGAGGCTGCCCTTTCGCGCCGCGATGCCCGATGCGCGCCGATATCTGTAGTGAACAAGAGCCCGAGTTACGACTCGTCAACTTCCAACCGGTGAAGGGGGCCACCACCGCGGCCGACGGCTCCCCGGAAAGCGGCGCTTGGCGCCACGACGCTAACCATCAGTCGGCCTGTCACTTCGCCGACCAGGTCGCTTCAATGCCCCTCGCCTCAATGTTCCCCGAGACGTCCGCCGACCAAGAGGTGCCGCCATCATGACGAACGCAGAAGAGACCACGACGGGTGCGGACGTGATCGACGCGCCACGGGTGGGCGGCGAACCTTTGCTCTCGGTCGTCGACTTGGTCAAGCACTACGCCAAGCGCGGTGGTTCGTTCCTCAATCGCAGTCCTGCGACCATCCACGCCGTCTGTGGGATCTCCTTCGACCTCAATAGGGGCGAGACCCTCGGCCTGGTCGGTGAGTCCGGTTGCGGCAAGACGACTACCGGGCGCGCGATACTACAACTCATCCCCGTAACCTCGGGTTCGGTCACCTTCAAGGGCCAAGAACTCGTGGGACTGGACCACCGGCGCCTTCGAGCGGTTCGAAAGAGCATCCAGGTCGTCTTTCAAGATCCCTTCGGCTCGCTCGATCCGCGAATGCCGGTAGGCCAGTCGATCGCTGAACCGCTTCACATCCACGGCCAATGGAGCAAATCGACCGGTCCCAGTCGTGTGGCCGAAGTCCTGCGGCTGGTCGGGCTGGATCCCCGGTTTACCAATCGCTTTCCCAACGAGTTCTCCGGCGGCCAACGCCAGCGCGTGGGCATCGCCCGTGCACTGGTCCTTGAGCCCGAGATGCTCGTCCTCGACGAGCCGGTGTCCGCGCTCGACGTCTCTATCCAAGCCGGTGTCGTTAACTTGCTCGAAGAACTCCAGGAACGTCTCGGCATCTCGTATCTCTTCATCGCCCACGACCTTTCGGTCGTGCGACACATCTCCCAACGCGTAGCGGTTATGTATCTGGGCCGCATCGTGGAGATCGGCACCCAGTCCGAGGTCTACCACCAACCCGAACATCCCTACACCCAGGCGCTGCTCTCCGCCGTACCGGTGCCAGACCCCCGCAAGGAGCGTTCTCGTCAGCACATCGTCCTCGAGGGCGACGTGCCGAGTCCCGAGGATCCCCCGAGCGGGTGCCGATTTCGAACTCGTTGCTGGAAGGCACAGGAGATCTGCGCGAGAGAAGTGCCCGAACTCATCGACCGCGGCAGCGGCCATCCGGTGGCGTGTTTCTTCCCCGAACCCCTCGAAGTGGTCTGAGGAGATTCCAATCCCTCAGATTTCGCCGTTGAGGGAGCCAAGGTTTCTTCCTGGTCGAGCGAGCAGCGTGATGAGATCACGCGTTCATCGTGCATGAAACGCGAGTATCCCTCGTGGCTAATGTCAGCTCGACTTTTGACGCTGGCCACACCCTGCTGCGAGCCGCTGCTCTCACCGTACCGACCCGTCGATCACCGCGGGTTGGTAGCGATATTTCGCCCGTGTGGGACGATCAGCCTTTCTACTGGCGTGAACGATAGACGCCGCCTGACCCGTCACTCCTGACAGTGACACGACGCCGGACGAGACGTGATTGATGCCGAGAACTTTCCCAGTGATTGCGTTCACGGGTGCGGCGGCACTTAACGAGGGTGACCCGACAAGTCGACTCGGGTTGGAACGTGAATACGCAAGATCTGTCGCGCACCCGCGCGACGAGGCGAGCGGTCACTTTGGCCCCGACGGCACGCAGGCCTCCACTGGCGGCCGAGGTTAAGCGATACCGGGACCGCGACGCGTCATCCTTTGACCGCGCGGGTTTGCGCCGAGCCCCTCTCCGCGTTATCGTCCGAATATGGATTCGGGATCAGGGTCAGTGGATCCTGAGGTTCTTGCAGCGGTTAAGGCGGCCGCGTTAGAAGAGGCGCAGCGCCTCGGTGCGACCGAGGCCAGCGTTCGTGTTGAGGAGATTCGCTCCCAAATCGTCTCGCTACGAGACGGCACGCTCGAGACCACGGTGGACAACACCGAACTCGGCGTGGGGGTGCGCGTGATCCACGAGGGGTCGCTCGGCTTCGCCGCGACCGTCGAGATCAGTGCCGACTCCGCGGCGCGGCTGGCGCGCCAGGCGGTTAACGCCGCCAGAGTGGTCGCACCGGCCCGACGAGGCGTGTTCGAACTCGCTGACGAGCCCGGACACGGGGAGATCATCTGGTCCTCCCCCTACCGAACCGACCCCACGTCAGTGTCGCTGTCGGACAAGGTTGCGCTACTCTCGACGTGGAGTCGGCGCCTTCTCGACGCGCCTGGCGTCAGCCACGTTACGGCACGCGTTCTCGCGGTCGCGGAGTTGAAGCACTACGCCGATCTCGCGGGGACAGTGTCTTCGCAGCGGCGTATCCGGATACACCCCGCCCTCGAGGCGATCGCACTCGACACGGACGGGCGTGGCTTCGAGACAATGCGGACGGTGGCGCCGCCAGTCGGGCGCGGTTGGGAGTACCTCGAGGGCGAGGGGTGGGACTGGGAGGCCGAACTCGAGGAACTGCCCGAGCTGCTCGCCGAGAAGTTGCGAGCCCCTTCCGTTGAGCCGGGCCGCTATGACCTGGTTATCGACCCGACCAACCTATGGCTCACGATCCACGAATCGATTGGCCACGCGACGGAACTCGACCGCGCCCTCGGCTACGAGGCCGCCTACGCCGGGACGTCGTTCGCGACACCCGACAAGCTCGGATCGCTCACGTACGGCTCGCCCGTCATGCACGTGAGGGGCGACCGCACGGTCGAGCACGGGCTCGCCACCGTGGCGATTGACGATGAGGGGGTGACGGCGCAGTCCTTCGACCTGGTGCGCGAGGGGGTCTTCGTTGGCTACCAGCTCGACCGCTCGACGGCGGCCGTGGCGGGCTATGCGCGCTCGAACGGCTGCGCCTACGCCGACTCACCGCTTCACGTGCCCCTCCAGCGAATGGCCAACGTGTCCCTGCAGCCCGCAGCGTCGGAGGGACCGTCGACGGGGGACCTAATCGCCGGCGTCGAGCGCGGACTCTTCATCGTCGGTGACAAGAGCTGGTCGATCGACATGCAGCGCTACAACTTCCAGTTCACCGGGCAGCGCTTCTTTCGTATCGAGGGCGGAAAACTCGCCGGCCAACTACGCGACGTGGCGTACCAGGCGACGACCACCGAATTCTGGGGCGCGATGGAGGCGGTGGGTGGCCAATCCACGTACCTGCTCGCGGGGGCGTTCAACTGCGGGAAGGGGCAACCCGGCCAGGTGGCTGCGGTGAGCCACGGGGCGCCGTCGGCACTCGTGCGCAACGTCAAAGTGCTGAACACGCGCGCCGAGGCGGGCAGATGACACTCTCTAACGCTGGTCTGGCGACGCCGTACGCCGTCGTCGAGGCGGCGCTCGCCTCGTCGCGAACGACTGGCTGTATCGTGCTCGTCGAGGACAAGAGTGAGGCCGAAGTCCGTTTCGCGAACAACAGTGCGACGACCAACGGCGTACGCCGATCGCAACGCGTCACCGTCGTGAGCCTCGCGGAGGTCCCCGGCGGCGTGGCCGCGGGTGTCGCCGCGCGGACTGGCGCAATCGACGTCGAAGACCTTGTGCGCGCAGCCGAAACGGCGGCGGCGGCGGCACCGCCTGCCCGCGACGCCTCGCCACTCCTCGCCGGCGCCACGACGCCGGACTTCGACGCGCCGGCGCCCCAGACGGATCTGTCGATCCTCGAAGGCGTCCTCGCCCAACTTTCGGGCGCATTCGAACGCGCCGAACGCGCCGACACGACGCTCGCGGGCTTCGCCTCGCACTCCCTAGGGACTACCTACCTCGGGACCTCGACCGGGATCCGTCGCCGCCACGTCCAGCCGACCGGATCGTTCAAAATGGTCGGCCGCAGCGCCGGTGGCGCGCGATCGGCCTGGGTCGGGGTCGGGACGTCCGACTTCCACGACGTGACTGTCGAGGCGGTGGAAGAAGAGTTGTCACGGCGTCTCGCGTGGGCGCGACGCACGGTCGACCTCCCGGCAGGACGTTACGAGGTCGTCCTGCCGCCAGCGGCGGTCGCCGATCTTATGACGTTTCTTTTTAGAAAGACCGTCGGCCAGGACGCCGAGGACGGCAAGACGGTATTCTCCAAGCTGGGCGGCGGAACTCGGGTGGGCGAGAGACTCTGCAGTTTGCCTCTGGATCTACGTAGCGACCCTGCGGAGCGAACTCTCGAGTGCGCGCCGTTCCTCGCGGTGGCCGCGTCGAGCGCGCAGGCTTCGGTCTTTGATAACGGGATGAAGCTCGAGCGCACCGAGTGGGTCAAGGACGGACGTCTCGCACATCTCCAGTACCCCCGCGCCGGGGCAAGACGCACGGGCGTTGATTTCGCCGGTCCCATCGACAATCTTGTCCTCGAACTCCCCGGGGCGACGGGCTCGGTGTCGGATCTCGTCGCCGGCACGGAGCGAGGGCTCCTGCTCACGTGCCTCTGGTACATCCGCGAGGTCGACCCCGCGACGTTGCTGCTCACGGGGCTCACACGCGACGGTGTCTACCTCATCGAAGACGGCAAAGTGATCGGAGCGGCCAACAATTTCCGATTCAACGAGAGCCCCGTGGACCTACTCGCCCGTGCGACGCAGGCCGGAGCCACTGTGCGCACGCTCGGCAGGGAGTCGGGCGACTATCTGAATCGCACCGCAATGCCGCCACTTCGAATCATGGACTTCAACATGAGTTCAGTCAGCGCAGCGAGTTGAGCTATCGCGCAAGACCGCCCGGTGGGCCCTACTACTTTGGTGATAGCGCGAACTGTCGCCACCGACTTCGTCGGCGGGCGCGTACGAGCATCACGCCGCGGACTAGTTGTCGGTTCCGTTCCGGCCAAGCGGCAAGGGGAACAACGAGACCATTGGAAATTTGAAGAGCTCTAACGGTTGGACATCGAACAACCTTCTAAGCTTCTTGCCAGGGTGCCCACAATTCTAGGGAGACCAAAGGCACCTTCAAGGCCAGCGTCACATTTTGGAGATCGCTGACCTCACGATGACGTGCGACGGGTACGCCCAAGTTTCTGGTGCCAGAAGATTGAGGACTTTGCGGCGAAACTCAGTTAGGTATCTCGTGGTCACGTGCTCTACTAAAGCTTGAGGACAGTGTTAGCCACATCCACCAACGAAAAAAGGACTCGGCGCGTCAGGCGTCAGTGGCTCGGGCCAACTTCGCGTCACGGCCAAATCCTGGCAATTCGCTGGCTCATCGATCAACCGGTCACCGATCGGTCAATTTGGTGTCGCCGAAAACCTTTAGAAGTAGTGAATTCACCAAGATCTGTACTCACGAAATATTGTGCGCGTCCTTGGCCCGAGTATTCGCCCTTGGAATAAGCGCTGTTCTGGAGCGTAATTTGGCCGCGAAGCCAAGCGGGCGATTCAATGAGTTAGTCCAAAAGTGCTTATAAATACTAGGTTTCGCTCAAAACCGCGCCCCTCACTCGATAATTCCCAGTTCGATCTTGCCTCTTTCATCCCGATGTAACTGCTTTGAACTCGACCCTGAAGTTCTCACTTAATATTGCAACCCCCATGGATGTCTTCTCATGACTTGTCATGCCTTCTTGCCCCCGATACAGTTACCACTAATCCATCTTTCAGATGGTCAATTTCAGGGTAACCGTCTAGTTGGTCCAGGGAGGCAGTACTAATATGCAAGCCAAAAACAAGCTGAGGCTTCTGGTGACGATCGGCTCTGTTGCAGCTGCGTTGTCAATGAGCCTCATCGCCACGGCAACGAGTGGAGCCGCCGCGTCAAGTAACGCAACAAATACGATTACCCTCGCCGAAGGTGCCGGCGCCAACCCCAACTGGATCTTCCCTTACCAGAGTTGCACCTACTTCTCCGTTGACAACATCAACGCGTTCCAAGAAGAGATGTACCGTCCGGTCTACTGGTTTGGACTCGGCTCTACCGCGACCGTTGTGCCAAAACTTTCTACCGCTGACATGCCCGTGATGAGCAACGGTAACAAGACGATCACCATCAAAATGAAGGGCTGGAAGTTCGCGGACGGACAGACCGTCAACGCCGAATCGGTCATGTTCTTTTTGAACATGTATAAGGCTGACCCGACCGGGTACTGCGGTTACAACGCCGGCTACGGAATCCCTGATCAAGTTACGAGTGCAAAAGGTTCCGGCAACACCGTGACCATCAAGTTCAAGGTTGCGGTTAACCCCAACTGGATTCTTTATAACTACCTTTCAGAGCTCACTCCGATGGCTAACTCTTGGGACATCACCGCTCCGGGCAAGACGTCAACCTGTGCGTCGGGTGCCTACGGCGCCAAGTCAACGGACACCGCCTGCAAGGCCGTTTTGAAGTACCTGACCGCCCAATCGTCAAAGACGTCATACTTCGCCGATACCATGTGGCAGTCTGGTGACAGTGGCCCGTGGAAGTTAACGTCGATCGACAACTTGGGCAACGTGACTTTTGTTCCTAACACGAAGTACTCGGGACCTCAGAAGGCAAAAGTGAAGTACGTGAAGGAAGTAGCGTTCACGTCAGCCACCGCCGAGCAGAACCAACTTCGTTCCGGATCAATTGACATCGGCTACGTTGACAACTCCGTGTTGACCAGTAGTGGGACTCCCTCGAAGCCTGGCGCCAACTGGCCATCCATTGCGAGCAGGTATAATTTGGAGATTGGTTCGCCGTGGTCGGTTGACTACGCGGCGTACAACTTCAATAAGAAGAACCCGCAGGCGGTGTTCCTAAATCAGTTCTACATTCGCCAAGCAATTCAATACACGGTGGACCAGAAAGCCATGATTAAGAAGATCTACAAGGGCTACGGCTACGTTCAGATCAACCCGCTACCACCGAATACCGCTCCAGCGATCTCGGGCGGAGCCTCCACCA
>ODAK010007617.1_pt1 | contig 10885 bp, 6 predicted proteins | sample 1539591 | NCBI WGS metagenome assembly ODAK01 (sample SAMEA3539303, study PRJEB22396) | soil metagenome | biome: tundra; feature: field; material: soil | place: USA | collected 2010-05 | depth 0.15 m | reverse complement strand
TGATGAACCGCGGAACGCAGCCCAGGCAGATGCGCTTTCCTCGTAGCTGTCGGGCCAGCCAGGCAGCGGTGATCTGCGGGGATCGCACGACGCACTGATAAGAATCACCTGCGCCGCGGCCCACGCCGACGTGGGCAGTGACCAGTCATGTGGCTGCAACAAGCGAGGGCGCCCTCGCTCAGCGCACCGTGGTAGCGCTTAGTGCGCCCCACGCCGTCTTGGTCTCGGCCGCGACGAGCCGGTAGGAGTATGCCCTCGGCTGGACAAAGCCGACCGTGAACTGGCCGGTCGAGCTGGTGGTACGGACGAGAATCGTCTGCCACGCGCCGTGGATGTACCGCTGTACGGACACCGGGCGACCTGCGCCCCGGGCCATCCCGGAAGGACTGTTGCTGTAGTTCTTGATGAGAGCGTTGATGTGAACCGCTCTCCCGGAGCGAGAACTGGCAACGTAGGCCCACGTGGCGTACTTGACGGTGTAGGTCGGGCTGTTCTGGCTCAGGTAACCGCCCGAATCGGTCGCGCCCGTTGCCACGGCACGCAGAACGCCGACAGTGGACCAGGACGAGTAGAACGTGTAGCTGGAGCTCAACGTCCCGGCGCCAAAGGAGAAGAAATCGCCGGAGCGTGAGGGCGACACGTTCCAGGACGCGTCGGTGCTGCGCGACGCCGCACAGTCTGAGCTGGGATGGGCGGTGATGACTGTGTACTGTGAAGCGATCTGGACCCTGGCCGGAAGGATGATCGAGCAGGACCCGGCTGCGACAGCCGGTGCCGCGGTCGCGGTCAACGCGGCGAGCGTTGTCAGCGCCGCCGCGATACAAGTGAGCGGCTTGATCATGGTCTGGTCCTTCCAGGTGCGGCACCGATGTGCAGGTGCTGGTGCCCGGGATGTTAGACCCGATCAGGGCCGGATACTAGACCCAGTGCTGGCTCTTCGCGAACTCGCCCGGAGGTGGCGTCGTGGGCTCCTCAGAGGCGCCGTTGGGTGCCGCTCGCCTGGGTCCCCCGCTGCTGGTGGGTCTCGGTGATGGGCGCTGACCTCCGGCCAAGAGCGTGCTGATGAAGCTGGGCGCGCACTTCCAGCTGGGGGCGGTGGTGATCGCGACGAGCAGTGCCTGGTCTCGGTCGGCCCGGTCGCTGAGGCCGCAGTCCAGTAAGATGACTCCACAGGTCCGGTTCACCAGAGCAGTCCTTCGCCTGGCCGTGTCAGGCATGGTCTTGCCTGCGGACCTTCATGCTGGCCAGACTTCTGCTCGTCCCCCCAAGACCGCAAGCAGCAAACCGTTCCTGGCACCCACATGTTCGCGGACAGGCCATCGGCACTTGTCTGGCTCCGTAACCGCAGTAGAAACGAGGACCTACGGTGAGCTCGGCAGCGGTGAGCAGGCGCGGGTTCATTGCCGGAGCCGCTGGGGTGACTGGCGCGGTCGCGCTCGCGGCCTTGTGGCATTCTGAATCGGCCGTGCACCGTCGCGCCCTGGCGGGGAGCGTGGGTGGCAGTACCGGCCATGGTGGCTACACCGTCGCTGAGTTGAAGGAGATCGTTCTCGAACTGGTCTCGACCGCCGAGAACTCAACCACGAAGTGGACGTCGGCATACCCCTACATTGAGGACATCGGCGACGGCCGTGGCTACACCGCCGGCATCGTGGGTTGGTGCTCCGGAACCGGCGACATGCTGGCGTTGGTCGCGTACTACGCGTCGACCACGCCCGGCAACCCTTTGCAGAAGTTCCTTCCGGCGTTACGGCAGGTGATGACCGCGCCCTACGACAGACGAGCAGATCTGTCGCACGCGCTGCTGGACCCGGGTTTCACCATGGCCTGGGCCACCGCAGGCAACACGGCCCCGTTCCAGGCCGCGCAACGGTACCAGCGCGACCAGATGTACTGGAACCCGGCGTGGGCGGCGGCTACGGCAGACCACCTCAGCCCGCTGGGCCGATACCTCTACTACGACGGCTACGTCAATCACGGCTCCGACACCAACTCCCAGTCCTTCGCTGGGATCGTCGAGGGTGTCAAAGCGCGCGGGCAGCAAAGCCCAGCACAGGGCGGGAACGAGGTGGCCTACCTCAAAGCGGTCATTGCCGCCCGGGACGCGGTGTTGAAGGCTTGGGGCACCTACCAGGTCGACGGTCGCAGCAGCATCGCACTGCGCTTCCTTACAGAGAAGAACCTGAACCTCGATCTGCCGCTGGCGTGGACCATCTACGGGGATGCCTACTCGATCACGCGACTCCCATCACCGTAAGTCGTCTCGCCGTCAGGGCCGCTACGGACCTCAGATACGTGGCGTTGAGACCCTTGTGTCGCCGGGAGCGACCGCGGGGTCTTCCCAGAGGATCGGCGGGTCATGAGGCTCGGGCCGTTGCCGAACGCCATGGAGGCTCACGTTTCCCAATCCTGTCTTGCACGAAGACAGCCCAAACGGACAGTGGTCCGCCTCTTGGGCCCCAGGCGAAGACCCGGGCCGTCGAGCTGGCAGGCCCCTGAACCGAGCAGTTGCACACGTGCATCTGGGTTAAGCCAGTGGCGGCGCCCAGCCCCGATGGGCGGGCGGTCGCATGTGAGAGATGTCGCGACGGTGACCGAAGGCCATTGCCATACCCGAGCCGCAGCGTGAGCGCCCGTCCGGTATCTTCTCCCCGGCGGACCCCGTATTCTCCTGCACAGTGCTACGCCTCGGAGGTGGGCCACTCTCACCGCTTGCCTCATTCAGGCGAATGGCTGGTACCTGACATGCCGAGGCCTGACTGGAGGCGATGGGGGGTGGAGTCGCGAGACGCCGTGGAGACAACGAACTGGGACATAACTGCTCGAAACCTCGACGGCAGCTCCCAGGTCCGCCCCCGGGCAGTTCCTTGTGGCTGCTGTCGATTCAGTCCCTGCCACTGCAGGGGGCGAGCCCACGTGACGATTGAGGTCGGCCACACCGTCGCCGGTACTCCTGTCGGTCTATGAGCGATCTCACTGACCAGGGGAGGCTTCCCACTGCGCAGAAGGCTGCGCGACGGCTGTCGTTCCCGCGGCTGGTCCTAGCAGTTGCCACTGCCGGCGTCCTGGTGGGGGGCGGGCTAGTTGGCCACCAGTGGTTGACATCGCCATCAAGGGCCGGATCTGCGCAAACGTGGTTTGCCAGCTATGTCGACGTGACTGCGAACCCAACCGTGGACTTCGCGACGCCCACGGCAAACTCGCGTCGCGATGTCGTCCTCTCGTTCGTCGTGAGCGCTCCGGACGGCCCATGCACTCCCACCTGGGGCACCGCCCTCACCCTGGACCAGGCATCCGCGGGGCTGGATCTGGACCGTAAGATCGCCACACTTGAACAACACGGTGGCGGCTTGGCTGTCTCCTTCGGCGGCCGGCTGAACGACGAGCTGGCGACAACCTGCCAGGATGTCGACAAGCTCGCTGCGGCTTACACCGAGGTGATGGATCGTTACCACTGTTCGACCATCGACCTTGATCTGGAATCTGGGAATCTCAGCGATCGCGCCGCCGGACTCAGACGCGCACAGGCGATCAAGAAGCTGCAGTTGGCTCGTCGGGCCTCTGGAAAGTCCCTTGCGGTCTGGTTGACGTTGCCCGTGTCCCCTTCCGGCCTGACGCAGGACGGACAGGCCGCGGTCGCCGAGATGCTCAGTGCCGGTGTTGACCTCGCGGGAGTCAATGCGATGGCGATGGACTACAGCGGCAGTGGTACAGACAGCCACAGCATGCTGGTAACCACCACGAACGCGCTCAGTGCCGTGCAACGACAGCTGGGGACCTTGTACGGCCGTGCCGGCACCAAGCTGTCCAGTGCGACGGTGTGGTCAAAGCTCGGCGTGACCCCGATGATCGGCCAGAATGACGTGGCGGGGGAGGTCTTCAGCCTCATCTCAGCAAAAGGTCTCAACGAGTTCGTCCTCAGCCACAGCCTCGGCCGCGTCTCAATGTGGTCCCTGAACCGGGACAAGACCTGCGGCCCCAACTATGTCGATGTGAAACGCGCCTCAGATGCGTGCAGTGGGGTGAGCCAGGGTAACCAGAAATTTGCCGATCTGCTCGCCTCTGGTTTCACCGGCCGGCTGTCGTTGGCGGCGGGAAAGTGACTCCTGTGGAGACGAGGGGAACCTGGCCCTTGTCGACGACCCGCATCCAGCCCGTTGCTGATCTGGTCCGGGTTCTCGACGTGTCTTGAGACGCCAAGGTCATCTGGCATTGCCGCGCCTGCATCCCAACGTGGTGGACATGTGCGCGTGACAACGCGTTAGAGGCCCCCAACCTGATGATGGCGCGCCGCCCTCGCGCCCAGGTGATCTGGGACGCGCGAAACGGTGACCACTGCGTCCAGGTCGATTTCATTGCGTAGTGTTCGGGCCCGAAAATGAGGTCGCACAAGATGGCCGCCGAGCGACCCCCGCACCAAACCTTCGGTTGCGGGGGTCGTCTCAGAGGGCCACCAGGGGTACCTCTGCTAGGGCCCCAGCAGAGGTACCCCTGCGCCGTGTCGTAGGGCCTGCCTGTGTCTCAACGTGGTGCAAGGTTCAGGACGGGGCCATCTACACCAGGGCGGCCAACCTCAGTGGTACGAGCAGGACACGACCTGTCCCACAGTGGGCGCAGTCACGACAGGGCAGCTCAGGCTCGTGGCCTTGGTAGGCGCAGTCGTGGTCGTGGTCACGACGGGCGGCCTCGTGGTCGTGGTCACGACGGGCGCCGTGGTGGTCGTGGTCACGACGGGCGGCCTCGTGGTCGTGGTCACGACGGGCGCCGTGGTGGTCGTGGTCACGACGGGCGCCGTGGTGGTGGGCGGCGGGCTGTCGAGCAATATCGTGTTGCCGTACTGCGCGGTACAGCCGCTTGCCGTTGACAGGGCACCCGAAACGACGGTGTAGTTGGACGCGGGGTTCTCGATTACCTTCCAGTTACCGGTAATCGCGTCCATGCACGAGTTAGCTGCGGACGTAGATGTGGTTGAACTGTCAACCCATACGTCGATCCAGAAGGCTGCGCCCGAGGGTACGTTGGTAGCGCAGGCTGCGCAGGTGTCCTCAACCATGAAGTAGCGCCGCAGGTTCGGAATATAGAACCGGGTGCCCGCCGTGATCATCGGTGCTCCGTTGACAATGCCCACTGCCACAGTAATCGGGTCGGCATACGTCCCGACCCCACCAGCGCCCTGGTGCAGAACCGGGTTGGAGATGGCGTTGCCGGGAGGACTGTTGTCGTAGTACGAGTACCCCGTGACATAGGAGGTCGTGGTGGTCTCAGCTGCGCTGCTCGAGGTGGCGGCTGTCACCGCCAGTGCGAGCATGCCAATGACGGCTGCGACCACGGCCATCACCCCCGCCCGTAGTCGGATGGTGTGTCTCACCTCACGGGTTCCTTCTCCCCCACTTGTCGCTCCAAATCTCATGCCAGACGCCTCGTTCCTGCTGTCGTGGTGGGAGCCAGAGGAGTTCCTGGCCTCGTTCAAGCCTCAGGACCGGAAGTCAACCGATAAGGGCGTTCGGACAAAGATGGGCCAATCGAACTAGTCAGGAGCTGACACGTGAGGCTCGCAGCACGCAGGGCAGGGCGAAGGGGGGCACCTGATGGTTCGTCGGGCGCAGCCGCGGTGAGCGGATCAGGCTGACGAACGCGCGCGTGAGAAGGGTCCGCGAGCTCGGTCAAATGACCCCAATATCGGCGAGTGGGCCGATGTTCGCCAAGCGACCCGGCTGGATCGGCTCGTCGCGATTTCTGTGACTTCCTGGACGATTCGGCCTGCGGCTTCCGGGCTGCGGCGCGGGCCGTAGTCGCCCCGACGACGTGGCCCGGCTGTCCGGAAGTGAGCATGTTCCAGATGGCGGCGATGATCGGGCGCCGGATCGCAACCAGAGCCTTCGGGGGTCCAGCGGGCGGCCCACCGTTCATGGCGGGCCTGCAGGGCGAGGCCGTTGGCCTGCGACACCCCGTAGCCGAGTTGCCGAGCGGGTTTGCCCGGTGGTGACGCAGCCCGGTACCTTCCGCAGACATCGTGCGAGTGTGGCCACGGCGACGCCGTTGCTGATCCCGCTCCAGGCCCCTGAGCAAGGTCACCCCTGGCGAGGGGCTCACCGCCTCGATCGGTTCGGTTGGCTCGGCGTCGCAGTGATCCAGACCGGTCCCGGGTGATTGTCACTGACGCCTGAGTCGCAGCAGAGAAGACCTTGGCCCGGAGCTGGACAGGGCCACCAAGCAGCGGCGGCAAGAACGTGAGGCCTCGCCCAGGCACTGACCGCGAATGCGATCAGCTTGAGATCGGGATGGCCGCGGGCGCCTCTGAAAGGTCAGAGGTTGCCATGACGCACAGATGGTGCCGCGCGCCGGTGTGCTGCCGGCATGCTTGAGCCGGCCAGCATTGCCGCCGCGTCAACGCTCACCTGCACCTACCGGTGCTCTGCGCGCCGCGGGCCCACGCGTGGTCGTTACACATCCTGCCGGCGCCAGTCGCGGTGAGCGGTGAACCTGACCTGATACCCATCGCGGGCCGCCGCTGAAGTTTCACGGACTCGGGACCTCCTGCCTTTGGCGAGATCGTGCCCGCTGGCGTGTGAATCAGCGTCCCTTACCGGGACGGCGCACCTCAAGGGCTTCCGGACCCGGCAGCAAGTCCGTGTCGCACTTGGATGCGGCGCAAGCCAAGGCGATGGGGCAACGCCGAGGTGGCCGCTGCGCTCTGGCGGGGCGGTGCCAGCTCACCGCTTACGGGTACGTCAAGGACCAGGGGTACGCCGCCGCCCGCACGGTCCTGCTCGACTCCCCACGCCAAGGTATGGCGGGGGTCTGTGGCCGACAGCTCGCTTGACCTCTGCCACCTCGAACCGCGCGGCCCTTGTCCAGGGGCCAGCGCGGCAAGGAGTTGCATCGCTGCTCGGTCGCGACCACACCGCGGGGTGCGATGGCTGCCTCAGATTCTCGGGATCGATGGGGGAAGCAGAACCGAGAGAACTCAGTTACACTACGCACCGGGGACTATCAGATCGGCCCTCGTCAGCGGTGGCGTGCAGCAACACCTCCGTCTGGCGATTTTGTTATGCCACAACGCTTTTCGTGGATGCACCCTTCATGTCAGGTCATGATCTCGCCGGACCAAGTCGCCAAGAATTCACCAGTTTTGGGGTATCGAAGGACCAATGGTTCGCTTAGTCTCCCTTGCCATGGTCAGGAAATGGTCTCGGTTTGGTAAAACTCGGTCAGGTGCGGCTGATGAGCAAACCTCGCCTGCCCACGCTGAGCCGGATGCCCCAAGCAGCTCAGAAGCAGGATCCCCAGCGGCTTCGGCCGCCGTGTTCCTGGATCCATCTGGTCGTCGGTGGCGCACCACGCGCATGATCGGCATTGCGGCACTGGTGGCTGTGACGGCCGCCGTGGTAATCGTCGCCCCGAAGATGTGGGCAGACCCCGTGGGCCAGGCCAAGGTGCTCGGGCCCCCACTGACGAGCGCGGACACGGGTTTGGATGCGCCGGTGGTGGGTGTCGGGCCTCTCCTGCGTGTGCTGGCGGTGCGGGTCGTGGACGGGAAGAAGGTGGGGTTCGAGCCGTTCACCGGTCAACGCCTGGCCACGTTCACGGGCGCCGACGCGACCGCCGCAGGCAGCCATCGGTACGTGATCCAGAAGTTCGGCTACTCGGCGACGGCTCACAAGACGATCTCGATGACCTTCGACGACGGCCCGGACGCCAAGGTCACCCCGTTGCTGTTGAACGTGCTCAGCGCTGACAAGGCGCCGGCCACGTTCTTCGTGATCGGCAAGAATGCCGCCGCGAACCCTGCGATCGTCGCCCGCATGGTCCGTGAGGGTTTTGCGGTGGGCAACCACACCATGACCCACCCGGACATCGCGAACCTCCCGGACTGGCGTGAGCAGGCCGAGCTGGTCGCCACCGACCGGACCCTTCGGACGATCACTGGCCAGCAGACGAGCCTGTGGCGCATGCCCTACCTGGGCAATGACGTGCTGTCTCAGCAGCAGACCATCGACGGTCTTCTTCGCGCGCAGCGGCTGGGATACACGCTCGCCACCTATGACGTCGACACCCGAGACTGGGAGTTCGAGGCCAAGCCCACAGGCAAGATGGCCGACATCTCCCTGCCGGACCTGAGCGGCAACGGGAATATCACGATGCTCATGCACGACGCGGGCGGGGCCAACCGGATGTGGACGGTGGAGTACGTCAAGAAGCTCATCCCGTACGCGAGGGCTCACGGCTACGTCTTCCAGACGATGCCGCAGATCGACCCGATACTGCAGGCGGGGATCTATAAGGTCCAGCCGAGCGTGGCGGACTACCTCACGCTGACCGTGGTCGACGCGCTGTTCGTCTGGCCGAACAGCGTGCTGACGTGGCTGTTCGTGTTCGCGATGCTCGCGGTGGTCCTGGTCGGGTTCGGTTACGCCATCCTGGCCTGGGTGCGTAACCGCCGGCTTCGCAAGATCGTGTTCCCTGGCCCTGCCGACATCGCTCTGCCAACATCGGTAGTGCTGGCGGCCTTCAACGAAGAGCCCGTCGTTGCTCGTACGCTCCGCTCGATCCTCAACTCGGACTACCCGATCCTGGAGATCATCGTCGTGGACGACGGCTCCACGGACGGCACCGCCGACGAGGTCCGCGCGGTGATGGCGCAGGACCCGCGGGTTGTGCTGCTGCAACAGCCGAACACCGGCAAGGCGTACGCACTGAACAACGGGGTGCAGAAGGCGGTTGGTGACTTCGTGGTCACGCTGGATGCCGACACGATCATGACATCGAGCACGGTCACCAATATGGTGCGCCACTTCGCCTTGGAAGGTGCCGACCGGCTGGGAGCTGTCGCCGGTGTCGTGCGGGTGGGCAACCGCGCGACAAACCTGCTGACCCGTTGGCAGGCGCTGGAGTACCTGACGCAGATAGGGATCGAACGCTCGGCTCAGGACCTGCTCGGCGCCATCTCGATCATCCCGGGTGCGTGCGCGGCCTGGCGCAAACAGGCCATTCTGGACGCCGGTGGCTACTCCAACATCACCCTCGCCGAGGACTGCGACCTCGCGTTGACGATGCACCACCTTGGCTGGAAGGTGACCCAGGACGACGAGGCTCTGGCGTACACCGAGGCGCCGCAGACGGTCGACGACCTGCTGGCTCAGCGCACCCGTTGGACGTTCGGGACGCTGCAGGCCATCTGGAAGCACCGGGGGATGATGTTCCGCCGCAAGTACGGAGCGTTGGGGTGGTTCGTGATGCCGAACTACGTGCTGTCTGTGCTGATGCCGGTGATCTTCCTGCCGTTCGTGGTGGGCATGGGCTGGCTCGCTCTTCAAGAACAAGGTCCGGGCGTGCTGATCGAGTACTTTGCTTTGTTCGTCCTGGCTCAGATGGTGGTGGCCGCGATCGCCGTCAGGCTCATGCGCGAGGACTACCACCATGTACTGATGGTTCCCCTGTATCGGCTGGTGTTCGAGCCGCTACGCGCATACCTGCTCTACACGTCAGTATTCCTGGCGATCAAGGGGGGACGCATGGGATGGAACAAGCTGGTGCGCACCGGCTCCATGGACAGCCTCATGGACACCGGCAAGATCACCGCGACCATCAAGGAACGCCTCGCCCTTGCTGGACCAGCCGAAGCACTTCTATCCGCGGACGGCCCAACCGCCGCCACCTCAGGGACCAGATCATGACCATTTCCATCGTTCGCCCGCGGCGGCCCTCGCGTGCGCAGCGCCCGCCCGCCCAGCGCCCGCCTGCCCGGACCTCACCGGTGCAGACCTCACCTGCGCCTGCAGCCGAGAGCCGCCCCACGACGCAGATGCGCAAGCGGGACCGCTATATCGACTCCCTGCGCGCCTTGGCGTTGATCAGAATCGTGACCTACCACTTCTTCGGGTGGGCGTGGCTGCCAATCCTGTTCCCGTCGGTGGGCATCATGTTCGCCCTCGCCGGGTCTCTCATCGCCAGCTCCCTGGACCGCTCCCCGGGTAACCCATGGCGGGTACTGAAGAAGCGCACCATCCGGCTGCTACCTCCGGTGTGGCTGCTCGGCGTGGTCGTCGTAACGGTCATGGTCGTGGCCGGCTGGACCCACACCGTCATCGCCGGCGACCCACTGGACTGGAGAACCCTGCTGTTCTGGGTCGTACCGATCTCCACCCCCATCAGCAGCGCTCTCGGCGCTGACTGGGTGCTCCCGCTCTGGTACATCCGGACCTACCTGTGGTTTCTGCTGCTGTCGCCGGCGACGCTGTGGCTGTTCCGCCACTGGCCCAAGCGGATGCTGGCCATACCGGTCGCCGCCGTGCTGCTGTCTGCGATCGGAGTGCTCCAGCTCGACGGCCGCTCGGGTGACGTGATCCTCAGCGTCGCGATGTTCGGTGGCTGCTGGATGCTCGGGTTCGCCCACCACGACAACAAGATCCGTTCGATTCGACTTGCTCGGGTCCTGGTCGGCGGCGCGTTGCTGATGGCACTGGGCCTTGCCTGGGCGTTCACCCACCAAGACCCAGTCAGCGGCTGGGACATCGACAACATCCCGGTGGCCGACACCCTCTACTGCCTGGGCGCGGTGCTGATCTTGCTGCGGCTGTACCCCGACTTCTCCTGGATGGAAAGACGCGTCGTCCTCGACAAGATCGTCACCGTCATCAACTCACGGGCCATGACGATCTACCTGTATGGCAACTTCGCGATCTTCCTGGCCAACCCGATCCTGGACCTGTGGTCGGTCACCGCGAACCTGGACCAGAACAACGCGGTCGGCGACATCCAGGCCTACCTGATGTCCTGGCTCATCGTCATCGGATTTGTCTTCCTACTCGGCTGGTGCGAGGACCTGGCCGCAGGCCGACGACTCAGGATCAACCCATGGCCGCGCAGCAAGATTCAGCTGGAC
>ODAK010007616.1_pt1 | contig 10886 bp, 9 predicted proteins | sample 1539591 | NCBI WGS metagenome assembly ODAK01 (sample SAMEA3539303, study PRJEB22396) | soil metagenome | biome: tundra; feature: field; material: soil | place: USA | collected 2010-05 | depth 0.15 m | reverse complement strand
ACGTGGCGTTCGGATCGGAGGCGGTGATCGTGACCGTCGTGCCGCGAGCCGGGAAGCCTGTCTGCTCGGGCTGCGGCGCGCGCGGCCTGGGCATCAAGGAGCATCGCGCCAAGCGCTGGCGGCATCTGGATCTCGGCGCCTGTCGGTGCGTGATCGAGTGCCGGCTCAGGCGGCTGTACTGCCCGGGCTGCGGCGATCTGTACGAGGCGGTGCCATGGGCCCGCGCGGGCGCGAAGTACACGCGCGAGTTCGATGATCTGGCTGCGTGGCTGGCGCAGCAGATGAACCAGACGCAGGTCACGAAGCTGCTGCGGATCGGCTGGAAGTCAGTTGGCAGCATCCTTGAGCGCGTCGTTGCGGACAAGCTCGACCGCCACCGCCTGGACGGACTGGTTTGGATCGGCTGCGACGAGGTCAGCTATGGCGCCGAGCACAAGTTCTTGACCTGCGTGGCCGATCACCAGCACGGCCGGATCGTGTGGGCCGCGCCGGGCCGCAACGCCAAGACGTTGCAGGCGTTCTTCGACGGGCTCACCGACGAGCAGAAGGCGTCGATCAAGGCCGTCTCGATCGACATGTCGGCCGGCTATGAGAAAGCGGTCCGCGACTCGGTCCCGGACGCCCGCGTGTGTTTTGACCCGTTTCATGTGGTGCAGCTGGGCTCGCGGGCGACCGACCAGGTCCGCCGCGCCGAGTACAACAAGCACGGCCGCTCCGGCACCGACGCGGGCAAGTGGATCAAGGGCGTGCGCTACTCGCTGCTCAAGGACCCCTCAAAGCAAACCACCACGCAGCTGCTCAGGCTCGCCGAGGTGCAGCAGACCAACAAGGCGATGTTCCGCGCCGCGCTGCTCTACGGCGAGCTGCGCTACGTCTACAAGGTCCCCAAGGACCAGGCCAACGAGCGCCTGACGGCGTGGCTGGCATGGGCTTCCCGATCACGGCTCAAACCGTTCGTCAAGCTCGCGCGCACGGTTCGCAAACACAAACAGGGCGTGCTCGCGGCGATCGAACTCGGGTTGAGCAACGGACGCCTGGAGGCGCTAAACAGCAAGGTGAGATTGCTCTCTCACCGCGCCTACGGATTCCACTCCGCCGACGCGCTGATCGCGATCATCTACCTCTGCTGCGCCGGCATCCAGATCGGCCTCCCTCACCGATGAGTCACCCCCAAACCAAGAGGAGAGCCCCTTTTTCTCGTAGAACTCGCGGCTGCGTTCCAGGTCGGTCGAGCTGACGACCGCCGAGATCCTGTTCTGAGCGACCAACTTTCGCCTCCTCGGGCTTAGCCGGTATTCCGGCCCGTTTTCGCTTCGCGTCGGCAACGCCGACGCGATCCTTGACCGCCACCATAACCGGGCGTACGCCGAGCGTCCCGGACCCGCGCATACCGAGACTGCCGGCGCCGGAGCAAGATGCCTGTGAGACAACGAACGCATGACGCCCTGAGGTCGTCACGAGGGCCAGGCGCTGCTGCTCCACGCCTGGAGGAGCAGTGTGGCGGCGGCGGGCGAGACGGACTGCTCCGTCAAGGATGGAGCAGTCGGTCAACGTCGGCGGCGGGCTGCTGCAGCTCGTCCAAACCAGGCGCGCGACGGGCCACGTGGGCCACGGGCCGGGTGCTCGCATTCGTATGCCTGAGCGGAAGCGGCGCTGAGCCCCCTTTTGAGGATCGGAGGATCTCTGAACGGGAACTGGATACCCGCCGTCGACCAAGGGGGTCAACCTGGATGGCCGACCACTCGGTGTGGACGGTAGGGTGCTTCCAGCCGGCTGCGTTCCTCCGGGCTGAGCGCGACTTGGAAGGAGGCGATCACATCATCGAGGTGAGCGACCTTCGTTGCGCCCGCGATCAGCGCGTCGACCTGGGGGTTAGCGAGCAGCCACGCCAGTGCTATTTGGGCCGGCGGGACGCCGCGCTCAGTGGCAATGGTGCGGACGACGTCGACCACGTCGAAGTCAGCCTCGTCATACATTTCGTCGGCCACGGGGTCGGCACCGGCCCGGACCGTCTTGCGCTCGCCGCCGCGCTCCCGGTTGCCGGCGAGTAGGCCGCGGGCTAACGGGCTGTAGGGGAGCACCCCGATCCCTTGCTCTTGGCAGAGCGGGATCATCTCTCGCTCTTCCTCTCGGTAGACCAGGTTGTAGTGGTTCTGCATCGACACGAACCTGGTCCACCCGGCCGTCTGGGCGGTGTGCTGGGCCTTGGCGAACTGCCACGCGTACATGCTGGACGCCCCGATGTAGCGGGCCTTGCCGGCCTGGACCACCTCGTGCAACGCGCCCATCGTCTCGGCGATCGGTGTCTCGTCGTCCCAGCGGTGGATCTGGTAGACGTCGACGTAGTCGGTGCCGAGCCGGTCCAGTGAGGCGTCAATGGCGGCCAGGATGTGCTTGCGAGACAAGCCCCGATCGTTGGCTCCTGGCCCGGTCGGGTAGAAGACCTTGGTGGCCAGCACGTAGTCCTCGCGGCGGGAGAACAGCTTCGCCAGGAGACGTCCGGTGATCTGCTCGCTGACACCGTCGGAGTACATGTCCGCGGTGTCAAAGAACGTGATCCCAGCCTCTACGGCGCGCCGCACGATCGGCTCCGCCGTGTCCTGGTCCAAACACCAAGCGCGGGACGCCTGATCGCCGTAGCTCATCATGCCCAAACAGATCCGGGACACCGTCAAACCCGACGAGCCCAAGCGTGTGTAGTCCATCTGTCTCCTCATCACTCGTTATTGATGTTGGCTTCCGCCGACGCCGATGCGAGGGACCGATGAGCCGAGCGCAGGCTGATCACGCGTTTCGGTGTGGCGCAGCGTGTGCAACTCCACGGCGGGAACACCTTTGGCGGCTTGGATGTGGCGCGAGACGGCGACTGTCGGGTCGTGATGCAGAGCGACGCCGATGATGACCAGGCTGATGCCGAGCAGGTCCTGAAAGGTCGGTACCTGCCCGAGGACGACCAGTCCGATGGCTGTTGCGGCCGCGGGAAGGAGGGCCAACATCAGCGCGAACGTGGCCCGTGGCAGCCGAGCCATCGCGAGCTGGTCGGTGACATAGGGGATGACCGAGGAGCATAAGCCGACACCAATCCCCCAGGCCAGCCAGGTGGGGTGGGTGAACGCCGGAAGCGCGCCGGCGAAGCCGATCGGGGTGGCGACGACCGCGGCGACGAGCATGGCGGCGCCGAGTTGGTCGATGCCGCTCATCGATCCCTGGGCCGGCTGGGTGCCGCCGGCGGCGGTGTTGGCGATGCGGTGTCCCAGGACGACGTAGAGCATGAACCCGGCGCAGTTGGCGAAGGCGAACAGGAAGCCGAGGGGCTGGCTGGCTAGGCGCACGTCGGTGAGCGCGGCCACCCCGGCGACCGCGACGACGAGAGCGACGAGGTTTCTCCGGGTGCGGGCCCCGACGGCGGCCAGGACGACGGTGCCGAGGAATTCGATGGCCCCGACGGTCGAGAGTGGGAGCCGGTCAATGGCCAGGTAGAACAGCGAGTTCATCCCGGCGAGAACCGCACCGAGAGCGAGGAGCACCCAACGCTGTGAGACCGTGAGAGTACGCAGCAGCCGCCAGGGGCGACGCCACACAGCGAAGACGACCGCCGCGCTGGCGATGCGCAGCCAGGCCACACCGAGCACGTCGACGTGGACGAACAGCAGCACCGCGAAGGATGGGCCCAGGTAATGAAAGACGGCGCTGGTGAGGAAGTACGACGCAGGCGGTAGACGGGTCACCGCCTGCCCGGCGCGCTCAACTGATCGCTGCGAAGTGGACGCTCGTGTTGCGGTCGTGTCGCTATCCACGCTACGCAGTCTTGTAGGATCAGACTCAGAACTGAATAGCGAAGCAAAGGAATCAGAACGCAAGTGCCTGCAAAGCCACGCCAATTCCCGGCTTTGGCCTTAGCTTCTCCTAGCGGGTTGCTGGATGAGGTCAACGTCAGGTTGCTACAAGAGCTGCAGGCCAACCCGCGGATCACGATGTCCGCACTGGGCCGGCAGGCCAACATGTCCGCTCCGGCGGTAACCGAACGCGTGCAACGCCTCGAACAGGCCGGAGTGATCCGCGGCTACCGCCTCGATGTCGATCCCACCGCTCTCGGTCTGCCCGTCGCGGCCTTCGCCCGCATCCGTCCCGCCCCCGGCCAGCTACCGAAGGTCGCCGAGCTCGCCGAGCGGCTCGAACAAGTGACCGAGTGCCACCGCATCACCGGGGAGGACTGCTTCCTGGTCAAGGTCCATGCCGCCACCATCCCAGACCTCGAGGCAGTCCTCGACCAGTTCCTGCTTTATGGCCAGACCGTTACCTCGATCGTGGTCTCCACCCCCGTACCCTCGCGGCCCCTACCGCTGCCCGATCAAGAAATCGAGTATTCGTACTAGACAATCATCGGGCTGCGGCATGAGTGTGCCGAGCCTCGGGGACGCCACTCGAAGAAGCCTCCTGCCGCACCGGGAACCGTGCCCGCATGGCGATTTTTCAAACGGGGCACAGCGCCGCTTCCGCTCAGGCATACGAATGCGAGCACCCGGCACGTGGCCCGTCGCGCGCCTGGTTCGGACGAGCAGCGACAGCCCGTCGCCGACGTTGACGGACTGCTCCATCCATGACGGAGCAGCCACCTCGCCCGTCCTCCGACAGGCAGCTCCTTCCGGACAAAGGCAGCCGCGCGAGCGCCGGCCGCCTATGCACACCGCGCGGGCAATCCCGATCGTCCGGCACGGCGCCGGGCGCACCGGACCGGCGCGATCGCCGCGTCGCCGTTGCGGTCGTGAGCTTCGGCACTGCTCAAGAAGCGAAAGCGATCGCTGGCGACTTGCGCGGTTTCCGCGCGCGTTGCGGGGCGCTTGCTGACGCCGGCGGGATGTTCGTCGCCGCACCTAAGCAGGTGCGACTGATCGGACCGATCGTGGCGTCTGTGTGGCTACAAGCCGCCCTGTTTTGAGTACTTGGCTCGCAACGCGAGTCCCGCTGGACCGTCTTGCGTAGCGGCTCCCGGCAGCTATATGGTGGGCGCCGATCCTCGACTTCGACGCTTACCTGGAGCGAATCGGTCTGGGGGCCGGTAGCTCGCCGACGTGGCAGGGAGTTCACCGGGCCCACGCTACGTCGATCCCGTTTGAGAATCTCGATTCGCACCGGGGCATGCCCGTCTCGCTTGAGCAGCAGGATCTCGAGCGCAAGATGGTCGGTGAGCGGCGCGGCGGGTACTGCTTTGAGCACAACTTGCTGCTCGCCTCCGCGCTCGAGCACCTCGGGCTGCGGGTTGAGCCGATGCTCGCGCGCGTTCGCGTCGGTGGGGCGCCTCCGGAGGCACGGCCTACCGGCCACCTCGTCCTGCGGGTCACCGACGGCGAGGGCAAGGAGTGGCACGCGGACGTCGGCTTCGGCCTTGGCACGCTGCTTGATCCGATCCCGTTCGGCCCGGACGCGGACACCGTGCACGAGCAGTCGGGCTGGAGCTTCCGCGTCATCGAGGACGGTCCCGAACTCGTGCTGCAGACGCGGGGCCCGGACGGCTGGTCGGACGTCTACGGGTTTGTGCCGCGTCAGGTTCCGCGGGTCGACATCGAGGTGAGCAACTGGTGGATCTGCACCAACCCGCGCTCCCCGTTCGTGTTCGGGCTGATCGCTTCGGTCAATCACAACGATGGCCGCCGCGAGGCGATCTCGGACTGGAGCGGACCCCTCCAGGTAATGACGATGACCCCGGACGGCGTCGAGTCATCCGAGCAACCGCGGGCCGTGATCCCTGACAAGCTCGCGCACTTCGGCCTGCACGGGTTCCAAGTCGGCGAAGATGGACGGGTCTACGCGACCTGAGTACGCGCTGCCGAGTTCTCGCTCAACCTCGCCCACCGCCACATAGGTCTGACCGGCAGGTTTAGCTGGACTGACGTGATCGCCGGGTCGCCGAGGCGATCGCGGCCCACGCAACTGAGCTGACGACAAAAGCGATCGTTCACTCGCCGGCGGGTCGCAATCTTGAGCTCATAGGATCCCTCGCCGTCGGGTCCGAACGTGCGGCCCGACGAGCCTTGCTTCAAGCGGTTGCCAACAACTTGAGCCAGCCGGGACAGGCAAAGATGCATGGCAACGACGCACGCCAGGGTCGCCGATGCGATCCGCGCGCTCTTGGAACGCTACGGACGGAAGGCACTCGTTGGCGGCCACGTGCGAGAGCTCGACCCGCTTACGGATAACGCCAATCTGACCGGTGTGGACGAGGCAAACCTTCGGTGCAGATAGCCGCCGAGATGGCTGCTGGCGCGAGCCCTGGCGCCGTCCGCTTCGTCCTTAGACTTAATAGACCGTCAAGTCTTCCGAGGAAGGCAGCACAGTGGCAAAGCATCACAAGCCGACCAAGAACGAGACCCGAAAGAAAAGAAAGCGAGTGCCGCGGTGGCAGGAGTCGCCGTGGGAAGCCGACCGCCAGGCAGCCTACATGCGATGGGAGCAGAAGCTCGCCGTTGTGGAAACCAAGCCCCGCCGCACACAGACGCTGGAGCGGCTCGCGAGCCTCGCGGCCGAGCACTTCAGGCCGCTGGGCGCAGTCGTCGAGCTCAGCGGCGCCAGCCTGAAGATCGATGGTGTCGAGACACGCTCGGCAGGTGACGCCTCCACCACGCTCGACGCCATCGGTCTTCAGAAGTACGGGCCGCTGATGGAGCGGGAAGCGAGGCTCGAGATCATCGATCAGATCCCCGGCACCGAGAGTCGCTTCACGCCTTACGGCCTCGAGATTCTGCAGAACGCCAAGCAAGCCGCTCTGATCAAGGCGAGCCATGCGACTTTGCGAGGTGGGCAGGAGCCGCCAATCACCGGGAACTTCCTGATCAGTGACGGGTTGCACTGGGACGAGCTGCGCCAGCGGCTCGGTGGCCCGTCCCTGGTGGCGGTTCTCAGAGAACTCCCAACCTCAGCTTCGTCTGATGACAGGTCAAGGGCAGAGCTCGCCAGCGCTCGCATCCGAAACGAGCGGTCAAGCAGTTGGGATCTCGAGGTGCTGATCCGGGGCGACCAAAGCAACGACGAGATCGTCTTCAGCCCAATCTCGGTCAGAGAGATGATCGAAGCGCCATTTCGGTTCACCAACACTCGCGGGGATGTCGTTCGCGGTGCGCTCCGGCTGACAACTCCGGTCGGGATTCTGGAGATCGTGATGATCCACCAGCCGGATGACGAGCTCCTGACCCGAGCGTGGCTATTCGCGTTGCGGGCCTTCGCGGACTTGACCTGCGGTCGAGAGCGGATCGCTGTCGAATCGCGTCGAACACGTTCGCGCGGCGAGCTGGACAGCGGACAGCCGCGCAATGGCGGCGACCGCGAGCAACAGCCCGCGAGCATTCCCCGGCCACGATCCGGTGAGCCATCCGGTCGGCCTCAGATGTCTGATCGACTCGCGCCGACCGCCGCTACCGCGAGCGTGCTCGGAGGCGGGCACTACGTCGCCGGCCACAAAACACGGCTCCCGCTTGGAAAGCGTGCAAGACAAGGGGCCCGACAACTAGCCGCCGCACTTGCGATAGCCCTTGGCCCAAACGAGACGTGGACGCGCGAGCACTGGCGAGGCATCGCTGGCGATAAGCCAACGCTCGAGTTCGTCTGGCGCGAAGCGGACGACGCGGCGACGATCGTTCAGGCCGCATAGGTCTCCACCGATCGCTGTCTGAGTTGCGGATACCCGTATGGGTTCGCTATTCGTGTGAACGTGGAGCGCGACAGACGGCCATGTGGCTCCGCAGGACGGACGATCCGTTTCTCGAGCATCCGTTCGCGGCGCTGCGCCTAGACCACGACAAAGACCAGCCCTACGAGCGCAGGATGCTCGGCCCGCGGGGGAACGATCCACGGCACCATCCTCAAGCGCGCGAAAAGACCGGGGACGGCCGAGGCCGCAAGCTCGCTCACGCACCTCGACATGGACGGTCACGAGCGCAAGCGAGCCTATCCGGTAAAGCACCCTCGATGGGTGCCGCTGGCTACGACTTGATCCGGGCGGCGCATTTATCGACGATCTGTGACGCGACCAGCACACCACGGTTCAGATCGTCGAGCAGAAATGTCCGACCTTCGCTACTGAATCCCAGCGTCGGCTTGATGTCCAACAGCTCAATCCGAATCAAGTCCATCATCGGTTGTTGCGCGTTGGCAGGGTCGGGGTTCCAATCGAGGGCGAACATGTCCTGGCCGTCCGTCATGGCGTACGGAATCAGCTTGTCGCCGAACCGGATCGTTATCTCGTTGTCCGGAGGCGGCAGCGGCGGCCGGACGATCTTGACCGCGAACGTCTCCGCTGCGGCCACGCAGACGTAGACATCATTGTGCTTGTCGCGATTGCTGATCGTCTGGAGGGCAGCGAGTGGATCCCTCCATGCACTGCGTCCGCGCTGATAGGGCTGGAAATCCTCGATGATCTTCCGGTACTTGCTGCCAACGCCTTTCAGCATCTTGTCTCGTTGTGACACCCCGCCGCGACCCGGCGTGACGTACGCTGCCTGATCGCGAGAGATCGGGAACGACGTCCCTCCCTTGATGGGGTTGCCGCTGGCGACCACGAGCTGGGGAATCAGAAGGTCGAGGGCCGATCTCGCCTGGTATGCGATCTCCGCCATGTCGTCTGCCCAGGATTCCTCGGGCTCAGGGTCCACTCGACACACGACGGCTTGGTGGTTGCCTTGGACGTCCACCTCGATTCGGAACGGGGTCGTGTCCAGGTATGGCTTCACTGCATCGCTGAGCTTGTCGAGCTTGTCCTTCGCCCGGGCCAGTTTGCGCCGAACGCCTGATAGATCGGCTGGCATCAGTGACGCATCTTGTCATTCATCGTCGTCGCTCTCCTCGGCGTCGTCACTGGCCCGTGGGAGCTGCCGGGGTGGGTGCGGCCTCGGCGCTTTCGGCGGCGGCTCGATCTCCAGCAGATTGTGTTCGGCGTGTTCGTGATCGCGGTGGGGCCAATCCGGTACTGGACGCGGAGGCGCGGGTCGTGACGTGGCCCGCGTGTCTGTCGCTGGCGTTCTCTACTCTCTTCGCCGTGGCGCTTGAAAGTGCCCCTATCCAACTCCTGAACCTGTCCGTTCAGCAGCTACGCCGACTCACGGCCGACGAGAACATCAAGGTCAACACGACCGCGACGAAGGCTGACCTCATTCGGGCGCTCGTGGACAACCTGTCCCGGCCCCAGCTTGAAGACCTCGCGGCCGACTACCTCTATGCGGGTCGCACCTCCGTCGCGTGGCTTCACTTCGACGGCGGCGCGCTCGACCCGGGGCAGCTCAGGCGCGCGATCGTGGCCGCGTGCGATGGGCTCGACCCGTATGCCGCCGATCTGCGCCCGCCGTTAGTCCCCGGAGAACCGAAGCTGCTGCACGCCCGCGAGTGGCGCGACGACAAAGTCGTGCTGACGTTCGGCCTGCGCGGGCGCGAGCGGCTGATCTTTGAGGGCTGGGCCGTGCGTGAGGTCAGTGAGGACATCGCGCTCCAGGCAGTGGTCAGGCTTGGCGATGCAGTGTTCGAGGTTCGTTCGTCCCACCTCCACGTGCAGATGCTTTCCGCCAGCTTCGCCTCACGGCTTACCCACGAGCTTGGACGGTCGCTAAGCGCTCTCCCGATCGATCAGGCGGCGTTTGACGCCCTGTCGGGCACGGTCGGCGCTCGCCTCGACGGTTACACCGGCCTCGATCCCTCACCGTCGCCGTACGGGACGCGCTCGGTGACGAAGAAGGCAGCTGTTGTCGACTTGGCTGCTGAACCGGCGTTTCAACAGGACTATGGTGGGCTTGATGCAGTCAAAGGAGAAATCGAGTTCGACGGGCCCGACGGCGAGGTGGTCAAGGCGCTCGTCGCGATGCGCACCGGATCGGTTTACTTCCGCTCGATGGCCTCGGAGGGTGCAATCGACACGGTGTATGCCGCGCTGCGAGCCGTCTGGTTCTAGGCATGGCTGAGTCCGTCGAACAGGTCGTCGAGCAACTGGCCGCCGACGAAGGCCACGGCTTCGCCGCTTCGTATGTGGCGCGCCGCGCCGGGATCCCAACGGAAGAGGCGTATCGGCAGCTGGAGGCACTGGCCCAGCGCGGTGACCTTGACCGTCGCTTCGAGCTGATCTCACCAACGACGGGGCGATCGCTTGTCGAATACCGGCTTGGCGACACCGTGCCGTCCGGCTGCGTCTATGAGCCTGAGTACGAGGACGAGGAACCGTTCGTGATCACGGACAACGACATCTGGATCACGTTCGCGCCAACGGCGACGCTCCGCACCCGCGTTGAGCACAAAAAAAACTGCCGATCCCGCCGCAGGGAGAGCTCAAGCGGCTGTCGGCAGAGATGCGGGCGGCGGTGGAGACGATCCGCCAACAGGTCGAGGCGATCCTGGGCAAGATACGGTCGGAAGTCGAGCGTCGCCATACGGCGTCCAAATAGGGACGCTGGTACTCGTAATGGGCGACTATCAGTCCGCCGGTCGGGACGTGATCTCGCAGGAGGGCGGTTCCGGACCCAACATCGCGCAGACCGGCGAGCGCTCGATCGCGCAGACCGGAGCACAATCGTCGGTGCAGGTGCAGCAGGGCGCGCCCGCCGCAGTTGAGGCGCAGGAGCCACGCGCGATGCAGACCGCGCGTGTGATTGCGTTCTTGATGGGCGTGATCATCGCCGTCCTGACGGCCGCGAGCGTGATATCGGTGCCGGTCGGAGTTCCGATCGCGGCGCTGCTCATGGGTGGCGCGGCTGGCGCAGCGAGACTCCTCCAGGTCGTCAGCGGCGGCGAGAGCGCCCACAAGGGCTGACTGCTCCCCCGGAAGCCGGTATTTGGGCGTTTCGATACTCGAGTGCGGCACCGGACCGGACGACGCCTGACCTACCCCGACTCTGGTTTACGGCCCGCCTCAG
>ODAK010007615.1_pt1 | contig 10886 bp, 8 predicted proteins | sample 1539591 | NCBI WGS metagenome assembly ODAK01 (sample SAMEA3539303, study PRJEB22396) | soil metagenome | biome: tundra; feature: field; material: soil | place: USA | collected 2010-05 | depth 0.15 m | reverse complement strand
CCCTTCTCGGGCCTCGTCGACAAACTCGTCGATTCGGTCTTCGGTGTGCCTGCCGCGGCGGGGCACAACACCGCGATCCTCACCGGCAAGCTCGAACAGGGCTACGCCCCGGCCGTAAGAGCAAGCGAATAGCAGCACCGAAGCACGCATTCAGGCATGGGGCCCGCCGCGCCGCGGCGGGCCCCACAGCCTTCGCTTGATGGCCGCCACGCTGACAGGACCTGGGAGCGAATGAGCGGAAGCAGATATGCACATGCGATCTCGAGCCACCAGAACAGTCATTTTCGCCTTGCTAGCCGGCGCTCGTGCTCAGCGCGGTCGAGGCGGGGGCAGCTCAGGCTGCGTCAGGCGGCCCGTAATGAAGCTTGAGCGACCGCAAATCCCTCTCCAGCGGCGCTCGAGGAAGGCGCCCGGACATGCTGGACCCGCGCGTGTCCGGTCCCTGCTCCTAGCGGGCGCCACGACCTATCCCTCGGGCCGTGGCGCCCGCACCCCTAGCGGTGCGAGGTCGAGAGCTACCCGAACCACGGCTGTTCCAGAGACGCGTACAGATCCGGATGGCGTAGGCTGATGAGATGTCGCGTGTAAACCCTGCTGAGCTACCCGGGAGCATGGCGGTGCTGGGGATCGTCATCGAGCAGCCCAACGACACCGTCTCGCACGTCGGGCACTGCCTGGGCCAGCGTTTCACCCGGGCGCGGTTCGCGCGGTCCACGGCTCATAGTTCGCTGCCACGGCTCGCGCACAGCGGACGCGTCCGCCGAACCCACCTGGAACGAGGCAACGATCGCTCGCTGGATCGCTACGAAGCCACGCCAGAGGGCCTCGAAGCTTTCCACACGTGGATGTTCGAGCTACCGAGCGCCACGCCCGCAATACGGGAGGCCATGTACGGTCGGATCGAGTTCTGTCGCCCCGGGGACCTACCGCGCCTGATCGAGATGGTGCGCCAGGAAGAGGCGGTGAGTGACGACATGTACAAGCAGGCGGCCTGGCGGCTTCGCCAGCAGCGACTGAAAAAGTCTGGCCCGGCCGACTACGCGCGCAGGATCCGTGAGGTGCTGCTCTACGCCGACCCGCTGCACTGGTCGTCCCGGGCGGAACGTTACGCGTTGATCGCCGAGCGACTGGAGGAGATCGCCAGGGAGATCGCCGGCCCGCCGACGGGGGTTGGCGATGGGTGAGGCGGTGTTGGTGCTGGATGGTGTTTGCAAGGGCTTTGATCGTGGCGATGATCGGCTGCGGGTGCTGGTGGATGTGTCGTTGTCCGTCGGTGCAGGGGAGATCGTTGCGGTTGTCGGTACGCGCGATCAGGGCAAGACGACGTTGCTGCGGGTCGCGTCGGGGAGCTTGCCGGCGGACCGGGGGTCTGTTCGGCTTTGCGATCTCGAGTTGACGGGGCTCTCGGACGGGCAGCTCGCGCGCGTGTTGCGCACGGAGATCGGGTGGGCGGCGAGGACTGGGCCGGAGCTGCGTGTCCGGGTCCGTGACTATGTGGGGCTGCCGTTGGTGACGGGCCTTCGGTTGCGGTGGCGCGACCGGCGTCTGCGAGTGGCGGAGGTGTTGAAGCAGTTGGACGTCGCGGGCTGTGCACAGCAGCGGTGGGGGGAGCTCTCGGATTGGCAGCGGGTGCGGGTGGAGCTCGCGCAGGCGGTCGTCGGCAGGCCGCGGGTGTTGCTGGTCGATGACGTGATCGACGGGCTGGGATTGGGTAAGAAGCAGGCGGCGATGGAGATCTTGCGCGGGTTCGCGGACGATCTTGGGTGTGGTGTTCTGATGGCCGTCTCCGATCACGCGGCGGCGTTGCCCGCTGATCGTGTGTGGCAGCTGAACGGCGGGCGGCTCAAGCTGATGGCCGATCTCAGCGACCCCGACCTGATCCCACTGCACAAGGCCAGCAACGGAGGCCGGGGATGGATGACCGGGTCCTGAGATGCTCGAGACACGCGATCTCGTCAAGCACTACCACGTCGGCCGGGAGGCCATCCGTGCGGTCGACGGCGTGTCGCTCTCGATCGCGGCCGGCGAGTTCGTCGCGATCTACGGGCCGAGCGGCTCCGGCAAGTCGACCCTGATCGACCTCGTCGCGGGGTTCCAGGCGCCCGACGAGGGAACGGTCCTCGTCGATGGGCGGGACATCGCGAAGCTCTCCGAAAACGAGCACGCCGAGTACCTGCTGCGCGTGCTCGGCATTGTCGGGCAGCCAAGCGAGCTGATGCCCGCGGCGTTCGCCCGCGAGAACGCCGCCCTGAAGCTCCTGCGAACCGATCCTCGCAACGCGACGCGCCTGATCGAACCGCTGCTCGTCGAGCTGGGCCTCGGCGAGCGGATGAAGCACCCGACGAACAAGCTCTCGATGGGCGAGCGCCAGCGCGTGATGATCGCGCAGGCGCTCGCGACCAAACCGAGGCTCGTGCTCGCGGACGAGCCGACCGGCAACCTCGACACGCGCCGAAGCAGGCAAGTCCTCGGGCTGATCCGCAGTCTCTGCCGCGACCGCAACACGGCGGTGCTGCTCGTGACCCACGACCCGCAGGCCGTGGGCTTCGCCGATCGGGTCCACGAGCTCCGCGACGGCCAGCTCCAGGAGTACAACCCCGACGAGGTGTACCTGCACGCCGGAGGAGAGCTGGCGGAGCCATGACGCCGTGATGTCGCTTGGGGAGATCCTGTTCATCTACCGTGCGCGGCTGCGGGAGCGGACCGTGGCTGTGCAGGAGCTGCTGGCGGTGCTCGGGATCGCGGTCGGCGTGGCGCTCCTGTTCGCCTCCCAGGTCGCCAGCACGAGCCTCGACAGCTCGGTGCGCCAGCTCTCACAGCAGCTCGTCGGAGCGATGCAATACCAGCTCGACGCTCGCGGCCCCGAAGGCTTCTCAGAACGAGTCGTGGACGAAGCGCGGTCGCTGCCAGGCGTCCGCGCGGCGCTGCCGCTGCTCGAGCAGCAGGCGAGCGTGATCGGCCCGGCTGGCCGGGCGTCCGTCGACCTGATCGGAGCGGACCCCCGGTTGGCGCGCATAGGCGGACCGCTGCTACGGCGTGTCAGTACTGGGCAGCTTGCGTTCCAGCAGGTGATCGCGCTACCCGCGCCGATCGCCGCATCGATCGGCGCTGGCGCCCCGCTCGTGCAGTCCTCCACGCTGGAGCGCGCCGGTCCAGGCGCGGTGGGGTCATCGACACGCAAGCACGCCCAGCGGCCGATCGAGCTGCAGATCGGCTCCCACGTGGTCAGGACCATCCTCGGAATCACATTGCAGGAAGGGGATGTCGGCGCGCTCGTCCACAGCCAGATCGCGCTCGCGCCCGTCGCCTACGCCCAGCGCGTTGGCGGCATGACGGGACGGGTGACCCGCGTCTTCGTGCAGGTGCGGCCCGGACGACGGACCGAGGTCCGGGCGGGCCTCGCGAAGCTCGCCGCGGCGCGGCATCTCAACCTCGAGCCCGCCGATTTCGACGCGACGTTGTTCGCGGTCGCGTCCACTCCCGCCCAGCAGAGCGAGGGCCTCTTCTCGGTGATCAGCGCGATCGTCGGATTCCTGTTCGCGTTCAACGCGATGCTCCTGACGGTGCCTGAGCGTCGCCGCATGATCGAGGCGATGCGCCGCCGGGGCGCCACTCGCACGATGACCGTCCAGGCGCTGATGTTCGACGCGCTCGTCATCGGCGTGCTGGCGTGCGTGTTGGGGCTACTGATCGGCGACGTCCTGTCCATCGAGGTGTTCCACTCCCAGCCCGGCTACCTGTCGTTCGCGTTCCCCGTGGGCTCGCAGAGGGTCGTGACGTGGCCCACGGTAGCGCTGGCGGTCGGCGCCGGCCTGTTGGCGGCGTTTGTCGGGGTGCTGGCGCCCCTGCGGGACATTCTCGCCCGTCCGCTGCGATTCTCGGCCGCGGCCGAGCGGGCGCCTCGCGGCTGGAGCGTGTTTCGTGTCGTCGCCGGGACGGTCTGCCTGACGATCACGACGCTGATCCTCGTTTTCCGGCCGCAGGCGGCCGCGGTGGGAAGCTTCACGCTGATCGCCGCGCTTCTGGCCCTGCTGCCGTTCTTCTTCAACGGGATCGTCGTGGCCTTCAAGCACGTCCAACGTCACTTCCATGCGGCTTCGACCGTGCTCGCGCTCGAAGAGCTCCAGAACCCGCTCACACGGGTGCGCTCGCTGGCTGTCGCCGCTACCGGGGCGATCGCGGTCTTTGGCAGCGTCGCGATCACCGGAGCGCAGCACAACCTTCAGAACGGGCTGGATCGCACGGCCAACGAATGGAACCATGTGACCGACCTGTGGGTGTCGCCCTCGGGAGTCGACAACACGCTCGGGACGACCCCGTTCCCAGTGTCGGTCGCGGCGAAGCTGACCCAGCTGTCCGACCTGCGCAGCGTCGGCGTCTACCGGGGGAGCTTCCTCGATCTCGGTGACCGCCGCGTGTGGGTGATAGCGCCACCGCGCAGCTCGCCGCGGCTCGTCCCGCCCGGTCAACTCGCGGTCGGAAGCATCGCCGAGGTGAACACGCGGCTGCGCGGACATGGATGGGCGCTCGTCTCTGAAGCCATCGCCCACGAACTGCACCTCCACATCGGCGAGTCGTTTACGCTCCCCTCGCCGGACCCCGCCACGTTTCGTCTCGCGGGCCTGAGCACAAACGGCGGGTGGCCACCGGGCGCGATCGTCATCAATGCGGAAGACTACGCCCGCGCCTGGGGCTCGGACGCGGCGAGCGCGCTCAACATCGACCTCGCGCCCGGAGTCTCCCCCGCGGCAGCGCGGACACAGGTCATCCGGGCTCTCGGGCCACGCTCCGGCCTGGCCGTCCAGACGGCGGGCGAACGCGAGAGCCAGTGGAAGAGTGTCAGCCGCGAAGGTCTGTCACGGCTGACGCAGATAGCGACCCTGGTCCTGATCGCCGCGATCCTCGCGATGGCGGGCGTGATGGCCTCGATGATCTGGCAGCGCCGTGAACGGATCGCCTACATAAAGCGACAGGGCTTCACCCGCGGACTGCTCTGGCGCGCCCTCTGCTTCGAGAGCGCGGTCCTGCTCCTTGCCGGCTGCTCGATCGGCGCGCTGTTCGGCATCTACGGCCAGCTGCTGCTTTCACACGCGCTGACGACGGTTACGGGCTTTCCGCTGGTGATCGGTGTTGGCCCTCTTATCGCACTTACGAGCGTTGCTGTCGTCAGCATCGCGGCGCTTGCCATCGTGGCCGTGCCCGGCTATCTCGCGGTTCGCGTGCGCGCAACGATGGTCAGGCCCGCCTAGCCACCCCCGGCATCCAGCGGCCCTGTCGGCCCGGGCGCTGATCGCCCTGGCTCGCGCGGCGATCCGCGAGCTGCGGTGGGGCTTGCGGGAGGTATCCGGCGAGGTCGACCGCTGGCGTACATTCGCGGGGGACATCCCCGATGACGCGCTGCGTCACGACGCGCTCGCGGCGATCGAGGACAAGCGCGCCAACATCGACGGCGCGGCGCTGTTCTGGACCCTGCCACGCGTCCGCTCGCGCGAGCTCCTGCGGCTGCTCGTCGCCTACGAGATCCTGGCGGACTTTCTGGACTGCACGAGCGAGCGCGCCGCTCACGCCGGGACCACGAACGGACGCCAGCTGCACCGCGCCCTGATCGAGGCGCTCGACCCAGACCTGGAGGTCTCGGACTATTACCGTTATCACCCCTGGGCACGGGACGGTGGATACGTCCGCGCGCTGGTCGACACGTGTCGTCAGATATGTGTGCGACTTCCCTCGTATGAGGCAGCCAGGCCGCTTCTGCACCGCGCCGCGTGCCTGACACAGGTTCTGGCGCTCAACCACGAGCCGAACCCGAGACGGCGCAACGAGCTACTGCGAGCGTGGGCAGGCGCAGAGTTCTCCGGTCAAAACGAGCTTGCCTGGTTTGAGTGGTCGGGCGGCGCGAGCGCCTGGCTGACGGTCCTCGCGCTCCTCGCCTTCGCCGCCGATCCTGGCCGCGAGCCACGCGAGGCCAAGGAAACATACGCCGTCTACCTGCCGTGGGTGTCGCTCACAGGCACGATGCTCGACAGCTACGGCGACATTGCCGAGGACGCGGCAAAGACAGCACACAGTTACATCGCGCACTACGGCAGCACCGCCACTGCGGCCGAGCGCATCGCCGAGCTGATTCGCGTCTCCGTTGACAGAACGGCGTCGCTGCGCGACGGCGAGCGCCACCTCGTGATCGCCAGCTGCATGATCGCGATGTACCTCTCCAAGGACAGCGTCCGCACGCCTCAGACGCGGGCGTTTACCCACAGCCTGACACACGCCGCCGGTCCCCTCACACGCCTGCTCATGCCGGTGTTGCGGGTCTGGCGGCTCATCTACGGACAACGAGCGACATAGGAGGAACACATGCAAGATCAATCCCGTCAACAGCCGCCGAGCCCAGCACTGCCCTCGGCGCTCCAGACGCTCGCGTTCTGGCGCCACCCACACGCCTACCTCGAATGGTGCCGGCGCCGGTACGGCAACCGGTTCACCGTCAACGCGGTCGGGATGCCACCGATGGTGTTCATGGCAGACCCGGCGGACATCAAGGCGATCGTCGCAGCCCCGGCGAACGTTCTTCACCCCGGCGCGGGAGGGAGGGCGATCATGCCATTGGTCGGTGAGGAGTCGTTCATGCTGGCAGAGGAAGAGGAGCATCTGAGTGGGCGGCGTACGATCCTGCCAGCGTTTCACCATCGACGCATCAGTGAGCACGCGGGGATGGTGCGGGAGATCGCGACGCGCGAGGTTGCCAAATGGCCGCGCGGCACCGCTTTTGCGAGTCACCCATATCTACGGGCACTTACGTTGAGAGTGATTCTGCAAACGATATTTGGAGGTGAAGAAGCGCGACTCCGGGAGCTGCACAGGAGACTGCTCGCGATGTTTGCGGTGACGCGAAGCCTCACCCTGCAGGAGCCCCCGCTCAGACGCCTGCCGGGATGGCGAGGCATCTGGAGGAGCTTCCTCGTCGAGCGCGCCGCGGTCGATGACATCATCGCGCAGCTGATCGAAGAGGAGGCGCACAGCGGCGCTCGGGACAGCGGACTGCTCTCCATGCTCCTCGGTGGCGAGCACCCAGACAACGATCAGTCGACCATTAGGCAGATTCGAGACACCATCGTGTCGGTGATCCTCGCAGGGCACGAGACGACGGCGTCCGAGCTTGCGTGGGCGTTTCAGCTGCTGGCTCACGATCCGCTCGTCGCGGGACGGCTGGTCGACGACCTGGACGCTGGTGGCGAGGGGTATCTCACGGCCGCGATCCAGGAGGTGCTCCGCCACCGCCCTGTCTTCCTGTTCACGATTCCCCGGGTGGTCCGCCGGCCATTCGAGATCGCGGGCACCACCTATCGTCCGCCCGTCCAGCTCCTCGGCGCCATCCACCTCATGCAGCACGACCCGAGCCTGTACCCCGAACCGCACAGGTTCCGGCCGGAGCGCTTCCTCGATGCCCCGCCCCGACCGGAGGTGTGGCTGCCGTGGGGCGGCGGACGCAAGCGATGCCCCGGTCACCATCTCGCGATGCTCGAGATGCGCACCGTCCTCGAGACCGTCCTGGATGATTTTGAGCTGGTGCCCGTCGGTGAGAAGATCGAGACGGCGCGATGGCGCAGCGTGATAGTCACGCCAGGGCGAGGCTCGCGGATCATGCTCCGCAAGAGACATCGAGGGTTCTCAGGTCGCACGACCGCGGCAGCGGCGCGCGGCGTCCTAAGTTAACGCCCCTGTTCATTTGGGACGCCAATTCCTACATCCTGAACGCGAGAGCCGTCATGATAATGCGATGGCGCACGGGGACAGCAACAGCGAAGCGATTGGGCGCACGTGAGTCCGCCACGCGGCGCTCGCTCCGGCCCAACGGGAAACGGCTCCCAGCGCTCGGAGCGCTACCGGCGTCTGCACGAACCGCGATACTCGCAGTCGCTGGAGCGTGGGCTGGCGATCCTTGGCTGCTTCACGCCCGAGCGCCCGGTGCTGGGGATCGCCGAGATCGCCGACGAGCTGGGGATAAGCCGCTCCACGACCCACCGTTACGTGATCACGCTGTTCGCGCTGGGCTACCTCGAGCAGGACTCCTCACGACGCTACCGCCTCGGGTTGGGCGTCACCGACCTCGGGATGTCCGTGCTGAACGCCACCGGCCTGCGCGAGCACGCCCATCCGCACCTCGATGAGCTGCGGCGGGAGACCTCCTACACCGTGAGTATCGCCGTGCTCAACCGCGGGGAGATCGTGTACGTCGACCGGGCGCCGAGCTTCCGGGCCGAGCAGAGCGAGATCGATCTGGGCCTTGACGTGGGATCGCGCTTGCCCGCCTACTGCACCGCGATGGGTAAGGTGCTGCTCGCGAACCTCCCCGAGCGAGAGCAGAGCGAGCTGCTCGCCTCGATCAAGCTGACACAGCGCGGCCCGAACACGATCACCAGCAAGAACGCGCTGCGTGTAGAGCTCGAGCAGATACAGGAGGAAGGCTTCGCCGTCAACGACCAGGAGCTTGCCGAGGGCCTGCATGCGATCGCCGTCCCCGTGCGGGCCGTCTCCGGTAAGGTCGTCGCTGCACTCGGCCTCACCGCGCATACCTCGGCGATCTCACTGGAGGAGCTCGTCGACGCGCTCGGCCCGCACCTCGTCTCCACGGCCGATCGCATCTCCGCGCGCCTGGGGTACCGGCGCGCCAACGAGCTCACCCGCAGCCGCTGAATCGAGCTGCGCGTGCCCGCGGGCAAAGGCTGCCCGGTCAGCGGTTTCTAGCGGCAGAACCTCCGCAACGCTCTTCGTCTCCCGTCTTTAGGAAAGTTTTAGGCTGCGCCCCGGGGCGGGCGCACAGCGAACCGTCCTCCTATTTGGACTTTCCGGATTTGCAGGAGATTCGTCTCGAGCACCGACAAAGGACGCACTTTGTGTGCCCCCTTGTTGCGAAAATGGTGGGCTCACTCTGGCAACACGCCGCCTCTCCGATGTGCTAAACGTCCTCTTGGCGCTTGAGGAAGGCCCCCCGGACACGCCGCAAGCGCGCGTGTCCGGTCCCTGCTCCTAGCGGGCGCCACGACCTATCCCTCGGGTCGTGGCGCCCGCGCCCCTGGCAAAAGGTCCGGTTGAGGGGCGCTTGTCTCAGTGATCCCTATTTTGATTGCGATCGCCTGGCTCAACGTCGTGACGGTTATCGTCAGCGCCTGTCGTGTAGCCGCGCGCGCTGACGCCGTTGAAGTCGAGATCGATCGAGCAGTTAAAGATGAAGATCGGCTACTTCTTTGACAACAGAACTAGGAGAGCATTCGCGGGAGGAGGAGGACACTCCACGCTATACGGCGCGTCTGCTGATCGGCTGCGCGGACCGACCGGGCATCGTCGCCGCCGTGTCGGGCTTTCTGTTCGAGCAGGGCGCGAACATCGTCTCCTCCCACCAGTACTCCTCGGACTCGACCGGCGGGCGTTTCTTCATGCGCACCGAGCTGTTCCTGAACGAGCTGGCCGGACCGGGCGTCTCAGAGGAGCGATCCGGCGCAAGCGCCACGCGGGACACGATCGACCGGCGCACACGCTTTCAGAAGCTCTTCGCGGCGGAGGTGGCGGACAGGTTGGGAATGGATTGGGAGATCCGCTACTGGGGCGAGCGCCGGCGGATCGCGATCCTCGTCTCTCGCCACGACCACTGCCTGGTCGACCTGTTGTGGCGCTGGCGCCGGGGCGAGCTGGATGGAGATGTCGTCGCGGTGATTTCCAACCACGAGAACCTGCGCCGCGAGACCGAGGCCGCCGGCGTCGCCTACCACCGCGTGGCGGTTGAGCGGGACCGCAAGCCCCAGGCCGAGGCGGCGATGCTCGAGCTGCTGAGGGGCAGGGCCGACCTGGTGGTGCTCGCGCGCTACATGCAGATACTAAGCGGCGACTTCCTGGCGCGCGTGGGCATGCCGGCGATCAACATCCACCACTCGTTCCTGCCCGCGTTCGCGGGCGCTGACCCCTACCGGCGCGCCCACGAGCGCGGGGTCAAGCTGATCGGCGCCACCGCCCACTACGTCACCGAGCAGCTCGACGACGGGCCGATCATCGACCAGGATGTCGTTCGCGTTGATCATCGCCAGAGCGCCACGGACCTCGAGCGCGTGGGTCGCGACGCGTCGAGCGGCTCGTCCTCGCGCGCGCCGTCGCGCTGCACCTCGACGACCGCGTGATCGTCGACGGCAGGCGCACGATCGTGTTTTGAGGCGGCAGCCGGGCGCGATTGCCGGCGTGGACGGTGGTCCAGGATCTGGTTCGGCGGCCGGCCCGTGTCGAGCTGGGCAGCTTGACAGTGATGCCACCGGTATGGGAATCTTGCGTTGGCGCCGATAATGCGGCAGATCCCAATTAGTCGGCGCGCGCCCGTCCGTACACCGGTGACCAAAGGGGGGATATATCGTGGCTCCAGACGCCAACCCGGCCGAGATCACCACCACAGGCGGTCCGGCCTCGGAGGCCCGCGCAGGCAAATACGGCCGAGGTCCCCTACGATTCGTTCCCATGCCCAGCGGTTTGGATAACTAAGGATTATCGCGGGTGCCTCGCGTCAGCGTGATCGTTCCGCTGTTCAACGGAGTCGAGTTCTTGCCGGCGTTCTTCGCCTCGCTTCAAGGAGCGTTGCCAGCCGGTTCCCAGCTGATTTTCATCGACGACGGCTCGACACAGCCGGTTTGGGAGACCGTGCCGGAGTTCGCGGGGGCCGAGTCCATCATCCGTCTCCGCAATGAGGAGAACTTCGGCTACTGCGTCTCGGTCAATCGGGCGTTCCCCCTCGCCACCGGCGAGGTCATCGTCCAGCTAAACACCGATCTCATCTTCGAGCCGGACTGCATCGATGCGATGAGATCGGAAGAGCGTCGTGTAGGGAAAGAGTGTAGATCTCGGTGGTC
>ODAK010007613.1_pt1 | contig 10887 bp, 9 predicted proteins | sample 1539591 | NCBI WGS metagenome assembly ODAK01 (sample SAMEA3539303, study PRJEB22396) | soil metagenome | biome: tundra; feature: field; material: soil | place: USA | collected 2010-05 | depth 0.15 m | reverse complement strand
CCCGCCACGCCCGCGGCCGAACTCGAAGTCACGCCGGCGCCCGTCACGCAGGCCGCCGCGCCGAAGGCCAAGCCGGCCGGCGCTAAAACCAAAGCACCCGCAAACCGAAACCGACCGACAAAGTGAACCGCGCGGCGGTCACCGTCGAGCGCCTGGAGAAGACGCTCGGAGCCAACAAAGTGCTGCGCGGCATCTCGTTCGAGGCCCAGGCCGGCGAGATCTTCGGACTCCTCGGCCCGAACGGAGCGGGCAAGACCACCACCCTGCGCATCATCTGCACGCTGCTATCTCCGGACGCCGGAACGGTCGGGGTGCTCGGCTTCGACACCCGAACCAGGCCGGAGGAGGTGAGGCGCCGCATCGGTGTGGTCACGGCCGACATCGGGGTCTACCCACGCCTGTCGGCGCGCGAGAACATCGAGTACATCGCAAAGCTCTGCGGCCTGAACGGGGTCGAACTGACTCGCAGGGTGGATGCTGTCATCGAGCGCTTGAACATGGGCTCTTTCGCCAAGCAGCGGGCGGAGAGCCTTTCGTCGGGTCAGAAGCAAAAGGTCGCAATCGCGCGCGCCATCGTCCACGACCCCGACGTGCTGATGTTCGACGAGCCCACGTCAAACCTCGATGTGCTGGCGTCCAAAGAGGTGCGCGAGTTCATGGTCGAGGCGAAGGGCCGCGGCAAGTGTGTGATCTTCTCCACCCACGTCCTGCACGACGCGGAGCGCCTGTGCGACCGCATCACGATCCTGCACGAGGGAATGGTGGTGGCGAGCGGCTCCACGGCCGAGGTGCGTGGCGCCCGGCGCGATCTCGAAGATGCATTCCTCGAGCTGGTCGAGGCTCGCTGATGGGCGCGGCCTGGATCGTCTATCGGAAGGAGCTGCAGGAGATCTTGCGCGATCGCCGCACGCTGATGGCGATCGGGCTCGCGGCACTGGCGACACCGCTAGTCTTGTTCGCGATCACGCAGGTCTCGACCAAGACCGCGACGCAGACCTATGTCATGGGCTACTCCGGCGACATTCCCACTGGGCTCGACATCTTGCTGCGGGCGACCGGCCTAAAGCTGGTGCCTGTGGCGGACCCCGCCGTCGCCGCCAGGCAGCAGGTGGACCTCGGCGTGGCGTTCCTGCCCGGCGAGATCGACGAGTACTACGACCCCAGCCGTCAGAGCGCGCAGATCGCGGACGTACGGCTACAGACGGTGCTGGGCCAATACGACGCCGCCCAGGCTGCCGCGGCGCTCAAGGTCCGAGGCCTCGACCCAGGCATCCTCACGCCTGTAAAGCTGGTCACGCACCCACTGAGCTCCCCTGTGAAGGCGGCTTCCAATGCCTTCCTCAGCTTCTTCCTGCCCTACATCCTGATCACGATGATCCTCACCGGCGGCTTTTCCGCCGCCCTGGACAGTACGGCGGGTGAGCGCAAGCGCCGGACCCTGGAGAGCCTGCTGCTGACGCCGGCCCCGCGAAGCCGAGTGCTGCTCGGCAAGATCGCGGCGATCATGACCATCAGCCTGGCAGCGGCGGTGGCCGCCATCGGCTCGATGTTCGTGGCGCTATCGCAGATCGCCACACCAGGGCTCGGAGGCTCGGCCAATCACATCACCCTGAGCCCAGCCGCGGTGCCTGTGATGGTCTGGCTTGCTCTGCTCATCGCGGTCAGCTTCAGCGCCGTGACCCTGGCGCTGGGCACGCTCGCGAAAAGTTTCCGCCAGGGCCAGGCCTACGTCACACCGCTGTACTTCATCACCATCCTCCCCGCGTCGCTGATCCTTTTCATCCCGGACTTCAACCCGTCCCTCGCCTACTACCTGATACCTGTCCTGAATGCTGTCCTGGTCCTGCGGGACGCGATCGTGCACAACTCGGTTGCCTGGCCGGCCCTGGCTGTCACGTCGGCGAGCCTGGTGGCGACCGGGCTGCTGTCCTGGTTCGCCGCCCTCCGCCTGTTCACTCGCGAGGCGCTGCTTACCAAGTCGTGACTTGACGTCCGATCACCAATCGCCAGACTGAGGACGGAGGCCGTTGTCAGGATGAGAACCCAGGATCAGGAGACCCGCCTGCGCAGCCTCGACCGGCGGCGCATGTACGAGATCTTCGCTCCGCTGGCCGACGACGATCCGCTCCCTCGCGAGCTTCTCTTGGACCAACGACGGTTCAAGTCCGTCGGACGGCGGGAGTTCGCCGGATTGTTGTGGCTGCCGGCGCTCCTCGCGTCACTCACGGCCGTCGGCTGGATGGGCGGCGGCGGGCCCGCCGCGATTGGCGTGGCGGTCGTTTTGCTCGCAGCCCTGTGGCTTTTCGCGCAATCGGGAAAACCGTAGCCGGACGGAGGGCGTGTGGCCGGAGACGGCCAAGAGGATAATTCGAGCATGACGAGTGCAGTGATCGTTGCCTGCGGCCGCTCCGCGATCGGGAGGGCACGGAAGGGGTCCCTCGTCGACGTTCGACCCGACGACCTCGCCGCCTACGTGGTGACGAAGGTCCTCGACCAGGTGCCCCAGCTCGACCGCTCCCAAATCGAGGACCTTATCTGCGGCTGCGGCCTCCCCGGAGGAGAGCAGGGACACAACATCGGCCGCGTGGTATCGATGCTCGCGCGGCTCGACGTCCCCGGCGTCACGGTGAACCGCTACTGCTCCTCGTCGCTGATGACGACCCGGATCGCGGCGCATGCGATCGAGGCGGGGGAAGGCGACGTCTTCCTCTCGGTCGGCGTCGAATGCGTCTCGCGATACGGCAGCGGCTACCCCGACGCGCCCGACACCTACAACCCCAGGCTGGTCCGCGGCAACGCGGAGGAATATCCCGACATCTACATCGCCATGGGCGAGACGGCGGAGAACGTGGCCCAGCGGGAGAAGATCAGCCGCGAAGAGCAGGACCGCTACGCGGTGAAGAGCCAGACCGCAGCCGTCAAGGCCCGCGAGAACGGCTTCTTCGACCGCGAGATCATCCCCGTGCCCCTTCCCAACGGCGAGATGTTCAGCAAGGACGACAGCCCTCGGCCGGGGACAACTGTCGAGGTGCTCGGAACTCTCAAGCCCGCCTTCAGGGAGAACGGCACCGTCACCGCAGGCAATGCGTGCCCGCTCAACGACGGCGCCGCCGCAGTTGTGGTGATGTCCGACCGCAAGGCCAAGGAGCTCGGCATCAAGCCGATTGCCCGCATCATCTCGACCGGCCTCTCCGCACTCGAGCCTGAGTTCATGGGACTGGGTCCGATCGACGCCTCTCGGCAGGCGTTGAAGCGGGCCAAGATGAGCATCAACGACATCGACATCCTCGAGATCAACGAAGCGTTCGCCGCCCAGGTGATCCCATCGGCGCGAGGGATCGGCGTCGATCCGTTCAGCGACAGGCTTAACCCGCACGGCGGCGCGATCGCCCTCGGCCACCCGTTCGGCATGACCGGCGCCCGCATCCTCTGCACCCTGCTCAACGGCCTTCGCGAAAAGGACAAGACCTACGGGCTCGAGACCATGTGCGTCGGCGGCGGCCAGGGTATGGCGATGATCCTGGAGCGTTTGAACTAGGTCGCTCACTCGCAGTCAAGATCCTCGGCCGCGCCGGCGGCAAGCCGGCGGTGAAATCTAGGGCGAGGAGCTGGCCCTCGGCTTATAGAAACGGCACGGCGGCGATTCGGCGGTGGTGTGGAAGTTCCAGTGGCGGCACCATGCCGTGCCGTCGAACATGCGGCAGGTGCCGCACGTCACTCGGGGACTCTCCACCCGCGTCTTCTTCATATGATGCTCGGACCGCTCGCCGGCGAATCCGTCCTTCACAGCGGCGAGCGCGCCTCCCAGGCTCGGGGTGGAACCCCTTGGCCCTTCTCACCGAATCGAGAGCCCATCGCAGGTCAGTGCTTGAAGTGGCGCTGGCCGGTCATGACCATCGCGATCCCCGCGGCGTCCGCGGCCGCGACGACCTCACCGTCCTTCATTGAGCCGCCAGGCTGGATGACGGCCGTAACGCCGGCCCGTATGCCCTCCTCCAGGCCGTCGGTGAACGGAAAGAACGCGTCGGACGCCATGACCGCGCCCTTCGCGCGCTCGCCGGCGCGACGCACTGCGATCTGCACCGCCTCCACTCGCGACATCTGACCAGCGCCAATGCCGACCGCGGCAGAGTCCTTGAACAGCACGATCGCATTGGATTTGACGTGCTTGACCGCAATCCACGCGAGCCGGAGCTGCTCCCACTCCGTCTCGGTCGGGTCGCGCCTTGTCGCGACCACGGTGGCTGCTCGATCGAAGCCGGTGCGATCCCATTCCTGGATCAGGAATCCCCCTGGGACCGAGCGAACGTCGTAATCGAAGAGTCCCGGACGCGGAGGTTGCGCCGCGAGGACGATCATGCCCTTTCGGCGTGCGAGCACCTCGATCGACTCCTCGAGGATTTCGGGGGCGATCACCACATGCGTGACGATCTGGACGATCTGCTCCGCGGTGGGGCGATCCAGAGGCCGGTTCACCGCCACGATGCCGCCGAAGGCGGAGGTCGGGTCGCATTCGTACGCGCCCATATACGCCCGCGCCAGCTCATCGACGATCGCGAGGCCGCACGGGTTCATGTGCTTGACGATTGCCGCGGCCGGGCGATCGAAGTCGCTGACAAGCTGAAAGGCGGCGGCGGCGTCCTGGATGTTGTTGAATCCGAGCTCCTTGCCCTGCAGCTGCCGGGCGCCGCCAAGGCCTCCCGGGTCCGGGCCGTACCGGTAGAACGCGGCGCGCTGGTGCTCGTTCTCGCCGTACTTCAATGACTGTGCGAGCCGCCCGGTGAAGGTCAGCTCCGGAGGGAAGCCAGATTCCTCGCTGCCCCGCATGTACGCGGCAATCCATGAGTCGTAGGCGGCGGTGTGCGCGTAGGCCTCTGCTGCCAGCCGGCGCCGCATCTCCCGGTCCGGGCCCCCCGCATGCAGGCTGCTGAGGATCTCGGTGTAGCGCTCCGGCTTCACGACGACGACGACAGATTCGCTGTTCTTCGCCGCGGATCGGATCATTGCCGGCCCGCCAATGTCGATCTGCTCCACCGCCTCCTCGAACGTCACCCCGGGCTGGGTCACTGTCTCCACGAATGGATAGAGGTTGCAGCACACGAGGTCGATCTCCTTGAGATCGTGGCGCCGAAGCGCCTCCATATGCTCAGGCTTGTCCCGCCGCGCGAGCAGCCCCGCATGCACGCCCGGGTGGAGGGTCTTGATGCGTCCATCCATCAACTCCGGGAAACCGGTCAGGTCTGTCACCGGGTGCGCATCGACAGCTGCGTCGACGATCGCCTTGAGCGTGCTCCCCGTTGCGTATAGCTCGTAGCCGAGCCGCTGGAGGCCACGCGCGAAGCCACTCAGCCCGGTCTTGTCGCTAACCGACAGCAGAGCTCTTGGCAAGTCGTGCCTCCATCAAACGGATCGCCTGCGGCAGGATCCGGTGCTCCGCGTCGTGGATGCGACCGCGCAGCGACTCCACAGTGTCGGCCTCCAGGACCGGCACCGCCTCCTGGACCAGGATCGGACCGGCGTCCAGGTCGCTCGTGACCACGTGCACGGTCGCCCCCGTCATCTTGACCCCAGTTTGCAAGGCCTGCTCGACGGCGTCCATACCACCGGCAAAATCCGGGAGCAGGGACGGGTGAACGTTGACGATCCGGCCGCTGAACGCCTCCACGAACGGCTCAGAGTGGATCCGGTCGTACCCGGCGTCGACGACCAATTCCACGCCGTGGGCATGGAAGAAGTCGCGCATAGCGGCGTCGCGCTCCTCGGCTGACGTGAAGCCCCTCTGCGACAGCTCTCCCAGCGGGATTCCCCGCTTGCGAGCAAATGCGGCGCCTCCACACGTGGGCCGGTTGGTAGCCACCGCGACCACGTTGAATCCGCGCTCGACCAGATTACGCAGGTTGGAGCCCTTGCCCGAAACGACGACTCCCAGTCTCATCGGGGGCCCCGCAAAATCACAGATTTTGTGGGGTGAATCTTCAGCGGATCACCACCCGGTCAGGCCCTGTGTGGCGCACGACCTCTCCCACCACCTGGGCGCCGGGTGGGACGTCCTTGCCATCCACGACCAGGATCATGCCCAGGCCCATGTTGAACGTCCCGAACATCTCGTCGTCCGAGATCCTCCCTCGCTTGCGGACCAGTCCGAAGATGGGCGGTTCCGCCCACGACTTCCGCTCAAGGCGCGCACCCAGGCCGTCGGGAAGACATCGCGGCAGGTTGCCGAGGATGCCGCCCCCCGTGATGTGCGCGGCTCCCTTCCAGCGGATGCTTCCAAGCTGGGCCAGGTACGAGCGGTGCGGCTCGAGCAGCTCCTCGCCGAGCGGCCGGCCGAGCTCGGGAAAGACCTTCGTGAGCGGCACGTCCTCGAACACCTTGCGCACCAGCGAATAGCCGTTGGTGTGGAGCCCGCTTGAAGGCAGGCCGACGATCGCATCACCGGCGCGGATCGCGCTGGGATCGGGCCGGCGGCCGGGCTCGACCAAACCGACGATGAAGCCGGCCAGGTCGTAGTCGCCGAGCGCGTACACGCCGGGCATCTCGGCCGTCTCGCCTCCGAGGAGCGCGCATCCTGCCTCACGGCAGGCTTGGGTCATTCCCTCGATGAGATGGGCGAAGACGTCAGGGTCGAGCTTGCCCGTTGCGAAGTAGTCCAGGAAGAAGAGCGGCCTCGCTCCGGCGGTGGCGATGTCGTTGACACAGTGGTTGACGATGTCCGTGCCGATGCCTCGATGGGCCCCTGCGGCGATCGCGACCTTGATCTTGGTGCCCACCCCGTCGGCGCTGGCCGCCAGATGGCCGCCGCCCGGGAGCGCGTAGAGGCCCGCGAACGGGCCGATCCCGACGGCGACCTCCTTCCCGTGGGTCGCCGCGATCAGAGGCTTCACGCGCTCGAGCGCGCGCTCATACGCCTCGATGTCGACGCCGGCCGCGGCGTACGACAAGCCTTCGCTGGTCATCAGAGGTCGTGCCGGAGGGGCGGCATCTCTGGCTCCACCTCTAATTCTTGGGGTCGGCCAACAGGAGTGAGGGGGGCCCGGGGACATGATCCGACTTGGGCGGCATCTCGAACTGCATCTTGTCCATCTCGAGCTGCTGAGGAACGGGAACCGGGTACGAGCCGTCGAAGCATGCGCGGCAGAACTCCTGTGCGGGGCCCCGCCCGATCGCCCGCATGAGCCCCGGGATGGAAAGGTACTGAAGGCTATCCGCGCCGATGCGCTCGCGAACCTCTTCGACGGTTCGGCCGGCTGCTATCAGCTCCTTGGTGGAACCGATGTCGACCCCCATAAAGCAGGGGAAACGCATCGGCGGGCTGGAGATCCGCATGTGGATCTCTTTTGCGCCGGCCGCACGCAGCCGCTCGATGATCCGGCGGGAGGTGGTGCCGCGGACGATGGAGTCGTCGACCGCGATGAGGCGTTTGCCGCGGATCGAGCGCGGGAGCGCGTTCAGCTTCAGCATCACCCCCGCCTCGCGCAAGGTCTGGTCCGGTTGGATGAAAGTGCGATTGATGTACCGGCTCTTCATCAGCGCTTCGCGGAACGGGATCCCGGCCGCTTCGGCGTACCCGATGGCGGCCGGCGTGCCGGAGTCGGGGAACGCGATAACCATGTCGGCCTCGACCGGAGCTTCCTTGGCAAGCTCATTGCCCATCCGTATGCGGGCCTCCTCGAGCTCGCAGTTCTTCAGGATGGAGTCGGGCCGCGCGAAGTAGATGAACTCGAACACGCACATCGCGTGCTTGTTGGAGGTCTGGAAGGTGAGGCTGTGGACCCCATGCTCGTCCATGACCACCATCTCTCCGGGTTGCACCTCGCGAACGAAGGTGGCGTGCACCGTGTCGAGTGCGCAGGTTTCCGAAGCGACCACGTGCGCGGGCTGTCCGGCCAGCGGTATATAGCCGATGCAAAGGGGCCGGAATCCATATGGATCGCGCAGTGCGATCAGTTGGGTGGGAGTGATGATCCCGCAGGAGTACGCGCCCACCACTCGGGCGAAAGTCCGGCGGATCACCTCCTCCCATGTGCGGCCATGCGTGTGCTCGATGAGCCGCGCCATCACCTCGGTGTCGAGAGAGGTGTCGAACACCGCGCCCTCTTCCTCCAGCTGACGACGCAGGGCTTCGGCGTTCAAGAGGTTGCCGTTGTGTGCGATGGCGCCGGGGCCGAGCTGCGGATGGTGGAAGGGAAGCGGATGCGCGTTCTCGGCGCGGCTCGCCCCGGTGGTCGAGTACCGGGTGTGCCCCAGGGCGAGGATCGAGCCGGGACCCATGTCCTGGATCGTCGCCGGCGAGAAGACCTGCGCGACCAGGCCCATGCCGCGATGCACGCGGACTGATGCCCCGTCCGAGACCGCGATGCCGGCCGATTCCTGTCCGCGATGCTGCAGCGCGAAGAGCCCGAAGTAGGTGAGGTTGGCGACGTCGATTCCCCGCGATGCGCAGATCCCGAAAACTCCGCACATGGTTAATTCACCGTTCCTTCCCAAGCTTGACGCATCTCGGCGAGCGACACCCGGAACTGGCCTTCGAACTCGATGACCTGGCCTCCGGCGAGCCCGAGCAGCGAGATCTCGACATGGTGGCGCCGGGCAAGCGACTGCATCTCCGGCATCGCGCGCGACGGAACGCTGACGATGAACCGGCTGGGCGACTCACCGAAAAAGGCCGCGTCCAGGCGGACCGGAGCCTCGGGTTGCACCGAAGGGCAGCGGACGCCGATGCCGCCCAGAAGGCAGCATTCGGCAAGCGCGACAAGCATTCCCCCGTCCGCGCAATCGTGGGCGGACCGCAGCAAATCGGCGCCGGCGGCCTCGAGCATCAGCTTGTGGACAGCCCTCTCCCGGGCGAGGTCGAGCGCCGGCGGGCGCCCGGCGATCCGACCGTGCTCGACCTTCAAGTACTCGCTGCCTCCGAGGTCGTTGTGGCTGGAGCCGACCAGCAAGACGAAATCGCCTTCGCTGCGCAACCCTGCTTCCAGCCGCCGGCCGTAATCCTCCAGGAGCCCGATCATCCCGACTACGGGCGTGGGGTAGATGGCAGACTCGCCGGACGAGTCGTTGTAAAGGCTGACGTTGCCGCTCACGATCGGCAGCTCGAGAACACGGCATGCCTGGGCGAGGCCGGCGATGGTCTCCTCGAGCTCCCAGTAGACCTCGGGCCGGTCGGGATTCGCGAGGTTCAGGCAGTCGGTGACGGCCAGCGGTTGCGCGCCCGTGGCCACGATGTTCCTTGCAGCCTCCGCCACCGCGAGCTGCGCACCGAGGTTCGGATCGAGGTGGCAGTAGCGGCTGTTGCAGTCGGTGGTCATGGCGAGGCCTAATCGGGTGCCCTTGATTCGCAGCACCGCCGCATCGCCGCCAGGCGCCACGATCGTCGAGTCGCCGACCATGTGGTCGTATCGCCGGAAGATGCCGCGCCGGCTGGCGAGGTTCGGACTCGCGAGCATCCGCAGCAGGACCGCGGCCGGATCGACCAGCGACGGGATCTGGGCCAGGTCCAGCGGCGGCCGCGCCGCGGGTGCGACCCCGGCCAGCCGGCGCAAGGGAGCTCCCTCCGTCAGGAGGTCAATCGGCAGCCGCGCCACCTCCTGCTCTCCATCGAATACGGTCAGACAGCCGTCATCGGTGACCTCACCGATCACAGCCGAGGTCAGGTCCCAGGCTCGAAAGATGCTTTCGACCTCGGGCTCGCGCCCGCGCTGCACCACGACCAGCATTCGTTCCTGCGACTCCGAGAGCATCACGTGGTAGGGAGTCATCCCCTGCTCGCGTCGCGGCACTCGCGATACGTCGATGCGCGCACCCGCTCCCGCCACGCGGCCGGCGCATTCGGCGACCGAGGACGTGAGGCCCGCCGCTCCGAGGTCCTGGATCCCGACGACCGCGTCGATGTGCGCGAGATCCATGCAGGCCTCGAGCAGGCACTTCTCCAGGAAGGGATTGCCCACCTGGACGGCCGGCCTGCGCTCCGAGCTGCTTTCGTCGAGCTCGACGGACGCGAACGATGCGCCGTGGATGCCGTCGCGGCCGGTGTCGGCGCCCACCAAGACCAGGCTGTTGCCGGTCCCCTCAGCGCGAGCGCGCATGAGCCTGTGCACGGGCACGAGCCCCACGCACATCGCATTGACGACGGGGTTCTGCGCGTAGCAGTCTTCGAAATAGACCTCGCCGCCCACAGTCGGAATGCCTATGCAGTTCCCGTAGCCGCCAATTCCCGCAACGATTCCCTCGAAGTGATGGCGCGAGGCTGGGAGCGGGCCGAATCGCAGCGAGTCGAGCAGCGCGATCGGGCGCGCGCCCATCGCGATGATGTCCCGGATGATGCCTCCAACGCCTGTGGCGGCGCCCTGGTATGGCTCGATCGCCGATGGGTGGTTGTGCGACTCGATCTTGAAGACAGCCGCCCAGCCCTGGCCGATGTTGACGGCGCCGGCGTTCTCTCCGGGCCCCTGCAGCACCGCCGGTCCGCTGGATGGGAGGCGCCGGAGGAGCGCCTTCGAGGTCTTGTAGGAGCAGTGCTCCGACCAGAGCACTCCCAACATGCCCAGCTCCACTTCGTTGGGCGCTCTCTTCAGCTGCTCGACGATGACGCGATACTCGTCGGGTGTGAGGGCGACCTCCCGCAGCCGCCGCTCGTCGATCTGATCCACGGTCATGGCCCGGGGATCTCTGGTCGTGACCGTCGGGTCAAGACACTAGGACCCGGGCCGCGGACTGCATCACCGAGCGGAAAAGCTTGAGACCGTCGGTGCCGCCCAGCTCGGGCTCCGAGCAGCGCTCGGGATGGGGCATCATCCCCAGCACGTTGCCGCGCTTGTTGGTGATGCCCGCGATGTTGTGCAGGGACCCGTTCGGGTTGGCGCCTGGACCGACCCGGCCTTCGCGATC
>ODAK010007612.1_pt1 | contig 10887 bp, 13 predicted proteins | sample 1539591 | NCBI WGS metagenome assembly ODAK01 (sample SAMEA3539303, study PRJEB22396) | soil metagenome | biome: tundra; feature: field; material: soil | place: USA | collected 2010-05 | depth 0.15 m | reverse complement strand
ATCACTGTCCGCCCGTCATCCCGGACCGAACCGTGCAAACGGTTAAGACACCGGACGCCGGGTATTTGTTCCCGTTTTCCTGAGTTATAAAACTAACACATCGCACTTGACGAACGCGCATTGTTGCTCTCGCGCAAGCCATCAGATGCTCAGCGCCGTCACCTGACGCCGCCCCGAAAGCTCCCAATCGAAAATCACTCTTGATACAAACACCGCCGTGAATATGTTGGCCAGCAGACCAATCACCAGGGTGACGGCAAATCCGCGCACCGGGCCGGTGCCGAAGAGGAAGAGGAAGAGGCACGAAACAATGGTCGTGACGTGGGTATCCACAATGGTCCACCACGCTTTACCGAAGCCCGCGTCCACGGCCGCCGGAATGGATTTGCCAGCCCGCAGCTCTTCCCGAATACGTTCGAAAATCAGCACGTTCGCATCCACCGCCATACCGATGGTCAGGATGACGCCGGCAATGCCGGGCAGGGTAAGCGTCGCGCTGAAGTAGGACAGAGCCGCCACCAGGATCACCGCGTTCAGGATCAGAGCCAGCACCGCGTTGATGCCGGCCTTTTTGTAGTACACCAGCATCACGATCACCACGGCGATCAGCCCCGCTATGGTGGCGTAGATGCCTTCGCGGATGGAATCGGCTCCCAGCGAAGGCCCGACCGTCTTCTCCTGCAGATACTGAATGCCCGCCGGCAGCGCGCCCGTGCGCAGCACCAGGGCGAGGTCGGAAGCCTCCTGCTCACTGGAAAGTCCGTTGATCCGGCCGGAATCGCTGATAGTGCTCTGAATGGTCGCGACGCTGCGGATCTGGTTATCCAGCACCACGGCGAGCCGGTTCCCGATGTTGGCGCCGGTGAACTTTTCGAAGCGCCGCGCTCCATCCTGCGACAGCGTAAAGCCGCACTCCCAGCGCCCGGGAGAATCCGTATCCGTGCCCGCACGCGCGCTGCGCATGTCCTGGCCGGTGATCACCGGCGACCGCGACACCAGATACCACCCACCACCACCGGCGCTGGTGGATTCCAGCAGCTCGGTGCCGAGCGGCAGGATTCCGCCTTTGGCGCCCAGCGCCGCTTCCTTCGTTTGCCAGGGGCCTTCATTCTTGACTTCCACGATCTTCAGCTGCGCGGTGGTGCCAATCAGATCCTTCACGCGCGCCGGATCGTCCACTCCCGGCAGTTCGACCAGAATTTCCGACTGCTTCTCGACCGACCCGTAACCCTGCACCGTAGGTTCGGTCAAACCCAGCGCGTTCACGCGGCGCTCGATGGTTTCCTGTTCCTGCGCCACGGTGTTCCGCTTCAGGTCAACCAGAGAACTGGGCTTCATGTTCATCTTGTAATCGCTGGCGTTCACCGGAGCAAGAAGCCAGTCCGGATACTTCTCCGCAATCAGATTGCGGAAGGCCTGCGTTTTCGCCTGATCCACGCCGTGAACATTCACCTGAATGGAATCGGTCTGGGTCAGCGTGGTGGGATCGTTGCGGTCGAAGCCTTCGATGATGATGTTGCGGGTGCGGGCTTCTTCACGCAGCGATTCGATCACCTGATCGGCGGCGGTTTTGGCCGCATCCTGCACCTGTACCTGCAGCACCAGATGGCTGCCGCCCTTGAGGTCGAGCCCAAGGTGAATATTGCGCGCCACGTTCGCCTCGAGCTTCGCGAGGGATGTGGGGAGGCCGATGATGCCATAGATGCAGATCAGCACCGTGGCAACAATCACGCCCATTTTGAACATCAGATTCCGTTGCATACGAATGATTGCCTTTTAACGGGATTACTTTATCAGGTCTACTTCGAACTTTCCGGGGACACTACAGAACTCACGGCGGAGCGGGCAAACTGCAGCTTCAGATTATCAGGCTTAACCCTAACCGTTATTGTATCGCCTTCTACCGACGTAATTGTTCCCACTATGCCACCCGAGGTCACCACGCTGTCTCCGCTCTTGAGCTCGGCCAGCATCCGCGCCTGACGTTTCTTCTGCTTTTGCATGGGCATAAACAGGAGAAAGTAAAATACAACGCCGATAAGAAGATAGGGCGCAAAAAGCGCTATCGAATTCCCCGGGCTCGTCTGCAGGAAGAATAAAAAGGGCACGTCTGGCTTTTCTTCAGGCCGCCCCGCCCTCGTTGGTTTGCACCGGCTCGGTTTGAACTTGCTCGCTTTGAGCAAACCTTGCCCGCACAGACTCGAGGTAGAGGGGGAATCGACCCAATAGGATAGACTGCCTGATCTCCCCCATGATGTCAAGGAACCGCTGCAGATTGTGCCGGGTCGCGAGCGAGGCGAAGAGAATCTCGCCGGCCTGGAAGAGATGCCGCAGATAGGCCCGCGAGTAGGTCCGGCAGGTGTAGCAGGCACAGTTGGGATCGAGCGGCCCGGCATCGTCGCGATATCGGGCGTGCTTGATCACCACCCTGCCCTCCGACGTAAAAAGCGAGCCGTTCCGGGCATTGCGCGAGGGCAGCACGCAATCCATCATGTCGATGCCGCGCGCCACGTATTCGGGCAGTTCGTGGGGCATGCCGACACCCATCGCATAGCGGGGCCGGTCGCGCGGCAGCAGCGGCACCGAGGCCTCCACCATTTCCATGCTGAGAGGCCGCGGTTCGCCCACGGAAAGTCCGCCCACGGCATAGCCATCGGCATCCAGTTCCACCAGCCGCTCGGCGCATTCCTTACGCAAATCGGGGAACATCGATCCCTGCACGATGGGAAACAGCGCGTGGCGCGTCGGCGTTTCCTGCATCCGCTGCCGGTAATGGACCATGGCTTCCGCGGCCCAGCCAATCGTCCGGTTCATGGAAACACGCGCGTACTCGTGGCTCACCGGGTAGGGCGGGCATTCGTCGAGCACCATCATGATGTCGCTGCCCAGCGCCAGCTGGACATCCACGGTGGAGCACGGGGTGAATTTGTGGGTGTCGCCGTTGAGGTGCGATTGAAAAGTGACGCCCTCGTCGGTGATCTTCCGCAGGTCGGAGAGGCTGAACACCTGGTAGCCGCCGGAATCGGTGAGGAGCGCGCCCTGCCACGACATAAAGCGGTGCAGCCCGCCCAGCGAGCGGATCAGCTCATGCCCCGGCCGCAGGTATAGGTGGTAGGTGTTCGAGAGGATAATGGGCGCGTGCAGTTCCTCCCATAAGTCCCGCTGGCTCAGCCCTTTGACGGTGGCCTGGGTGCCTACGGGCATGAAGACAGGGGTGGGGATGTCGCCGTGTTCGGTGTGCAGGATGCCGGCGCGGGCACGGGTTACGGGGCACTCGGCCTGCAACTCAAATGTGATTTGACGGGGCAAAAACGATTGTATGCGTCGCCGTTGTCTGAATGATGCTGGGCGCGGCGCCGAAAAGTATTCCGCGCGCCGAGCCGATTAATGACCGGAGGGGCAGACGGCCTTCATGGAAACCATCGCGCACCTTTTGACCAAACCCGAAATCAGCCATTTCATTCGCGAGGCCGCGGGTGAAGTCTTCGCCACGATGCTTGCGATGGAACTTGTTCCGGGCGTCACGCGCGTGGGGCGAACCGCTGCCGACCAGCATGCGGGCATCATAGTCACGCTGGGATTAACCGGCGCACGCCGGGGCACCGGGCAACTTCTCTTCGAACCGGCCTTGGCATGCCGCGCCGCCTCGGCCATGCTCATGGCGGAATACACCAAGGTGGATGACGATGTGATCGACGCCATTGCCGAAACGGCAAACATGGTGATCGGCAACATCAAAAACCATCTGGAAACACGCCTCGGCCCCATGGGACTCAGCACCCCGGCGGTCGTGTATGGGGGCGAATTCGAGACGCGGACGGCGGGCGACCCGGAGTGGGTCATCGTTCCTTTCCAGTGCGGCGCCGATACGGTGATCGTGCAACTGATGCTGACCGACCATCCGTCAGGTCCGCCCAGACGCGCATGGAACGCAGCAGTCCGCAGTGGCGCGCAGCATGAAAATGGCGCGCGGCTTTCGTCGTAATAAAAAAGGGCACCCCGGATTCAGGGCGCCCTTTGCCAAAGCACTGCGATTGATTATTTACGGCTTGGAGACCGGCGCAGGTGCCAGTTCGCGGCTCGAAATCACGCGGTCGATCAGCCCGTAATCCACTGCCTGTTCCGGACTCATGATGTAATCGCGATCCACATCGCGGGCCACGCGGTCAATGGGCTGATTGCTGGCGTCCGCGAGGATCTTGTTGAGGATTTCGCGCATGCGCAGAATCTCTTTCGCGTAAATATCGATATCCGCCGCCTGTCCCGCCAGACCCTGCATGGAGGGCTGATGGATCATAATGCGCGAGTTCGGCAGGCTGAATCGCTTACCCTTGGTCCCCGCCGCCAGCAGGACGGCACCCATGGAAGCGGCTTGTCCTACGCAGATGGTGACGATGTCGGGCCGCACGAACGCCATGGTGTCGAGAATCGCCAGACCGGCCGTAATGGAACCGCCCGGCGAATTGATATAGATCGAGATGTCGCGCTCCGGGTCTTCCGCTTCCAGAAACAGCAACTGGGCGATGATCAGGTTCGCCACGGTATCGTCGATCGGCGTCCCCAAAAATATGATGTTTTCCTTCAGCAGCCGCGAGTAGATGTCGTAGGCGCGTTCGCCGCGCGACGTCTGCTCCACAACCATGGGGACCAGCAAAGAAGTGGCCATTTAGTTCCTTTCCCTATCTCAGATGACGCATTCGGCCGCAGCGATTCCTGCCGGGCGAAAACGCTGACACCTCATGATACGACTCTCAGCCGCACACCCCGCATCACCGTTGCCCTTCCGGAGGAAGATTACCCGCTCCGAAGCCCGCCGGTGGCTGCCCGCAACCGCAAAGAATATTTTTTGACAACTTGTGACCGGAGTTGCCTCAACGCGGCGTGATGAGCCCGCCGAGCTTATCCGTCTCCCCCGCCGCATTCCGCGGGAAGCGCGTCGAATACGCTTCCAGGTACTTCAGGCCGGACCCGGTGTTGTAGATTACGATCTTGTCGTCTGCCTTCAGGAAGCCCTCTTTCAGCAACCGCTCGGCCGCCGAGACGCAGGCCGCCCCTTCCGGCGCCACGAAGATGCCCTCCTCGCCCGCGAGTTGAATGCCCGCGTCCAGCAGAGCCTCGTCCGAGACCGCCACAGCAGTCCCGCCGCTCTCCCGCAGCGCCCGCAGCATCAGGACATCCCCCAGCGGCTTAGGCACGCGCAGCCCGCTGGCAATGGTGGAGGCATTCTCCCAGAAAGTGGACCGCTCGGCGCCCGCGTGAAAAGCCCGCACCACCGGCTGGCAGCCTTCCGCCTGCACCGCAATCATTTTCGGGCGGTGCGACCCGATCCACCCCAGCGCCTCCATTTCCGCAAAGGCTTTCCACATGCCGATCAGCCCCACGCCCCCGCCCGCCGGATAGAAGACTGCGTGCGGCAGTTCCCAACCCAACTGCTCAGCCAGCTCGTACCCCATAGTCTTCTTGCCCTCGATGCGGTACGGCTCCTTCAGGGTGGAGATGTCGAACCAGCCTTCTTTCGGGCTGCGCTCCGCCACAATCCTGCCGCAATCGCTGATCAGGCCGTTCACCAGGGTCACATGCGCCCCGTAGGCCTTGCATTCGATAAAATTGGCCTGCGGCACGTCCTGGGGCATGAAGATGTGCGCTTCCAGTCCCGCTGCCGCCGCATAGGCCGCAAGCGCACTGGCTGCGTTGCCTGCCGAGGGGATAGCCACTTTGCGGATTCCCAGTTCGACGCACATGGAAATGGCACAGGAAAGGCCCCGGGCTTTAAACGACCCCGTGGGGTTGAGCCCTTCGTCCTTGATCAGCAGGTCCCGCGCCCCGATGCGGCGGGCGGTACGGGCGGCTTCGATCAGTGGCGTCATCCCCTCGCCCAATGAGACAATGGAGGTTTCATGCCGGACCGGCAGGACGGGCGCATAACGCCACATCGACTCGGGCGCCGAGGCAAAGCTATCGAGGGACCACGACTGCCGGAGCGCATAGAGGTCATAGCGGACCAGCAGCGGCCCACCGCATTCGCAGAGGTTCCAGGTCTTCCCGGCTTCGTATTTAAGGCTGCACACACTGCACTCAAGGTGCGTCACTGAATTGTTAGGCATGAGGCGCGTCTTCCATCTTACCGGGCTGGCAGCAATTGCTTTGCCGCTGTTTGCCCCTTTTCTGCAGGGCGGCGAATACGCGGTGCTGTCCACCGGTTTCCGGCTCCACGCCGATCGTCATGAGGTTTCCGGCTCGCTCCTGAAGCTGTTTTCCGCTGGTGGCATCACTGAACTGCCCGCTGCTCTGGTCGTCTCCTTCGAAAGCGAGGATGCCCCGGAGGTTGCCCCTGCCAGCGCCCTGCCCGCAGCCGCAGGGCCCGTGATCGTCGTGCCTGAGGCCGAACTCATCCCGGCAGCAATCACGCCAGCCGGGCTTGCTGCCGATGCCGCCCGCAAGTTCTCCCTCCCGGAGTCGTTCATCCGCAGCGTCATGCAGGCGGAGTCCGCGTTTCAGCCTGCCGCAGTTTCACCCAAAGGCGCGATCGGCCTGATGCAGCTGATGCCCGCCACCGCCCGTGACCTGCATGTCGATCCGCTCGATCCGCGCCAGAACGCCGAGGGCGGCGCCGCCTATCTGCGCGACCTTCTCGCCCGCTACGAAAGCCATCCCGATCAGGTGCTGCTGGCGCTTGCGGCGTATAACGCCGGCCCTGCCACTGTGGAGCGCTATCATGGCGTGCCGCCCTGGCCGGAAACCCGGCAGTACATTCTGCGCGTCCTGCACGCGTGGAAGACAAACGAAGCCAATCCGTCCCAAAACGACGGATCTACAGGCAAATAAACGAATCCCAGGCGCCTGGCGGACATCCAACCACATATGCTTCTCCACGCCGCTCCTGCCAGTTCGGGCTCAGAGCCCGTATGGCTGTGGGAGAATGGAGGCTCGCGCACCATGGCCACGGACAGTGTTCCGGTTCAAACCGCGGCAGATTTAGAGGAACTGGATCTCGTCACGCGCTCCCGCGGCGGCGATACCAGCGCCTTTTCCACCCTGCTGCGCAAATACGATGGCAAGATCTTCCGGCTTGCGATGAATATCACGCAAAACCGCGAAGATGCCGAAGACGTGCTCCAGGAAGCCTTTCTGAAGGCCTACGAGCATCTGGACCAGTTCCAGGGCAACTCGAAGTTTTATACCTGGATCGTCCGTATCGCGGTGAATCAGGCGCTGATGAAGCTGCGCAAACGGAAAAGCGACCGCGCCGTTTCCCTGGACGAGCAGATCGACACTGGCGAGGACACGATTGTCCGCGAAATTGCCGCCTGGGACCCGGATCCGGAAGAACGTTATTCGCGGGACGAATTGCGCACCATCCTCAATGGCGCCATCCAGGAATTAGCCCCTATCTATCGCACTGTCTTTACCTTGCGTGATGTGGACGGCCTCTCTACCGAAGAGACCGCCGAAGCGCTCGATCTCAGCGTGCCTGCGGTGAAGAGCCGTCTGCTACGCGCCCGCCTGCAACTTCGCGACCGCCTGACGCGGTTTTTTAAGCGCAAGGGAGATGACGCCTTTGCTTACATGTAAAGAGTTTCTCGCCGAGCTGAACGACTTTCTGGACGAGACCACGAAAGATGATCTCCGCGCACGGCTGGAACGTCACCTCGCGCTCTGCCCCAACTGCTGGGTGGTCTGCGACACCACCCGCAAGACCGTTCAGGTGTACAAGGGCCTCGAATGCTGCGAGTTGCCGGAAGACGTCCGCGATCGGCTCATGGCCGCCCTCGAACGCAAGATAGCCGCACGCGGCGATACCCACTAACTCACTTTCCGTCAGAGGGTTACATCAAGCAATACGGCGCGCTACGGTGGGCGCCGGCGGCTCTTCGAATTCCGCCACAGCGTTCAGTGCGTTCTTCCAGTCGGCTTCGTCGAAAAAATGCGGCCACACGTCCGCCGTGCCTTCCCTGATCCGCTCAATATCCTTTTGGCTCAGCCGTTCCGCCCAGCGGTTCACATTACGCCGGCTGTCCAGACGGGCAAAGGCCGGCCATTGTTCGCCAGGGCGTTCCACCGGGTTGCCGGGACGCGTGCAGTCGTCAATATATTTCCGCACGTTCAGCTCATAGTCGAGTCCCAGATACTGAAACAGCGGCTCAAACTGGTGTACCGGATCGCGCGAAAGATCCTCGTGCCGGACGAAAAGCCACTCCGGGTGCTCCCGCTGATAACCGGCGATCATGTGGTGAGTCAGCCGCCACAAAAGGATGCCCTCATCGACAATGTCCCCGCCCGGCCGCGCCATCCGCTCGATATCGCCGCGAAATCGGGAAAGGTGCTCGTCCATCAGTCTCGGCTGCCTGAGGAAATGATCGAAAGGATAGCGCCAGTTCGCTTTGGCGAGACTGTTCACAAATGCCGCCGGATGCCGGATCAGCACCACGATCATGGCGTTGAACGTCTCCGCAATCCACGCGGCCGAAAACAGCGCCATCGGATCCTTTAACAGCGGACGCCGTCCCTCGATCCTGTATCCCAGATAGCGCGTGGCGTAAAACAGCGCTGCCGGGATGTTGCGAAACCCGCCCGGTCCCGCCATCCGGGCCAGCGGATTGTAGCCGAACTTCAGCAGATCCCGCATGCCGGCGTCATAGCGCGACGCGTTGTGAGCTGAAATCCAGATGTTGTAATACTCGATTTCAGGCCGGTAAAGACCGCGGTCATGGATGGGATTCAGGGGCTCCCAAACGTAACCAACTTCGCGCGACGCGGCGATCATCTTGCCGACCCAGGTGGACCCGGACCGGTAAGATCCCGTGACAAGTATGGGGCGGCCTTTCGTCTCAGCCATGAAGAATCCGACTCTTCTCTTTCACGCCGCGCTGGTTAATAAACGATCCATCAACTCAAGATAAATGGTTGCGCCCCGCCATTTTTTTCTCGGAATTATTCGTATTGGTCGTGCCTATACTGGTTGGAACAGCCACCATCCAAATGATCCGCGTCGACCATCTGGTCAAAACTTTCGGCGAAATCGAAGCCGTCCGCGACATCTCTTTTGAAGTCGCCGCGGGTGAGATTTTCGCTTTCCTGGGCCCCAACGGCGCGGGGAAAACAACCACGATTAAGATGCTGACCACTCTGCTGCGTCCCACCTCGGGTAAGGTGCTGATCGACGGCCTGGACCCCACCACCCACCAAAACGAGGTACGCAAGCGGTTCGGCATTGTTTTCCAGGATCCCAGCCTCGACGACGAACTGACCGCCGCGGAAAATATGTGGCTGCACGGTGCGCTTTACGGTGTCGCGCGGCGCACCGCAGCCGAACGCACGGAACTGCTGCTGAAGCTTTTCGAACTCTGGGAGCGCCGCAACGATCCCGTCAAGCAGTTCTCCGGCGGCATGAAGCGGCGTCTCGAAATCGCCCGCGCGCTGCTGCACGTCCCGCGCATCATTTTTCTCGACGAACCCACCCTCGGCCTCGATCCCCAGACCCGTAACCAGCTCTGGAACCACGTCCGCAAGCTCAATACCGACGAGGGCGTGACGGTTTTTCTGACCACTCATTACATGGAAGAAGCCGAGCGCGTGGCCAGCCGCATCGCCATCATCGATCACGGCCGCATCGTTGCCCAGGGCACCGCTTCGGAACTCAAGCTGCAGACCGGCGCGGAAACTCTGGAACAGGCGTTTCTCGCCCTCACCGGCACTACCATTCGCGAAGAGAGCGCCAGTTCGGCCGACCAGATGCGCAACATGTCCCGCATGTTCCGGGGCCGCCGATAATCCCATGACAGCCATCTATGTTTTGTGGCTTCGCCAGGTCAAGCGCTTCCTGCGAGCCCGCTCCCGCATCGTAGCCTCGCTGGGACAGCCGCTCCTCTTCCTGCTTGCCTTCGGCTTTGGCTTCGGGCCGATTTACCAGAAAGCCGGCCAGGGCAATTACATCCAGTTCCTCGCGCCCGGCATCATTGCGATGACGGTGCTGTTCACCTCCATCTTCTCCGGCATCGAACTCATCTGGGACCGCCAGTTCGGCTTTCTGAAAGAGACGCTGGTCGCTCCGGTGCCGCGCATCCTGATCATGATCGGGCGCACTCTCGGCGGGGCGACGGTTGCCATGATGCAGGGCATGATCGTCGTGCTGATCTGCCTCCTGTCGGGGTTCCGTCCGGTGAGCCTCGCCTCGCTGCCCCTTGCGTTTCTCTTTCTGGCGCTCATCGCGATTATGTTCACCGCGCTCGGCACCGCGATCGCGTCCGTGCTCTCCGATTTTCAGGGCTTCCAGCTCATCATGAACTTTCTGGTGATGCCGATTTTCTTCCTCTCAGGGGCACTCTTCCCGCTGAGCAGCGTGCCCGGCCCGCTGGCGGTAATCGCCTCTCTCGACCCGCTCTCTTACGGGGTGGATGGCCTGCGCAGCACGCTCATCGGGGTTGCCCACTTCAATACGGGCCTCGATCTGGCGATTCTGACGTTGCTGTGCGCCGCGTTTCTCGGGCTCGGGGCCTGGCTGTTTTCGAAGATCCAGCTGTAGCCGGTTTGCGCTACGCTGTAGTGCATGAAGACGGAAGTCTACAGCTGGCGCGTTTCAACGGACATCAAGACCGGCCTGGAACGCGAAGCGCGCCGCCGCAAACTCTCCCTTTCCGCAGTGCTCGATCTGGCCGCCAGGGAGTGGCTGAAGAAAAGTGAACCGGGGAGCGACGACGAGCAAGAGCAGCGCCGCCTTCAGCAGGCCGCATTGAAGTGCGTCGGATCGATCGCGGGCGGCGACCCGCTGCGTTCGGAAAACGCGGGTCGCGCCGTCCGGCAACGTTTGCGTCGGCATTATGGCCGCTAACGCCCTGATTGATACGGGCGCAATTCTGGCGATGCTGGACCGGACGGATCACTGGCATC